>VFQT010000174.1_pt1 | contig 103568 bp, 80 predicted proteins | sample 3512381 | NCBI WGS metagenome assembly VFQT01 (sample SAMN10412376, study PRJNA504923) | tailings metagenome | isolation source: Relicate 2 Philex TSF3 active mining site | place: Philippines: Tuba, Benguet | collected 2017-08-29
CCAACGATCTGCCTTCTCTACGCCTAACGACGATCCACAAAAGACAGTTGCTACCGGGAGGGGGTGCTCCCTCACCCCCGTGATGCAGGGCACGGCATCACCCCACTTTCGGCGGTAGGGATGAGGTCCCGCTCACTAGTGTCCAGTTAAGGAGAGAAGAGGTGCGTGTGAAGGTCCGTCATTATTGGCTAAGATCGTGATTGGGTTTGTTATCGATATGGACAGGCGACGCTCGATTTTGGAGCGATGCCCGCGCCTCCAACGGTTTTCGCGCAGATCACAGCGCGTATTTTCCCCTCTGAATTCGCCCGCTGTGTCGACGCCTTTCCGATGCCACGTTCGTCCCGGTCTTTCTCGGCCTACGACCACTTCCTGGCCCTTTGTTTTGGCTAACTGACCGGCCGGGAGAGCTTGCGAGATGTGGTGACTTGCCTGACTGCCCGCCCCCAGTTGCAGTACCGCTTGGGGTTCCGCGGACGCATTACCCGCACGAACCTTGCCTATGCCAACGAGCATCGAGATTGGCGGGTCTTTGCAGGGTTGGCTGAACTCCTCATGCGCAAGGCTTCCCGGCTTTACAGGGAGGAACTTCAAACCAAGGGCATGCCCGAACTGGTCTACGCTTTGGATTCCTCGATCATCGAATTGAGCCTCAAGCTCTTTCCCTGGGCCTACTATCCGCGCTCCAAGGCAAGTGCCCTCAAATTGCACCTCCTCCTGGGCCTGCATGGGAACCTTCCTCTATGGGCGGCGATCACTGAGGCTTCATTTCCTGAGCAAAAGCTGATGGATCAAGTGCCGGTGCAACCCAATGCCTTCTATGTCATGGACCGCGGGTACTTGGATTTCACCCGGCTGATCCGATGGCACAGGGCCGGGGCCTTTTTCATCGTTCGCAACAAGTGCCATGTACGCCTGCGCGTCCTGGCCTCCCGCCCCGTCGACAAAACCTCCGGTCTACGCTGTGACCAGACGGTTCGCCTTTGTAGCACCTGGTCTCGCAAGGTGTACCCGGTACCCCTGCGTCGTGTTCGCTACCGAGATCCGGTGGAAAAACGTTCCTTCGTCTTTTTGACCAATCACTTTGAACTGCCGCCCGAGCAAGTCGCCGACCTTTATCGCCGACGCTGGCAGGTTGAACTGTTCTTCAAGTGGATGAAGCAGCACCTGCGCGTCCGGCAGTTCTATGGGCGCTCTGAAAACGCCATACGCTGCCAGATCTGGGCAGCGATCTGCAGTTACCTCCTGGTCGCGCTGGCCAAGAAAGAACTCCGCATCGAACTCAGCCTCTACGAAATGCTGCAAATCCTCAGCGTCACCGCATTTGAGGAAACCCCAATAGAATCGCTGTTTTCTAAAACCCAGGACCAGTTCAACCACCGCCAAACGCAAAACACCCCCTGTTTTCAGGGTTTCTTAACTGGACACTAGTGTGAGGGACCAGGTCCCTACCGGGAGGGGGTGCTCCCTCACCCCCGTGATGCAGGGAACGGCATCACCCACCCGTGGAGGCCTTCGGCCTCCGGTCCGGCCCAGGCACCTCCTCTTCCCTTCGCCCCAGCCTTCTCGTCCTCCTCCGTGTCTCCGCGTCACCGTGTGAGTCCCCGCGCCCTCTCTTCGCTCTTCGCGCCTGCCCTGCCCAGCGCTACGCTGAGCCCCGCGTGAGGCCCATACTCCTCGAACTCGGCGACCTGCGGATCCACTCCTTCGGCGTGCTCGTCGCCCTCGGATTCCTCCTCGGACTCCGTGCCGCCGCCTCCAACGCCCGCCGCGCCGGACTCAACGGCGACGCCATCTATGACCTCGCCCCCTGGCTCATCGCCAGCGGACTGGTCGGCGCCCGGTTGATGTACGTCGTGAGCTACTGGAACGAATCCTTCGCCGGCCAGCCCTGGCGGGAGGTCTTCGCGGTCTGGAAGGGCGGACTCGTCTTCTATGGCGGGCTCATCCTTGCGATCCTGGTCGGCCTGTGGCGGATCCGGTCCCTCGGCCTCCCGCTGTGGACCACGGCCGACTGCCTCGCCCCCGGCATCGCGCTTGGACACGTCTTCGGCCGGCTCGGCTGCCTGATGAACGGCTGCTGCTTCGGACGCCCCACCTCTCTGCCCTGGGCTATTCATTTCCCGAATGGCCATGCCTCCGGAGGCCTCGGGGTCCATCCCTCACAGGTCTACGAGTCCCTCCTCAACCTCGCGTTCTTCATCGCCCTGATGTGGGGCTTCCGACGTCGCCGGTTCTCCGGACAGATCTTCGCGCTCTACCTCATCGGTTACTCCCTCCTCCGGGCGTTCACCGAATGGTTCCGGGGGGACTATGCCCGGATTTCCGAGCCCCTTTCGGGATCCTTCACCCCGGGGCAGTCCACAGGACTCGTCCTCCTCGCGGCCGGCGTCGCCCTCTATTTCACCCTGAAACCAAGCACCGGGGCCGGAGCGCCCGGCACTGGAAACCCGATCTGAACCATGGGCCGGCACGACGCGTTCACGGTGGAGGTCTCGATGCTCGGACGGCGTCTGGACCAGTTCCTGCACGAACGCTTCCCGGAGACCTCCCGCGGTGAGGTGCAACGCCTGATCGGCGAGGGCTGCGTGCAGGTCAATGGCAAGGCCCCCAAGGCCTCCCAGAAGCCGAAATCCGGGGATGTCATCACCATCGAGTGGCCCGACCCCGTCGCGGCCGACGTTGTCGCCCAGGACATCCCACTCGACCTCCTCTTCGAGGATGACGACCTCCTGGTCCTCAACAAACCGCCGGGCCTGGTGGTGCATCCGGCGGCAGGCCATGCCGACGGAACGCTCGTCAACGCCCTGCTCCACCACTGCGCCGGCAACCTCAGCGGCATCGGCGGTGTAGCCCGACCGGGCATCGTGCACCGGATTGACCGCGACACCTCGGGATGCCTCGTCGTGGCGAAAAACGACACGGCACACCGCGCGCTCCAGGCAGCCTTCGCGGCGCGACAGGTCGACAAGCGCTACCACTGCCTGCTCTGCGGGGACATCCAGCCGCCCGAAGGCGAGCTCCGGGGCCGCATCGCGCGGCATCCCGTCCAACGCAAACGGATGACCGTCACCGAGGGACCCGGACGCGAGGCGTTGACCACCTACCGCCGGATCGCACGACTCCGCGGCGCGTCCTGGGTCGAGGCCCGCATCCACACCGGACGCACCCATCAGGTCCGGGTCCACTTCCAGGACCTCGGATTCCCGCTCGTGGGAGACCTCGTCTACGGGGAACGGGCGAACCGACGTCTGGCGACTGAGATCGGCTGGAAGGCCCCCCGGCAGATGCTCCACGCCCGGACACTCGCGTTCGCCCATCCGAGGTCGGGGCAACCGCTGTCCTTCGAGGCGCCGCTGCCGGCGGATTTCCGGGACGCCCTGAAACAGTTGGGCGGCACCCCCTCCATGGCCCCATCGCCCACCTAACCCCCTTCCCGACCCACGCCGAACCGTCCAGTTTCGAATCCAAATCCGCCATGTCCTCCCTCGACACCCTCGCCCCGCGCGTCACCCGCATCGTGGAGTCCACACCGGTCCAGGACATCCACACCCACCTCTACGACCCGGGCTTCGGCTCGCTGCTCCTCTGGGGCATCGACGACCAGCTGGTCTACCACTACCTCGTGAGCGAGGCGTTCCGTCAGATGGACCTGCCGTTTGATCGCTTCTGGTCCGCCTCGAAGATCGAGCAGGCCGAATACGTGTGGAATGCCCTCTTCGTCGAGCACTCCCCGGTGTCGGAGGCCTGTCGGGGCGTGCTGACCACACTGCGGGCCCTCGGATTGGATCCGCGTCGACAGGATCTCGCTTCGATCCGTCGGTGGTACGCGGAGCAGCGTCCTGAGGCGTTCATCGACCAGGTACTCCAGCTGGCGAATGTGGAGCGGGTGTTCATGACGAACTCCCCGTTCGACGACGAGGAGCGGGCCTTCTGGGAGGCGAGGCCGGCCCGGGATCCCCGGTTCGAGGCGGCGCTCCGGATCGATCCGTTGCTGCTGTCGTGGCCGGAATCTGCCGAGCGGCTGCGACGCTGGGGCTATGCGGTCGGCGCGGAACCCAACGAGGGCACGGTCTCGGAGGTCCGACGTTTCCTCGCCGACTGGACGCGTCGGATCGGATCCCGCTACTGCATGGTCTCACTGCCTCCGACGTTCCGGTATCCGGCGGACACCGACACGACGTGGCTGCTGGAGCGCGCGGTGTTGCCGCATTGTCGGGAGTTCGGACAACCCTTCGCGATGATGATGGGGGTGACACGCGCGGTGAACCCGCTGCTGCGCATGGCGGGCGATGGGGTCGGCCGCAGCGATCTCGGGGCCCTGCAGACCCTCTGTGCGGCGCATCCGGAGAACCGGTTCCTGGTGACCTGTCTCGCCCGCGAAAACCAGCACGAGCTCGTGGTCCTCGCCCGGAAGTTCCGGAACCTGCATCCATTCGGCTGCTGGTGGTTCACCAACACGCCGCAGTTGATCGAAGAGATCACGACTCTGCGTCTGGAGCTGCTGGGAACGAGCTTCACCCCGCAGCACAGCGACGCCCGGGTCCTGGACCAGCTGATCTACAAGTGGCACCACTCCCGGGAGATTCTCGCGGACTGCCTGACACGGAACTATGCGCGGCTGGCAGGGTCGGGCTGGGAGGTGTCCGACGACGAGATCCGACGGGATGTCCGGGAACTCCTCGGTGGCGGGTTCCGTCGGTTCTGCGGGGCGTGAATTCAGGGGGGCGCTGAATTTCCCGATTGCCGGTGCCGCGGGGGATTCCCGATGCTCGGCCCATGTCCAGCCGTCGCCAGTTCCTCCAGACCTCCGCCCTTGGTGTCGCCTCGTGGATGACCGTGGGCCGGGCCTCCGCCTCCACCCGCCGTCGCATCTCCCCCAACGAACGCCTGAACATCGGCGTCGTCGGCGTGGCCGGACGCGGCGCCGAGAACATCGACGGGATCAAGGACCAGAACATCGTCGCGCTGTGCGACTGCGACAGCCGGAACCTCGCCAGCGCCGCCAAGCGGTTTCCATCAGCCCACACCTACGTCGACTGGCGCCGGATGCTCGACCAGAAGGATCTCGATGCCGTCCTGGTGGCCACGCCCGACCACACGCACGCGGTGATCGCCACGAACGTCCTCAAGAGCGGACGTCCCCTCTACCTTGAGAAGCCGGTGACCCACACCATCCAGGAGGCCCGGATCCTGTCGGATCTCGCTCGCTCCACCGGCCTGCCGACCCAGACCGGCAACCAAATCCACTCCTCTTCGAACTACCGCCGCGTCGTGGAGCTCATCCGCAGCGGGGCGATTGGGACGGTGAGCGAGGTGCATCACTGGACGGGGTCGCCCTGGGACACGCGGCCATTGCCTCCCCCCCAGCCGATCCCGGCGGGGCTTGACTACGACCAGTGGGTCGGACCGGTGACCTATCGTCCCTACAGCTCGGAGTGGGTGCCCTTCAACTGGCGTCGCTGGTGGCACTGGGGCGGCGGCACGCTGATGGATTTCTGCTGCCATCATATCGACCTCGGCGTCTGGGCGCTCGACCTCACGCTGCCGACGTCGATCGAGGCGGAGGGACCGAAGCCCGACGAGTTCTGTGCGCCGCCGTGGCTGAAGGTACACTACCAGTTCCCGGCCTACGGCAAGCGCGGACCGGTCACCCTGCACTGGTACAGCGGTGCCGTCCGTCCGCAGGTCCCGGGCACACCCGACCTCACCAAGTGGGGTGGCGGCTCGCTCTTCGTCGGCAGCAAGGGGTTGCTCCTGGCCGACTACGGACGTCGCATTCTGCTGCCCGAGAAACAGTTCGAAGGCTTCCAGGCCCCGCTGCCCAGCATCCCCGACTCGATCGGCCACCATGCCGAATGGATCGAGGCCTGCAAGGGACGCGGAAAGACAAACTCGCCGCTCACCTACGGGGCCCAGCTCACCGAGATCGGGGCCCTCGGCAACGTGGCCTTCCGCACCGGAAAACGGATCGAGTGGGACGCCCTCAAAATGCGGGCCAAGGGTCTGCCCGAGGCGGATCGCTACATCCTCTCGCACTACCGTCCGGGCTGGAAGCTAGCCTGACGCCGTCCCGGGACGACCCGGTCGATCCCGTAGGAGCGCCAGTGCCGTCGAGACACCCTCGGTCGAGGAACCACAACGGGGTCCGCTCGGCATTCTGGCGTGGCTGGCATCCCTGCCGGGATGCATGGCCTATGGACCTGTGACCGGTGATGTCACTGCGCTCAACCACCGGCTACCTGCTGGGATGCCTCCGGCATCCTGGGCTTCAGCGCCTCGGCTTGGCGAACTCCAACAGGGCGGCACCAAAGGTGAAGCCGCCGCCGAACGCGCAGAGTCCCGCGCGTCCCTGGGGTGCGGGATTCCCGGCCAGGAGCTCAGCGAGCACGAGCGGGATGGTACTGCTGCTGGTGTTGCCGCTGTACCGGACCCGGTTGATCAGACGTCCCTTGGGCAGCTTCAACCGCTGGTCGACCGCATCGAGGATCCGTCCGTTAGCCTGGTGTGGGATGATATGGTCGAGCTCCTCCACCGCCTGATTCCCCTTCTCGCAGGCCTGACGGAGCAGCGCGATCAGCTGCCGGACCGCCATCGGGAAGACCTTGAGCCCGTCCATGTTGACGTTGGGATCCCCCGGACGGCCGTGGTGGAGGATGGTGCCGTCCTCGCCCCGGGCACTCAGAACCGGACGGTGCAGCCAGGCCCGCGCCTTCGGGTACATCGGGGACAACGGACCGTGCACGAGGGTCGCCGTCGCGGCGTCGGCAAAGACGATCGCCGTGTCGAAGTCGTCGGGATTGGTGTACTGGCTCATCGCCTCCGCCGTGACCACCAGCACGCTGGCCGCAGGCTCGGATCGGCAGAAGTCGAAGGCCGCCTGTAAGGCGTACAAGTAGCCGGTGCAGGCCGCCAGGATGTCGCTGGCCGGGATGTCCCGGGAGTCGCCATCCCGGCTGAGCTCATGGTGGAGCAGACATGCCATGCTGGGGCTGATCGACACCGGCGAGCTCGTGCTCACGTAGATCGCATCGAGATCCGCCAGCGTCATGCCGCTGGACCGCAGGGCCGACCGGGCCGCGGTCGCCGCCAGGGTGAGGGCGGATTCCCCGGGAGCGAGATGCCGACGGGACTCGATGCCCGTGCGCTGGATGATGTCCTGCGCCGAACGCCCGGGGAACCTGCGGACGAGCTCCTCGTTGGTGACCACGCGTCCGGCCGGTGCCGACGTGATGGACGAGATGGCGACAACGTCGCGGAAGAAGGCCGCCGGCTCGGACAGCACCGCCGGCATCGACATGGAGGACGAGGGAGACGCGCCGTAGGCGGAAGCGGGCTTCCTTCCGAGGATCGGACGGGGTTCGACCGGCACACGCCGGGGCAGGACCGCCACCGTGGGGCTGGTGGCGATGACGGCCAACGGGGTGCCCACCGGGACTTTTTCGCCCTCAGCGATCCGATCCCGGATCACCCCACCCACCGGCGCCCGCAGCTCGAAGGTCGCCTTGTCGGCCTCGCAGTCGGCGATCAGGTCGCCAGCCTGGATCGTGCTCCCCTCGGCGACCTTCCATTCGATGACCGACACCGACTGGTCGGCCGGACTCGACCCGACTGCCTCGAGCACGAAGCGTTCGGCATCGGCAGGAGCCTCCTGGGCCCAGCCGACGGTGACGCCGCAGAGGCGCCCAGCCTCGTCGAGGATCCGTTGGAAGCTGGGCAGGACGTCGAGCTGGTTGACGTAGTTGCAGGGGACGTAGGTGTCGGGACGCGTCACCCGCCGCGCCCGAATGGGACGGTCCACCCGCTCAGAGACGGTGGCGACAATCTCGGCCCCGAACCCGCAGGTGAGGTTGTCCTCGTGGACGACCAGGAGCCGGCCGGTCCGCTCCACGCTGGCGCACACCGCGTCGGCATCCCAGGGGCTGAGCGACCGGAGATCGATGAAATCCACGCCCACACCGGCGCCCTGCAGCGCCGTCACCACCCGCTGACAGAGCGGCACGGTACCGCCCCAGGTGACCAGGGTGAGATCCCCGCCCTGTGCCACAAGGCGGGCCTTGCCCGGCAGCACAACCTGGTCGGCGACATCACGGCCCGTGGCGAGCGACGGATCGTTCAGGCAGACCTTAGGATAGAGGAATACGGTGGGGCGTCCTCCGCGCAGCGCGGCATTCAGCAGCCCGACGGCATCCGCGGCGGTGCTCGGAATGACCACGTCCACACCCGGGGTATGGGCCACGACACTCTCGAAGGTCTGTGCGTGGAAGGGACCGAGTCCCGGACGATACCCGCCACACGGCGCCATCAGGACCATCGGAACCGTCCAGCCGCCATCGGTCCGCCACCACAGCGAACCCATCTCGCTGGCGATCTGGTTGAAGGCCAGCGGGAGGAAGTCGGCGAACTGCAGACAGGAGACCGGTCGTCCCCCCGCCAACGCCCGGCCGACACCCACGCCAGCGATCGTGCTTTCCGAGAGAGGGGCATTGGCGACGCGTCCAGGAAACGCGGTGGAGAGTCCCCGCGTGAGACCGAAGACATCCCCCTTCGGATCCTCCAGATCCTGTCCGTGCAGACTGACACGCGGATCCTTCGACAGCCAGACCCGGAGGGTCTCGCGCAAGGCTTCCAGCATGGTCCACCGCGGACCGTCCTCGGTGCCGCGGTATTCCGGGACCCGGACCAGATCGACCGGCAGCGGCGGCCGGGCGTCCCGGTTCGCCTCGGGGTTCGGAGACGCCAGGGCCCGGTCGGCCGCTGCCCGGACCTCTCGTTCCACCTCGGTCTCAAGCGCTGAAAGGGCCTCGGCGGCAAAGCCTGACGCGACCAGCTGGGCCGCCAGGCGACGGAGGGGGTCGGAGTCGCGGCGGACCCGTTCCATCTCCGCCGAGTCGCGATAGACCCGCTCGTCATCGGCGTTGGTATGGTGGGTCAGCCGATCCACCTCGAGAACCACCATCGCGGGGCCCGATCCGGAGCGGAGGTTGTGGACCAGAGGTTGAAGCCGACGGAAGCATCCGACTGGGTCACGTCCGTCGAGGCGATGGATGGGGAGTCCGTAGAACTCGGTAGCCGGGCCATCGGGACGGTCATAGAAGGTCCTGCCCCGGGTCTGGGTGGAGATGGCCAGGTGGTTGTCCTCGATCCAGAACAGGACCGGGAGATGGTTGCGGACGGCCTCGGCGACGGCCTCGAGGAATTCCCCCTGCTGGCTGGTGCCATCCCCAACGGCGCAGAGCACGATCGGGTTTCCGGGGGCCTGACGGGCCTGCAGCTCGGTGGCGACCCCGACCGCCTGGAGGGCGTTGTTGCCCACGGGACCCACGAGACTGAGGACCTTGAGTTCCGGCGCGCTCAGGTGGGCGCTCATCTGGCGACCGGCCGAGTGGGATCGGGTGGTGCACAGGAGGCTGTGGAAGAACTGCTCGGGAGGAATGCCCCGGGCGATCATTAGGGCCTTGTCCCGGTAGTGGAGGTGCAGCCAGTCGTCCGGGGTCAGCAGCGGCGCCAGGACGGCTGAGGCCTCATGGCCGGCGCCGCCGACATGGAAGAACCCCTCACCCCGATTGACGAATTCCACCTCGACGCGATCCACCGTCCGGGCGGTGAGCATCGTCCGGTACAGGTCGAGGAACTGCGAACGTTCCCCCAGGGCCAATGGAGCGGCCGAAGCGGGTTCCACGGGTGGAGAGCCTGAGGGAAAACCGCGGCTGCCGGAAGCGGGTTTTTGTGGGTCGACCGATTCCGCACCCCGTGGCCGTCAGGACACCTTCCTGAGCTTCGACACACGACCCACCGAGACCCACTCGACCACGAACAGATTCCCATCACGGTCGAAACAGGCGTCGTGCGGGTGGATAAACCGGCCGTCCTCCCAGGTCTTGGGCTGGGTCCGCATCACGAATCCCCCCTGCCCGCCCTTGTTGAGCACCCGATCGGTCCAGGCCTGGTCGTAGCCCAGATGCGAGATCACCCGGTTGTCCTTGTCGAACAACGTCACCCGCGCATGCAGGTCGGGACACACCATCACGTCGCCCCGGATGTCGAGGTGCGCCGGGTAGCTGAGCCCCGACACCGTGCTGACGTACCTGCCATCCAGCGTGAAGTACTCGAGACGCGCGTTCGCACGGTCGCAGATGCAGAGCATCGGGTCGCGTCCCGTACGGGTATCGACCCAGAGCCCGTGGGGCGTGGAGAACTTGCCATGCTGGTCGGCCCCGCCCCGCCCTCCGAAGTTCGAGAGATACTTCCCGTTGGCATCGAAGCGGTGGATGTGGCCGGACCCATAGCCGTCGGCGATGTAGAACGAGCCATCGGTTGGATGGAACGCCACATTCGTCGGGATGAACTCCTTGCGATCCTTGTACACCCCTGACTCCCATGGCGTGCTCAGCGCCCAGACGATCTCGCCGTCCAGGGTCGTCTTGGTCACCAGGTTCGCCCAGGTGTGGGTCAGGTAGAGATACTCGGTGCCCCCCTCCTTCCGGATGTCGATGCCGTGTCCGACCGTGTGGATGTTGTAGGCGCTGTACTCGTCGCCGAAGCTCCGGATGAATTTCCCGTTCGGATCGAACACCACGATGCAGTCCTGGTGTCGCAGCCCGGAGGGACCGGTGTTGTTCTTGATGTAGATGAAGCCTTGGGAGTCGACCGCGACACCATGGGTCTCGCCCCATTTCAGGTGGGACGGCAGTTCGCCCCAGCCGTGATGGCACTCGTAGGTGTATTCGCCGGTGCCGACGAGGGCGCGCTTCGTGCCGGACTTGTCGGCGGCGCGAAGGAGGGAGGGAAAGGCGACGGTGGACGCGGCAACGGCCGCCGACTGGATAAAGGCACGACGTTTCATGGGCGATTCGAGGGGACCCCGGAACGTTACAGGGGCTGGATGGGGATGGAAACCGATTCTCCGATTCTCCGATTCTCCGATTCTCCGGTCTCTCCGGGTCAGGTCTCAGCGCCCCGAGTCGTTGGCGGCGCGGCGGACCAGCTTCTGGACCCGATGGTTCTGGGAATCGGCGACATACAGGTTTCCGATGGAATCCAGGGCGATCGACCACGGATTGGCGAACTGGCCCAAGGCCCCGCCCGCCCGGCCAATCACCTCCACCAGCCGACCCGCCGCATCGAGGACGCTGATCCGGCTGTTGCCGAACTCGCAGACGAACACCCGCCCCACGGCATCGATCTTCACATCATAGGGATAGCTGAACTCCCCAGGTCCAGGTCCTGCGCGACCCACCGTCCGGATCCGCCGTCCGTCACGATCGAAGACCTCCAGCCGATGGTTGCAGGAATCCGCAACCCAGAGGTGCCCCTCCCCATCCACGGCCAAACCCTCCGCCCGATTGAGCTGGCCCGGTCCCGATCCGGGTGTGCCCCAGACCCGATCGAGGAGCCGTCGCACGTCCGGACTCGGCGGCGCGCGGAATGGAGCCGGGATCGGCGATGGGAACCGTCCCAGATCCTTCACCTCCGGACGGAACCGTTGGATCCGGTCAACCACCGTGTACTCGCTCAGCACGAAGCAGCCTGTTGGGTCCTGGACCACGGCCCGCGGCAGGATGAATTCCCCTTCCGCCTGTCCCCGGGTCCCCCAGCGGGAGACCAGCACCCCGTCAGGAGAAAAGTGGTTCACCCGCATATAGTGCGGCTCCACCACGACGATGTCCCCGTCGCGGTCCAGTCCCATCCCCTTGGGCTTTCCCAGGTCTGTCTCCGGCATCTGCCACTGGAGCTGGAACCGTCCGTCGGGACCAAACCGCTGGATTCGCCCAGTGAAGTCGGCGACGAACAGCCGATCCCCCCGATCGCAGACGAGGGACCGCGGCTTGTTGAACTGTCCAGGTGCCACGCCCCGGGAGCCAATGGACTCGCTGCGGGAGAACAGGCGTGAGTCCAACGGTGCGGACGTCGACGCGGGTCTCGGATCACCACACCCAGCAGGAACGAGGGCCAGGAAGGCGAGGACCACAGACCGTCCCGCCAGGAATCCCAGCCGGAGGAGGCGCTGGACGCTCCATCCCAGCAGCAGCGGCGCCACCGCAAGACCCAGCATCACACCGCACAGGGCATTCACCTGCCCTGCGTAACCATAGTGCAGCAGGTTGAAGATCCGCAGCGCGAGCGTCTCCGCTCCGGGCGGCTGCAGCAGAACGACCGTCTCCACGTCCCAAAGGCACAGCAGGTACACTGCCATCCAGGCGACACCGAGATGCGGGAGCGCCTGTGGGAGGACCACGGTCCGGAAGGTCCGCCAAGGTCCTGCCCCCACCGAACGCGCGGCCTCGGACCACCGTGGATCCGCTGCGTCCCAGGCCGCTTCCACCAGGAACCAGGCCGGCGCGAGATACCGGAGGGTGAGGGCAAACCAGACCGCGCCCCAGCCTCGTAAGACGTCCGGGACAAGAGGTTGGTGGAGTCCACGCACCAGCACCACCGCGAGCACGATCCCGGGCACCAGGAAGGGACCCCACAGCCATCTCGAAGGACGCAGGCCGAGGCTACGGAATGCAAGGGACAGCCCGACCCCGAGGGTGGCCGGAACCATCGCGGTCCGGAGGGTGTTCCCAATGGCCCCGCCGCCCGCCGCCACCGCCCCCGGAAGCTCGACCCAGGTCCGATTCGACACCGCCCAGAGCCCGAATGGAACCCCGATCGTGACCGCGAGCCCCGCCACCGCAAGGAGCCGTGCCGCCCAGGCCCAGCCACCCAGGGCCTGTCCCCAAGCGGAGGCCGGGGCCTCGGATTCGATCCGGGGCCAGGTCCACGACCGAGGTTTCCAGATAAGGAGGAACAGGATCGGCAGCACCCACAGCGGCCAGCCGACCGTCATGGCTGCACCGAGATCGAACCGGGTATTGAACCGGATCCAGAAGGATTCGGTGAACACCCGGACCTGGAACAGCACCGGCACGGTGAAGTTCGCCACCGCCAGCACGAAGACCACCGCCGCAGCGACACCCCATTCGGTCCGTCCCATCGGGATCAACACGCCACGGACCAAGTGCAGCCCACGAAGCCCGGGATCCCCCTCCAAGTGCGCCGACTGGAGCCGTCCCCAGGACGCCCAGGCCACCAGTGCGACCAGGGGCCACAACATCGAGGCCAGGATGCCCGCCGTCGCAATAAACGCCCATCCGTCCCAAGCGTCCTTTGGAATCGACAGCCGTACGGTCGACAGCAACTCCAGCCAGCCGTTGGCCAGCCAGAAGGGCGGCAGCGCCAACGCCGTGACAGCCAGTCCGCGCCAGACCCGACGGCCAAAGGTCCCGGAGACCATTCCCGCAAGGGCCACCATCCAGCCGAGAGCGAACGCCCCCAGCGTCGTCACGACACCCAGACCCAGCGACTGGAGGAAGAGGAGGAACCCACTCATGACACGACCCGGGTCAGACGCCGCTCATCGACGGAAGATCCTTTCAAGGGTCTCGACGCCCTTCTCCAGTTCCGCCACCAGGCGATCCCAGTCCGGTCGGAACCCCGACGGGGTCAGACCATCCCCGGTCTCCAAGGCCCCCTCGGTCACCAGGCGCGCCGCGACCTCGGGACTCCGCAGATAGGCGACGAGGGTTTCGGCCTGGGTGCGGATCCCATCGGAACGGGCCACAAGCGCGACAGTGTTGGGCATGGACAGGGACAGGTCTCCCAGCGGCAACGCCCGGACGGGAAGTCCCTCCCGGATCGCGGCCCGGACATCGTCGGAATCCGTCAGTCCTAGGAGGGCCTCCCCCCGGGCGACACGCCGGACCACCTGGGAATTTCCCTCCTCGAGGAACGGTCGGTTCTCGGCGAGAGCGCTGCACCAGACCGTCCACCCTTCGGGTCCCCAGTACTGGCGAAGCGCCAGCAGGTGGGTGGCCGTTGTGCCGAAGAGCGGGAAGGCCATGGAGACCTGTCCACGCCATGTCGAGTTGGTCAGCGCAGCCAGGGTTTCCGGGGGCGTGAAGGGCCGGCCCGATCGATCCACCGGACCGGAGGCTCCAGAGCGCACCACCCAGCACCGGTCTCGGCGGCCGAATGACCACCAGCCCTCTGGACTCCGAAACACCCCGGCGGCCGCCAGCTGCCGAGTGCGCAGCTCCTCGTTGCCCCAGAAGACATCCGCCGTGGGATGGGCCCGCTCCGCCAGAAGCCGGTTCGCCAGCCCGACCGTCTTCACGGCCTCGCTGTCGAACACCGTCCGGACCCGGATCCCGGTCTGACGGGTGAACGCCGCCAGGAGAGGCTCGGCCACGACCTGGTCCTGGGCACAATACAGGACCACCTCCCCGGCATCGGAGCCGGACGATGCCGGTCGACAGGCCATGCCGCCCACCAGCAGGAGCACCCAGCACCCGGTCCAAAGTGCCCGCCCCCCCCCGAGATAGGACCTGTCCCCAAACCGGGACCTGACCCCAAACGACCACGACCTGGTCCCAAGGGCCTGGCCCCAACCTCGGAACCCAGGACCTGGCCCCGAATCGAAGGTCACCCACCTGATGACCTGGCCCCAAAGGCGACAGCCGACAGCTGTCATCCATGGCGACCAGGACCTAGGCGACCAGGACCTGGCCCCAAACCGCAGAAGTGCCTGTCCCCAAGGGGGATCCTGACCCCAAGGCGGATCGATCATGAAGTCGGGACCACCACCACCAGGACCCGGCCCCAGCCCCATCCGGGACCTGTCCCCGGCGTGCCGCGCTCCTCTCGAACCCCTCGACATGGACCTGTCCCTGGTGCGGTTCATGCGGTCCTCCGATGAAACCACCACCACTCGATCATCAGGATGCCAAACCCCGCGAGGGCGAACCAACGCCACCCCTCGAGACTGGCCGGCTGGATCCGGGTGGCCGCCACCGCTGCCCGACGTCCCCGATCCAGACTCTCCTTCGGGGTCAGATCCGTCTCGCGTGCATCGAGCAGGTTGACCGCAAACGACCATCGGTTCGTCCCCTGCTCCACCCGATACACCCCCTGTCGGGTTGTGTCCGCAACGACGAACTCCCGGGTCCCTTCCGAGGGCATCAGCGACTCGATCCGGCCGTCCGGTGCCGTCACCGAGGCGGTCGGCACGGACCCCGAACCCTTCCAGAGCCACTGCACCGGAGCGGCAGTCCGACCCGCCTCGGCGGCGGCGCGGATCCGGTCCGGGTCCAGCCACTCGATGGCGTTGGCGATGAAGATCGGGAATCCCACCCGGAGGGGCCAGGTGCTCTGCAGAAGATCGAACCCGATCCAGATCGTCCGCTGCCCATCCGCCTCTCCCGCCCAGACCAGGGAGGATCGCGACGCCTCCACCAACGAGACGGCCCACGACGGTGTCGGCATCTCGAGGGACTGGGCGACCTGGACCGCATCGAACCCCACGAAGCGCAGCAGCGGATGGGTCGAGTTCCAGTCCACGATCACCGGGGCCTCGATCGAACCCACGGGGCCCGGGGACCACCCCGGGCGCACCGCACGGATGGCGAGGACATTCGCCCGGGGCCAATTCCCGGGCACCACGTCATCCAGGACTACGATGTCGGACTCTATGCCCTCGGCAGGAACCGAGCCTGCGACGGTCACCTCGACCCGCGGGCCGGCGGATCGGAGCGCGCGTTCGAGGAACCGGTTGCCCCGCGTGACCAGGAGGATCCGGACCGGATGCGGGAGCCGGCTGACCACCGACACCGTGTTGTCGACCGCGAGGTCGTCCTCCTCGTTGAGGGTGATGGTAAACACCCCATCGCGGGGCTGATCCACGACGAAGACCTCGGAGATTCCGTTGGTGGGACCGATCCGGACGGTCCGCGAGGCAACGGCCTGCCCCTCGAACCGGACGGTGATCGGCACCTCGGTCGCATCGGAGGTGGGGTTCGACACCCGCACAAACACGGCCCGCTGGGTTGGGTTCTCGGGATTGGACCGCATCTCGGCCGAGACCAGTCCGAGGTTCCGGTTGCGTTGGCCAACCCGATGGAAAACGAGCGGCAGGTCGAGGGTGTCGACTGCTGCGAGGTCGACGCCGGCCCCATCACTGAACAGGTGGACCTCGGCTCCCGGACGATCCTTGACGAGGGTTGCCGCGACACGGAGAGCCTCATCGAGGCGGGTGGGCGTATCGGTCACCCGGACGGAATCGATGGCCCGTCGGAGCGAGGCCTTGTCGGTGGTCGGGGACTGTCGAACCTCCGCCTGGGCAGCCGCCACCAGGACGAGCATCTCCTGCCCCTCCGACGCCGGTCCCAGTGCATCGACGAGGGCGAGAGCCTGTCGACGCGCGACCTCGAATCGGCTGGGAGACTCGTCGACTGCCTGCATCGAGGCGCTGGCGTCGAGGATGACGACCTGGAGGGATCCCTGGAGACGGTTGCCGGTCCTGAAGGGACGGGCGAGGGCGACCACCACGAGCGCGAGGATCGCGAGCTGGAGGAGGAGGAGCGCATGGCGTCGCAGGCGCTGGAACGGGGCGTTGGCCTGGTTCTCGGCGAGGAACCGCTGCCAGAGGACCGTGCTGGGGACGACCCGGGAGATCCGGCGTCGCCTGAGCAGGTAGAACCCCACCACCACGGGCAGCGAGAGCGCAAACCACAGGGCCCATGGGGAGAGAAGGCTCACGGCGATCCTCCCCTCAACGGCAGGTCGGGGAATGAGGCGACCTCTTCATCGCCGGACCTCACCGCGCAGGCGGCGAGTAGTTGGCCTCCAGATACGCCACGAGGGCCGGAATCTCGTTCGTCGACAATGGCGCCCCGAACCGCGCCTTCATCTTCTCCACATTCGCCGTCCACTGCGCCCGGTTGAGGGGCGGCTGGGTGATCACGTAGTCCATGGAGTGGCAGGAGGAACAGGCGGACCGGACCAATTCCACACCGGCCCCGGCTTTGAGCGCTGGCTCGTCCTTGGGCAGCTCGAGCCGATCGCCAGCAAAGGGGTTCGGCACAGGCTCCACGGCGACGTCGGCGGCCAGCAGCACGGAGGCGAGGACGACTGGAACACCGGAGAGAAGACGGTGGAGGCGGTTCATGATCGGAGGACGGTGACGGTGACGGGTTCGACGCAATTGCGCATGTAACCGGCAGGATTCCAGAGCGGTTCGAGCGGCTGCGACTGCCCCAGCCGGTTCGTGGCCCGGGCCATCAGAGTCCGGGTGCCAGAGCCCTGGGGAGTCCAGTCCAGGGTCCACTCCCGGAAGGCGAAGTTGCCGAGGCTCTTGCTAAGCGTCGCCGCCTCCCAGTGGCGACCGCCATCCACCGAGACGAGGACCTCGCGGATCCCCTGCCCGTCGTCGAAGGCGATGCCCCGGAGACGCTGCGACACCCCGGAGCGGACCTCGGCTCCGTCCGAGGCGCTCGTGATGAACGAGCGGACATTCATGCGGCTGATCGGAACCGTCCGCTTCGGCGTAGCCCCAGGCGCCACCGCGGCACAGGGATCGTCCGGGATCCGATAACCCGGGTTCATCCAGAAGCCCTTGAACTCGTCACCCACCACGCGGATGTCGTGGACCTGCTTGATCCAATAGGTGCCGTAGTAGCCGGGCACGACGAGCCGAAGGGGATAGCCATTGAGCCATGGGAGCGGCTCCCCGTTCATCTCGTAGGCGAGCAGCAGCTCCGGAGTCATCGCGAGGTCCACCTCGATGGCCTTGATGAAGTCGGGGGTCGCCGGGAGGAACGGGGTGTCGAGACCGTTGAAGACGACCTGCTTCGCGGACGACTGGATTCCGGCGGCCTTGAGGACATCCACCAGGCGGACGCCCTTCCATCGGGCACAGCCCATGGCGCCGTGTCCCAGCTGACCGCCTCCAACCCGCGGCTGGAAATAGCCACGGCTGTTCCCGGAACACTGGAGGACCGCGACCGTCTCGACCGGTTCGAACCGGGTCTTCAGCGCCTCCACCGAGAGGTCCAGCGGCGTGGCCACCTGTCCGGTGACCGCAACCCGGAAGGCCTCGGGGGTCAGAAGATCGGGAGCCGGTGGGGCATGAGTGAGGTGGTAGCGGACGAAGAAGGCGTCGTTGGGGGTCAGCAGGCTTTCGTTGAAGACCGAAAACGGGGTCTCCAGCTGTGGCGGACGCGTGGTCAGTCGGATCAGGGGCCGCTTCTGCGGATACTTCACGAGGGGCCGCTCCCCGTTGGCGAACGGCAGCGTCACGGAATCCGCCGCCCAGGCGCTCCAAGCGGGCGCGGTAAGAGCCGCAGAAGCCCCGAGACCCAGGAAACCGCGGCGTGAAACTCCAGGGTGTCGACGGCGGGGAAGGGACTCGTTCATGACAGGGTCGCAGGTTCCGGGATCAGCTCCAGACAGCGCCAACACGGAGGTCCTTCAACAGAAGGGTCCCGAGATCGGCATCGCTTCGAACGCTAAGGAATCGGATGCCGCGCGCCGAACAAAATTCCCGGAGACGCGCCACATGACGTTCCAGCCCCTCCTGGTAGGCCTTCAGCCGATACCGGCCAAAGGTCACATCGACCTCCTGTCCCGTCTCGGAGTCGACGAGCCGGAGATCGCCGAACTGGGTCGGATCACGTTCCTCGGGCGCCAGGATCTGCAGGGCGACGACCTCGAACCCACGGGCCACCAGCGCAGTGAGTCCCTCCTCGAAGCCTGAGGCGTTGAGGAAGTCGCTGAGCACGACCGCCAACCCGGCCTGACGCGCCTCGAGCGCGCCCCGACGCAGGGCGGCATTCAGGTCGGCCCGTCCCCCGGGGACGACGGCACCCAGGTTGTGGAAGAACCCGAGGCTGGACTGCTTTCCCCGCACGAGCCGGAGTGCGCGCCTCTGGGCGGCCACCAGCGGATCCGTCGCTGGGGGAAAGACCTCGACCGCCACGCGGTCGAATCCGCAGAGCCCGATGTATCCCACCGCCGCTGCGATCCGTCGGGCCAAGGTGAACTTCGTGGGGGTGCCGAAGTTCATGCTCTCGCTGGCGTCCAGGAAGATGCGGACAGGCAGCTCCCGGTCCTCCTCGTAGAGCTTCAGGAACAGCCGATCCAGCCGTCCGAGGAGGTTCCAGTCGAGGTACCGGAGATCGTCGCCCACCACATAGCTGCGGTGGTCGGCAAACTCGACGCTGAGCCCCCGGGCGCGGCTGCGGCGTTCACCCCTGAGGCTGCTCCGGGCCCGACGCGCCGTCAGCAGCTGGATCTGCTCCAGCTTCCTCAGCAGTTCGGGTTGGAGGAGATCGCTCATGGTGCCGGGAACGAAGCGTCCCTGAGGACGGGTCCGAGACAAGCGGCGATTTCGAAAGCGGCGACGTGGTAAGGGAGGAGACTCACACGGGGGCGCGGAGACACGGAGGAGTGAGGGAGGGATTGGGGAAACTGCGGGATAAAATCCCGCCCGTCCCCATCTCGATGTTCTGAACGTCGCAGTCCTGTGAAGACAGATGGGGTCCTACTATGCCCTGAGGAAACCGACGTATCCTGCAGGTCGGTTCGGGACTCGCGGGTTCAGATGGGGACCTGAGGGACCAGGTTGCTACCGAGGGTGGGTGCGGTCGCACCCAGTGCCGCAGGGCACTGCGGCACCCACCCAGGCGCCCAGGCCACCCCTTGGCAGGGGCTCCTCAAGGGTGTTTTCCAAATTCCGCTCCCCACTCTCTCCCTCCGCGTCTCCGCGTCACCGTGTGAGTCCCCTCCTCCTCCGCGTGTCACAGCACCGGCGCGAGGGCGGAGCACACCGCGTCGACGGTCACGGACTCCATCAGCTTCCGGATCTCGTCCGGACTCCCGGCAATGGGGCGTCCGTCGTATCGGTAGAACTCCAGGTTCCGACCCGCCACCGCGGGATTCGGGATGAGCGTCCAGTCCTCCCGGAGCGGCAGGATGCAGGGATTGACCGTCGGGGTCTCGATCACGAACTGATGCGGCACCGACATCGCCGCAGCCAGATGCATGAACACGGTGTCGACACTCAGGAACGCATGGGCCGACCCGAGCAAGGCCGCGGCATGCCGCAGCGAGGGCGCCTCCGGGAAATACACCTCGACACCCCGGAGCCGCTGGAACAGCCGGGCATGGTCGTCAACCTCACCCGGTCCCCCGAAGAAGAGCAGCGGCAGACCCGGATGGGTCGTTGCCAGACGCCGGGCGAGGTCCTCGAACCGCTCCAGCGGCCAACGGCGGAGGGCCAGGTTCTTGGTACCGCCGGATCCAACATGGATTCCAAGCCAGCGGTGGCCCGTCAGTCCATTGCGCTCCAGCCATTGACCCGCCCACTGCATCTCCGGAGCGGAGAGGTACAGCTCGTAGGCCGGACGCGGCAACCGCCGCGCAATGCCGGCGAGGTCCAAGAGGCGACGGTTGTTCTCCGCGGCATGGACGGCGTAGTCCTGCGGGATCGATCCAGTCATGAGCCGATCGTCGAACGGCTCGTGGTTCTCGTACCGGTGGGTCAGGCGCTGACGCGCCCCGATCGCGGCCGCAATGTAACGGTATTCCCTCCGGCCCTGCGGGTGCAGGTTGAGGGAGAGATCGTACCGGCGACGTCGGAGGCGCCAGAGCAAACGCAGCGACGAGAGCTTCGAGGCCTTGATGAAGGACTGCTGGAAGACCTCGGTGGGGTGGGGGTTGTGCTCCAACAGGGACCGGGCCCCGGTCCACATCACGAGCACATCGATCTCGGCCTCCGGGCATCCCAGACGCAGCTCATGGAGGATCGGGGTCGCCATCAGCGTGTCGCCGATGCCGGCGAGCGAGAGGACGAGGATGCGATCCATGGCGCGGAGCCTAAGACGTCGAACGGCGGGAGAACAGTCCTGGTCGGAGTCAGAGCCGAGAGGGATGGCGGGATCGAGGGTAGACCTGGCCTGGGGTGGATCCGAAAGCGTCCGCAGCGGTTCCGCCTGGGGTGGATGGGTGCTCCGCACCCAGTGCCACAGGGCACTGCGGCACCCACCGGCTGGAGAGCTTGCCAGCCCACCCATCCACCGGTCCTGCCAGCGTCACCCCATTCCCACGAGCCGGGGATCAATTATCGGGCGGCCCCGATCCCGTCTCCTCATCGCCGGGGTCGACGCCTGCCCCTCCGGCTGGCAACTCGAGCACCGAGGCCGCCTCGGTTCCGGGCAGTTGCTCGACGGAGCGCAGCCGCCGCTCCATGGCCCGGGTCCGCACTGCGGTCTGATCGATTGTGTTCGACGCCGTCACCAACTGGCGCTTCACGCGGTCGAGGACCTCGCCGAACTTGCCGAACTCCGTCTTCACTGCCCCGAGGACGGTCCAAACCTCATGGGCTCGCTTCTCGATCGCCAACGTCTGGAAGCCGACCCGGAGGCTGTTGAGAATGGCCGACAGCGTCGTGGGTCCCGCGACGAGCACCCGGTACTTCTGCTGGAGGCTGTCATGGAACCCGGGCTGTCGGAGCACCTCGGCATAGAGGCCCTCGGTGGGCAGGAAGAGGATCCCGAAGTCGGTGGTGGACGGCGGCGCGATGTACTTTCTCTGGATGTCACGGGCCATCGACTCGACCCGCGACAGGAGTCCCCCGACGGCCTGTTCCACCCCGTCCTTGTCGGCCACACCGGCCGCGGCGACGAGGCGCTCGTAGTCCTCCTTGGGGAACTTGGAGTCGATGGGCAGCCACACTGGGTTCCCCTGCCCCGCATCGCGCCCGGGAAGACGTACCGCGAACTCGACCACTTCGCCGTCATCCTTCACGTGGACATTCCGACCATACTGTTCCGGCGTGAGGATCTGCTCGAGGATCGCCCCCAGCTGGTATTCGCCCCAGGTGCCGCGCTCCTTGACGTTGGTCAGCACCCGCTTAAGGCCGCCGACATCGGTCGCGAGCGACTGCATCTCACCAAGGCCACGCTGGACCGCCTCGAGTCGGTCGCTGACGAGCTTGAAGGATTCGCCCAGCCGCTTCTCGAGGGTGTCATGGAGCTTCTCGTCGACCGTCTTCCGCATCTCCTCGAGCTTCCTCTCGTTGCTCTCCTGGATCTGTTGGAACCTCCGGTCCAACCCCTCCCGCACCTTCGCCTGCTCCTCCTGATGAACCCTCTCGAGGTCCTTGAGAGCGGCCTGGAGACGTTCCCGCTGGAGATCGAGCTCCTTGCGGTTGGAGTCGGTGAGATCCTGGACGGCCCTGAGGGTCTCGGCGGCGCGGCGGTCCTGGATCTCCTGGCTGTTTTGGGCCTCGTGTCGCAGGGACTGACGCAGGGCATCCAGCCTCGACTCGGTCCCGGTCCGGATCTCCTCGAGGGCGGTGTTCGTCCGCTGGACCAGTTTCTCGACCTCGGCGCGGGTGTCCGTCGCTGCGGCGCGATGGGTCTGGCTCAGCTGTTCGAGCAGGACCTTCTGCTGCTCCCCGAGGGTGCCGAGGGTCCGCACGAGCGCCTCGTTGGCCTTGGATTGAGAGTCCGCGATCTCAGAGCGCAGCTGACGCGCCTGCTCGGCGGCCTCGGCGCGTGCCTGTCGAAACTCCTCCCGCAGGATCGGATCAAGGTCCGGTCCGCCCGAGGTGCCGGCCGCCCTCGCCTGGAGGAAGAGGCGGACCAGGATGACGACGACCCCGATGAAGGTAAGGATGGCGAGGGTGGTGGGCATGGTGGTGTGACGCCGGCTTCGGCACGGGTCGGGTCAGGTCCCCGATGAGATGACAGATCCGAAGCGACGTGCCGGGGATCAGGGTGGGGATGGCCGTCCGGGAATCGACAGGAAAATGCCGGGGAGTCGTGGACCGAAACCACCCGGCGGGGCCAACGGACCACACCCGATCGGGGACCCAAAAGTTTTCACATTATCCATGTCGCCAAACCCATGACTCATGACACCTTGACGCGTCCGCCAGTCCGTTCCCCGCACCGTGTCAGATGGCATTCCAGCGTCAGAACAGTAGTTTTGAGAATCCCGTCCACTCATGTCTCTACGAGTGCCGGGTGATGCACCATCGTCTGTCGCCACGGAAGCACCGGTTCGAATACGGCATCTTCATGCTCCAGCTGGACCTCGACGAGCTGGACCTCTGCGATCGAATCCTCCGCCTGTTCGGTCACAATCGCCGGGCCGTCTACGGGTTCCGGGACTCCGACCATCTCGCCTATCCGGTGTCCTCTCCTCGGGCCAGTCTGAAGGCCTCCCTGGGTGCCTGGCTAGCAGACCAGGGGGTCGATCTTCCCGCTGACGCCAAGGTTCGTCTGGTCACCCTGCCCCGGGTCTTTGGCTACGTGTTCAACCCGGTGAGCTTCTACTTCTGCTCGACGGCCGACGGCACCCCGATCGCGGCCGTGGCGGAGGTCGGGAACACCTTCGGCGAGCTGAAGCCGTTCCTGATCCCAGTGTCCGGCTCACCGGACCGGTTTCGTCGGACCGTTCCCAAACACTTCTACGTCTCCCCGTTCAGCGATCTCCGCCTCTGCTTCGAGTTCGATCTCCGCACGCCGGACGAGCGGCTCGACATCCGGATCTTGGATGTGACGGAAACGGGGGAGACCGTGCTGGTGAGCACGCTCCAGGGTCGGCGGCATCCGCTGACCGACCGGCAGCTTGCCTGGATGGGACTGAAGTACCCGCTCGTGACCCTGCATGTGATCACCCAGATCCATTGGCAGGCCCTGCGGCTCTGGTGGAAGCGGCTACCCTGGCACGCCAAATCCGCAAACCCCGATCTGCAGCGCGACGTCCTGCGTCCCCACGCCTCAATCGCGGGGGCCGGCCCGGTGTCACCGGTGTCGGTTCCCATCGGAGCCTCATCGCCCCCCCTCTCCAAAGACCTCGTTGCCTCGTGAACGACCTCGATACCAACCCCCTCGTCTTCGCCGACGCCTCCGGCACGGCCACCGAAACGCAATCCCCCGTCGCCTCGCCCCGATGGACCGAGCGGCTCTGCCAGCGTCTGGTCCTGCGCTCGTTCGAGCCCATGACCCGCGGCCGCATGACGGTCCGGCTCCCGGATGGTTCCGCAGTCCGGTTCGGGACCGGCGTCGGCGGTCCAGAGGCCGAGCTGCACATCCGTCGCAATCGCTTCTTCATCCGAGGGGTGCTCCAGGGTGACATCGGGTTCGGGGAGGCCTACCAGGACGGCGACTGGACCACGCCGGACCTGACAGCGGTGATCGGCTGGTTCTGCGCGAACCGCGACCACGCCCCGTCGATGTCCGGATCCCGGGCGCGGGACTGGCACCTCGGGTTCATGCAGGTCATCAACCGCATCCGGCACCGCATCAACAAGAACTCCCTGCGCGGTTCCCGGACCAACATCCAGGCCCACTACGACCTCGGGAACGACTTCTACTCGCTGTGGTTGGACCCGACGATGACCTACTCGGCGGCCCTGTTCGAATCGCCCGACCAAATGCTGGCCGAGGCCCAGACCGCCAAATACGACCGACTCTGCCGGCAGCTGAGACTGGAGCCAGGGGACCATGTCCTGGAGATCGGCTCCGGCTGGGGCGGCTTCACGGAGCACGCCGTCACCCGCTACGGCTGCCAGGTCACCACGGTCACGCTCTCCGACGAACAGGCCCGCCACTGCACCCAGCGGTTCGAACGGGGTGGGTATGCCGACCGTGCACGCGTCGAGATCCGCGACTACCGACACGTCCAGGGGCAGTTCGACAAGATCTGCAGCATCGAGATGCTCGAGGCGGTGGGGGATGAGTTCCTCGAGACCTATTTCCGCCAGGTCCAGAATCTCCTGAAGCCCCATGGCCGATTTGCCGCCCAGTTCATCACCTGTCCGGACAACCGGCACGAGGAGCTGAGGAACGGGGTCGACTGGATCCAGAAGCACATCTTCCCGGGGTCGCTGCTCCTGTCGATGAACCGGGTCGGCCAGGTTGTCCAGAGGACCGGCGACCTCTGGCTCGAGAACCTGCATGACATGGGGATCGACTACGCCAAGACGCTGCACCTGTGGCGGGATCGGTTCCACCAGTCGCTGGATGCTGTCCGTACCCAGGGCTTCGACGACCGGTTCATCCGGACCTGGGACTACTACCTCGCCTACTGCGAGGCGGCGTTTGCCTGGCGCAACATCAGCGTGGTCCAGGCCACATGGTCGCGTCCGGGTCAGGCCAGCTGTCCCCAGTACCTCGCATGACCCTGGGGTCGATCATCGCACTGGCGCTGCTGTTCGTGGCGGTCGAAATGGCGCTGACGTTCGCGGTGGCGCGTCGGCTCAACAACTTCGGCATCGTGGACGTGGTGTGGTCGGCAGGATTCTCCGGGCTGGCGATCCTCTATTACCTGACTGCCCCTCACGTCGCGTTTCCGTCGGGTCTCATCCGCGACGAGGTCCTCACCTCCCTGGCTGTGCTCTGGAGCCTGCGCCTGGGGTTCCATCTGGCGGTGCGGGTATGGAAGCACCATCCGGTCGAGGACGTCCGCTACGCCCGGCTCCGCGAGCTCTGGGGCGACCGCACCCACCGTCGGATGTTCGGCTTCTTCCAGGTCCAGGGAGTTCTCCAGGCGATCCTCTCGATGCCCTTCCTTCTGGTGTGTCTGAACGGGGAGGCTCCGAACCCCAGCTGGGCCGGTCTCTCGCCGCTGGAGTGGTCTGGGGTGGCCCTCTGGCTGGTAGCGCTGTGCGGCGAATCGATCGCCGACCTGCAGCTGTCCCGCTTCCGCAACGACCCGGCGAACCGGGGCCGGGTCTGCCAAGTCGGACTCTGGTACTGGTCCCGGCATCCCAACTATTTCTTCGAATGGCTCATCTGGGTGGCCTGGGCGGTCTTCGCCTGGGATTCCCCGCTGGGCTGCCTGTCGCTGATCTGCCCGATCCTGATGTGGCACTTCCTCGTGAACGTCACCGGGATTCCGATGACCGAGGAACTGTCGGTCCGGTCCAAGGGCGACGCCTATCGCGAGTATCAGCGCACCACGAGCGCGTTCATTCCCTGGTTCCGCAAGTCCCCCCGCACCCCATGAGCACCGCCACCGCCCTGCCCAACCCGACGCCCTCCCTGCCCCAGCCCCGCGTGGGCACCCGGGTGGAGTCCCCGAACTTCCTCGACCGCTGCCTCACCCGGGACCTCCTTCCCGATCCGCTCCTGCGGTTCGGCATCCGACGCCTCCTCCGCGAACGCCTCCACGAGGAAAACCGGGGCGGAGTCGAGGCCCAGCGACGTCACCTGCAGTCGCTGATCGAGACCCTCCGCACCTCCCCGATCGCCCTCGAGACCGCCGCCGCCAACGAACAGCACTACGAGGTGCCGACCCGATTCTATCAGCTCTGCCTGGGGCCCCGTCTGAAGTACAGCTCGTGCCTGTATCCGACCGGTCGTGAGACCCTCGCCGAGGCCGAGGAGCACATGCTCCGACTGACGACGGAACGGGCGCAGCTGGTGGATGGACAGGATGTGCTGGAGCTCGGCTGTGGCTGGGGATCCCTGACCCTCTGGATGGCCGAGCGCTTTCCTCGCTCCCGCTTCACCGGGGTGTCGAATTCCCGTACCCAGCGCGAGTTCATTCTGGCGGAGGCCGCGCGACGTGGACTCGGCAACATCGAGATCCTGACCTGCGACATGAACCGCTTTGAGCCCCCCACCGCTGAGGGCAAGACTCCGGACGTGTCGACACCCTGCGTGGGCCGTTTCGACCGGGTGGTGTCGGTCGAGATGTTCGAACACATGCGGAACTACGAGGTCCTGCTCGGCCGGATCAGCCGGTGGCTCAAGCCGGAGGGCAGGCTGTTCGTGCACATCTTCACCCACCGCGAATACGCCTACCCGTTCGTGGCACGGGACGCCTCGGACTGGATGGCCCGGTACTTCTTCACCGGAGGAATCATGCCCAGCGATGACCTGCTGCTCTACTTCCAGAGGGACGTGGAGTTGGTGGAACACTGGACCGTGAACGGGCGACACTACCAGCAGACCGCCGAGCACTGGCTCCAGAACATGGACGCCCACAAGGAGGAGATCCGTGGGATCTTCGCCCAGACCTACGGTCCGGAGGAGGTCACCAAGTGGTGGGTCTACTGGCGTCTCTTCTACCTCGCCTGCGCCGAGCTTTGGGGATTCCGCGGCGGCAACGAGTGGCTCGTGAGCCACTACCTCTTCCGCCCACGGCCCGTGTCGTGAGGGATCGTCGGGAATTGGGTCTACCCCGTCCGATCCGTATCCCGATCCCGGCCGAGGTGGCCCCTGTGCTCCTGCAACTCCGATGGGGCCGAACGGGTGTGGGTCTGTACGCAGCCCCCTTCAGAGCATGTGCCCCATGCGGTCCTTCTTGGTCTTGAGATACCGCGCGTTGTGGGGGTTCGGGCTCACCCGGATGGGGAGCTGCTCCACGATCTTGAGACCGTGACCCTGGAGGCCCACGACCTTCTTGGGATTGTTGGTCAGCAGCCGGATCTGGTTCACCCCAAGCTCGGACAGCATCTGGGCCCCGACACCGTAGTCGCGCAGGTCCATCGGGAATCCGAGTTTCAAGTTGGCCTCCACGGTGTCGAGTCCCTGCTCCTGGAGCCGGTAGGCATGCAGCTTCGCGGGCAGGCCGATGCCCCGCCCCTCCTGGCGCATGTACAGGATCACCCCGGAACCCTCCTTGTCGATCCGCTCCATGGCCGCGTGCAGCTGGGGGCCGCAGTCGCACCGACGGGACCCGAAGACATCGCCCGTCAGGCACTCGCTGTGGACCCGGACCAGAACCGGTTTCTTCCCGGAGACCTCCCCTTTCACGAGGGCCAGATGATGCTGGTCATCGATGCGGGACCGGAAGAGATGGAGCGAGAACTCGCCGTAGTCGGTGGGCATCTGGACCGTCTCGAGGCGCTCGACGAGCTTCTCGGTGCGACGACGGAAGCCGATGAGCTGCTCGATCGAACAGATCCTGAGCTTGTGGCGCTTGGCGAAGCGCCGGAGCTCGGGCAGACGGGCCATTGAGCCGTTGTCGTTCATGATCTCGCAGATCACACCGACCGGCCGGCAGCCGGCGAGGGTCACGAGATCCACGGCCGCCTCGGTATGGCCGCTGCGCTGCAGGACCCCGCCAGCCTTGGCCCGAAGCGGGAAGATGTGCCCGGGACGGACGAAGTCGGACTCGCTGGCCCGTGGATCCGCCAGGAGCTGGATGGTCCGCGACCGGTCGGCGGCACTGATCCCAGTGCTGATCCCGCTCGAAGCGTCCACGCTCACCTGGAAGTCGGTCCGGAACGACTCACGGTTCCGGGCCACCATCTCCTCGATGCCCAGCTGGCGAAGCCGGTCGCCTGTCGTCGGGACACAGATCAGGCCTCGACCGAACCGGGCCATGAAATTGATCGCCGCCGGCGTGGCCTTCTCAGCCGCCATCACGAGGTCTCCCTCGTTCTCGCGGTCCTCGTCGTCCACGACGATCACCATCCGCCCGCGCTTGAGGTCGGACAGCACGGCGGTCAGGTCGTCAAAAGGCGGTTTCTTCAAGGCCATGGAGTCTCAAAGCTTCCACCTCGAACACAAAGTGCAAAGTGCACCCCTGGCCCTGCCGCCCTGGCGCCCTGCCGCTACGACACCCGCATCCAGAGGGTCTTCAGATAACCGGGCTCCTCACGGGACATCGGGAAGTCCGGAGGCTGCGGCTGGAACCGTTCCTGAACCACCCGGCGTCCCGAGCGATGGACCGCTTCCCGGACATCGTCGATGAAGACCTCGGGACGGAGTCGCGCGGCATTGGTCGAGGCGAGCAACACCCCGTCCGGTGCCAGGAGCGGCAGGGCGAGGCCTACCAGCTCGGCGTAGTCGGACTCCGCCCGAAAATCCCCGTGCTCGCGGGACCGTGAAAACGTTGGTGGATCGAGGACCACGACCGAGAACCGTCGCGGCTTCTTCGCCAGCCGCTTCAGCCAATCGAACACATCGCCGTAGATGAAGTCGTGTCCGGCCGGATCGAGCCCGTTGAGCCCGAAGTTACGCCGACCCCAGTCGAGATACTTCCGGGAAAGGTCGAGGCTCGTGGTCCGTGCCCCGCCGAGGGCGGCACAGACACTGAAGGCACAGGTGTACGCAAAGCAGTTGAGCAGCTCGGGCGGCTGCCCCCCTTCCCGGTGCAGCGGGAAGCCTTCGGCCACATGGCCCCGCAGGAGACGCCGACGGTTGTCCCGCTGGTCGAGGAAGAGCCCGTAGGAGTATCCCTCCCGGAGGCTGAGTTCGAACCGGACCCCGTTCTCGACGATCTCGAACCGCTCCGGAGCCTCCAACCCGGACAACAGCCGGGGCGAGGCCTCCTCCGCCGGCAGCGCGCGCACCTGTCGGGCCCAGCGCTTGCCATACACTCCCTTCACTCCGGGCAGGAGGGCATCGGGCACCGGGGATTCCGACGGATCCTCGGCCAGGACCAGGGCCCAGTCGCCCAGGCGCTCGATGTAGCGTCCAGGACAGGCATCCGAGGCCCCGTGAACCACCCGATGGGCCGTGGTCTCGGATGGATCGATGAAGCCCTCCCGGAGCTGTCGCGACGCCGGCGACTGGAAATCGGGCTCCGCCTCGAAGGTCACGTCCGCGTCGGTGGCGGGATGGCGGATCTGGAGCCGCGCCGCATGCAGATGGAGTCGCGCCGCGGGGGTTCCGCCGTACAGCACATCCCCGAGCAGCGGAAGCCCCTCACCGGAGGCATGCACCCGGATCTGGTGGGTCCGACCGGTCACGGGCTCCGCCTCCAGCCAGGTCAGGTCCCCCTCGCGTCGGATCACCCGGAACCGGGTCTCGGCCGGATCCCCGTGTTCACCCGACCGCACGGCGGCGTAGCGGTCTCCGACCCGCTCGAGACGGTTGCGGACCACGAATGCCTCGCGGGAAACAGGCCGGTCGGTGGCACAGACATAGCGCTTGTGGGCCTGCCGGCGCGCAAACTGTTCGGTCAGGGAGCGGTTCGCCGTGGGCGTCTTGCCAAAGACCAGGATCCCGCTGGTCTCCTTGTCGAGCCGATGGACGATCGCCAGCGGGGCCCAGCGGGGCTCCCGGTGCCGCAGCCAGTCGTAGATCCCCTCTCCCGCATGGGGTGCCGGCGCATGGGTGTTCCAGCCCGGAGGCTTGTCCACCACGAGGAGGTGATCGTCCTCATGGATCACACAGGGCGGCAGGGGCGGATCGAGGTGGGACACGGTTGGGAGGAGGAAATGGACCGGGAACGCTATCGGAGCACTCAACCGGCCGACCGCACGATCGCGTTCACAAGACCCTCGATCGTGTGGGGCTTCGCCTCGAGGTCCGCCTTCAATCCCAGCGACTTCAAGGCCTTGCTGGTCTCCGGACCGATCGAGGCGAACCGGATCCCGGGATACCGCTCCCGGAGTGCCTTCAGGGGAACACGGGTGTTGAAGTGGTCCACCGTGGAGGCACTCGTGAAGGTGATCCAGTCGGCCCCCTCGGACTGCAGCGAGGCGACAGCCCCCTCCCGATCCGAGGTCTCGGGCAGGGTCTGGTAGCAGGCCACGTCGTCGACGATCGCACCCAAGTCCTCGAGCTCCTGGACCAGCTCGGGGGTTGCGACCTGGGCCCGGAGACAGAGGATACGGAGGTTCTCGACGGTCTCCACCTCGGCGATCGCCTTGGCCACCTTCCGGGCGACGAACTCCTCGGGCATGGCATCGACGTGGAGGTGGTACTCGGCGAGCTTCGCGGCCGTAGCAGGCCCCACCGCTGCGAACCGGATCATTCCGAGGGAACGGATGTCGTCGAAGGCCTTGAGGAAGTAGCCGAAGAAAGCCGACACCCCGTTGGGACTGGTGAAGACGATCCAGTTGTACTCGCCGAGCGCGCTCATGCTCTCGTGCAGCGGACCCAGCTGATCGGGCGGGGCGATCCGGATCGTCGGGATCTCCATCACCTCGGCGCCGAGCGCCTGGAGCCTGGAGGAGAGCTGGCTGGCCTGCTCACGCGTGCGGGTCACGACGACCCGGCGGCCCAGCAGGGGGCGGTCCTCGAACCATGAGAGTTCCTTCCGGAGGACCACCACGCCGCCGAGGACCACCACGGAGGGCGAGCCGACACCGGCCTTCGCGGCCGTCGCCGCGATGTCGCCGAGGGTGCCCGTGACCGTGCGCTGACGGGAGGTCGTCCCCCACTGGATCACCGCGGCGGGCGTCGAGGCCGGCGCACCGTGTTCCAGAAGCCGTCGGGTGATCTCCTCGAGACGCTCCATGCCCATGAGGATGACCCGGGTTCCCTCGAGACGGGCAACGGTCGGCCAGTCGATCCGGGATTCCGGGCGGGTCGGATCCTCATGTCCGGTGAACACGTGGAAGCTGGAGCAGTGGTCACGATGGGTGATGGGGATCCCGGCGTAGGCCGGTGCCGCGACCACCGAGGATACACCCGGGACGATCTCGAACGGGATGCCCTCGCTTCGGAGCACCTCGGCTTCCTCGCCGCCGCGGCCGAAGATGAAGGGATCGCCTCCCTTGAGCCGGACTACCACGCGTCCCTCACGCGCCTTGGCGACGAGCAGTCGATTGATGTCGTCCTGCGGCATCGCATGGTGGCCGGCGCGCTTCGCGACCGAGATGCATTCGGCGTTGGCTGGGACCCGACGCAGCAGGCCGGGGTGGGCGAGGGCGTCGTGCACCACCACCTGGGCCTGGGCGAGCAGCTCGGCACCGCGCAGGGTCAGTAGGCCGCCATCACCGGGACCCGCACCGACCAGATAGACCATTCCAGAGGACTTCATGAGCCGGCGACGGTACCGATCGGCGATTCGGAGCACAATCGGGCGCAGCCGACGCTTGTCCCCGAAGTGCCGACCGCTACATTCACCCGCCACCCGATGTCGACGGTCCAGAAAGCGCTGAAGATGGTCGCCTGTCCGCACTGCGGATCTAAGGTGTTCATCCCGGGATCCCTTGCCCCGCTGGAGCAGACCCCCTGCGCCAAGTGCCAGGGTTCCCTCATGATGCCGATGATCCTCCGACAGTTCGAGCTGCGCTCGGAGATCGCCTCGGGCGGCATGGGCACCGTCTACCGGGCATGGGACAACACCCTCGGTCGCGAGGTGGCGGTGAAGCTGATGAAGCAGGAGCTGGTGAACGACGAGGACGCCGTCAACGCCTTCGCCGCGGAGTCCAGGGCCTGCGCCCAGCTCAACCACACCAACATCATCCACATCTACACCTTCGACCAGGAAGGCGACCACCGGTACCTCGTGATGGAACTGGCCGACGCCGGCAGTCTCGATGGCAAGATCGAGGCCGAGCAGCGGGTCTCGGAACTCGAGGTGCTCGACATCGGCATCAAGGTCTCCAGCGCCCTGGCCACCGCTCTGAAGCACGGCCTGCTGCACCTCGACATCAAGCCCGGCAACATCCTGTTCAACAGCGACGGGGAACCCAAGCTGGTGGACTTCGGGCTCGCGCGGAAGGCGGATGCCGACAAGGACTACTACGCCCCGGTGTTCGGCACTCCCTTCTACATCGCACCGGAGCGGGTCCAGCAGACCGGCGAAAGCTTCCTCAGCGACGAGTATTCCCTCGCCGGAACGCTGTACCATGCCCTGGTCGGGCGGGTCCCCTTCGACGCGCCGACGGTGGACGAGGTGGTGGCCGCGCAGATCCACATGGCGCTCACGCCCCCGATCCAGATCGCGCCCGACGTCTCCCAGCCCACGAGCGACGCCCTCGTCCGGGCCATGGCCAAAGATCCGAAGGAGCGCTTCGCGAGCTATGAGGAATTCCGGATGGCCCTGGAGGCCGCGCGGAGCCAGCTGCTCATCCGGACGCTGACCGGGGCCGCACCGGAGCCCGTCCCCGAGGCGGCTCCCACCGAAGCCCGGCGCTGGTGGCGCCGCTGAGACTCCCCATGAGAAATCCTATCATCGTCGCCCTCGACGTCCCCTCCGCCGACATCGCCGTGGACCTCTCGCGGAAGGTCGCCCCGTTCGTCGGCGCCGTGAAGGTGGGCAAGGAACTCTTCGTCTCGGCCGGACCCGACATCGTGCGTCGGCTCCGCGAAACCGGGGCGTCGGTGTTCCTCGACCTGAAGTTCCACGACATCCCCAACACGGTCGCCAAGGCGGTCGCCGCCGCCGTCCGGCTGGACGTCCAGATGCTCACCCTCCACTGCAGCGGGGCGAGCGCGATGCTGAAGGCCGCCGAACAGGCGGCCCAGAAGACCGCCGCCGAATGCGGCCGACCCGCGCCGTTGGTGCTGGGGGTGACGGTCCTGACCAGCATGGATTCCGCGGCGCTGGCCGAACTGGGTGGCGAGACCGATCCCGCCCGCCAGGTCGAACGACTGGCCCGACTTGGCGTCGGTGCCGGACTCCGGGGCCTGGTCTGCTCCCCGCTCGAGCTTCCGATGCTGCGGCGGATTCTCCCCGCGGAGGTCCAGCTGGTCACCCCGGGGATCCGCACGGGATCCGAAGGGGCCGATGACCAGAAGCGCACGCTGAGTCCCGAGGAGGCCATCGCAGCCGGGGCCTCATGGCTCGTCGTCGGACGCCCCATCTACGCCGCGGCCGACCCCGCCGAGGCGGCGCGCCGGATCCTCGAGCGCATCCCGGGAGCCTAGCTCCCTCACTCGAGGGGAGAGGCACCTTCAGCGCCTCGTCGTGGACTCCGTCGCTCCGATGTGGATCACCGGGGGCGCTTGCCGATCGACCTCAGGAACGCCACGCCACTCGGAGCGGTGATGACGAGCCTGTGCCACTGACGCAGTCGGTTCGCGTCGTCGATGTTCTCCAAATACCGGTTCCAAGAGGGTTTCCAGTCCGGGAATCGGGCCGAGACGAGCGCCTTCAACGCCTCCTCCCAACCCAGGCGAACTCCGTCCTGTCGCCCCCTTTCAAGGCCTTGCTCCAGGCCTTGCTCCAGGCCTTCGCGGCGGGCCTGGCGCTCGAATGTCGTCAGATAGGTCATGGGTATGTCTCCTTCACTCTGTCTAAACTGCTCCAGAAATAGACGCTCCTCAGCCTCGGGCAATGGAATCGACCCATCCATCACCCGCGTCAACACCAGCCTCTGCTCCTCACCGTAGCGCTTCGACTCCAAGAGCTCAGTCATCCGGCGGAACAGCGCCAGCTTCGCCTCCCGACGCGCCACCGGGTCGTTCCGATGTCGTCGCGTGACCCGCTCCGCCAGGATCACCAGGCTCACAGGGTTCGGGTTCGACTCCAGCTCGACATCGGTGAAGTCCGCCAGCTTGCAGATCGGGAATTCAAACCGGGTTCCAACTCCCGCGATCCCGCTCTTCAGCCCGGTCGGACGCCACTTCGGATCCGGATCCGCCAGGATCGCCAAGCTGATGACCGGCCGACCGAACCGTCGGACCAATGCTGAATGGCAGAAGAGCATCCGGTACTCGAAACGGGGAACCTTGCTGCGCTGGACCTCCATCTGGATCAGTACCCCGTCGCGGTCCGGGTCCTCGACGAGAACCTCCGCCAGGAGGTCGACATGTTGTCGGGGTCGTGGGGAGGACCCCAATGTCTCTCGCAGTTCCTTGTCGAGGAACCGAACCTTTCGGGATCGATCAACGGCCCCGGCCAAGGCGGAATCGAACCACTCGAGGGATTCCGGAAAGAACCCCATGAGGGTCTCCTTCCAGATCGCATCGAAGTCCGGTCCCGGCTGCTTCATCCATCCAGTCTGGCAGGTGCGTCGAACGGTCCACCATCGCCAGATCTAGGGATCCGGAAAAGTGGACTCGATCGGAGCCATGGAGGTGGGAACGGGGATGCCCTGAAGGTTGAAAACGACCGCCGAGCGCTTCTTCGCCCGACGATCCAAGGCTCCGCACCCTCCGCCGATCCCAGACCGTCTCTTCCACGTCACCGGATATTCCCGGAATCCGGTTGCCTCTCCGCAGCGCACAGCCCGTCAGGCCACCCGCCCTGAGATGGGGATGGCCGTGCGCCCTTCCCTGGCGAAGGATCCCCGGCATGCCCCGCCTAACCCGACGCCGATTCATCGGAAACTCCCTCGGAGGAGGTCTCGCCGTGGCCTGCCTGCCAGAGGCCATCGCCGGATCCGTCCCAAGTCCCGACACCATCCCCCCTCACCAATCCCAGTCCGTGCCAGGGATCCATGGATATGCAGACTCCCACTCCCTCGTTGCCGGAAAGACGCTCCGCTTCCGCCTCAGCACCGATCGCCCCCATCGGATCCGGATCTGCCGGCTGGGTCATGGGGTGGACGATCCAGGCACGGACACCGTCCTGGTCGAGTCGGAGGTCCTGCCCGCTCACCCGCAACCGATCCACCCAGGCTCCTACGTCCACATTCCAGAATCCCTCGTCAGACCCACCCGGGAACTGACCCTCGAGGCGTGGGTGCGACCCTGGTCCCTCGGCAGGCTCCAGGGAATCCTCAGCCAGGAGGACAAGGAGGACTCCAGCGGGTTCGCCCTCGGGATCGGCAAGGACGGCTATGTCGGATTCTACCTCGGGGATGGCGTCTCGCCGGACGAGGACGTGGTGCATAGGACTCCGTCCGGCGTGCTGAAACGCGGACAGTGGCACCATCTGGTGGCCACCTTCGACGGAACCACCAAGCGGATCCATGTGGGCGGGATCCTCAGGGGGGAGTGGGCCTTCAGGAACCCGTTCCGGACCGGAACCCATCCGCTTCGACTCGGTGCCATGGGGGAGCGCGGCGCCGCGGTCCGCTTTCTGGATGGGGACCTCGCCATGGTCGTCCTGCGCAGTGCGGCCCTGTCACCGGAGGAAGTCCAGGAGCGCTGGCTCCAACGCGGCCTGAAGCCCGCCACAGGGCGATCGATCCTCGGGTGCTGGACCTTTTCGGAGGAGATGGGGGAACAGGTGGCCGACAGCTCCGTCCACCGGCGACACGGCCGCCTCATCAACCGTGGCACCTGGATGATCGGGGGTCCCTCCTTCGTCGCCGATGTCGCCCGCTTCGGGGGATACGACCCTCGACGAGATCCGAACCGTGGCCACGGCATCCGGCTCGCCTCTGACGACCTCTATGACTGCCGCTGGGATCCCACCTTCTCCTGGACCGCTCCGGGGACGACCCGGCCGGGGATCCATGTCGCACGGGTGATCCCGGAGGGTCCGGGGCGTCCCTACGACATCACCTTCCTCGTCCGAGCCCCACGTCAGAGACGCGTGCAGGACCTGCTGGTGCTGTGCTCCACCAACACCTGGCGGGCCTACAACGGGGCCCCGTTCGGCATCCTTCCCAACACGCTTCATGCGGTGATTGGCACGGATGGACCGCGGAATTCCCCAGGCGACCCGCCGGCCTACAACTTCTACCGGAGGCATGCCGCCGGACAGGGCACCTACCAGGTTGGCCTGAGGATGCCGTGGCCGGTGGCCGGCCCATACGTGCTCTACGGGGGCACGACCCGCTACTCCCATCTGATGAGGGCGGAACGGTTCCTCCACACCTGGCTGGAACGGGATGGATACCGCTTCGATGTCGCCGCAGATGATGACCTCCATCGGGATCCGGACCTCCTCCGCCGATACCGAGTGGTGGTCCTCAACGGCCACAGCGAATACTGGTCGCTCCCCATGCTGTCCGGACTCGAGGCCTTCCTGCGATCAGGAGGCCGGCTTGCGGTGCTCTCCGGCAACTCGCTGTTCTGGCGCGTCGGTTTCAATGCCGATGGCACGGTGATGGAATGCCGGAAGGTCGATGCCCCCGGCAACCAGATGGAGCCGTGGGAACGGGGTGAATGCTGGCACAGCGGGGACGGCCTCCGCGGCGGACTTCTGCGCGACTGTGGTCATCCAGGCTGGCGGTACGTCGGACTGGAGACCCTCGGATGGAACAACCAGGACAATCCCCGGAACTTCGGTCCCTATATCGCGGGCACCTCGGATCATCCCCTGTTCCACCACCCCGAGGAGACCGGCATCCGCCCCGGCGACCGGTTCGGTCAGGGACCCGATGGCTCCGTGCCCCTCGCGAACGGTCACGAATTCGACCTGAGACTCTCCACCCTGGCACGTCTGCAGGAACTCCCGAATCCCCCTGGCGTGTCCATGCCTCCGGATCCCGAGGGGATGGTGGCGCTCGCAAACGGAGTCATCCCCTGGGCGGAGGGAGGATCAGCGTTCGACTACTTCTTCCGTCCAATCCGTCCGAAGACCGACCAGGGAGGCGAGATGATCTACTGGGAACGTCCGGAGGGAGGGACCGTGTTCAATGCCGGCAGCATCGGCTCCGGCTGGGCCCTCTCGGTCGATCCGAGGTTCCAGGCGCTGATGCGGAATGTGCTGGCCCGGTTCGGGGTCCGGCCCGCCGAACCCCGAGACGGGTTCAGCCCACCCAGAACCAGTGGATGAATCCGCAGTCGTCGCACACGAGACACTGGACCTGCCGATCGACCCACTCCGGATTCATCGTGGTGACCATCGCCGTGTCCACATGGGATCGACGGCGGTGGAACATTTCGGCGCTGCACATGAGACATTTCAGCCGGCGCCCGTTGAGCTCAACCGGGGTAGCATCGGTCTTGAGGGAGGTCAGGGACATGGGAGTCGTTGGATGGGCCCCCGGTGTGGACCACCCCATCGGCACACCACGCCACGCGTGGCACGGACCGGGTGAAGGACCTTGGGGGACTGTCATCAGAGGTGCCAGAGACCCCGGCCGTTGGGAAGCCTAGGATTCCGCGCAATGGCGGACGGGCCAGCAGCAAAAGCGCCAGTCGAGTTTCTCCTTTGAGGAACTGACATCCGGTTCCAGCCTAGCCGGAGTCATGGCGTTCGAGTTTCGATTCCTCGGCAGCGGAACCTCCCAGGGGGTTCCGGTAATCGGACGGGACTATCCCCAGGAATACCTCGCCAATCCGCGGAACCATCGCCTTCGCCCCTCCTTGTACATCGAGTCCTCGGGTGCCCGGATCGTCATCGACACCACCCCCGATTTCCGGACCCAGATGCTGCGCGAGAACCTGGGCTACCTCGATGCTGTCCTGATTACCCATGCCCATGCCGATCACATCATGGGTCTCGACGACTGCCGTCGGGTTTGTGACCTGCGAGGAGGGGCGCTTCCCATCCATGCCAGCGCGACGACCCTTGCGGATCTTCGACGGATCTTCCTGTACGCCTTCGATGGGCGGACCATCCCAAAGGGGTATTTCAACCCGGATCCACGGGAGGTGACGGGCCCATTCCGGGTCGGTGACCTCGAGATCACCCCTCTCCCCCTTCCCCACGGCCGCATCGAGTCCCTCGGCTATCTGTTCCGACAGGAGGGCCGCGCACGGCTGGCCTACCTCAGCGACTGCAAGGAGGTGCCAGACCCGGTGGTACAGGCTGTTCGGGGTGTAGATGTCGTGGTTCTGGATGCCCTGCGCAAGGAACCCCATCCGACCCACATGTGCCTTGACGAGGCGCTGACAGCGGCCCGGCGAATCCGGGCGGAGCGGACCTTTCTGACCCATCTCACCCACGACTACGATCACGACATCGACCAGGCAGAGCTCCCCGGCGGTGTTTGGCTGGCCTACGACGGACTCAGGGTTGAGGTCGCATGAGATCCCGCACGACACCTCAGCCGAAGCGTGATTGCAGCCAGAACAACCTGGCATACCGGATCGCCCGGGTGGTGCTGCGGAACCTGTTCTTCACCTATTTCCAGGGACGCATCCTCCATCCGGAACGCGTCCCGATCAGCGGACCGGCCCTGTTGGCTTCAAACCACGTCTCGTTCGCGGATCCACCTCTGATCGGATGTTGCCTGCCGCGGTCGATCAGCTTCCTGGCGCGCGACACGCTGTTCTCGCCCCCATGGTTTGGAGCGCTGTTGCAGCATCTCAACGGCATCCCGATCGACCGGGATGGCGGGGGCCCATCGGGTCTCAAGGTCGTGCTGGGACGTCTGGCCAAGGGTGATGCCGTGTTGTTGTTTCCTGAGGGTACACGATCGGCAGATGGCCGGCTCCAGGAGGCCCGTGGGGGGATCGGACTGCTGGCGACCAAGGCGTCGGTGCCGGTGATTCCGGTCCGGGTGTTCGGACTCGACCAGGCCTGGAGCCGGGGACAGCGATTCCCGAGACCCCATCCCTCGGCCATCAAGTTCGGTCATCCGGTCGACTTGCAGGCCCTCGTCGACGAGGCGGCAACGGCCGACAAGGCCCGACAGAGATTTCTCTACGACGAGATCGGACGCCGGATCATGGCGGCCATCGCTTCGTTGGAGCCCTGCGAGGATACGACTCGGTTCGGCGAACCAACGGTGCCGGATTCCAGGTCCTAGGTTCCGTGCGGACCGGCCTAGGGATCTGCAGAGGACACCGTTCCTCAGGCCGGCGGCCTCTCTGACAACCGAGGCAACCCGGGGCGGGGAGGCCGGGACAGCGACCCTCAGAGTAGGCCTCGCAGCACGGGTCGCACGGAAATCGGCTTGCCAAGACCCCGGTGCTCGCAACGTTAGCCCTCATGCACGTCGCACGAATCCTATCGCTCAGCCTGCTTGTCACCGCGCTTGAGGCCGCCGTCCCACCTGCCCCCCGGATCTTTCCACAGGATGCCCTGATGGTCGCCTCGGTGCCCGACTGGACCTCGGCGGAGGCGGGAATGCGGTCGGCCCCAATCGGGCAGATGTGGGCTGATCCGGTAATGCGCCCTTTTCGAGACAAGGCCGAGAAGCAGATCCGCGAACAGCTGTTCGGCAGCATGGAGAAGGACCTTGGGATCAAGACCGAGGAGTTCCTCTCGCTGCTCCGGGGCCAGGTCTCGTTCGCGGCGATCCGTGGGGACTGGAAGCCGAGCGAACCCGCCTCGAACCCCACGTTTGTTCTGCTCATCGACGCCAAGGACAAATCGGACCAGCTCAAGACGCTTCTCCAGACCGTCCGTCAGAAGATGGCCGAGCTGAAGAGGACCACGAAGGCGACCCGGATCCGCGACATCGACTTCACGACCCTGGTGATTGAGGCCCCCTCCGAGCCCGACGGGAACGGCGGCAAGGACGATGACGAGAAGACGGAGGCCAAGGCTGACCGTCTGGAACTCACCTTCGGACAGGTCGACTCGGCGCTGGTGGTGTCGACGTCGACCGCCGGGCTGGAACCGGTGGTCGCGAGGCTAACCGGCGGGACGGTGCCCGTGCTGGCCGACAACGCAGACTTCACGGCCACGGAGTCCTGGGGCGGTTTCCGTGAAGCCTCGGCCTACGTGTTCCTCCAGACGACAGGACTCCTCGACATCATGAAGTCGGGGGAATCCAAGGATTCCGGAGAGGGACTCTTCGGTCTCAACCCGGAGCAGGCGATCACCGGAATGGGCATCGATGGCATCCGGTCGGCCGCCTGGATGTACCGGCATACGTCCAGCGGCATGACCAGCCGAACCCTGTTCACCATTCCCGAGTCGAAGCGTGTCGGCCTCGCCAAGCTTCTGCGGTTCGAACCCAAGGAATCCGCTCCACCCGCGTTTGTTCCCGCCGATGCGGTGTCCTTCCAGCGCATGCGCCTCGATGGACAGCAGCTCTGGTCTGGACTGGAGTCGATGGTCCAAAAGATGTCCCCACAGCTGGGCGGACTTCTGAGCATGTCGATCGGAGCCCTGGGGAAGGACAGGGATCCGAAGTTCGATTTCCGCCAGATGTTTTTCGGAAACCTGGGGGATGACTACGTGTCGTTCGAGAAGGTGCCCAGGAGCCGGAGTGCTGCGGATCTCGCCAATCCACCTTCTCTCACCCTGGTCGGGGCGGTCCGACCCGACGACATGGTCACGGCCATCAAGGCGCTTTCGGGTCTTCTGCCCGGCGGTGGTGACGACCTGAAGGAGCGGGAGTTCAATGGCAGGAAAATCTGGTCGATGACGCTCCCCAATGCCGAAGGAGGACAGCGGATGCTCGAGATCGCCTCGACCCCGGGCTATGTAGCGTTCGCAAACGACAGATCCATCCTCGAGGAATACCTGCGGAGCGCCGATACCTCCCCAAAACCCCTCAAGGACCAGCCTGGCCTCGCCGAGGCCGCCCAGCAGGTGGGCGGTTTCACCAAGGGGGTGTTCGGCTACGACAACCAGCGCGAGTCCGCCCAGACCACCTGGGAGACCCTCCGGAGCGGCAGCGGTATCAATGATCTGGTGCCTACCATGGGCAAGGAGGCCGTCAGCACCGCAGACAATTGGGTCGACTTCAAGCTGCTCCCCCCGTTCGATCAGGTGTCCAAGTACTTCGGCATCTCGGTATCCACTGCCTTCTGGGATGGCACGGGTCTCCAGATGCAGAGCTTCTACACCCAGCCGAGATAGGATCGAGGATCCCAGGCTAAATCCCACGATAACAAAAAACCCCGGGGAATGGTCCCCGGGGTTTGTCGTTTCAGCCGGACTCGGATCACTTCATCCGGGCGAAGCTCTTCTGAAGAATCTCCCAGTCGGCGAGACCCGACACCTTGGAACGGTGCTCTTCGATGATCTTCGCCTCGTTGGCGTTCTTGGTGGGGCGGGGATTCCGGTAGAAAATCCCGAAGCAACCTGGCCACGCCGTGTCGGCCAGCCGATAGGCGGCATACTCGTCGGTCACGTCGTGCTCCTTCGGAACAAGGTCGAACTTGCCGCCCTTGCGCGGGTTCGAGGCATCGAAAGCACCAGGATAGAACTCGACGCACTCGCTGAGGCACTCGATGTAGCTGAAGCCGTCATGGTCCATCGCCGCCTCCATCATCTCCAACACATGGTTCGGGTTGGTGTGGGTGGTGCGCGCGACAAAGGTTGCTCCCGCGGCAATCGCCTGCTTGAGGGGGTTGATGGGCCGGTCCAGGGAGCCCCAGATGTCGGTCTTCGACTTGAAGCCAATCGGGGAGGTCGGCGAGGTCTGCTTCTTGGTCAGGCCATAGACGAAGTTGTCCATGACCACATAGGTCATCTTGATGTTCTTGCGGGCAGTGTGGCTGAAGTGGTTGCCACCGATTGAGAAGGCATCGCCGTCGCCACCGAACACGAACACGTGGAGATCCGGACGGCTCAGCGACACGCCACTGGCGAAGGGCAGAGCGCGGCCGTGGATGAAGTGGGCGCCGTGGGCCTGGACGAAGTAGGGAAACCGGGAGGAACAGCCGATACCGGCCACGGTGGTGACCTTCTCGTGCCACATCTTCCGACGCTCGATCAGCTTGAAATACAGCGCCAGGACCGAGAAGTCACCGCACCCGGGACACCAGGTTGGGTGATCGGCTGAGATCTCCTTCTTGGTCAGGGGTTTCCGGTCCGAGTCGGCCAGGGGCGGGACTGGATCGGAGGTGACGGTGCCGCCGGTTCGAGGCAGCGGGGTGAACGGGAATTTCAGCTCGCTCATGTTCGGTTTAGAAATTCGGGGTGTATGGATTCAGGCGTTGACGGGAGCGCCACCGACTGCGGCACGGACTCGGTCGACGATCTCCTTCACCTTCCAGGTGAGGCCGTCCACCTTCGTGATGCCACGGATCTTAGGATCGCAATGACGCGCGCGAAGGACGGCGCCAAGCTGGCCGTAGCCGTAGACCCCCTCGTCGTTCAGTTCGACCACGAACACGTGACGAAATCCCTTGAAGATCTCGTCGAGGCCTCCCGGCAGCGGGTTCACGTACTTGAGATTGATGCACGACACCGCATCGCCGAGGGAGCGGAACTTGTCGACCGCCTCGCGCATGGGACCATAGGTACTGCCCCATCCCACTAGTAGGATCTGTCCCTCGGCCGGGCCGTAGACAGCCGGCACCGGAAGGTCGGAGGAGAGCTTGCGCAGCTTGTTCCGGCGCTTCGCGGTCATCGCAACATGCAGCTTCGGCGAACCCGTCGGGTGCCCCAGCTCATCATGCTCTAGACCCGTCACGACCGGATACTTGCCACTGGCGATCCGGGTACCCGGGGCGAGGTGACGTGTGACGCCGTCCGGTGCCGCCAGGTCATAGGGCTTGTGGTCCGGCACCGGACTGAGGTCAGGCGTGATGTCCTGGCAGACCTTCTTGAGATCCGGCTCAACGAACGCCTCGATTCGACTGGCGATGCCCTGATCCGTCAGGATGAGCACCGGCGTTGAGTATTTCCGGGCGATGTTGACGGCCTCGATCGCGGTGTAGAAGCAGTCCTCGACGCCACTCGGGGCGAGCACGACACGCGGACTGTCCCCGTGACCGCCAAAGCATGCGATGTTGAGGTCCGACTGCTCGACATTGGTCGGCATGCCCGTGGACGGCCCACCGCGCTGGACATCGACGATGACGAGGGGCATCTCCGCCATCGAGGCCCAACCGAGGGCCTCGGTCTTGAGAGAGATACCCGGGCCGGACGAACCGGTCACCGCGACCCGACCGCCCCAGCTGGCGCCGATCGCCATGGAGATGGATGCGATTTCATCCTCACATTGCACAAAGGTCCCGCCGTACTTCGGAAGCTCCCGCCGGAGCAGCTCCATGATATCGGACCACGGGGTGATCGGATACCCGGCGCCAAACCGGACACCGGCGGCGATCAGGCCGTAGGCCAGAGCCTCGTTGCCATTCATCACCACCTGCTGGCCACCCCGAACCTCGGCGTGCCGGAACTGATAGGTCTTGAGGAGATCCTGGAGCTGATGGGAATGGCCCGCGTTGAAGCAGGTCACGGCGTTTTGGAGGATCGTGGCATCCTTGCCCCCGAACCGCTCGCCGAGGAGCTTGGTGATCTTCTCGACATCGAGATCGTAGATCCGAGCCAGCAGGCCGAGGGCGAAGATGTTCTTTCCCTTGTCGCGACCCGTGCCGCCGATGGCCTCCACCGTCTTGCTCGAAATGGCCACACCGACATGGCGATAGCGTTCCAGCCATTCGGGCTTCGGCGTCACATGGTCGGAATCGTACAGCACGATGCCACCCAGCTTCACCGAGTTGATGTGCCCCTCGTAGCTGTGTTGATAGAACGCCAGGAGCATGTCCGCTTCGTCACCCGCCGACAGGACATCGCCGGAACCGATGCGAACCTGGAAGATGGACGGCCCGCCGGAAATCGTGGACGGGATCGTCATGAAGGTCATGACCTCCTGCTCACTTCGGCCCGCAAGCCGGGCGAGGAACCCGCCGATGGCCTGGATGCCGTCCTGCGAGTTGCCCGCGATGCGGATGACGGCCTCGTTGATTTTCGTCAGTTTGGACTGTCCATCGGCCGATGACGGCCCCTCAGCAACTGCGCTCATGAATGATCTTTCGGATGAAAAACAGCCGTCATGGCTCACCACGGAAGCGCCCGCGGTGCACGACGGCGTCAAAGTCGCGTGAACCCTAACGAGAGACCCCAAAGCGTCAAGCAACCGGCTTCAACAATGACGATTTCGTCGCTCAAGACCACCCAACCTTTCATCAGGTGCGCTTTAAGCGGCGGTAAGACAGAGTTGAGGGAGGCACCCAATCAGGGCTTGGATGTCCCCGACGATTCCGGGGGTGATCCAACGCCAGGGGGCTTGGAGAGGTCACGGAGCCGCACGGAGCGGATTTCGGCCATGGTGCTGTAGGCGGCGATGCCAAACGGCTTGGAGACCTCGATGTCGCCCGGACGCAACGCCACCTTGCGCCCCTTGATCGACGCCTGGATGACGCGGGCGTCGTCGATCCACACGGACAGCGTCTCGGCGGTGACCTGGAGCCGGATTCGATACCATTTCCCAGCGTCAAACCTCTTGTGGAGGGTCGTCTCATTGTGCGCGGCGTCGTTGTCGTCGATCGAAGAGATCCCGACCACGCTACCACCCCAGCCACCCACGATCAGAGTGGCGAACGAGTCCTTCACCGGGAAGGTGAGCCCGCAGAAGAAATCGTTGCCAGAGACGCGGCGGGCTTCCACCTCCACCTCATAATCCACCTTCGGCACCGGATTGGTGCAGTTCACGCCCGTGAGAAGCCCCTGATGCAGCGTCAGGACACCGTCCTCGATCTCAACATCGCCCGACCCACCGAATGGAGCCTTGATCCAACCCTTCATCGTCTTTCCGTCCCAGAGAGGTTTCCAGTCCGCGCCAAGGACATCCAGGGAGAGCAACAGAGCGAGAAGCAGAAGCGGTCGGGTCATGGGACGAGAATGGACTTCCCGACGAATCGAGGCCAGCCCGGAAGCGGCCCGGAAACACCACCGGGAAGGAACCCCTGCATCGAATGGGACCTCCCACACACCAAACCTGCGGTTGCCAGTGTTTCCTGATTGGCATACTCCTAACTGCCGTTGCAGCAGGTCGTTGTCGACAACGCCTGCCGTTCACCCACCCCAAATGACCCGCTACCCGACCAACAACCGCCCCATGCGCAAGGGCAAGGTCAGCGCCGGGTTGCTGATGTACCGGGTCTCGCAGGGCCACCTGGAAGTGTTCCTGGCGCGACCTGGAGGGCCTTGGTTCCCGCATCGACAGCAGGACATCTGGACCATTCCCAAAGGCGAGGTGGAATCCGGCGAGGAACTTTTGGGCGCCGCGGTCCGCGAATTCCATGAGGAGGTAGGTATCGATGCCCACGGTCCCTTCACCTCCCTGGGGTCGATCCGCCAGCGTGGCGGCAAGACGGTCCATGCCTGGGCCTTCGAGGGCGACTGGAACTCGGATGGCCCCTTGAAGACGTCGATGGTGGAGGTCGAATGGCCCGCAGGGTCCGGCCAATGGTCGACCTGGCCGGAGATCGACGAGGTCGCCTTCTTCGGACTGAGAGAGGCCCGGAGCCACATGAAGCTGGCCCAACAGCCGTTCCTCGACCGGCTCCAGCAGCACCTCGCGTCCGGTCCGGCAGCCCCGGTGGTCACCGTCACCCCCGACACCGCCACCCTCCCGGAACGCGGAGGTTGACCCCGCTCAGATCACAAAGTCGATCGGTGTGTCCGGACTCTGTCGTAGCCGGATCGCTCGCGCGACGAGGTCCGCCACCGTCATGGACTCCAGGATGCCGGCAATCGCGTCGCGGACCTCCTTCATGATGGAGCGCAACGGACATTTCAGCTCATCGGGACAAGAGCATTTCTCATAGAACTGCTGGCTGATGCATCCGATCGGGGCCAGTGCTCCCTCCAGGTGCCGAATCACTTTGGCCAACGGAATCTTGTCGGGAGCCATCGCCAGACGGTACCCACCGGCGACGCCCCGTCGGCTCTCGACGACTCCAGCCGATTTCAAATCGAAGAGGATCTGTTCGAGGAAGCGCTTCGGGATGTTCTGGTCGTCCGAGATCGCCTGGATGCGGACCACCCCGGGGCCATAGTGCTCTCCGAGCACTGTCAACGCCCGCAAGGCGTACTTGCCCCGAACCGAAAGTTTCATCCCGTCCGAGGATCCGGCGTTTGGACGTTCGATCAACCGGGAAATCGCCCCTCATGGATTCGAACCACCGGGTCACCGGGTCGCGGTTGCCATTCCGGCGAGACCCACGGACGATTCGTCCGATGCGACTGTTCGTCACCGGCGGCACCGGATTCGTCGGATCCCACCTCACACGACACGCCCTATCCGTGGGCCATGAGGTGCTCTCGTTGTCGCGTCGCTCCGCCGTCCCTGCACCACGGCTCGAAACCGTGGCGGCACCGATCGGGGCGCCTCCATGGGACCGCATCGCCAGGTTCCAACCCGAGGTACTCATCCACACCGCCTGGGAGGCCACGCCGGGTGTCTACCTGGAGTCGACTGATAACCCGAAGTGGGTGGACTGGAGCGAGGCCCTCGTCGAAGGGGCCATTGAGCATGGCATCCGCCGCCTCGTCATTCTCGGAACCTGCATCGAGTATCCCATCACAGGTCTGCCGCTCCCCGAGACCCTCACTCCCGCACCCGTCTCCCTCTATGCCAGGTCCAAGGATGAGCTCCACCGGCGCCTCACCCGTCGACTGGCCGGCACCGACACCGCCCTGGTCTGGGCCCGACTCTTCTACCCCTACGGCTCGGGGGAACATCCCTCCCGCCTCTGCAGCTCTCTGATCCGACGTCTCCGATCCGGCGAACGGATCATCCTCAAGACCCCTCACAGCACAAAGGACTACATCCACGTCGACGATGTCGGCAGAGCCCTCCTAATCCTCGCCTCCCAAGGGGTCTCCCAGACGGTCAACGTCGGCACCGGCACCGGCACCACGGTGCTGGAGCTCGCGCAGCGGATTGCCGGACTCGTGGGACGACCCGATCTCGTCGGCTGGGACGACCCTCCCGCGCCTGACCCACTCCACCATGTGGTGGCTGACGCCTCGCGGCTGCGGTCGATGGGCTGGTCCCCGCAGGTCGAACTTGAAGAGGGACTGCAGTGCCTGATACGCACGCTGGATTGAAGACGCCCTACAAACAGTGCCCGGGCTGCGGGGGACGACGATTCCTGGGTAGCCTGCCACTGCGGCGTCAGCCTGTCGTCCTCAACTACCGATTCTCCACCCCGGAGGCAGCCACACGGGTTCCGCGACGGAACATGCTCCTGCGTCAGTGCGCGACCTGCGGTCTGGTATTCAACGCCACCTTCGACCCGAACGTCATCCCCTACGACGCCAACTACGAGAACCGCCAGTGCTTCTCCGAGGCCTTCAACGGGCACCTTGAACGCCTTGCAGATTCCCTCGTCCGTGACCACCGGCTCCGGGGGAAGGCCCTGCTCGAGGTGGGGTGTGGCAAGGGGGATTTCCTGCGTCTGGTCTGCCGTAAGGCCCGATCGACGGGGGTCGGTTACGACACGTCCTTCGAGCCGGGTCTCGGGCCGGAACCCAAAGGTCTGGCCTTCCATCGCGAATACCTCGGGGCCGACTCTGTGCCAGGGGCCTTCGCGGCGGTGATCTGTCGTCATGTCGTGGAACATGTGCCTGCCATCGGCGCCTTCCTGCGGGAACTTCGGGGAATCGGCCTCGCTGCGAAGGCGCGTGTGGTGTTCCTCGAGACTCCACGCTGGGAGTGGATCGTGGCGCATCGGGCGTTCTGGGATGTCTTCCACGAGCACTGCAACTACTTCCCCGAGCGCACACTGGCCCATCTCTGCCGGCTGGCGGGGTTCAGGGTGATCCGCCAGCGGGCGGTCTTCGGTGGCCAGTATCAGACCCTCGAGCTGGAGCCGAACCCCCGTCGCGCCCAGCCTACCCGAACCCTCGGCATCCCCCCCAAGACCTCCCTTGGAGCCTTCGCCCGCGACGTCACCCGGCATCGATCCGCCCTCGAACGCTCCGTCCGGACGCGTGCGGCCCGGAAGCCCTGGGGCCTGTGGGGAGCCGGTGCCAAGGGCGTGGCCATGGTCAACCAGCTGCCGAAGACCCGGCCCGCCCTCGTCGTGGACTCGAATCCCGCCAAGCAGGGCGGTGTCATCCCGGGGAGCCGGATCCCCATCGTTGCACCGGAGGACCCGCGGCTCGAGCGGCTGTCGTTCCTCCTCGTCGCCAATCCGAACTATCTCGGGGAGATCAAGAAAACCCTCCGCCAGACGCGGTTCACCGGGACCGTCGGGACCCTCTAGCCAGACCTATTCCCCATGCCCGTGCCCCGCTTCAGCGTCCTGCTACCTACCAAAAATCGGAGTATCATCGTGGGGGATGCCATCCGCAGCGTGCTGGAGCAGACCCATCACGACTGGGAACTCGTGGTGTCCGACAACGACGATTCCGACTCCGCCACGCGGGAGGTCGTCGCCGGGTTCCACGACCCCCGAATCCGCTATTTCCGCACCTCCGGGACGCTGGCCATGCATGAGAACTGGGAGTCGGCGTTCCGGAACTCCACCGGCTCCCACGTCCTCGTGCTCGAGGACAAGCAGCGGCTCAACCGGAACGCCCTCGAGACCCTCGACCGTGTCCTGACCTCCCACCCCGACGCCGTCATCACCTATCCGGTCGTCCTGACGCGTGAGGATGTTCCTCCGCCGTTGCCCCGGGACCTGACCCCGGTCCTGATGTCCGCCACTGGGCTGCTCGACCGCTACTGCGACTTCGACGAGGAGAGCTGGCAGTATCTGCCACGCGGATTGAACTCCGTAGCCCCATCGGCTCTGCTGCGGGAACTCCAGCGGACGAGTCCGACCGGCCGAGTGTTCTCCCACCTGACGCCCGACCACAGCCAGGCCTACCAGGTGCTCAGTCGGGTGGATGGGGTCCTGCACCTGCCGGGAAGCGTGATCTACATCCCGCTCAGCCTGGGGAAGAAGGGCAGCTTCTCGAACGGGCTCTCCTGCATGAGAAAGGACGCCAACGCCCAACGCTGGTTCAACCAGCTGCCGATTTCCATCGAGGAGCTGACCCGTGAGGTCCCGATCCAGACCCAGTGGATGCCGGTCAACATCGTCCTCCATGACTTCCGGCGTTTCCTGCGCCGTCCTGGCTATACCCCTCGCTACAACTGGGTCCGCTACCACAGCCTGGCCCTGTACATGGTCCTGCTTGGCCGATGGCTGGGCTGTGACATGACTCCGGAGTTGTCCGCCACCGCGGCATCGCTCCGGAAACAGTCTTTCGGATTCGGGCTCCGGGTTGGCCTCGACCTGGTCCGACGGGTGGTCCTGGCCGTGATCCGAAAACTTCAGGGCGACCGCAGGCTGTAGCCGGGGGCCTACCGAAACGGAGTCCTTAGGCCGCGGCTACGCGCTCCCCCGCTCCGCCCTTGGGCTCCCCTCAGTGGTTGAAGAGGAACTCCTTGGTGTTGATCAGAGCCCAGAGCGTATCCTCGTAGGCCTCACGACGCGCCTTCCTGCGCAGGGTCTCGGTCTCGGCGGAATCCTTGCCGGCGGGAGCCGACGACGTCTTCCGGGACAGGTAGTCGAGCGCAACCTTCATCTCCGAGGCCTGGGGCTCGCGAGCGTAGGCGATCCGATACAATTCCCGGACCTTTTCGTCATCACCCCGGGTGGCATCCGACGCCAGGGCCGCCGCCCGGCCCAGATCGGCTGCAAGCCGCTCCTGGATGTCCTTGGCGTTGAGGAGATGCAGGCTCTGGCTCAGGGAGGCATCCGCGCTACGCTCGCACTCGCAGGCACTGTTGCCCTCGGGCCGCCCAAAGACGGTGAGGAAGTAGTTGCCCGCGTTGAAGCTGTTGTCGGGCAGGCCCACCGCGCGGGTCCCCGCCGGCAGACCGTCGAACTTCGACTCCGAACCCACCATCAGATTCACCGAGTCGTACAGGGTCTCGGCCCCCAGTCGCCGCGGATAGTAGCGGGAGAAGTGGTGCCGATCCCGGGCGTTGTGCTCGTTGGGCAGCGCGCTCAACTGGTACACGGACGATCGGGTCAGGGTCCGCACGAGATCCTTCAGGTCGTACTTCGTTTCCACAAAGTGCCTCGCGAGGGCCTCCAGCAGCTCCGGATTCGTGGCCGGATTGGTGTCGCGGAGATCGTCCTCCGGATCGACGAGACCCCGGTTGAAGAAATGCTTCCAGTAGCGGTTCACCAGGGACCGGGCGAGGAAGCGGTTGTCAGGCCGGGTCATCCACGCTGCAAGCGCCTCGCGGGGATCCTCGTCGGGCGACAGCCCAGGGATCGCATCCCCGAGCCCTGCCGGCTGGACGGGCTTGCCGGTCTTCTTGTTGGTGATCTGGGGCATCCCGCGCTTGTGGACCACCGCATCCTCGCCAGGCTGGCTGCCCGACTTGTAGGCGACCTGCGAGAAGAAGGCCCCGAAGCTCCAGTAGTCGGCCTGGCTCCACTTCTCGTAGGGATGATGGTGGCACTGGGCACACTGGAGCCGCTGACCGAGAAAAAGCTGGGCGGTGTCCTCGAGCTGGGCCTGGGGCGACCGAACCTGGCGGAACCACGCGACGGGAGGGTTTTCGTTGAGATCTCCGGAGGCCGAGACAATCGAGCGGACAAACTGGTCGTACGGGACGTTGCGGTCGATCTGGTCCTTGATCCACCCATGGAACGCATAGCTGCCCCGGGCCTGCTTGGCGTCGCCCCGCTTGTTTCGCAGGAGGGCACTCCACTTGTTGGCGAAGTTCTCCGCGTAGTCGGGACCCGACAGGAGCCGATCGATGGCGGCATCGCGCGCCTTCCATGCGGGGCCCGGGACGGACCCGGCGAGCGAGTCTCCGGAATCAGGCGTGGTCTCCCGTCGCTCCTCAGCCACAGCCGCCTCAAAGGCCGAGACTTCGGCCACGGTGGGCACCCGGCCCGTGAGATCGAGGGTGACCCGTCGAAGGAAGGTCGTGTCGTCGGCGATCTCGCTGGGCGGAAGTCCGACCTTCCTGAGCTGACGGAACACAAGCTCGTCCACGAAGGTCCGGGACGGCGGAAGACGGTCGACCGCCAGGCCTAGCGGCACCGTGGCCCGGAAGACCGCCACCTTGCCCTGGTATCGGACCATAACCGCGACCTCCCCAGGCTGGTTGTAGGTCTTCACCATGCCGGTGGCGTCCGTGGACGCCATGTCCTTGTCATTGGCCTCATAGAGGGCGCCGCGCGTCACGTCCTCGGAGGATCCATCGGAGTAATGGGCGGTCACCACAAGCTGCTGCTCGCCGTTGAGCGCGAGGATCCTCTCGGTGGGGAACACCTCGACCCGGGTGACAGTCGCCGCATCGGGACGCCCCGGAGGCATGCCCTGGGCAATCCAGCGCACCAGCATCCGATAGTCATCCGAATCGGGGTCGAGTCGCTTGCCACCACCGTGGGGCAGCTGGGCCGCACCCTTGGTCAGAAGCAGGCTCCGCTCGGGGGCGGCCGGGAAGAGGCGTCGGCCCCGGGCCTCCTTCACGAGATGGTCATAATCCTCGGCGGGTTCGAATCCGAGGAGCGACAGCCGGAAGCCGTTTTGTCCGGCCGCCTTGCCATGGCAACCTCCACCGTTGCAACCGTTCTTCGTGAAGATCGGGACGATCTGGTTCTCAAAATGGATTGGGGCCCGGCTCGTGGCGTTCGTAACCGACAGAGACAGGGTGGCGGTCTCTCCTCGGGCATCCCTCGCGGTCAGCCGGGTAGACCCGTCGGCGAGCGGACGTACCCGGCCGCGGGAATCGATCTCGACGACGCCGGACGGCTCGGCGGACCACGTGACCGACCGGGTGACATCCCGATTGCCATCGGCCGTGACCAAGAGCTGCTGCCGGGCGTCCTGGGAATCCAGCACCAATGGGGCGGGATCCTTCCGGTACTCGATCTGGAGCGAGGCCTCGGCCGCGCTGCCGACCAGGAAAAGACCCAGGCCCAATGCCCTCCAGAGGGCGGGCCTGACGATGGCGGAGGCGGAGGGAGTCATGGAATCAACCCACAAGTTCAGGAAGCGGCTGGCATCCCTCGGGGACAAGGAAGGTCGGCCGACCGGTGAGATCTGGAAGCGTGACCTGGTTCACATCGATGCCCAGGCGCTGGTAGAGGGTTGCGAAGATGTCGCCAAAGAGCACCGGCCGCTCGGAGGGCTCGCCCCCGAGACGATCGGTGGCGCCGATGACCTGACCGGTCCGCATCCCACCACCGGCGAGGATCGCGCAGTTGGCTCGAGGCCAGTGGTCGCGTCCGGCATCCTTGTTGATCGTCGGGGACCGACCGAACTCGCCCCAGACCAGGACGCTCACATCCTTGTCCAGTCCACGGTCGTGGAGGTCGGTGATGAGGGCACTCAGGGCCTGGTCCAACATTGGCAGATCGTTTCGGGCATTGCCGAAATTGTTGCCGTGGTAATCCCAGAAGCCATAGGCGACCGTGACGAAGCGGGCGCCCGCCTCGACCAGACGACGCGCCACGAGGAATTGCTCGTTCAGCATCGGGGCGGCATCGCCGTGGACCTTGGAATCCCCCTTCCCGTAACGCTCGAGGAGTCGCGGATCTTCCTTGGAGATGTCCAGCGCCTGGAGCAGTCGGCTCGAGGTCAGCATCCCGAACGCCTGTTGGTTGAAGCTGTCGAGACCCGACATCAATCCCGTAGAGTCGACCTCGCGTCGGAACCGGTCGAACGCCGTCAGCAGCGCACGGCGATCACCGAGGCGATCGGCCGTGATGCCGTTGAGCACCATGTCGGCCTTGGCGTCCGCCGCGGGACGGAAGGCATCGTGGGACACCCCGGCGAACCCCGCATTGGCCGCATTGTAGGGTCGATGCTGCATCCGGGGCTCGAGCCCGACGAAGGCCGGCACCCCGGGATCGGACGACCCGAGGATCCGTGACACACAGGCGCCCATGGTGGGCCATCCCCCGGGGGGCTGATTGCCCTTCCGACGCCCGGTCTGACACATGTAGTCCGAGTGGTCGTCGATCCCGTCCGCCAGCGAGCGGACGATTGTATACTTGTCGGCCAGGCGGGCCAGACGCGGCAGGAGCTCGCAGATCTGGATTCCCGGGACATTGGTCGGGATGGGCTTGAACTCTCCCCGGATCTCCGATGGGGCGTCGGGCTTCAGATCGAAGGTGTCCTGGTGCGGCGGCCCCCCAGGCAGGTAGATCATGATCACCGACTTCTGCGTCGAGGACCGGCCCCCAGCCGCCTCGGCCCTGAGTAGCTGCGGGAGAGCGAGACCTCCCATTCCCAATGAACCGATCCGCAGGAACTGGCGTCGCGACACCCCATCACAGAAACGTCGTGAGGTACCAGTCAGGGAAATCATAAACGAATAGTTACTGAAGGCCGGACGCCCGAGACAAGGCCTCGCTTCAAATAAAGTTCGGATGCGGGAAGCTCCACCACGGGCGTCTGGGACATCACCGACATCCCGCAAACCACAAACCGTCGCAACCGGGGCTTGTCCCGGACCACGCCGTCGATACGCTTCAGGGGTTCCCCGTAACACATCACGTCATGAGTCCTACTTTCTCCAAGAGCTACACCCGCCGCCATTTCCTCGGTGGCGTCACGGCCACCTCCCTCGCGTTCACCCTCCTGCCTTCCCGGGTCTGGGGCGCCAACGACCGCCTCCGCATCGCGGGCGTCGGCGTCGGCGGCAAGGGGTCGAGCGACATCGACCAGGCCGGCAACCTCGGTGACGTCGTCGCGCTGTGCGACTGCGACGACACGATGCTGAAGCCCAAGACCGCGAAATGGGGCGGCGCCAAGGCCTACCATGACTTCCGCCGGATGTTCGACGAGATGGCCGGCAAGATCGACGCGGTCACGATCAGCACCCCCGACCATAACCACGCCTTAGCTGCCGCGCTGGCGATGCAGCGTGGCATGCATGTCTACATCCAGAAGCCCATGACGCACGACGTCTGGGAGGCCCGCTGGCTCCGCGACCTGGCCCGCAAGCACAAGGTGGTAACCCAGATGGGCAACCAGGGCACGGCCGAGGACGGTCTCCGGGCCGGCGTCGAGGCCATCCGGGCCGGGGCGATCGGCAATGTCCGGGAGGTGCATGTCTGGACCAACCGGCCCGTCTGGCCGCAGGCGCCCAAGGTCACGAGCCGTCCGAAGGACACCCCGCCGGTGCCGGCGACGCTGCACTGGGACGAGTTCCTGGGCACCGCTCCGGAGCGTCCGTACAATCCGGCCTACCATCCCTTCAACTGGCGCGGATGGTGGGACTACGGAACCGGGGCGCTGGGCGACATGGCCTGCCACACGGCCAACCTGCCGTTCATGGCGCTCGACCTCGACGCCCCGACGCGGGTGGAGGCCGACTGCGAGACGCCGAACCCGGAGACCTATCCGGGCTGGGCGACAGTCACCTATCGCTTCCCTGCCCGCGGCAACCGAGGTCCCGTAAAGTTCGTTTGGTATGAGGGCCAGCTGCCCGGCGGCATCAAGAACCTGCCCGGCCTCCAGTACTTCTACGGCGAGAAGCCGACCGACAGCGGCAGCCTCATGATCGGCGACAAGGGCGTGATGTACTCGCCCTCTGACTACGGCGCCTCCTGGAAGCTCCTTCCGGAGGACCGCTTCAAGGGCTGGGTAGCCCCGGCGCCGACCCTCGCCCGCAACGGCAAGGGCGATCAGGGCATGAAGAACGAGTGGGTGGCGGCCATCAAGGGCGGCCCCAAGCCGTTCTCCAACTTCGAGTACGCCGCCCCGCTCACCGAGGCGATGCTGCTTGGCAATGTAGCGATTCGTTCAGGCATCCCGCTCGACTGGGACGGACCGAACTTCCGCCTGCTCGGCCGCAGCAAGGAAGCGGAACACCTGCTCCGCCGCCAGTATCGCAAGGGCTGGAAAGCCTGAGCCCTTACCATAAGCGGTGACGACACCCCCGGCCGGCGTCCCTGACGCCGGACCGGGGGTTTTTGCTGTCCTGTTTTTCCACTGGCAGAAGCCAGACGGGATTCGCATCGTTCCTACACGTTCCCCTCACTGTTTCCCTGACCGCGCCATGAATCCCGCCTCCACCTCCCCTGTTACAGTCCGCGCGCGCCGCGGCTTCACCCTGATCGAGCTGCTGGTCGTGATCGCGATCATCGCGATCCTCGCCGGGATGCTCCTTCCCGCGCTGGGCAAGGCGAAGCAGAAGGCCCAGGGCATCCAGTGCCTCAACAACCTCAAGCAGCTGCTGATCGGGTGGTCGATGTACTACAACGACCACAACGACCGGCTCGCACTGAACTGGCTGGGCTCCCCAAATGCCTGGATCAACGGCAACGTGGCGGCCCTGCCCGGCGCAACCAACGAAGCCGACATCCGGAACGGGAAGCTCTTCACCTACAATCCCACCGTGGCGATCTACAGGGACCCCTCCGCGCTCGAGCTCCCGAAGTCGCTGAAGGCCCAGAAGGCGAAGATTCCCAAGGGACTGGTCCGGACCTTCTCCATGAGCGGTCGGATGGGCGGCAGCGATGGCAAGGACGGCGGGGCCGACACCTCGTGGGTGCTGGGAGCTAAGTATCCCCAGTACAAAAAATACTCCGACATCATGGACCCGTCGCCCTCGAGCTCCCTCGTGTTCATCGACGAGAGCAAGGAGACGATCGATGACGGCTACTATGCGACAAAGGCTCCGCCGAGCGACGTCTGGCAGAACTCCCCGACCGCGCGGCACGGCAAGGCGGCGGCATTCTCGTTCGCCGACGGCCACTCCGAGATCTTCCGGTGGAAGGTGCTGAGCGTGGACCAGGGGCTCGACGCCTCGTCGAAGACCAGCGTGGGTGGCAGCACCCTGGATGACCTCAAGAAGATGCAGCGGACCGTGGTGCCGGCGGCGGATGTGAAATAGCAGACCCAGCAAAACCCGCAGCGGGTCTACGGACCCAAGGTGCTTCCTGCACCGACAAAAAGGCTTCCCGGCCCACGCCGTGGTTCCTAGCCTCCACCCCGTCACACCATGAGATTCGGCATCAACTCCTTCCTCTTCGTCTCCCCCTTCACCACCGACAGCGTCAAGCTGTTCCCCAAGTTCAAGAAATGGGGATTCGACTCGGTCGAGATCCCGGTCGAGGACCCGAGCCACATCGATCCCGTCAAGGTCAAGGCGGCCCTCGACAAGAATGGGCTCGTGTGCGGATCGATCTGCGCCTGCATGGGACCCGGCCGTGACTTCCGCGGCACCGCCGAGGAGCAGAAGACCGCGATGGACTACTGCAAGGCGCTGGTCGACCAGGCCGTCGTGCTCGGCCACTCGAAGATCATCGGACCGGTCTACTCGGTTGTGGGCAAGGCCGACGCCGTCGAGCCCGCCCAGCAGAAGGTGGAATTCCAGCTCGTGGTGAAGAACCTCAAGGAGCTGGGCAAGTACGCCGAATCCAAGGGCATCACGATCTGCGTCGAGCCGCTGAACCGGTTCGAAACCGACTTCCTCAACACCTGCGACCAGGGCCTCAAGCTCCTCAAGGCGGTCAACTCCAAGGCGCTCCGATTGCACCTCGACACCTTCCACATGAACATCGAGGAGAAGAACCAGGCGGAGGCCATCAAGAAGGCCGGCAAGCTCCTGGGCCACTTCCACGCCTGCGGCACCGACCGCGGCACGCCGGGTGGCGACTCCCTCGACTGGAAGCCCATCGTGGCGGCTCTCAAGGCCGTAAAGTATGACGGTGATGTCGTCATCGAATCCTTCACCACCGACGTCAAGGTGATCGCCCGTGCAGCCGCCATCTGGCGCCGGATCCAGCCGACCCGCGACGAGATCGCGGTGGATGGCCTCCGCAACCTCCGCAAGGCCTTCGGCAAGAAGAAGTGAACACCCATTCGCTCCACCTCATGAACCGTATCCTCCTTACCGCGCTCCTCGCCCTCACCGCACTGGTCGCCCGATCTCAGGCGGGTGACACGCTCATCGAAGCCCCGAAGGGATCCACTCCCCGGGTGCTCTTCAACGGCCGCAACCTGGAGGGCTGGGCCGGACTGCCCCACCACTGGAAAGTCCAGGAAGGTGCCATCACCGGCTACACCACAAAGTTCGCCCCGCTGAAAAACAACACGTTCCTCGTGTGGACCAACGGCACCGTGGGCGACTTCGAGCTGCACCTGAAGTACAAGATCACCGGCTCCGGCAACTCCGGCATCCAGTACCGCAGTGAGCTCAAGGACCCCGCCGAATTCATCGTGGGTGGCTACCAGGCCGACATCGATGGCTCCCCCCGCTACACCGGCATCCTGTACGAGGAGCGCGGACGCGGCATCCTCGCCGAGCGCGGACAACAGACCCTCGTGAAGGGCACCGACGGCAAGACCCAGGTCAAGGTCACCGCCAGCCTCGGCAAGCCAGAGGATCTCCAGAAGTTCATCCGATCCGAGGATTGGAACGACTACGTGATCGTGGCCAAGGGCAACAACGTGATGCACTTCATCAATGGCCATCTGATGTCGAACTGCATCGACCTCGACGCCGCCAAGGCTCCCACCCGTGGGATCCTGGCGCTGCAGATCCACGTCGGCCCCCCGATGGAGGTCCAGTTCAAGGACATCCGGCTCTACCCGCTGGATGCCAAGCGCTGAGGTCCTCCTCCGCAGCACTCCAAAACCCGCCCGGATCCGAAGGGGTCCCGGCGGGTTTTCTGTTCTTCCCCCTTGGTGATCCAACCGGATCCATGCCAGGACCTCCCATCGGACGAAGCCCCTCCCTGCCGTCTCGGCCGACTCGTCGCCTGCGGAGTCTCCGCCACTTCCGATCGCGAGCCCCTCGATTCACACGGTTTTGATTGCACTCCGCCGCCTTCTCCCGTTCAACACGCGGGTGCACATCAAGCTTCGCAGCATCCCGGGAGCCATCGTCGCGCCGAAGGGCTTCAGCACCGGCGGGATCTTCTGTGACATCAAGCGTCTCGGGACCGGCAAGGGATCGAACAAGGGCGCCAAGCGGGACCTCACCCTCATCGTCTCGGAGGTCCCCTGCTCCGTCGCCGGAATGTTCACCACCAACCAGGTGTGCGCCGCCCCGGTGAAGGTCTGCGTCCCCCGCGTCGCCAAAGGCATCGCCCAGGCCGTCGTGGTGAACTCCGGCAACGCCAACGCCTGCACCGGGCGACAGGGTATGAAGGACGCCCGGGAAATGGTCCGCCTCGCCGAGAAGGCCCTCGGTATCGCCGACGGACTCGCCCTCGTCGGATCCACCGGTAGGATCGGGGTCACGATGCCGATGGCTGAAGTGCGGTCCGGCATCGCCGGTGCGGCGAAGATCCTCGGATCCACCCCCGACCATGCCGCCCAGGCGGCCGAGGCGATCATGACCAGCGACACGCGTCCGAAGGAGATCGCCGTGGAGTTCCGCCTCGGCGGGAAGACCGTCCGGCTCGGGGGCATCTGCAAGGGGGCGGGCATGATCCAGCCGGGCATGAGCGCCAACGGGGCGCGTCCCGCGGCCCTTCCCAGCGGCCTGCACGCCACGATGCTCTCGTTCATCACCACCGATGCCGCCATCGAAGCAAAGGCCCTCCAGGCCGCGCTCCGAGAGGCCGTGGCCCACAGCTTCAACCGCATCACGGTCGATGGCGACATGAGCACCAATGACACCGTGCTCGTGCTCGCCAACGGACTCGCCGGAAACGACAAGAAATCCTGCTCCAGCCCCAAATCCAAGGACTTCGCCACCTTCAAGGCCGCGCTGCAGCACGTCTGCCTGGAACTGGCCAAGAAGATCGTCCGTGACGGCGAGGGCGTGCACCGTGTTGTGACCGTCAAGGTCTCCGGGGCCCGGTCGATTGCTGAGGCCGATGCCGCCGCCCGCGCCGTCGCCAACAGTGCCCTGGTCAAGACCAGCTGGCACGGCGGCGACCCCAACTGGGGCCGCATCATCGACGCCCTCGGATACAGTCCCGCCACCATCGCGGAGGACCGGGTCGATATCGGCTACAGCGCCTCCGGATCCCGCAAGGTTCTCTGGAGCCTTAAGCGGGGACAGCCCACGAAGGTGAGTTTCCGCGACCAGTGCGCCGCCGTCGCACCCAGGGAGTTCGACCTCCACATCCGGTTGAACCTCGGAAAGGGCGAGGCCGTGATGTACGCCGCTGACCTCACCGAGGAGTACGTCGACTTCAACAAGGGGGATGTCACCGACCCAGGCTCCCTCGGAGGTTGAACCCGAGCCCCCTGCCCCTGACCCCGTCGCAGACACACACAGCACATCCCACCGCATGCAGGACCTGATCTCCAAAGCCGCAACGCTCCTCGAGGCGCTGCCCTATCTTCAGAAATTCAGCGGAGCCACCTTCGTCATCAAATACGGAGGCTCCTTCATGGATTCGCCGGACCCGGCCGTCCGTCAGGGGGTGGCCCGTGACATCGTCTTCCTCGAGGCCGTGGAGATCAACCCGGTCGTCGTCCACGGCGGTGGCAAGGCCATCACAAGGGCGATGGAGAAGGCCGGACTCAAGGCCCAGTTCGTCCAGGGCCAGCGCGTCACCGACGAGGCCACGGTGGCCGTGGTTGAGCAGGTGCTCTCCAGGGAGATCAACCCGGAGGTCGTCAACACCATCAACCACCTTGGCGGCGTGGCGCAGGGCTTCGCAGGATCCGACATCTTCACCTGCCGCAAGGCGCAGCCCCTCGGACCGGATGGCACCCCCCTGGATCTCGGCTATGTCGGCGAAGTGATCCGCGTGAACACCGCCCCCCTGCTCGACTGCCTGTCGCACGGGTTCACCCCTGTGATTAGCCCGACCGCCCGGGGTGAGGATGGCAAGATCTACAACTGCAACGCCGACGTCGCCGCCGCCATGGCCGCCATCGCCCTGAAGGCCCGCCGCCTCGTCTTCATGAGCGATGTCCCGGGGCTTCTCCGGAACCCTAAGGATTCCTCGACCCTGATCCGGCACCTCACCCGGGACGAGGTCGGTCCCCTTAAGAAGGCAGGTGTGATCGATGCGGGGATGATTCCGAAGGTCGACAGCGCCCTGAACGCCCTAGGTTCCGGGGTCGAGAAGGTGCAGTTTGTCGACGGTCGGGTGCCGCACTCGATGCTGCTGGAGATTTTCACCGACGAGGGCGTGGGCACCGAGGTCGTGTCGTAACCCATAGGGCCGGAAAGCCCGTGGGTCACACAGGCGGTGGGTTTTCGCTTCCGCTCGGGTTGTCGATTTCGAAGAATGGACGAACCTACTTCATGAAGAATCCCATTCGCGTCGCGGTGACCGGTGCTGCCGGTCAGATCGGTTATTCCCTCCTCTTCCGGATCGCCTCCGGGTCGATGTTTGGACCCGACCAGCCGGTCATCCTCCATCTCGTGGAAGTCGAACCCGCCCTCAAGGCACTGAACGGCGTCGTGATGGAGCTCGACGACTGCGCCTTCCCGCTGCTCAAGGGCGTCGTGCCTACGGCGAACCTCGACGAGGGATTCCGCGGGGTGAACTGGGCCCTGCTGGTCGGCAGCGTGCCCCGCAAGGCGGGGATGGAGCGGAAGGACCTGCTCGGCATCAACGGCAAGATCTTCACCGGACAGGGCCAGGCCATCGCCCGGAATGCGGCATCGGATATCCGCACCCTCGTCGTCGGCAATCCCTGCAACACGAACTGCCTCATCGCGATGAACAGCGCTAAGGAGATCCCTTCCGACCGCTGGTTCGCCATGACGATGCTCGACCAGAACCGGGCCAAGACCCAGCTGGCCAAGAAGGCCGGTGTCGACATCACCGCCGTCACCAACGTCGCCATCTGGGGCAATCACAGCTCGACCATGTATCCCGACTTTCCGAATGCGAAGATCGGGGGCCGGGCCGCGACCGACGTCATCACCGACGAGGCCTGGTTCAAGGACACGTTCATCCCGACAGTCCAGAAGCGCGGTGCTGCGATCATCGAGGCCCGCGGCCTCAGCTCTGCCGCATCCGCGGCCAACGCCGTCGTGGACACCGTCCGCTCCCTGACCCAGCCGACTCCAGCCGGAGACTGCTTCAGCGTCGCCGTCTGCTCCGATGGCAGCTACGGCATCGAGAAGGGACTCATCTACAGCTATCCGATCCGCAGCACCGGAGCCCGTTGGGAGATCCAGCAGGGCGTCACTGTAGGCGAGTTCAGCCGATCGAAGATCGTCGCCACTGAAAATGAACTGAAGGAGGAGAAGTCGCTCGTCAGCGATCTGCTGCCGAAGTGACCCATCGCACCGGAGGAACCCTCTCAGGGAATCCGAGGACCACGGCGTCGCCCCTCAGGCGACGCCGTTTTTCATACCCGGTTGCGACCGATACAGAGCGGCGTCCCGCGCAAAATAGGTCAGGATGAAGTCCGCCCCGGCACGCTTGATCGCCAAGAGCGACTCCTCCCGTGCACTCACAAGGTCCAACCAGCCGTTCCGGGCCGAAGCCTGGATCTGGGCGTACTCCCCGCTGACCTGATAGGCCGCCAGAGGAAGTCGGGTGGCTCCGCGGAGTTCGTGGAGGACGTCGAGGTACGGGCCGGCGGGCTTGACCATCAGGATGTCCGCCCCCTCCGCCTCGTCGCACAGGGCATCGGCGACGGCCTCGCGACGGTTGGCCGGGTTGATCTGGTAGGTCCGCTTGTCGAGCGCCCGGGTCCCGGCCGCCGCAGCGCTGCCCACCGCATCCCGGAAGGGTCCATAGAAGGCCGACGCAAACTTGGCCGCATACGCGAGGATGCCGACCCCTGAGTGCCCCGCCTCATCGAGCGCCCTCCTCAGCACCGCGACCCGTCCGTCCATCATGTCGCTGGGCGCCACGAACTGGCAGCCCGCAGCCGCCTGAAGGACCGCCATCCGTGCCAGCACCGCGACGGTGGCGTCGTTGTCCACATCGGACCCATCCGGGGTCAGGATGCCGTCGTGGCCATGGCTCGTATACGGGTCAAGGGCGACGTCGGTGAACACCAGCAGGTCGGGAACAGCCCGGCGGACCGCCCGCACCGAGCGGCACACCAGGTTCTCGGGGTTCAGTGCCTCCCGTCCATGGGGATCCTTGAGCGCCGGATGGGTCGCCGGAAACAAAGCGACCCCAGGGATGCCGAGTCCGCGGAGCTCCCGACACGCCTCCACCAACGTTTCCAGCGTGTGGCGAACCACGCCAGGCATCGACTCCACCGGGGTTGGCCTCTCCCGTCCCTCCTGGACGAACAGCGGAGCGATGAGGTCGGACGTCTCCACCCGACATTCCTGCACCAGGTCCCGGACCGTCGGGATCTGGCGCAATCGCCGATGCCGACGGATCTGTTCCAAACCGCTCCTCATGCCCTGACCCTATCGAGGCACGGCGTGCGGCCTCCACCTCCAAATCCGCAGCTCTCCCAGTAGGGATCAAATCTGTCCCCGATCCAAATCCCGCCTCTGCCAGTTTCCCACCTTCCTCCTCCGCGCCTCAGCGCCTCAGCGTGAGTCCCCTTCCATCACTTCCTCTCGTCTCCGAGTCAGAATGTTTACATACGTCACCATTCCTTATCCACCTGATGATTACACCTGTTACCGTTCGCATTTCAAATCCGTAACCAGTTTTCCTGAAACCACTTGCGTAGCCCGGAGTCTGGGGAGCACCTCGAGGGATGGTTTGTTCCGCCACGGGGTCTCGACACCATGCGTCTCTCCAAAACCGGACCTCTCCTTCCACCGTCCACCGTCGCGGCGGGACCGATCCTCCTCACCATCCTCGTGGTCGTGGTCCTGGGGGGAATCCGGGTGGGTGCCGCGGATTCAACATCGAAGAATGGAGCCCCATCGGGAACTCGAGGCATGGTGGCGTTGCTCGAGGAGGTGCGACAGCGGATCCCATCTTCCCGGAATCCGTTTCTCTCAATCCCGAAGGCGGAATCCCTGGAACGCCAGATCGCCACAAACCGGAATCCCGCAGAGCTGGTGCCCCTCCACTTCTCCCTTGGGATCCATCGCCTCCAGGCTGGTCAGAACGAGCCGGCCCTCCAGGCCTTCGCGGAAGTCGATCGTCTGCTGCAGGCCTCCACCACTCCCGCGACCCGGGAGAATGTCGTAAACCTCCGTCTGAACCAGGCGTTGGCCCACTTCCGACAGGGTGAGCTGCGAAACTGTCTCAGCAACTCCGCCAGCGAGTCCTGCCTGCTGCCCATCGAAGGACACGGGCGCCACGCCTGGAAGGACGGCAGCAAGGCGGCCCTGGAGATCCTGACTCAGCTCGCTACAGAGAACCCTGACAACCTCACCGCCCGCTGGTTTCTGAACATCGTCGCTATGACCCTCGGCGACCATCCCCAGGGCGTCCCTCCAGCGGCGGTGATCCCTATTACCACTTTCACCTCGTCCCATGATCCAGGACGCTTCGTCAACCTCGCCGGCCCCATGGGACTGGCGGTGGAAGGGCTCTCCGGCGGTGTTGCGATCGAGGATTTCGATGGCGACGGGCTGCTCGACGTCGTGATGTCCTCCATAGGCCTGGCAGACTCCCTCCGGTACCTCCGCAACAATGGCGATGGCACGTTTGTCGATCGCTCGGCCCATGCGGGATTCCCAGGGCTCAACGGCGGACTCCATGTGGTGTCGACCGACTACAACAACGACGGACACATCGACCTGCATGTGCTGCGGGGCGGATGGATGCGGGAGGGCGGGGTCTATCCGGACTCCCTGCTCCGCAACCGCGGCGATGGAACGTTCGAGGATGTCACCGCGGCCGCAGGGTTGCTTTCGTTTCACCCCGACCAGACCGCGGTCTGGTTCGACTTCGACGGGGATGGCTGGCTGGACGTCTTCGTGGGGAACGAGATGGCGGATCGGACCGGAAGGCATCCCTGCGAACTATTCCGCAACAACCGGGATGGAACGTTCACCGAGATGGCCGTCGGCGCCGGGGTCCGGATCAATGGCTTCGTCAAAGGGGCCACCTTCGGGGACTTCAACAATGACCGACGCCCCGACCTGTATGTCTCCCTGCTGGGACGTCCCAACCTACTTTTCCGGAACGATGGCCCCGGAACGGAGCCGAACACCTGGAAGTTCACCGATGTCGCCTCGGCCGCCGGGGTCCAGGAACCCGATCACAGCTTCCCGACCTGGTTCTTCGACTTCGACCAGGATGGGAACGAGGACCTGTTCGTCGCCGGATATCGGATCCGGCAGGTAGCGGACGTGGCCGCCGACTATCTTGGGCTACCGAACACGGGCGAGCGGTCCCATCTTTTCCGGAACCGGGGCAACGGGACCTTCGAGGACGTCTCCAAGCCCATGGGGCTCGATCATGTCCTGCCCGCGATGGGATCGAACCATGGGGATATCGACAACGACGGGTGGCCCGATTTCTTCCTGGGCACCGGGGATCCCGATCTCCTGACGCTGATTCCCAACCGCATGTTCTGGAACCGGGGCGGGAAGCGATTCGAGGACGTAACCACCTCGGGCGGGTTCGGGCACCTCCAGAAAGGGCATTCGGTGTCGTTCGCTGATCTCGACAACGACGGGGACCAGGATGTCTACATCGATCTGGGCGGGGCGTTCGAGGGGGACCTCGCCCGCAACGCCCTGTTCGCCAATCCCGGCCATGGAAACCACTGGGTGAAGCTCCGTCTCGAAGGGACCCGTGCCAACCGCCCCGGCATCGGTGCCAGGCTGACCCTGAAGGTCCGAGGCCCCTCTGGGGAGCGCACGCTGCACCGGACGGTCGGCACCGGCGGAAGCTTCGGATGTAACCCATTGCGACAGGAGATCGGACTCGGTGACGCTCGGACCATTCTCTCCCTGCGTATCGAGTGGCCCGGGAGCGGCACCGTGCAGACATTCGAAGATCTCGAACCCGACCGCTTCTACCGCCTTCGCGAAACCCATCCTGTCGCGGAACGAATTCCCCTCCGCACCTTCAGCCTACCGCTGCCACCCACACCGATCCACCGACCGAATCCCTGAGCTCGGTCCGCAGGTACTCCGGGGGATCGGAACTCGCGGTCCGCGGATCAGTTCACAGGTACGCAGTCCAACGGCGTCAGAGTACCGTTCATCCGCAGGGCGTGCCCAACCGTTCCCTCAGGGTTTGGGCCATCCGACGTCCAGCGGCGCCCCGGAACCACGCCAGAACGAAGCCCAGGTTGGCTAGGGTCCAGAGCCCCCAAGTCCCGGCCAGGATCGCGAAGGCCCGAGGCGAAACCCCCTGCCAGATCTGGAACCCTGCGGCGCCGATCATCAAAGCCCACAGGATGCAGAAGTGGGCGGTGTACATGTCGAAGAACCGTCCCGAGAACACGATCGCCGGGGAGAACCTCGATCCGTCGAGCGGATAGAAATAGTCGGCCTCCAGCTGGGAGGCGACGAGCAGGTGCTCTCCCGCCAGCCGGTTGATTCGCTCCTCGAGGGCCCGGGCATGGATGCGGGCGAAGTCGCAGAAGTGCAGCAGGAATGCCGCGCTCACACCGGTCGAAACCAGCCCGAAGCACAGGAAGACCAACGCGGGTCCGCGCGAGACGACGAGGCAGGCTCCCGCCGCCAGGGTACTCATCAGCAGCAGGGCGAAGAACTTGCGATGGTAGGCATACTGCATCCCACGCATCCGTTCGAGCTGACGCAGCAGCGTCTCATATTTCAGGCGGTCCAAATCCGTCATGGCGTGAACAGTCCACCCGCACCCCCGAAGTCTCAACCCCGTCTACAACCCGATCAGCTGACGCCGACGTGCCTCGGTCAGCGGCTTGCCATCCTGAGGGGGGGCCAAGATGTACCAGATCAGGTTCCGGAAGTCATCGTCCGGGATCTGTTCCAACGACTCCGGCATCGTCGAGGTGCCCGTACCGCGGAGCGACTGGATGTCAGACTTAGCCAGCACGACTTCCGAGGGGCCGGCCATGATCAGCTTCACGACCGTGTCATTATTTTCAACCATCCGCCCGTTGAAGGTCCGGTCGTCCCGGGTCACCACCTCGGTGTTCTCGTAGCCCTCGCCGATGATCGCATTCGGATGGATCACATTGTGCAGCAGGGCGTCGAGGGAGCTGCGACCGACCCCCGTGAGGTCCGGTCCAACCTCGGCACCCTCGCCATGAAGCCTATGGCAGACGAAGCAGTTTTTCTGGGCGACGGCACGCCCCTTCTCAAGGTCTACGGGACCCTCGATCACGACCTTTCGTTTCTGGGCGATGATCTGGAGCTTCTCCTCGGGGGTGGATTGGATCCGCCCGAAGATTCGAGCCACGACCGCCTTCTCCCCGTCGTCCGGATTCGCGGCGAGTTTGCGGACGACGGTCGGCGGCACCTCACCCCGCTTGATGCGGCCGTCGACGAGCGCCTGAAGGAGAGCGTGACGCCATTGCCATCGCGTCGTGGCCAGGTCGGCGACGGCGGCCCGGGCCGATGGGCTGAGGGTCGGCCACCGATCCAGCAGCTGGCGACCGGTGTCCTCCGATCCGAGCTGTTGGAGGGCCCGGACTGCGGCGACCTGGACGGCATCGGAGGTTCCGGGTGACACCAGTCCCACCAAGGCCCGGAGGGCGTCATCACCCTTCTGCTGGGCTGCGGTCTGGATGGCCGCGATCCGGTCGGATTCCGGCCCGCTGGCATTCTGAATCCGAGCGAGGACCTGCTTCAACGCGGCGGCATCCCCCCAAAGGGTTCCCAGCTGCTGGGCGGTACGCGACACCTCGGGATCGGCCGACGACGCCAGCCGCGACACCACCGCCACAGCCTCCCGGTTCGGCACGATGGCCTTGCCCCGCTGCCCCTCGAGGAGCCCGCGCAGGCCCGCCACCAGGGCGGGGGTCGCCTCCGATGGAATGCGGCCGAATGTGGTCACCACCTCGCTCAGAACCGCCTCGTTCCGCAGGTCACAGGTCCGACGCATCACCTTCCGCAGGATCTCGGCCGAGAACGGCCAGGTCGACCGGGCTCCGTCCTCGAGATAGGCACCCAGGGCCCGGGTCGGATCCGCGGCTACGATGGGCTCCACGGCCATCCAGAAGAGGAAGTCGAAGGTCGGATCGGTCCCCTTCTCCGAGCCCTGGAACAGGCCGATGATCGCAGGGCCACTGATGAGGTCTTCGACAGGCACCCGCGGAGGGGTATCGATCGTGAGGGATCCGGAAACCAGCTGCCGTGCCGCGACCGCGACGCCGAGTCGCACGACCGGGTCGGTGTCCGACGCCAGCGCCTGGAGCATCGGTCCGGAGTCTGCCGACAGCTCCCCGCGGGCACCGATCAGACGGGCGGCCCACGAGCGGAGCGCCGGCTCCCGGTCGACCGACGCGATGGCGAGGTCAGAATCCCGGAGCGCCCGCATCGTCTGGAGGGTCCACAGGGCGGCGAGACGGGACTCCACCGAATCTCCCGTCTTCAACAGAGCAGCCAGTGCCTCATACACCCGACCGTCCGTATCCTTTCGTCCACCCAGAATCCGCTGGGCCGTACGTCGGTGCCAGACGTTGGGATGCTTCAGCAGGTCAACCAGTCCGATGGACCCGAGCCGCTCGAGATCGAGATCGCGCTCCGGACGCGACGGCACGGCTTTGCCGGTCTTGTCCCCGGTCCAGACCACGCGCCAGATCCGTCCGCGCTCACGGTCGACACCCTCGGGGTCCGCGTTGGCGTTCTGGTAGCAGGGATACTTGTCGTACCAGTCCATGACCCACAGGGCACCGTCGGGGCCCACCTGCTGACTGACCGGCATGAACCAGCCGTCGGGCGTGGTGAGGAAATTGCCCGACTCATTCCACGAGCGGGCCAAAAAGGTCGAGCCCTTGGGGGTGAGTCGGTCGATGTTGAGGGCGTTCTGGTGGATGTTGCCGAAGAGTGCCGCACCCTGCCATTCGGCGGGCCACTGGTGGCCCTGGTAAAGGTTGATGCCGCAGTAGGCCGCCATGTGGTGCTTGTGGTCCACGATGCTGGGCAGCTCGCCATAGGCATATGGGAACGGGGCCTGGCCGGCCTGACGGTTGTAGAGTCCACCGGGCGTGAGATGGAACAGGTGGTCGATCACGCAGGCGCTGACGAAGGCGTTGCCGTGCCGGTCGAAGTCCACCCCCCAGGGATTGCTCGTTCCCTCCGCGAATACCTCGAATTTCCGGGTGCCCGGATCGAGACGCGCCACGCCCGCCGTCACCAGCACCGGCTTCGCATCGGGTCTGGAGGGATCCTTGGCTTTCGAGATCGTGAAGACCCCATGGGTCATGTAGATCTGTCCATCCGGCCCCCAGGTGAACCCGTTCAGCAGCTCATGTCGGTCCTCGTGTCCGAACCCCGTCAGCACCTCCGTCTTTCGGTCGGCCCGGCCATCACCGTCGGTGTCCTCGAGAAACCAGAGGTGCGGTGCCTCACCCACGTAGACGCCGCCGTTCCCGACCAGCAATGCCGTGGCGAGGGTCATGCCGTCCGCGAAGACCGAGACCTTGTCGGCCACGCCATCTGCGTCGGTGTCCTCGAGGACCTTGATCCGATCGCGTCCCGGCTGGCCCGGTCGGCCATTCGGATATTCGTAGAGCTCGAGGACCCAGAGTCGTCCACGGGCATCGAAGGACATGGCGACCGGGTTGACCACCTCGGGTTCGCTGGCGAAGAGGCGGACCTCGAACCCCGGCGGCACGACGAAGGCCTTCTGCGCCGCATCGGGCGACATCGCCGGGTTGCTGGCGGGTTTGTGCTGTCCCTCGAGCTGACGTCCGGGAGGCGCATTGGTGTAGAGCGGGAAGCCGAACTTCGGATGTCGGGCGAGTTCGGCCTGGGCGGCGACGGTGAGCAGGATCGAGGCAGCGAACAGGGACCTGGGGTTCATGGTGACTTCCAGGACGGTGCCGGCGTGACGCCGGAGGGCAAAGAGCAAAGAACGGACAAACCCGAACAGCCTGCTCTCCAGTCCTGCTCCACGCCGCCGCGTTTCCCGGCTGGAGCACAGGACCGGCCTCTGACTCCACGGGAGGGTGCTGGCGCACCCAGTGCCGCAGGGCACTGCGGCACCCACCCAACCCAGGCGGCCCCGCGGCGGTACAGTTCCCCGGAATGAACCATTGTCGCGGTCCGATGGACTTGTAGCGTTGAGGCATGTTCCCTTGCCGCCTCCTCCGCCGTGCCGTATGCGTCGCCTTGGCGACCTTGTCCCTTGGCGTCACGCTCACCACCGGCATGGCGGCCGACTCCAGCATCACGATGCACCTGCGTCAGCAGGTCGGGGATTCCCAGGGCAAAACCCGAGTGTCGAGTCGGACCGCCCAGTGGGATCCTCGGGAGACGGCCATCATTGTCTGCGACATGTGGGACGACCACTGGTGCCGCTCAGCGGCGCGTCGGGTCGGAGAGATGGCCGGCCCCCTCAACGAGCTGCTGAAGCAGGCCCGCAGGCAGGGGATGTTCGTGATCCACGCCCCCAGCAGTGTCACTCGGTTCTACGAGGGAACCCCACAGCGCCGGCGGGCCCAGTCGGCGCCCTTCGCGAAGACGCCTGTCCCTCTGGCAACAGCCCAGCGCTGGGGCACGGCGTGGTGCTGGACCGACGCCCGGCACGAGGGCGTGCTGCCGATCGACGACACCGACATGGGATGCTCCTGCTCTGGCACCAAGTGCACCGTGCGCGAGGCCTGGACCCGTCAGATACCCGCGATCGAGCTGTTCCCGGAGGACGCCCTAACGGACGACGGACAGGAGACCTGGAACCTCCTAGCGCAGCATGGCATCCGGCATGTCATCCTCTGCGGTGTCCACCTCAACATGTGCGTCCTGGGCCGTCCCTTCGCGATCCGGCAGATGGTGTACCTGGGGCAGGACGTGGTGCTGATGCGCGATTTCACCGACACCATGTACAACCCGGAACGCCCGCCCGGGGTGGACCATTTCACGGGCACCGACCTGGTCGTGGGCCATGTCGAACGGTTCTGGTGTCCGTCCATCGTCAGCACGGATCTGACCGGCAAGCCGCCGTTCCGTTTCGCTGAGGATCGACGGGACCGGGCCTCCCGGTGACGGACTGGTGTTTGCCCGACGGATGTTCCCATGCATCTTGGTCGGGTGGATCCCGTCTTTGAACGTCTCGTCGCCGAACTCGAACGCCCCCGTCCGCTCACGCCCCAGGTGCTGCGTCATCTGTCGGCCACCTATGGGCTAGGGCGTGACGAGGTGGGGCGGTTCCTCGACGAGGAGCTTCCACGCCTTTCCGAGGAGGAGACGGACCTGGCGTTGTCGTCTCTATTCACCCCGAAGCTGGCCGACCAGGCGATCTTCGCGGACCTGCTCGGACGCGGCTCATTGCCCGCTTCGGAGTGGCCTGCGTGGGTGGAACGGCTGCAGGCCCGTCCCACCTACGGCTGCCTGGTGACGGAACAGGGGACGCGCCACGGGGTGGCGCTCCGGACCGTGACGCTGGAGCGCTATGTGCATCGGCTCCGGCTCGATGCGACGGTCCCGCTGGCGGTCTTCGATGCGATCCGGTCGTCCGTGCCGACGCCAAGACGTCCGGTGCTTCTGGCGATTGCGCGGCGGGCGGTCTGGACCACGCCGGACCGTCAGCAGATCCTTCTAGAGTTCCTCGCCAACAGCTCCAAGGAATCCGCGACCTCGCTCGACGACGCGGAAGCGCTGCTCGCGCTGATGGAGTCCTCCGAGCCGGAGTCGGTGGAGGATGTGCTGGCCCGGATCCCCGAGTGGGAGGCGGCGCTGAAGCAGCAGATCTCGTTGTCGCGCCAGCCCAAGCCCTTCTTCAACTTGCAGGTCGAGGAACTCCACGGAGGAGGACGAGACCAACGTCCGGCCAACACCCAGATGGTCGACGCCAAACAGCAGGAACTCGCCTTTCTGGGACGGCTCCAGACGGCCTTGGCAGGTTGAGGGGCCACGACGGGTCGACCGGATCCGGTAGGGCGCCGTGCGCCATGTGCAGACCGGTTTTCGACTTTGAGGTTAGGACCGGGATCTCCAGACTCCTCGGACGAATATGAGCTCACACCGTCTAAACGTCGCCGCCCTCGCCGGGGATGGCATTGGTCCTGAAGTGATGCGCGAGGCCATCCGGGTCCTGCGCGCCGTCGAGAAGCGCTTCCAGCTCACCTTCCAAATCACCGAGGCGCCGGTGGGCTGGGCGGGCATCGATGCCGCCGGGAAGGCCCTGCCGGATGCGACCCTGCAGCTGTGCCGGGACTCCGACGCGATCCTGTTCGGCTCCGTGGGCCTTCCCGACCGCGATCCAACGATCCCCAAGGAGGAGCGTCCCGAACGCGCCGCACTGCTCCGCATCCGCAAGGAGTTCGGGCTCTTCGCCAATCTCCGTCCGGTCCGGCTCCCCAAGGTCCTGAGCCACGCCTGTCCGCTCCGCCCCGAACGCCAGGGCGACGGGCTCGACATCCTCGTGGTCCGGGAACTAACGGGTGGTCTCTACTTCGGCCAGCCCAAGAAGACCGAGGAGGTCGTCGAGGCCCGGGAGGGCTCGGACTCCCCGCGCCGGTTTCAACGCTCGATCGACACCATGGTCTACACGACCCCCGAGATCGAGCGCATCGCCCGTGTCGCATTCGAGTCAGCGCGACTGCGGCGTCGCAAGGTCACCAGCATCGACAAGGCGAACGTGCTCGAGAACGGGATCCTTTGGCGAGAGGTCGTGACCCGGATCGGCAAGGAGTTCCCCGATGTGGCCCTTGAACACATGTTCGTCGACAACGGAGCGATGCAGCTGATGCTGCGACCGACGCAGTTCGACGTGATGCTCTGCGAGAACCTTTTCGGCGACATCCTCAGTGACGAAGCGGCCGCCTTGGCCGGTTCCCTGGGGATGCTGCCCAGTGCGAGCCTTGGTCGGACCTCTGGCGACCGTACCTTCGGCTTCTACGAGCCTGCCGGCGGCACGGCTCCCGACATCGCCGGGAAGGACCTGGCGAACCCGATCGCCCAGATCCTCAGCGTCGCCCTGATGCTCCGATACAGCTTCCGGCTCGAGGCCGCGGCCGTGGCCGTGGAGACGGCGGTCTCCAAGGTCATCGAGTCGGGTCTCCGGACCGGCGACATCTTCAACCCGGCCGAGACGGCGGCGAGGAAGGTCGGCACCCGCGCCATGGGTGAGGCGATCGCCGCAGCGGTGGGGTGACCGGGATGCCGTCCGGGTCTGGGGTTGACCCAGGCGACGCGGTGGTTTGCCCTTTGCCCTCCACCCCCCACCCCATAGGGTGACTTCCCGTGACGGATCGACTCTGGAGTCTCACGGGTATTGCCGCATTCCTGCTCCTCGCCTGGGTGTTGTCGGTGGATCGGCGACGCTTCCCCTGGCGAGCCGTCGTCTGGGGACTCGGGCTGCAGGCCGGATTCGCGGCCCTCATCCTCAAGACCACCCCGGGACATCGGATCTTCGATGGCTTCCAATCGGCGGTGAACCGCCTCGTGTCCTTCGCCAGCGAGGGCAACGAGCTCGTGTTTGGACCGCTGGCCTCCGATGAGATCCTCACCCGGGGATTCGGACCCGGGAACACCGTGATCCTGGCCATCACGATCACGGGCACGATCATCCTGGTCTCGACCGTCTCGGCGGTCCTCTACCACTACGGGATCCTCCAGCACGTCGTGCGCGGCATGGCGTGGATCATGCGCCGGGCGATGGGCACGAGCGGCAGCGAGACGCTCGCCACGGCGGCGAACATCTTCATGGGACAGACCGAGGCGCCACTGATGATCCGTCCATACCTGCCCCGCATGACGCAGAGCGAGCTGTTCTGCATGATGACCGGCGGCTTCGCCACGATCGCGGGCACGGTGATCGGGGTCTACACGGGCGTATTGAAGATCCCGGCCGGCAGCCTTCTAACCGCCTCCGTGATGAGCGCCCCGGCGGCGATGCTGATCTCGAAGATCATGTTCCCGGAACGTGAGGTCAGCGACACCGCGGCGGGGGCGAGCGCGAGGGTCGAGCGGACGACGGTGAACGGCCTCGACGCCGTGTGCCGGGGCGCGGCCGACGGCATGATGCTCTCGATCAACGTCGCGGCCATGCTGCTGGCCTTCACCTCCCTCGTTGCCCTTGCCAACTTCCTCGTCGCGTGGGCCGTAGGATTCGCGGGCTGGACCACCGAGAAGCCGATCCAGGAGATCCTCGGCCTGCTGAATGCCCCGTTCGCCGTGCTCATGGGCGTGCCGTTCCAGGACGCCCGGGTGATCGGACAGATCCTGGGCGAGCGGATCGTACTCAACGAGTTCATCGGCTACATCTCCCTCTCGAAGGCGCAGGCGACCCTGACGCCCCGGGCCTATGACCTGACCGTGTATGCCCTCTGCGGCTTCGCCAACTTCGCGAGCATCGCCATCCAGATCGGAGGCATCGGCGCTCTGGCCCCGGAACGGAGATCGGATCTCGCCCGACTGGGCTTCCGGGCCATGATCGCCGGCCTGCTCGCCTGCTATCTCACCGCCTGCGTCGTCGGTGTGCTCCTCTGAGGGTCTGCGGCGCAGATGCAAAGGCCCCGGGGCGAAAGTGGGGCGCCAGAGGCGCCCCAGTGAGGCAGGGCACTGCCTCACCCACCCATCCAGGCCTGTGGCCTGGCAATCCAGCCCACCTAAGACCGGCCCGCCCAGACCCGGTCCTTATCCGAGGGCTCCGTCACCGCTTATCGCGGATCGGGACGCTCCCTTCGCGGATGAGCACGATGTAGTTGTGGAACCCCGCCTCGTTCTTCCAGTGGAACTCGATGACCCCATCCTGGCTCTGCGTGCCACGGCCTTTGTTCCACGCGTCCAACGCGCCCTTGAACACCACGTCCTTGCCATCGGTGGTGAACGTCCCCCTCCCTCCCACACCCGTGGTGTAGGATCCATCGGCCTTCAGGGTGACCACCCCCGCCCCGCCCTGCGTCATATGCCAGGTGCCGGCCAACGACGAGACCGGGAGGTCCTTCGGCTTGGGAGGCGGCGGCGCGGACTCATCGACGAAGCGGTCCTTCACCGGCCAGATGGAGACCTTGTAGACCTCGTTCTGATACCCCTCGAAGAGGAGGGAATACTGGCCCTGGGTCACCTGGTAGTTCCCGCCGGACAATCCCCCTCCCGGGAAGACCTTCTGGACCCGGTCCATCGAATCGCCGACCCCGAGTCCGCAGGCCAGACGAACCCCCTTCTGGGTCCTGAAGTGGGAGACCTGCTCTCCGGGTCCATCGAACCGCACGGCAAACTCGGGGAAGGTCATTCCGACAACCGTCACGAGCGTCGGTTGACCGAACTGCTGGAGCACCTGGGCCTTGGTCTGGGTCAGACGGAGCCCGTTCGACAAGGGCTCGACCAGGTTGGTCCGACCTGGAGGGGATACAGCCGGCGGCTTCGACCCGGAGGTCGCGGACTCCGCTGCCCGGCTGCCGACCGCGATCGCGGCCAGCAGCCCGGGTAGGAGGATTAAGGAGCGCCTGGAGGTTCCCATGGGATGGCCTCGGAGTTTCCAGGGCGAATCCAATCCGGTCAGGCCGCGGCGATCAGCTGGCGCAACACGTAGGGCAGGATTCCGCCGTGCTGGTAGTAGTCGATCTCGATCGGGGTATCGATCCGGCACGTCACGGGGACGACCTCGACCGCACCCGATCGGCGGGTGATGCGGAGGCTGAGGTCCTGCTGGGGACGGAGCGAGGCGTCGAGGCCGACGACGTCGTAGGTCTCGGTGCCATCCAGCCCGAGTGTCTGGGCCGTCGTACCCTCCTTGAACTGGAGGGGCAGGACGCCCATGCCAACCAGGTTGGACCGGTGGATGCGCTCGAAGCTCTGGGCGACCACGACCTTCACGCCGAGGAGATTGGTCCCCTTGGCGGCCCAGTCACGGCTCGACCCAGTGCCGTACTCCTGTCCGGCCAGCACGATGAGCGGCGTCCCCTGGGCCTGGTAGGCCATGGAGGCGTCATAGATGGACATCTTCGATCCATCGGGCCCGAGCGTGTTGCCCCCCTCCTCGCCGCCGAGCATGAGGTTCTTGATCCGGACGTTGGCGAAGGTGCCCCGGGTCATGACGCGGTCGTTGCCGCGACGGGATCCGTAGCTGTTGAAGTCCTCGAACGTGACGTTGTTCTCGAGGAGGTACTTCCCGGCGGGCGAGGCCTTCTTGATCGCACCGGCGGGCGAGATGTGATCGGTCGTGACCGAATCCCCGAAGATCCCAAGCGCGCGGGCACTCGAGATGCCCCGGATCGCACCGGGCTCCATCGAGAAATCCGTGAAGAACGGCGGCTCCTGGATGTAGGTCGACTGGCGATCCCACTCGTAGACGTTGCCGACGCTGGACGGGATCTCGTTCCACTTCGGGTTCTGGGCGGCGAAGTCCTTGTAGAGCTTGCGGAAGACCTCGGGTTTGAGGGCCGACTGCATGGCCTCGCGGATCTCGGCGAGGGTGGGCCAGAGGTCGGCGAGGTAGACCGGATTGCCGTCCTTGTCGTCGCCCAGCGGCTCGCAGCTGAGGTCGATGTCGACGCGTCCGGCGATGGCGAAGGCCACGACGAGCGGCGGGGACATCAGGAAGTTGGACTTGATGTTCTGGTGGACGCGGGCCTCGAAGTTCCGGTTGCCTGACAGCACGCTGGCTGTCACGAGATCATTCTTGGTCACGGCCTCCTCGATCGCCGGGTCAAGCGGACCCGAGTTGCCGATGCAGGTGGTGCAGCCGTAGCCGACGGTGTTGAACCGAAGCTTGTTGAGATAGGGCTGGAGACCGGTCTTCTTGAGGTAGTCGGTCACGACCCGGGATCCGGGGGCGAGGGAGGCCTTCACCGCCGGGTTCACCTTGAGGCCCTTCTCAACGGCCTTCTTGGCCAGCAATCCCGCCGCGAGCATCACGCTCGGATTGCTGGTGTTGGTGCAGCTGGTGATGGCGGCGATCAGGACCGATCCGGTGCCGATCGTGGCCTTCTTGCCCGACGCGGTCTGGACCTTTACCGACTTGCCGAAGGCCTGGCGGGACTTACCAAAACCATTCTCGGTCACCGGACGCTGCACGGCCTGGAAGAACTCGCGGCGCAGGTTGCCCAATTCGATGCGGTCCTGCGGACGCTTCGGACCCGCCACAGACGGCTTGACGGTCGAGAGGTCCAGCTCGACGACCTGCGAGTAGTCGATCGACCCGGCTTGCGGGATGCCCCAGAGGCCCTGCTCGCGGTAGTAGTTCTCATAGGCCCGGCAGTCCTTGTCGGAACGGCCGGTGGCCCGGAGGTAGTTCACACACTCCTCGTCGATCGGGAAGAAGCCCATCGTCGCCCCATACTCGGGGGCCATGTTGGCGATGGTGGCGCGGTCGACGACCGGCAGGGCAACGGCGCCGGGGCCGAAGAATTCCACGAACTTGCCAACGACCTTGGTCTTGCGAAGGAGCTGGGTGATCGTCAGTGCCAGATCGGTGGCCGTAACGCCCTCGTTCAGGGTGCCGGTGAGGTGTACCCCGACGACGTCGGGAGTCAGGAAGTAGACGGGCTGGCCGAGCATGCCGGCCTCGGCCTCGATGCCACCGACGCCCCAGCCGACGATGCCGATGCCGTTGATCATCGTGGTGTGGGAATCCGTGCCCACGAGGGTGTCCGGATAATGGACCTGTCCGGCCCCGCCGGTCGCCGATGCGGTGAGGACGCCCTTGGCGAGGTACTCGAGGTTGACCTGGTGGACGATGCCGATGCCGGGCGGAACGACCTTGAAGGTGTCGAACGCCTGCATACCCCACTTAAGGAACTGGTAGCGTTCCCGGTTGCGGCTGAACTCGAGGTCCAGGTTCTTCTGCATCGCCGCGGCGTCCCCTGCGAAGTCGACCTGGACGGAGTGGTCGACGACCAGATCGACCGGCACCAGCGGCTCGATGATCTTGGGGTTCTTGCCGAGCTTGGCGACCGCGGAACGCATGGCGGCGAGGTCAACCAGCAGCGGAACGCCGGTGAAGTCCTGCAGCACGATGCGGGCAACCACGAACGGGATCTCCGCCGTGCGGGCCGCGTTCGGCGTCCAGGCGGCGAGCTCGCGCACGTTGGCCTCGGACACCTTCTTCCCGTCGACGTTGCGCAGGACGGATTCCAGGACGATCCGGATCGAGACCGGGAGCCTAGAGATCGGGCCCAGACCCGCCGCCTCGAGGGCCGGGAGGGAGTACAGTTGGCCCCTCTGGCCATTGCCAAGATCGAAGCTCTTGAGGGAGTTGAACAGGTTGTGCGGCGTGCTCATGCAGGTTCTGGGAAAACGGGATAAAAACCGTGACACAAACAGTGGAGGAGGACCGCGCAGAGCGTCAAGGAACTGCACCTCCGGAGGAGCGCCTGGAACCGACGGAAGGCTTTATACCCCCATCCACCCCCTCTAATCTCCTCCTCCATGACCCTGCACTTCCTTCGACACTGCCTTTCCCCGCTGTCCGCGCTCCTGGTGCTGGTCGGGATGGTCCACGGTGCCGACCCAGGACGTCCACCGCAGATCGAGCTGCCCCGGACCGCCGAAAACTGGATCGTCGTGGACCGCGAGCCCGGCCAGTACCTCGGCCATCCGACCACCGTTCTGCTCGAGGACGGCAGGACCCTCCTCTGCGTGTATCCGAAGGGCCATGGAAAGGGGCCGATCCAGCTTCAACGGAGCACGGATGGGGGAAAGACCTGGAGCGGACGCCTGCCCGTGCCGGAGAACTGGTCGACCTCCCAGGAGACCCCGACGATCCACCGGGTCATCGATGCGTCCGGTCGGAAACGATTGCTGCTCTGGTCGGGGCTCCATCCCGCACGGACCTCGATCTCGGAGGATGACGGAGCCACATGGTCGCCTCTGGGGCCAGCGGGCGACTGGGGGGGCATCGTAGTGATGTCGAGCCTCGCCGAGGTCCGGGACCGGCCCGGACACTACCTTGCGTGGTTCCACGACGACGGCCGGTTCTTTCGGAAGGAGTCCCGGCAGGCGAAGCCCCCGGTGTTCCGACTGTTCCAGGTGGAGTCGACCGACGGCGGACTGAAGTGGGGACAGCCCCGGGAACTGTTCGCCTCGGCGGACGTCCACCTGTGCGAACCCGGATGGGTGCGGTCGCCCGACGGGAACGAGATCGCCCTGCTGCTCCGGGAGAACCGGCGGGCCAAGCGGTCGCACGTGATGTTCTCGCGGGACGAGGGACGGACCTGGACCCCTCCCCGCGAACTGCCGGCCTCCCTGTGCGGGGATCGTCATGTGACCCGGTACGGGGCCGACGGACGCCTGTTTGTGTCCTTCCGTGACACGGCAAAGGAGTCGCCCACGGCCGGGGACTGGATCGGATGGGTGGGACGCTACGAAGACCTGAAGTCCCCGACCGAGGGAACCGGGACGTTCCGGGTCCGCCTGGGCGACAACCATCATGCCTGGGACTGCGCCTATCCCGGGGTGGAGGTACTTCCCGACGGGACGTTTGTGGTCACGACCTATGGGCATTGGGAGGCGGGACAGCCACCGTCCGTAGTCTCCCGCCGCTTCACCCTCCGGGAGTTGGATAACCTCCTGTCGGCGCAGACTCGGACCGGGTCGAAGTAGTCAGCGTGGCCGGATCTGAAGCCAAGGGATCCCTCGAGATGGACTGAAGTTGCACCCCGTGTGTGCGGGTGGGCGCTCACGCGCCCAGTGCCGCAGGGCACTGCGGCACCCACCGTGTCCCGGGGGCGTCCCCTCGTGGCTCCGAACGCGCGCGCCGAGCTCTTCCGGTGACGCCAGCCCCCGAACCGGTATAGGCTGGCCGGGTTGAGATCCGATGTGGACCCTTCATAGCTATCTAGTCAGGCAGGTCCTGGCGACCTGCCTGCTGACGGTCGCCACGTTCACGGGGATCCTGCTCCTCGGGAATGTCCTGCGCGACGTGTTCGACATGGTGGCCTCGGGACGGGTCGATGCCCGGACGGCACTGGAGGCGATCCTGCTGCTGATCCCGTATGCCCTGGCGTTTGCCCTGCCCATCGGGATGCTCACCGGTTCCCTGCTCGTGTTCAGCCGTCTGAGTGTGGACCAGGAGCTGACGGCCATTCGGGCGGGCGGGATTAGCATTGTGGCCGCCGTGGCCCCGATCCTCCTGCTCGCCGCAGTGATGACCGGACTGAACGCGTGGCTCAACATGGTGGTGGGGCCGAACTGCAAGCAGGCCTTCCGACGCCTCCACGTCGAGGTCGCCCGGCGCGGGGCCACCTCGTTCATCGGGGAGGGACGCTACGTGCAGCTTGGAAACCTCACGCTGTACGCCCGCGAGGTTCGGGGGAACCGGTTGCGGGATGTCCTGATCTACGGGACCACGAATGCCCCCGCCGAGACCGTCGGTGCCGCTCCGAAGGCGATCCGCAACCTCGACGTCTGGGCCCCGGAGGGCGAGGTCCTGATGGGCACCAACGGCCTGCCATCGGCCATCCGACTCCTCCGACTCCAGGGTCTGTTCCTGACCGCCGACGGCTGGCAGTCGCACTTCAACGCGGAGCACATCGAACCCATCCGAACCCTCGAGTCGGGCGGGGCGTGGAAGCCGGGGTTGACGATCATGAGTTTCCGGGAACTCCTCGACGAGCTGGCGCTGCGACGCGAAGGCGGCTCGGCGGTCTCGCCGGTACGGGTCCAGATCCACAAGCAGCTCGCCTTCTCCTTCTCCTGCGTGGCCTTCACCCTGATCGGCATCCCGCTCGGGATCCGGGTCCAGCGCCGCGAGACGAACATCGGCGTCGCGGTCGCCCTCGCCCTGCTCGCCGTCTACTACAGCTTCTTCATCCTCGGCCACTCGCTCGATACCCGGGCCCACCTGCATCCGCATCTGCTCTTCTGGGTGCCGAACTTCGCATTCATGGCCGTCGGGGTCCTCCTCCTCCGGCGGGCCGAGAAACCCGCCTGAACCCCTATCCCCGGGGTGGCCCGACCCGCACCCGTCCCAACTCAGCCCCGGAACCCGCTGGCCTGGCGTCCTCGGACCGTCATCTCCCCGCGCACCAGCGCGCCGATGGCCGCAGGATACAGCTGTCGCTCCGCCTCCTGGATCCGTGCATGGAGGCTTTCGGCGGTGTCGCCATCCAGCACCGGCACCGCCTGCTGCGCGAGGATCGGCCCGGTGTCGATGCCCTGGTCCACCAGGTGGACCGTGCAACCGGTAACCTTGACGCCATAGTCGAGCGCCTGCTTCCACGCGGCTAATCCCGGAAAGGAGGGCAGCAACGAAGGGTGGATGTTCACAACCCGGCCTTCGAACGAGCGGAGCAGCCCCCCCTTGAGGATGCGCATGAACCCCGCCAGCACGATGAGGTCGACCCTATGGTCCAGCAGCGTCTGCCGGTAGCGGTGCTCGGCGTCCTCGTCGAGCTTGGTCCGGAACCCGCCAGGATGCACATGCAGGGCGGGCAGGCCTCGGTCGGCGGCATGGCGCAGAATCCCGGCGTCGGGAACGTCGCTGATCACGACCGCCACCTCCGCGGGCAGGGTGCCTGCGGCGATGGCGTCGGCGATCGCGACAAAGTTCGATCCCTTGCCAGAACCCAGCACGCCCAACCTCCGAATGCCCGAACCGTTCATGAGCGTGGACGCTATCGGAACCCCGGTCCCCGGAGAAGCACGACGGCGGGACGGGATTCCATCTCGTGTCACCGACGGTTCCGGGCCACCCTGACTCCATGCTGGTCACCGAGCTCATCCCTGCACGACGCCCCGGATCCCGACGACTTCTCGTGGTCCTGCACGGCCTGGGCGATTCCATGGAGGGGTGGCGCTGGCTCCCGGAGATCCTGGAGGTCGACGACCTAAACTACCTGCTCGTCAATGCGCCCGACGACTATTACGGGGGATTCTCTTGGTATGACCTGTCCGGGGGGGATTCGGAACCCGGGATCCGTAGGAGCCGGGATCTCCTCGTCCGGCTGCTCGACGCCCAGGTGGAGGCCGGGTTTCCGTCGGAACAGACGGCCCTTCTCGGATTCTCCCAGGGATGCCTCATGACAATTGACGTGGGCTTCCGCTACCCGCGGCGTCTTGCAGGCCTGGTCGGGATCAGCGGATACGTCTGGGATCCGGAGGCGCTTCTTCGGGAACGGTCCCCGGTCGCCACGCGCCAACGCATGCTCTTTACGCACGGAAGCCGGGATCCGCTGATTCCCTGTGCCGACGTGAAGGAACAGGTGGACCTGCTGACGGCGGGAGGACTCCCCATCACTTGGCGGGTCTTCGACAAGGTCCACACGGTGGCAGGTGCGGCGGAGGTCGACCTCATCCGCTCCTTCCTGCAGGAACCGGTTCGCGCCTCCGACTGATCCCCGATCCGAATCCAACCGTTCCCGAACAGGTCTGGAGACCGGCTGGGGAACAGATTTTGACACACCCCGCCGTTTCCAGTTGCTTCACCGCGGTCCGATCATGCGTTCCTCCCTCCGCCGTTCCGTCCTGTCCCTGCTCGCGATCCTCGCCAGCAGCATCCCGACCCTGGCGATCCCCTTCGTCCAGAGCTTCACCCCGAACGTGGGGTCACCCGGAACTCTGGTCACCCTCACCGGCAGCGGGTTCAGACCCACGGCAGCACTGCCGATCGTCCAGTTTGGCACGATTGCAGCGAATCTGATCAGTGCCTCGGCAAACACGATCGTCGCAGTCGTGCCGGAAGGGGCGACGATCGGGCCCATCACGGTCACCGCCATGCCGATCGGCAATGGGCAGTACACGACCCCGGGCTACTTCTACCTCCCACCCCGAGTGACGGACTTCGGCACCCGGATGATCGGCGGACCCAACATCGAGTTCGAGAAGCCCGTCGTGGCCTCCCCCGGGGCGACGCTCACCGTCGTCGGCGCCAACTTCTACGTCCCAAACTACCCACGGTTGCTGGTCCGGGTGGGGGAGATCCCGGTGACCGCTACCGTCACCGCTGACTCCCAGATCCAGGCCACCCTGCCCCAGTGGATCGAGACCGGGCATGTCTCCGTCCACACCGAGGTCGGCGGCACGACCAACCTGCAGCAGCTCGTGTATGGCCCCCCGCTGATTTCCCGGTTCACCGCCACCGCGATGGGCGGCGACACGATCGAGGTACACGGGTACAACTTCCGGACGAAGGACGCCAAGGAGCTTGAACTGCGGATCGGCGGGGCGAAGGCCACGGTCGATGTCCTGTCGAACACGAACCTGACCGCCGTTGTGCCGAATGCCTCGATCAACGGTCCGCTCGAGCTCCGGGTCCCGGGCGGGGCCTTCATCACCCCGTCCCACATCGTGATCCGTCCCCGCATCACGGGGTTCACGCCGGAGACAGGCGCCGCGGGCACGGTCGTGAAGATCGACGGCAGCGGGTTCAACGGTACGACACGGATCGACTTCGGCTCCCTTCCCGCCGCCGCATTGAAGATCGTCAACTCGATGCAAGCCGAAGCCACCGTCCCAGCCGGCGTCCAGACCGCCGCCCTCACGCTGGTCACCACAAACGGCACAGCGGTGTCGACCGCCCTGTTCTACGGGACGCCGCGGGTGGATTCGTTCTCGCCGGCCTCCGGACGCCCCGGCACCCAGGTCGTCCTGGCCGGACTCAATCTGAATGGAGCCACTGGACTGACCCTCTCAGGATTGTCCCTTGCCGGATTTGAGGTGGTCGACAACCGGCAGATCCGCTTCGAGATCCCAGCGGGGGCCACCTCCGGACGCGTCCGGGTCACCACCCCGGGCGGCAGTGCCACCTCCGAGGCGACCTTCGTTGTCCGCGGACCGGAACCCACGGTCACGGGCATGTCGCCCGGAGAGGGTGGACCGGGAACGACCGTGACCCTCCTTGGATCCAACCTCGCCGCGGTCACCAACGTCACCTTCAACGGCGTCCGGGCCTCCTTCACCGCCACCTCGGCGACCACCCTCGAGACCATCGTCCCCTCCTCAGCCACCACCGGCCTAATCCGGGTCTCGTCTCCCGACGGCGTCGCGGATTCCCCCAAGGCCTTCATCGTCGGCACCTCGGCTGACGTCCGGGTCACCCTCTCGGCGAGCCCCAATCCCGCCGTCGCCTACGGCAGCGTCCTGTTCAACCTGCAGGCCTTCAACAACGGACCCCTCACCGCCAAGGACACCGCCCTCGAGTTCGTGATTCCCGAGGGCATGACCCTGATCGAGACCACTGGTACCATCACCCCGTCGGTGGTGGGACAGAAGCTGACCTGGCAGCGGGGCGCCTTCGGGCCCAACGACGTCTTCCTCGCGGGAGTCCGGGTCGGCGCCACCTCCCCGATGAGCGCCGTCGCCTTGGCCACGATCACCGCGTCCACTCCCGATGCCAATCCCGGCAACAACTCGGCCCGGGTCACCGTGACGGTGGCATTGCCCCGGCTGGTGCTCGAGGTCCTGGATCCTGTTGAGATCGCCCTGTCGTGGCCTTCGGCCGCCAGGACCCGGTACCAGCTGGTCCGGGCGCCCCACCTCGGCGAGCCGTTCGTTCCGGTGACCGAGACGCCGGAGGATGACGGGAACCGACTGCTCCTGATCCGGCCCACCAGCGGGTCTTCGGAGCTGTTCCAGCTCCGGCTCGTCAACCCCTGAGCCCGCTCACGGCACCACATCGTCCCGGAGTCCCGAATCGAGTCGCTGCCACAGCCGACGGTCCCGTTTGGTCGGACGCCCCAGTCCCTTGGGACGGCTCGGGACCTCCAGTTGCGATCGGAGCCGCGCCCGATCCAGCTCCTCGGGGGGCGTGAGATCCTCCAGGAAGGCATGGAGCTCTTTCGCCGCCACCCGTGAGGGCGGGCTGCCCACCACACGCAGGGTGCGTCGAAGACGCTCGAGCTGGACCACGACCACCTCGCCCGGATGGACCTCCCGGGCAGGCTTGGCCGGCAGATCCTGAACCCTCACGTGTCCGGACCGGATCGCCCCGGCCGCGAGGGTCCGGGTTTTGTAGACCCGCACCGCCCAGAGCCATTGGTCCAGCCGCATCCGACCTAGGCCTCCACGGGTCCAGGCCGGGATTCCCCGGCCTCGCACCGGGAACACACGCCGAAGAACTCCAGACGATGGCTGATGCGGGCAAACCGATGCCGCTGGGCCAGGGCCTGCTCGAACTCGGGCGGGAAACAGTCGTCGATCTCGACAACCAACGAACATCGGGTGCAGACGAGGTGATGGTGGTGTCCGTCATCCTCCGGGGTCACAAGCTCGAACCGGGCCGCCCCATCGCCCAGATCGAACCGACGCACCAACCCCATGCCCTCGAGCGTGTGCAGGTTCCGGTAGACCGTCGCCAGGTCACACACCTGCCCCAGTGCGGCATGGATGTCCCGGTTCGACATCGGTGTCTGATGCCGACGCAGAACGTCGAGGATCGCCTGTCTCGGACCTGTGACCCGACGCGAATGGCGCCGTAGCCGGTCCGTCAGCTCGTCGAGCGGCTGCTGGATGAGCCGATGCGGATGCTGGTGCTGTCCACAGGGATTGTTCATGGCCTGGCAGAAGGACGGGGGGGACGGCGCAGAAACCGCGCACCCAACGACACCAGGAACAGGCCGACGGCGGTCAGGACGATCGCGGGACCACAGGGGAGATCGAACTGGTAGCTCGCGACCACGCCGAGGATCCCGGAAAGAAGACCACAGACGAGGCTCAACAGGAGCTCCTGCCGCAGTGTGGACGCCACATTCCGGGCAGTCGCCGGTGGGATCACCAGCAGTGAGGTCACCAGGATGATGCCGAGCAGCCGGATGCTGAGGGCCACCGTCAGGGTCAGGAGGACCACGAAGACCAGGTTGAGCCGACGCACCGAGGTCCCGCTCACATGCGCCAGATCCTCGCTCAGGGTCATGAGCGCCATCGGGCTCAGGCGGGCCACCAGGAACACCAGCACGAACCCGCAGACGACGCCCGCGAGCGCGACGTCCGGCCAGCCGACGCTGAGGATGTCCCCGAACAGGTACCGGTGCAGTTCACCCCGGAAGCCCCGGAGCTTGCTGAAGCCCACGACACCCGCGGCCATGAACCCCGACATCAGCAGGGCCATGATGGTGTCGGTGAGCAGATCCGTGTTCTCCCGCAGCCACAGCACGAGGAGTGCGACCACCAGACTGACGCCGAGGATCGGCCATGCGGTGTCGATGCCTAGGGCCAGGCCGATCGCGACGCCCGCCAGCGAGCCATGGGCCACCGTCTCGCTGAAGAACGACATCCGGCGCGCCGTGACGAACACGCCCAGCACCCCGCACAGCGGCGCCAGGAGCACCGCGATTAGCAGGGCCCGCTGCATGTAGGGCTCAGTCAGCATCGACTCCATCGCTAGACCTCAGACCCCTCCCCCAGGGTGGTGGTGGTGACCCGGACCATGATCGTGGTGGTACGGAGTGAAATGCATCCCATAGGCCTGCCGCAGGGAGTCGGCATTCATGACCTCTTCCGGGGTGCCCTCACAGCAGATCACGCCATTGAGCGCGTACACCCGGCAGGCGTGTCGATAGACCATCGACAAGTCGTGGGAGACCAGGACGACCGACAGCTGGCGCTCCCGATGGACCGAGGCGATCAGCTCGTAGAAGGACTGCTCCCCCGGGGCATCCACCCCGGCTGTCGGCTCATCCAGCAGGAGCAGCTCCGGGGAGCCGATCAGGCTAAACGCCACCAGGACCCGCTGGAGCTGGCCGCCGCTCAGTCCGGCGACAGGACGATCCAGCAGCGGCCCCAGGTCGTGTCCGGGAAGGAGTCCCCGGAGATGCAGGTCGAGGGTGGACCGACGCCACCAGATCCAGTGCCGAGTCTCCCGAAGCCGCAGCGCGAGGAATTCCCGGACGCTGAGCAGGAAGCTACGGTCAAGGGCCAGCCGCTGGGGAACGTAGCCAACCCGCCCCAGGACCTTCGGACCCAAGGGCTGGCCGAAGATGCGGATCTCACCGGCCGAGGGCTTCTGCAGCCCGAGCAGACAGCGCAGAAGCGTGGTCTTTCCGGAACCGTTGGGACCGATCACCGCAACGATGCGCCCCTTCGGAACATGAAGGTCGATCCCACGGAGGACCTCTGTCTCACCCAGCGACACCCTCAGGCCGCGCACCTCGAGCGCCAGACCCTCGCGATGGAACCGGATCGAGGCCATGTCATCGAAGCGCACCCTGCAGTGCCCGAAGGTTGGCGCGCATGCCCTCCTCGTACGCCTCCGGGGTCAGCCGCCCCGTCTCCAGCGTGTCGAGCGTCGCCACGCCGATCGACAGGTCCTTCGCCAGCTGACGCGCCAGCTTCACATCGAACTGGGGCTCCACGAAGAGCGCCGAAACCTTGTCGCGACGGATCGCAGCCGAGAGTTCCGACAGGTACCGCGGCGAGGGCGAAGTCCCAGGCACCTCCTCAATCACCCCCACGAGATGCAGGTCATACCTGCGGCAGAAGTACGGAAAGGCATCGTGGAACGTCACGATGTCGCGGGACTTCAGCGCCCCGATGCCCCGACGCAGCTCCTCGTCGAGCGCCCTGAGACGGGCCACATAGGCACGCCCCCGATCCGCAAAGTAATCGGCGTTCGCCCGATCCAGCTCGCCCAGGGCCGTGACCAAATTGGTGACCGCATGACACGCCAGCAACGGATCCAGCCAGAGATGCGGATTCGGGGCACCCACAGGGACCCCGGATTCATGCCCATGCCCATGCCCATCATGGTCATGGTCATGGTCGTGGTCCTCCTTGCGACCTGCGATCTCAAGCTCCGGCACCCCATGGATCAGCTGATTCGTGGACAGTCCGGCGGCGGCCTCCACGACCCGTACAGGAATCTTCCGGTTCTGGAAGACGCGGGAGAACCAGGACTCGAGTCCGAGTCCGTTCATAAAGACCAGATTGGCCCGCTCGACCCGACGGATGTCCCTCGGCCGAAACTGGAAGTCGTGGGGCCCTACATTGGGCGGGAGCAGGCTGGCGACATCCGCGCGGTCGCCCACAACGTTGACCGCCCAGCAATAGAGTGGAGCAATGGTGGTGACCACCTGCAGTCGATTCGTCGACTGGGCCGTCGCAACACCCAGACCCAGAGCCCACCCCACCAGGAGGAGACACCACACCCTCACCGACCGGAGATCACACCACATGGTTGCAAACAGGTTGCAAGAACCGCATCTAAAACAAGAAACCCGCCGTGGGTGCGGCGGGCGCCGGGACCACCTAGGGTCTACTTCATCAGCAGCATCTGACGGGCGCGCTTGATGGCGCTCGACAGGCGACGCTGATAGGCGGCGGGAAGGCCGGTGTACTTGCGGGGCAGGATGCGGCCGTTCTCGGTGACATACTGCCGAAGGAGGGTGACGTTCTTGAAGTCAACCGCGTCGATCGTGAAATCGACCTTCGGACGCACCCGGGGAGTGCGCACCGTGGATCCACGGCGCTTGGACTTGGACTCGTCGAGCTTGGTTTTGCGGGGCATGGCTTACTTGATTTCGCGGTGCAAGGTGTGCCTACGGAGGGCCGGATTGTACTTCTTCTTTTCGACCTTCTCCGTCTGGAGCTTCTTGTTGCGGGTGGTCTGGTAGCGGCTGGGGGATTTCCCCTCCTTGCGCGCCTCCGTACATTCAATGGTGACTATTTCTCGGGGCATGAGAGTGGTTCCTTCTACTCCTTTTCCTTCGTGGCTGGACGCTCATCGCCGTCATCGTCGCCGTCGTCCGAATCAACAGACGAACCGGTCTCCACGGAGCCAAGAGCTCCAATACGACGCTGCTTCAGCGCACCTTCCTTTTCCAGCTGCATCCGGGCCTCGATGGTGAATCGGGCCCAAGGAATCGCATCGAGCCGGGCACGGGGTATCGGCTTGCCGGTCAACTCGCACACCCCATAGGTTCCCTTTTCGATCCGCTTCAACGCTTCCTCGATCTCGTACAGGGCATCCTGGTCGGACGAAAGAAGTCCCAAAGCGAGATCGCGGTCGAAATTGTCGGTTCCGGAATCGCCCATGTGGAGGCTGTAGCTCTCCATCTCGGCCTGCGATTCCTTGGCCAGGCCCGACATCTGGTCCCTGAGCCGGGCGTGGAGATCGAGCAGGTTCTCGTAGTACTTCTGCCATTCGGCCTTCACCTTGGCCGCCGGACGCCACGAGGGCGCCGCACCCTTCAGCTTCGACGCCAGCGGACGACCGAGGATCGAGGCGGCACTGGTCAGTCCCTGGACCCGAGCCGGTTTGACCGGAGCCTTGACAGCAGGTTTCGAGGAAACCGAAACCGGTTGCGAAGGAGGCTTCGCCACCTTGGCTGGGGCCTTCGTCTGCACCTTAGGGGCAGAGGCCTTCGGCGCCGGCTTGCTGCTGGCCGGCTTCTTGGAAGGAACTCCTTTCTTGGCGCTCACGTCTTTAAGGGTTTGAAGCGTTTAGGACGACATCCAGGCCCACCTGAACCCGGATCCTCGTACCCTTTCGCCGGGGAAGATCCGATCGGACCGCCACGACGAAGGCCGAGGAAGGTAGCAAACGAAGTTGGCCATGCCACTAAAATCTGGTTGAAAATCAGCTACAGAGCGTGCCTCCCGCTTTCCACTCACGGATTCGGCCGAACACGCCGACGCGGGACGTCCGCATACACGCCCGAGGCGTCACTCACGCCAGCCATGGTTCTCGCGCACCTGGATCATCGCGGCGAGGATGTTGTTCCAGGTCTCCTGCTGCATGAGCATCTGGTTGGGGAACATGCAGCCATCCCAGCAGATGTGCCGGGTCTTACGGGTGACCTTGCCGCTGGCATCACGGAGCCAGTAGCCCGCATCACGGGCCACGTTGAGCTTTCCATTGGGATCGGTCACCGGGCAGTGCTTGCCCGTCTTCTCGTGGTCGCCCGATCCCTTCACCGTGGCGTCGTTCTGGGCGACGTGGAAGTCGATTGTCCAAGGCCGGAGCGCATCGGTCATCTTCTTCATCGCCTTGTGGAACACCTCCGGCTCCCAGCGGTAGTTGGCCGGCACGATGCGGTGCTCCGGTGCGTTGTAGCCCAGCGTGTAGAGAAGGGTGTGCGCCATGTCGGCCTGGAACCCGACCACCTTCGGCATGCCGACGGCCTCCAGGGTCTGGATCATGTACTTCCAGGAATGCATGCCGCCCCAGCAGATTTCCCCTTCGGCCGCCAGACGCTCACCATGGTCCTTCGCCACCTTGCCCCCTTCCTTGAAGGTTTTGGCGATCAGCTTGGTGTTGCCCTTCGGGTCCTTGTCCCAGTCGGTCACCGAGGCCGCGGAATCGATCCGCACCACGCCGTCCGGACGGACCCCGAGCTCGCGGAGCTTCTGGGCGATGCGACAGGCCTTTCGGACCGAGGTCACCCAGTTGGACCGCTTCGTCTCATCGCCCATCGCCGAGCCGTCGAACCATACCGGCGCGACCACGGAGCCGACCGCGAACCCCTTCTTCCGGATCTTGTCGGCGAGGCGCTTGATGCCGTCGTCCGAGATGTCGATGTCGATGTGCGGATTGTAGAGGAAGAGGTCGACACCATCGAAGCGCACCCCGTTGACCTCCGCCTTCGCGGTAAGGTCAAGCATCGTGTCGAGGTCGATGAACGGCTCCGCTCCGGGGCTGCCCTTGCCGACGAGGCCGGGCCACATCGCGTTGTGGAGCTTGGGGAAGTTATTGGCGAGGGACACGGTGGAGGTAGGCTTCTTGCTCATGGTGTGGACGGTGTGCCGTTAGGTGCCGGAAAACGCCCCGCCCGCGCAAGCGACAAGTGGGATCGCGCGAAGAAAAGTCGGAAACTCAACACGGAACCAACGGACGGGCGAGTCCTCCCAGGGGAGGGCTCACCACATCGCCTGGCGACGCACCTCCAGGCCCTCCGACCGGCCCTCGAGCTGGGACCGGAGCGACTCGGCCCGGTCGCGGACGAACCGCTTCAGCCGCCAAGCCGGACGTCCCCCTCCCTCGTCGCCGCCACGCCCCTCGGCCGCTGCGCCGGCGCCGGCCTCGGCTACCGAATCCTCCAGCGAGACCGCCTGCCGGAGCTTCCGGAGCCGCATCGACGACCACTCCGCAACCAACGGCTCCAACACCGCCGCCACCGAATCTATCCGACGATACAGCCGCTCCGTCGTGAAGAGTTCTGCGAGCAGACGCTCCAATTCCGACCGATACGCGCGCTGGAAGGCCTCGACCCGGAAAACCCGCTCCAGGAACCGGTTGGGTCCGACCCACGGCCGCGAGATCCGGGCCTGCGCCCGCTCCTCGTTCGTGCCGAGGAATGGGAACTCCCCCCAGCTGTGGTCCAGGTCCCACGGGATGAACCCAAACCGGTTGCCCTGCGGATGTAAGTACATCAGGAAGTTCTGACCGTTCGACAGGATCCCGTCATAGTTCGACAGCATCACCTCGCATGCGAGAAACCGTGCCATCTCCCCAAGGTCGAAGAACTCCCCAAGACGCGCAGCGAACTCCGCATCCCCGGAGTGCGTCACGAACCGTGCTGTCTCCATCAGTCTTGCCTTCTGGGAGTCCGAGACCGACGTCTTCGGGTCGTAGATCCCGTCGTACTCCGACCAGTTTGTCCCGAGGTCGGAGAACAGCCCGTAGGTGACGGGTTTGAACAAGGCCACCCCGGGGAGACCGAACCGCTCGCGTGCCCAGTCGGCGTCGGGATTCTCGACCAGCACATAGGGACCGAGGAAGCGGTTGGTTTCACGCCCTTCGACATCGAGGAACACGCGGCCCAGCGTTGTCCGTGGGGCCGGAACGCCAGCATCCCGATAGAACTCGTAGCCGAGCAGGTCGCTCATGCAGGTCGTGTCGGCCGCCAGGTTCCCGAGGTTGAACTGCCGCCGCCCCCCGAACGACCGCCCCTTCTGATATTTGGCCAGGTCGATCTTGAACGGACGCCGATAGCTGCGGAGGGATTCCAGGAAGGTCCCGTTGCCCTTGAAGCGCACCCCGGCATTCGTGAAGACCACGCCGCCGATCGACACCCGTCCGGTCGACCACGGCTGGTCAAAGCCCAGCACGCCGGCGAGGCCATTGCGCAGGGCGTCGGGACTGCGGAGCTTTGGCTGGCCGTTGGGATCCGACAGCCAGTCCGTCATCGGCGGACGCCGACGGTGCTGGAGGGCCTCCCATTCCGACGTGGTGAAGGACAGCGACAGGTTCCAGACCCGATCCCACCGGTAGACATCGGACGACCCACGGACGTCACCGCCGCGTGCCGCCTCACCCGTCCATGAAGGCCGGGCCGCAGGCTCCTGGGCCAGGCGCTCCGGAGTCGGTGGATCCCAGTCGAGCGACTTCTCGAAGATCCATTTCTGGACCGCAGGATTCTGAATTGCCGCGAACAGCGAGGCCGCGAGGACCACCAGGAGAAGAACGAAGGAGCCGATCGCCACGCCGAGAAGGGCCAGCCATCGCTTCCAGCCCCGCGCCGGAAGCCTCAGTCGGGGAAAACGCACGGGCCTCTGTTACGCCGACAACGTCCCCGCCGCAAGCACACCACCAGGTCTCCAAGTCGGCGGAAGGACTCACACGGAGACACGGCGACGCGGAGGATGGATGGAGAAGAGTTGGACGGATTGAAGGCGGGTGAGGTGATCCCGTGCTCTGGGTCACTGGGCGCGGGAGCGCCCCTCCCAAGGTAGGGATGGGGTCCCTCCCGTCCCCATCATTCCCGCGACACCTGGCCTACCTGTCGGGTTGGCCGGGTTCCTCCAAATCCCCAGGGGACGCCGCCCCTTCCAGCGCGGGCGACGCATCGCAGATTCAGATGCGGACGATGCGGAGATCGTCCCGACCCGACCTCGGTGCTTCTGCACCCAGTGATGCAGGGCACTGGATCACCCACCACCCAGCACGGCATCTCCCCTCTGCCCCGGTGGGTGGACCAGTGCTCTGGGCCACTGGGCGCGGGAGCGCCCCTCCCAAGGTAGGGATGGGGTCCCTCCCGTCCCCATCATTCCCGCGACACCTGGCCTACCTGTCGGGTTGGCCGGGTTCCTCCAAATCCCCAGGGGACGCCGCCCCTTCCAGCGCGGGCGACGCATCGCAGATTCAGATGCGGACGATGCGGAGATCGTCCCGACCCGACCTCGGTGCTTCTGCACCCAGTGATGCAGGGCACTGGATCACCCACCACCCAGCACGGCATCTCCCCTCTGCCCCGGTGGGTGGACCAGTGCTCTGGGTCACTGGGCGCGGGAGCGCCCCTCCCGAGGTAGGGATGGGGTCCCTCCCGTCCCCATCATTCCCGCGACACCTGGCCTACCTGTCGGGTTGGCCGGGTTCCTCCAAATCCCCAGGGGACGCCGCCCCTTCCAGCGCGGGCGACGCATCGCAGATTCAGATGCGGACGATGCGGAGATCGTCCCGACCCGACCTCGGTGCTTCTGCACCCAGTGATGCAGGGCACTGGATCACCCACCACCCAGCACGGCATCTCCCCTCTGCCCCGGTGGGTGGACCAGTGCTCTGGGTCACTGGGTGCCTCCCAGGCCGCGCTTTCCTCGTTGCTCCTCGCCACTGGCCCCCAATTCTCGACCACCAACCCTCCTAATCCCCCTCCCCGGTGATCACTACGCCCCTCGGCAGGATGCACGCCATCGTCCACAACAACGCCCTCGTTTCGCTCCGGTTCGTCGACGCCCCACCTGACACCCTCCGGGGGTCAGCTCCGAATACCCCGCACCCTGCGGCCCAGGCCGTACACGCCTTCTTCGAGGATCCGCATCATCCGATCCCGCTTCCGCTGCGCCCACACGGCACGCCGTTCCAGCAGGCCGTCTGGTCGGCCCTGCAGGAAATTCCTCCCGGACAGACCCGGTCCTATGCGGATATCGCCCACCGGATCGGTCGCCCCCGCGCCATACGCGCAGTCGCCCAGGCCATCGCACGGAACCCCATCCACCTCCTCATCCCATGTCACCGCGTGATCGGCAGGAACGGACAGCTCACCGGCTTCGCCGCGGGACTCTGGAGGAAGGAAAGGCTGCTGGAGTTCGAGAGGACCGGTCGGACACCCGTCAGGCAGTGAGCCCCGGCGTCTCACGGGGCCCCGGACGCACAGGCGCCGACTGCGGAACCTTCCGATGCAGCTCATAGGCGTGCACGATCCGCTGCACGAGCGGATGCCGCACCACGTCGCGTTTCTGGAAGCGCACCACACCGATGCCCTCGACCCCGACGAGCGCCTGCTCGGCCTCGATCAGACCGGATCGCTTGTTCGGAGGGAGGTCGATCTGGGTCGGATCCCCGGTGACCACCGCCTTGGAGCCGAACCCGAGACGGGTCAGGAACATCAGCATCTGCTCCGTCGTCGTGTTCTGCGCCTCATCGAGAACGATGAAGGCGTGGTTCAGGGTCCGCCCGCGCATGTAGGCCAGCGGCGCGATCTCGATCACCCCACGCTCCATATGCTTCTGGATGTCGTCGGCGGGCAGCATGTCGTGGAGCGCGTCGTAGAGCGGACGCAGATACGGATCGAGCTTCTGATACAGATCACCCGGCAGAAACCCCAGCGCCTCTCCCGCCTCCACGGCGGGCCGGGTCAGGATGATCCGACTGACCTTGCCATCCTTGAGCGCCGATACCGCCATGGCCATGGCCAGGTAGGTCTTGCCCGTGCCGGCCGGGCCGATGCCGAAGCTGAGGTCGTTGTCCCGGATGGCCTGGATGTACGTCTGCTGCCCCAGGGTCTTAGGGGTGACCGGAGCCTTCTTGGGTGAGGTCTGGACCCGGTTGGAGAATAGGCGTTCCAGGGCCTCGGCACCCTCCTGCTTCACCAGTTGGAGGGCCTGGGCGAAGTCGCGGGGCTTCGCGCCACCCGTGTCCTGTTGATGCCGCTGGAGAGAGAGGAGGAACCGCTTGGCCGACTCCACCCCGACCGCATCGCCCTCAAGTCGGATCCAGCCATCACGCGAGGTGGCCTTCACGCCGAGCTCGGCATCGAGCAGCCGAAGGTTCTTCTCATCCTGACCGAAGAGAGATTGCGCGATGCGCGCCGAGTCGAAGTGGAGCGTTTCGGTGGTCACAAGGATTCCGTGTCGGACCATGATACGGGCACACGGAGAAAGGGCAACGCGCACACGCGGAGCGGCGGGAGTGAGAGACTCACACGGAGGCGCCGAGACGCGGAGGACTGAAGGAGAGGAGAGGAGAGGGACATATTGAAGGCGGGTGCGGCCCTCACGTGCATCACTCACCAACACAACATCCGCCTTTCCGAATCTGTTTTCCTTCCTCCGCGTCTCGGCGCCTCCGTGTGAGCCCCCTTCCCCTGCCCTCCACGTTCCGCAAGCCCTCTCCTCTCCCCAAATCTGGCGATGGTGGACCTGCCCAGCGATCTGATCCGATCACCGGGATGTCCATTCCCGCATCCGATTTCGATGGCGCCTGGAAGGAGACCGTCGAGGGCTCCCTGCAGCCCCTCCTCGAGCTCATCCTCCCGACCGTGGCTCGCGACATCGACTGGAGCCGCGGGTTCCAGTTCCTCGACTCCGAGCTCCGGGCCCTCTTCCCAAGGAACCGATCCCGGCGTCGTGTCGACAAACTCATCCGGGTCTTCTTCCGGGATGGCCGTGCCCGCTGGATCTATCTCCACCTCGAGATCCAGTCCCAGGCCTCCAGGGACACCTCCAAACGGATGTTCCAGTACTTCTACCGGATCTATGACCAGTACGGGATGCCCCTCCTCAGCGTCGCCATCCTCGCCGATCCCGATCCCAACCACCGACCTGGCGATCTGGATCTGCGTGTGGCCGGATCGGGCTGCCTCTTCCAGTACCACACCTGCAAGCTCACCGATTTCACCGATGCCTTCCTCGAGGCCAGCACCAATCCGGTCGCCAAGGTGATCCTCGCCCATCGCATCGCCCAGCGGACCGCCAAAGATCCAGCGGCACGGATGCATGCGAAGCTTCGTTGGATCCGGGAACTGTTCCGTCAGGGATTCCACCGGAGCCAGATCGACAATCTGTTCCGGGCCCTCGAAGCCATGAATCCATTGCCCGAGGAGCTCGACGTTGAATTCGTCAGCCAAATCAGCGACTCTGATCCACATACGATCATGCCTCTCATCACCAGCTTTGAACGCCGAGCCCGAAAAGAGGCCCTCGCGGAAGGACTTTCTCAGGGACGTACCGAGGGACGTACGGAAGGACGCGCCGAGGGACAACTCTCCACCCTCCGGGATGCCATTCGGGATCTGCTTGAGGAGCGATTCGGGCACCTACCCCCCGGCATCGGAGAACGGCTCGAACAGGAGGCCGATCCCGCCACCCTGAAGTTGTGGCTGCGCAAGACGGCCACGGTCGAGTCGTTGGACGCCTTTCTCGGCGTGGTGTCGCGCTGAAGGCCGGAACGGAACGGGGACTCACGCGGAGGCGCGGCGACGCGGAGGACAGAAGGAGAACAAAAGGACGTCCTGAAGGTGGGAGAGGCCGTCCCGTGAAGCACTGGGCGCGAGAGCGCCCATTCCGAGGTAGGGATGGGGTCCCTCCCGTCCCCATCATTCCCATGAGACCTGCCACACTTGTCGGGCTGGCCGGGTTCCTACAAAGCCGCAGAGGACACCGCCCCTTCCAGCGCGAGTGACGCGTCGAGGATCCTGATGGGGACCTGAGGGATCGGGTCCCTAAACTGCGAAACGACAGTGACACCGGCGGGTACACGCCGCTCAGGATGGGCGCTCCCGCGCCCGGTGATGCAGGGCACGCCATCACCCACCCAGCCCCCTTCCCCGCCTCTCTCCATCTCCCTCACTCTTCTCCGTGCCTCTGTGTCCCCATGTGAGTCCCATTCCGGCCTTTTCTTGAATTGGCATCCATCTCAGCGGCTGTCAGCGAGACGGTCCCGGAGAGTCCCCACATGGAACGCGCGCCCCGATCGCTTAGGTGCATAGAGCGGTCGTTTCCTAAACGATAACGATACAGGCAACAGGTAACCGTTTCGGTGGCGACACTATTCGCCATCTCTATGCTGTTCCTGGATAGGTGCTTACGCCACAGGGAGTTCCAACACAGGTTTTACCAATCCAGGAACGAACGATGCCCGTGGCGATTTCGTGGCGAAACTTGTTAGGCATTTGTTAGGCACTTCCCCAGCCGAATGGACCCCGTTCTGAACTCCATACGAACAACAAAAAACCTCCCCTTGTTCATCACAAGGGGAGGTTGATGTCGTGGTAGTTGAATCTCCACCGGTTGAATCACTCGGTGACCGTGTTCTGGCGACGGCGACGGAGTTGATATAAACCCGCCATCGCCAAACCGAGTCCAGCAAATGAACCACTGGCTTCGGGGACGGGGGAAGGAGATGCGGTGTTAATGCTTATTGCGAAATTGCCCGCAGCAAAATTCTGCCAAGTACCAGAACTTTTTCGGTAGCTTCCATTAACTGTCCAAGAACCCGAAGTGGCGTAGGTAACACCTGAATCAAACAGAATTCCAAAATCAAAATTTGTCTGATTGCTAAAAACCAACATGTAGGTAGAGGTTGCACTTAACGAAACAGCCGATAGATTTGGTAAATCACTGCTAGTGAGTGTTTTTGTGAATGCCGAAAAACCAGAACCGGTCGTTGTATATGACACACCAATATCACTAGAAATTAGCGAACTCGGCACACCACTAGTGGAATTCCACAAACTAACATTAAAAACACCAGAGGCCGGCGAGAAAGACATGTCAAACAGCTCTAGAACCACGCTACTTATTTGGGCAGAGGAGGGTCCAGTGGTAAACTCAATACCTGTGTCAAAGGGAGTCATAAATCCAGCGGCAGAGCTAGCAAAGGCATAATTCTGGGCGGTGAATCCTTGCGCACAGACTGATGAAACAGACACTGAACAAGCCCCAGCAATCGCCAAGGCATAGAGACTATTTCTAAACTTCATAGGTTGGTTGTATTTGTGTCGATGTTAGTTACTAGCACTAATTTCTTCCCATTCTAGGGAACGAGCTTAGGGATCACTCTCTGTGCCAAGTTCAGAACCGAGAACACCTGCCCCGAAAAACACCGTTTTACGGCCTGTTTTGGCACTTTTCCAGTTCTGAGGTGTCTAATCCAACCTCTGAAATCCTCTCAAATCTGATAGAAACACCATCAACTCAAGCCTCCATATTGCTTTTATTTGCCACCTGGAAGCATTTCCACGGATCACCTAATTTTGCTTATTCCACTCACAGCATCATTTTCTTAATTTACCATCAAGCATCAACATTCTTAAGAGCATCTGGTTTTCTTGATGAATTGTTTAGGCTTGTTGAGGTTAAAGGTTCCCCATCACAAGGGTCTTTAACCTCAACAATTCTGGTGTTTCTTGAATTTTCCAGTGTTTGTCTTTGGATAAAGTGGGGAGAGTACATTTACTCAAGACAATCTTTAACAGAGTCATCCTCCTAAAACTCAAGTGGAATATTTCCACCAATTGTCTTTTCTGGCATATGCCAAGGACCGGGACTTACTTCAGGTAGTGTGTTTTAAGACACCATATTTTCAAACCCCCAAGTTTGGACCACTCATTGTAAATCCATAGTTTGTCAACACTATGATTCAAAACTCCTTCAGGGAGTGAGAACTTTTGGCAATATGCCAATTACAACGGGACTCTACGGTTTGGGTTTTCTCTCCCAAACACCCTTCAATGACACAAATATATATCAGGATATTTTCTGTATCAATTTATTATATCCTGAGATTCTGTAAGACTCACTGATTTTTATAGTAAAGGCACTGTTTAGTTTTGATGTGTTGGCAGTGTATTGACCCCGGTTGTACCACAAAAGTAAACAGTAGTAGTCCTATAATTCAATAGAGGGTGGTGTCGGTGATGGCTTGGAGGTAGTACCGTTTGGGGAGGAAACTAACCACCACCGACAACCTAAATATATTAATAAAACACTTTGAGTCTACCACGGTTAGTGTGAACGATTGTGTTCAAACTCTCGTTTTCGTTTTAGAGACTCTCTTTGCTTTCTGAGTATAGTTCTCAACCTGTCCAACTGTTGGCGTGTCTTGTCTATCTGGTTCTGGGTATTGGCAATCTGTTCGGGTGATTCCAATATCATACCTTGTGTGAGTAGACTCCGTATTCTGAATGCCAGAATCTCCAGCAAATCCAGTATCAACAGATCATCTCCTCGTACGAGTGGTTCGTTTGGCATAGACACTGTTGAAATTGTGTACGGTATCACAACGAACACCTGAATTCTTCAAGTGTTGTATCAGTTGTTCCACCAATTTATCCGATGAGGGTGTTCGGTACTTCTTCATATACTCTATAAGTATCATACACTTTATAAAAACCTCAGTGTTGATAAAATATAATAAGGGGGGGTGGAAACTCTAACCAGTGTCACTGTGACACCGACTTGGAACTGGGTGTGGTAATTCCAACATTTGTGGTTTTTCCCTATAGAAAAACCACCCGGTGTGTCAGACGAACCCCACAACATCATCTGATTCAGTTTTGTTCTTGTTCAGAACCAGATGGTGATGCCAAACAACCTCACACTTAAATTCTTTGGTGTACTGTTAGACTTTTGAGGTGTGGATGGAGTGTGTGTAGGGGTAACCCAGTAGAACACACCAGATACCACTCCATTTTAATCCTCTAAAAGTGATACTCTAATCCTCTTTTTATAGGTTCTGACCCCAAAACAGTACTTTGAGGGTGTATAAAAAGTAGCAGATACCGGTATTTACATCACCAATCCTCCGGATGGTGGCGTAATTGCCATTTGGTGATGTAAAGAAAGTGCTTGTGTGCCATCAGGACGCCTGTAGCCAGGTGTCCGTGAACACAAAATTTGTCTGTTATTACCGAGTTAGTACCACCCAACAGGGAATCAGTGGATTGGGTTTGGAGAGTCAGACTGAACAGGTACGACGATATGTGAGTTCGGTGGGGGGTGAGGTGGTGGAGGAACTGACTGAGGTAGAGAGTGGCCGTAAGAGTAACCGTCCGGTTCTGAACAACGCCATACAACGATGTCGTGAGACGGGTTCCACCCTACTCGTGGCGAAATTGGACCGGTTGAGTCGGAACCTTCACTTCGTCACCACTCTTCAAGAGTCCCGGGTGAACTTTCTGGCCGTGGACAACCCTCACGCCACTCCGTTCCTCATCCACATCCTGGTGGCCGTGGCCGAGTACGAACGAACGATGATTTCCACTCGTACCAAGAGTGCCTTGGAGGCCGCCAAACGACGAGGTGTGGTTCTCGGAAATCCTCACATCGGAGTGGCGATGACGAGGGCTACGGAGGTTCGTCGTGCCGACTGTCGTGAACGAGTGTCCTTACTGTTGCCAGTGGTTGAGGAACTAAGGAATTCGGGAGTGACCCGGTTGAGGGACTTGGCCGACGGATTGAATCGTCGTGGATTCACCACCTCAAGAGGACGGCCCTTCACTCCCACCCAGATCCACCGAATTCTCAAACGGGTGGGTTGACCTCAAAGAACTGTCCGAGGGTTTCGGAGTGAGGATACAGACTCCAAAACGCCTCGGCATCCTTCCTGGACGCCAGACGGAGGTAGTGGCGTTCGGCCACCTCTTCACTGTTGCCCATCAACTTGGCGAGGGCCGTCTTGCTGTCGTTCACGGCTCCCCAGTACGAGGCGAAGGTGTGGCGTAGGGCATTCGGTGGAATTTGGAATCCCACCTGTTTTCGGAATCGGTCCATCAGCCGGCGTGGCACGTCACCAACCCGGGAGGTGGTGGTGTCGGCGATGTCCAACCACGCCTTGAGGACCGGGGCGATGGGAACACTTCGTCCTCTCTTGGTTTTGGACCGACTGCTGACCACCACGATTTCCTTCTGGTCCCAGTTGAAATCCCGGGACCACTCCAACCTCTCCATCTCGGCGTTTCGGATTCCGGCAAACAGTCCGATGGCGATTTTACCCCGTAACGGTTTGAACTCGGGTCGGTTCAACACCGACACCAGTCGTTCACATTGCCGTAGACTCAGGAACTCGGCGTCTGGCGTCTGTTTGAGGGGTTTCTTGATTCGGTTCACCGGGTTGGACTCCAGATGGCCGTTCTGGAGACACCAGTTCAGGGACTGACTGAGATGGGACAGAAAATCCCGACGATGGTTCGGTGAGGCCGGCTGGCCATCGGACTGCCGAAACCGGTCGTGATGTTTCTTCACCACCTCCACCGTCAGTTCCCGGATTCGGTGTTTCGGAAACTCCTTGGCGAGACGACGGCTCCACCACCGTATTCCTTTACGGGTGTGGTGTCGGAGATTCTGGGAGGGATCCTGTTTGGCGGTGTTCCACTGGTCCAACAACTCGGTGACCCGGAGTGAACCCTCACGGAGTCGGTTCTCCTCCAGGTGCTGGAGGTAGTAATCCACGGCGTCCCGGATCGTCTTACCGTGAGGGGCGAGTTTCTGGGTGAGTTCGGCGTACTCATCCGAGTGTGCCAGATGGAGTGAGGCACTGGTGACACCGACGCCTTGTGTTTCGGCGTCCTTGGCGATGACCCGGGCTTTTTCCAGAGCCTCGTTTCGTGTGGCGAACTCGTAGGTCTGTTGTCCCAACCATCCCTTGGTTCGGCAATCCACCCGATAGGCGACGGTGCCATTACGCCGAAACACCCGTCGTACCTTGGGAAATCCGTCCCGGATGAGGGACGACTTTTCGGAGGTCATCTTGGGATTGGCAGAGGTTCTCTTCACTGGCAGTTTTCAACCGTTCGGTGCGTTTCTCGGGCGAAAGTTGTTAGTCTTTTGTTAGGCATTTGGAGTGTCAAGACCGCCTATTTTCGTCGTAAACCACTGAATGAGAACGGTTTGCCCCGATAGCTCAAATGGATAGAGCAGTCGTTTCCTAAACGACGGATCCAGGTTCAATTCCTGGTCGGGGCACCACCCGTGTAAAGGAAGTGCACCCAGGAGCAGGAGGCGTCTTGCAGAGGTGCATTGGGAAACTGCCAGATGGGATTGCAGCTTTGCCCCGCTGGGTTGCCCAGTGCTCTGGGTGCCTCCCAGGCGCCCACCCTCCCCCGACCTCACCAACGCCCATGCCCCAGCACTCCCCAGCATCCGCCTCAGGTTAGCTCACGCCTCGCAGGTGGGCGCTCCCGCGCCCCGTGATGCAGGGCACTGCATCACCCACCCACCGGTAGGGATGGGGTCCCGCCCGTCCCCATCATTCCCGCGGGACCTGGCCCACCGGTCGGGTGGGCCGGGCTCCTCAAAAACCCAAGCGGACACCGCCCCCTCCCCCGCAGTCGACGCATCTCGGATCCAGATGGGGACGATGCGGAGATCGTACCCACCGCTACGTGCGCAGGCGGATTGGGGGATGCGGAGGGGGTGTTGGACGTGAGAGACGATTCCGACCGTCTTCACGGGTGCGCAACGCGTGGCGGATTGAGATGGGGACCTGAGGGACCAGGTCCCTACCCTGCGCAATGACAATGCCACCAACGGACCCACGCCTCGCAGGTGGGCGCTCCCGCGCCCCGTGATGCAGGGCACTGCATCACCCACCCACCGGTAGGGATGGGGTCCCGCCCGTCCCCCTCTCGATCCCCGGCCCCGCTCTCCAAATCTCTCCCTACTTCCTCTGTGTCTCCGCGTCTTCGTGTGAGTCCCTTTCCCCACCTCCGCGTGAGGCCCCCTCTTTGCTCTAGGCCTGTCCCGGCATGACCCGTAGCGTGTCCGCAACGACATGGCCGGACTCCCGTACGAATTCGCCCTCGCGCTGCGCTACCTGCGGCCGAAACGGACGTTCGTGTCGATCATCACCCTCATCTGTATCCTCGGCGTCACCCTCGGCGTCGCGGTCCTCATCATCGTCATCTCGGTGATGACCGGCTTCGGGATCCAGATCCGCGAACGCCTCATCGGGTTCAATGCCCACGTCACCATCGAGAGCGCCCGAGGGGCCGAGATCCAGGACTGGGAAGGTCTTACACATCGGATCGCCACCAACAGCTGGGTCAAGGGGGTCTCCCCGTATGTGAACACCCAGATCATGATCAAGACCCAGCCGACCGACGGCCGTCCCTCGGCCATCTTCGGCACCATCGCGCGGGGCATCGATCCCATCCTCGAGGCGAAGAATTCCAAGCTCACCAACACGCTGATGAACGGCCAGTTCAGGCTCGGCCCCAACAGCCTGCTGGTGCCGTACGTCGTGGCGCGCAACTACCGGATCCAGGTCGGCGACCGCCTCGCGATCTACTCCGTCCCAGCGCTTGAGCGCATGGTGGAGTCCCTCCGCAAGGGCGAGGAGGAGGCCCGGAACGCCGATGACTACACCGTCCGCGGCATCATCGACCTCGGGATGAACGACCTGAACGCCAACCTCATCCTGACCTCCCTACCCGATGCCCAGGACCTCTGGGGCCAGGGCAACCGGGAGGGCGTCCAGGGACTCAGTGTGATGCTGTACTCGTTCGACGACACCGCGACCCTGAAGGCATCGCGGGAACTCCAGCGCCAGCTGGGGTCCGACTACTTCGTCGGGAGCTGGCTGACCACGAACTCCGACTACCTGGACGCCATCACGACCGAAAAGCGGGTGATGTTCTACATCCTGTTCTTCATCGTGATCGTCGCAGCCTTCGGAATCATGAGCGCCCTGATCACGTTCGTGGTCCAGAAGACCCGGGAGATCGGGATTCTCAAGGCCATCGGCGCCACCCCCACCTCGGTCGCCCTGCTGTTCCTGGGACAGAGCCTCGTGGTCGGCGTGCTGGGGGTTTTGAGCGGACTCGGCGCCGGACTGCTGGCCCTACGCTATCGGAACGAATTCCTCGGGATGATGAACCGGCTGACCGGATACGATCTGTTCCCGGCCTCGATCTACCAGTTCTCGGCCCTGCCGGCGAAGGTGGTGCCCGAGGATGTCCTCGTGATCTGTGTCGTCTCCATGGTGATCTGCGTCCTGGCCGGCGTGCTTCCGGCGATCCGGGCGGCGTGGCTCCAACCGGTCGATGCCCTGCGCCATGACTGAGCCCGCCCTCCAGGCCAGTGGTCTCGTGAAGGCCTACACGCTCGGACGTCGCCGTCTCGAGATCCTCAAAGGTGTGGACCTCAGGGTCGAACGGGGGGCCTTCGTGGCGCTCCGCGGGGCTTCGGGTGCCGGCAAGAGCACCCTACTCCACCTGCTGGGCGGACTCGACCGGCCCGACGCCGGCGAGATCACCGTGGGCCCGCATCGACTGTCCTCGCTGGGACGCTCCGAGCTGACCCGGTTCCGGAACCTCCATGTCGGGTTTATTTTCCAGTCCTATCATCTACTTCCGGAGCTGGACGCGTTGGAGAACGTGATGCTGCCGGCGCGGATGGCGCGTCTGCCGCTGGCGACCGCCCGGGACCGGGCGATCGGACTCCTGCGTCGGGTGGGTCTGGCGGAACGGCTCGACCACCTTCCGCCGGAACTGTCGGGAGGCGAACAGCAGCGCGTCGCGATCGCCCGATGCCTGGTGAACCAGCCGGAACTCATCCTGGCCGATGAACCCACGGGAAATCTGGACTCAAAGACCGGGATTGCTGTGCTGGACCTGCTGCTCGAGCTGCGCCAGGAGCAGGGCTGTACGTTGGTGATCGCGACCCACGACGCATCGGTCGCCGCCCGCGCCGAGCGCACGGTCGACATGCGCGACGGCCACCTGGTCAGCGCCGAGCCGTGAGACGGCTCGAATCCGAAGCTCGGAATCACGCCCTTTGGGGCGCTCCCGCGCCCAGTGATGCAGGGCACTGCATCACCCACCCACCGGTAGGGATGGGGTCCCGCCCGTCCCCATCATTCCCGCGGGACCTGGCCCACCGGTCGGGTGGGCCGGGTTCCTCCAAAGCCCCAGAGGACACCACCCTCTCCCGTGCAGGCCAC
>VFQT010000175.1_pt1 | contig 102904 bp, 110 predicted proteins | sample 3512381 | NCBI WGS metagenome assembly VFQT01 (sample SAMN10412376, study PRJNA504923) | tailings metagenome | isolation source: Relicate 2 Philex TSF3 active mining site | place: Philippines: Tuba, Benguet | collected 2017-08-29
ACGGCGCGCGGCAGTCGCTCGCACACGCCACCGAGGCGTTGCGCGACCTGGCCCTGCGACTGCGCCCGTCGGGGCTGGCCGACCACGGACTGGCCAGCGCCATCGAGCGCCAGGCGGACCGCCTGCGCGCCGATCCCGGCATCACGGTGGATGTGTCAATCGACGAGGTGGACGACCTGGGCGATGAGGCCGAGGTGGCCATCTTCCGCGTGGTGCAGGAGGCGCTCACCAACATCCAGCGCCATGCGGGAGCGCGTCACGCCAGCGTGCTGGTGCGGCGCCTCCCCGGCCGCGTGCGCGTGGTGGTGGAGGACGATGGGCGGGGCTTCGACGCCGACGCGGCGACCGGTCGCCTGGGCGTGGCCGGCATCCGTGAGCGCGTCGCCCTCATCGGGGGCACGGCCACGTTCGAGTCGTCCCCGGGCCAGGGGACGACGCTGGTGGTGGAGGTGCCGGGCTAGACGTCCGCCGAGGCGTCCGCGCGATCACGCAGGGTCATCATGCGCTGCCACGCCTTCTCCTCGGCTGCCGCATGGGCATCGGAGGTGGCGTAGAGGTGTGACCCGCGTGAGATGGCCAGGTAATCGGCCATCGCGCGCTCGAGCTCCTCATGCGCGTTGCGGAACTGGTAGGCGACTTCTGCGGTCATCTCGGCAGTCCTTCCGCGTCGGGGTCGACGTGCCAGCACCCTAACGACGCGCCCGGACATCACGTAGCAGCACGCGCTGGGTGCGCATGCCGTGGGGCCCCACCTCGATGATCCCCACGGATGACGCCCGCTCGTCGGGGGTCATGCCCTCGCGGAATCGCAGGTAGGCGCGGCCCTTGATGCCCGTGCGCTCGCTGGCATCGCGCTCCTCCGGGATGTACACGGCGCCGGGGGAGAACACCCGCGTCCCCCCCACCTGCGTGTCCACCGGCATGTGCAGGTGGCCGTGCACGATCAGGTCCACGGGGCCCAGCCGGCGTCGCATGTGGCGATGCAGGCCCAGCAGCACGGCACGGCCGCGCGCCAGGCTCATGGCCGCGGCGGGCATCTCGATGGCGCGGGTGCGGCGCCCGTGCACCAGCCCGATGCGTCGCCCGCGCACCACCACCACGCGCTCCCGCGGCAGGTCGATCCCGGCCAGGCGGTCGTGGTCGCCCTGCACGGCCACCACGGGGGCGATCTCCCCCAGGCGGTCCAGCACGCTCATGCAGGTGATGTCGCCCGCATGGAGGATGAGGTCGCATCCGGCCAGGGCCCACGGCACCTCGGGGGGGAGCTCGGGCAGCACCTCCCCCACGTGCGTGTCGGCCACCACGCCGATGCGCACGGGGACGCTCAGATGGCCATCGCGTGGTAGCCGGCGTCCACGTGCAGGGTCTCCCCCGTGACGGCGCGCGCCAGGTCGGAGCACAGGAACAGCGCGGCGTCGGCCACCTCGTCGGCATCGATGGCGCGGCGCAGCGGCGAGCGCTCGACCGCGTTGTCCACCATGTCGCCGAACCCGGGGATGCCGCGGGCGGCCAGGGTGCGCACCGGTCCCGCCGACAGGGCGTTGACGCGCACGTTGTCCGGGCCCATGTCCCAGGCCAGGTAGCGCACGATGCCCTCCAGGGCCGACTTGGCGATGCCCATCACGTTGTAGCCGGGCACGGCGCGCTCGGCGGCCACGTAGCTGAGCGTGATGATGGCGCCGCCGCCGGCCTGGCGCATGTGCGGCTCCACGCGCACCGCCAGCCGCTTGAGCGACCACGCCGAGATGTCGAGCGCCATCTGGAAGCCGTCGTCCGACACCTCCATGAACCGGCCGCCCAGGTCCTCCACCTTCCCGAAGGCCACGGCGTGCACCAGGATGTCGATGCCGCCCAGCGCCCCGGCCGCGCCGGCCACCGCGGCGTCCAGCTGGGCGTCGTCGGTCACGTCCAGCGGCAGCACCGGAACCGGGCCGTTGCCCAGTTCGTCGGCCAGCTTGCGCACGTCCTTCTCCACGCGGTCGCCCTGGAAGGTGAGCGCCACACGCGCGCCCTGCTGGTCCAGCCGCCGCGCGATGGCCCACGCGATGCTGCGCTTGTTGGCCACGCCCACCACGAGCGCCCGCTTGCCCTCGACGATCCCGCTCACCCGCATCTCCCCGGTCGGCCGGTTGGTCGCCGCAGGCTAGCCTGCGGGGCCGTGCGATTCACCGCCCGTGCACTCCTGCTGGTCACCGTCCTCATGGCGATCGCCGTGGGGTGGGCCATGGCGCCGGCGCCCCAGGCCCTGGGGCACGCCGTGGTGAAGGAGATCACGCCCGAGGACTCCGGGCGCGTGGACGCCGGGCCCGACCAGGTGGTGGTGCGCTTCTCCGAGCCGGTGCAGCTGCTGCAGGCGAGCGACCTGGAGGTGGTGGACGCCACCGGGGGCGCCGTGTCCAGCGGGGCCGGGCGCGTGCGCGCGGCGGACGCCTCGGTGATCGAGGTGCCCGTGCGCGACGGGCTGCCCCCCGGCACGTACACCACGCGCTGGCGCGTGGTGTCGGCCGACGGCCACATCATCCCCGGGGCCGCCGTGTTCGCGGTGGGCGACGTGCCAATGGCGCCGCCCTACCTGGGAGGCCCCGGCGGGGAATCCGGCCCCACCGAGACCTCCGCCTGGGCCGTGACCGCGCGATGGGTGGAGCTGGTGGGCATCGGCGGGCTGGTGGCGCTGCTGGTCTTCCGGCTGCTGGTGTGGCGCGCCGCGTGGCGGCCCCCGGCGCCCATGCCGGCATCCCAGCGCGACTCCGCGCTGTCGTGGGCCCGCGATGCCTGGTGGATCGGCTTCGGAGCCCTGGCGCTGGTGGCGCTGCTGGGCGAGGCCGCCATGCTGGTGGTGAAGACGGCGGGGTCGCTGGGCACGTCGGTATGGGGGGCGCTGGGAGATCCCGCGGGCATCGTGCGGGTGCTGGCCGACACCCGGTTCGGTGACCTGCTGCAGATCCGCACCCTCGCGCTGTTCGTGGTGTTCGCGCTGGGGGTGTGGAGGTTCCTGGCCGAGTACCGCACCGACGCGGCGCCCGCGCCCGCGCAGGCAGATGGCGGCTGGCGCCCCATGCTGCTGATGCTGGTGCCCGCCCTGGTGGCGCTGGGGTCCCTCTCGGCGCAGGGGCATGCATCCACCACCGCGCTGCCCGAGCTGCAGGTGCCCATGGACGCGCTGCACGCCGCCATGGCCAGCGCCTGGGTGGGCGGCCTGGCCATCCTCGCGGTGTACCTGCTGCGACTGCCGAAGGTGGCGGACGAGGGCGGGCGCCTGGCGGCCGGCCTGGCGCTGGCGCGGTTCTCGGCGCTGGCGGTGCTGGCGGTGGCACTGCTGGTGGTCTCGGGCGTGGTGCGGGCGTTCGGGCAGATGACCTCCCCGGCCGACCTGTGGGAGAGCCCCTACGGCTGGACCATCCTGGTGAAGGTGGGCCTGCTGGTGGTGGCGTCGGTGCTGGCGCTCCGCTCGCGGCGCATCGTGTCGTCACTGCGACGACGCGGCGGCACCCCCAACGCCGCCACCCTCGCCCTGGTGCGGCGCAGCGCATGGGCGGAGACCGGCATCACGCTGGTGGTGGTGGCCTTCTCGGCCCTGCTGGTGGGCCAGGTTCCCCCCATCTCATGACCACGCTCGTGCTCATGCGCCACGGCGTGGCCGAGGACGACCACCCCGACGGCGACGGCGCGCGGCGCCTGACCGACCGCGGCCTGGAGCGCGCGGCACAGGCCGCCCGCGGGCTCGCGGCGCTGGGGGTACGGGCCGACGTGGTGCTGTCGAGCCCCCTGGTGCGCTGCGCGCAGACCGCCGGACTGGTGGCCGCCGCCGCCGGGTGCGCGGTGCACGAGGATCCGCGGCTGGCCCCGGGCATGACCACGGGGGCGCTGCTCGACGCCGTGCAGGATCACCCCGGGGCCGGGGTGATCGTCGCATGCTCGCACCAGCCGGGGCTCAGCTACGCCCTGGCCGACCTCACCGGATGCGGGCTGGTGGACTTCCGGCGCCCGGGCGCGGCCGTGGTGCGCCTGGACGCCCCGCGTGCGGGCGGCGGCACCCTGTGGGCCGTGCTCCCCCCGCGCGTGCTGCGCGCGGCGGCGCCGCCCGCCTGATCGGGTCAGGTCACTCCGGCGCGGTGATGACCACCGGCACGATGGACCGGTGGAACAGCGCGAGGGGCTCGCCGTCCAGAACCAGCGGCCCCTTCTCCTCGATGAGCAGCAGCATCTGGCGCCGCTCCTCGCGTCGCTTCTCGAACAGCATCTCCCAGCCCTTGGCCTCGCCATCGCGCTCGTTGCTCATGGCCAGATGATGCAGCGTGTGCGACACGTGCTCCGTGGGCGTGGGGTTGCCCAGCCGGTCGTGTGCGTCCAGCAGGAGCATGGCGCGCATCCACGAGGTGTCGGCGCTCTCGCGGGCGAAGCGGGTCCACTCAGGCGGCACCGCGTCCTCGAGGCGGTCGACGATCTCGTTCCAGACCGCCAGGTCCGGGGTGCCGCCCTGGTCGCTCACCTGGCGGACACGTCCACGTAGTCGCGCTCGTCCGGACCCACGTACACCTGACGCGGGCGCGAGATCTTCTGCTCCTTGTCGTTGATCATCTCCAGCCACTGCGCCACCCAACCCGGGGCGCGGCCGATGGCGAACATGACCGTGAACATCTCCGACGGGATGCCCAGCGCCTCGTAGATGAGGCCGGAGTAGAAGTCGACGTTCGGGTAGAGCTTGCGCTGGATGAAGAACTCGTCGCTGAGGGCCGTCTTCTCGAGCTCGACGGCGATCTCGAGGAGCGGGTTGACCCCGGTGACCTCGAACACGTCGTCGCAGGCCTTCTTGATGATGGTGGCCCGCGGGTCGTAGTTCTTGTAGACGCGGTGCCCGAAGCCCATGAGCAGGGCCTCGCGGTTCTTCACCTTCTCCACGAACTCCGGCACGTTGTCCTTGGACCCGATCTCGCGCAGCATCACGAGCACGGCCTCGTTGGCGCCGCCGTGCAGCGGGCCGTACAGCGCGGCGATGCCGGCGGCCACGGCCGAGTAGGGGTCCACCTGCGACGAGCCCACGCTGCGCACCGTGGAGGTGGAGCAGTTCTGCTCGTGGTCGGCGTGCAGGATGAGGAGGATGTCGAGCGCGCGCACCAGGCGCGGGTCGGGCGCGTAGTCGGCCCCGAAGAACATCTTGAGGATGTTGGTGGAGTAGTCCAGCGAGGGGTCGGGCGCCACGGCGTCCTTGCCCTGGTTGTGCCGGAAGGCCATCGCGCCGATGGTGGGCATCTTGGCGATGGTGTTGTAGAGCGCGTCCATGCGCTCGGGGTCGCTCTCGATGTCCTTGGCCTCGGGGTACAGCGTGGAGAGCTGCCCGAAGCCGGCCTCCAGCACGCCCATGGGGTGGGCGTCCTTGCGGTAGTCGCCGATGGCGGCGCCCACCGACGGGTCGACCGACATGCGGTCGGCGATGTCCTTGGTGAACTGCTGCAGCTCGGCGGCCGTGGGGAGCTCGCCGTGGATGAGCAGCCAGGCCACCTCGAGGAAGGTGCTCTTCTCCGCGAGCTGCTCGATGGGGTAGCCGCGGTAGCGCAGGACGCCGTTGTCGCCGTCGAGGTAGGTGATGGCGCTGCGGCACGACGCGGTGTTCATGAACGCCGGGTCGTAGGTCATCAGGCCGAAGTCGTCGTCCGACACCTTGATGTTGCGGAGCTCCGTGGCGCGGATGGTTCCGTCGGTGATCGGGAACTCATACGTCTTGCCGGTCCGGTTATCGGTGACGGTGAGCGTTCCGTCCTGGGCCTCTGTCGACATTCGACGCCTTTCCTCCACTCGTATCTCCGGGGCCCGTGCGGCCCCGCGGGTGACCGGATTCGTCCCGGACCGCAGGCGAGTCTAGGGAATGACGCGCCCGGGCACCCGGGGGAACGGGGACGTGCTGCTACGGTCCCGCGCGGTTCCTGCCCACGGGCGGGAACGTGGCCACAGCGCCGCATGACCAGCCCCCGCTCGGGGGGCACCAACAATTCACTGGAGGCACCCACATGGCAGAGCACGTGCTCGCCGTGCTGGTCGACTTCGAGAACATGGCGCGCCCCGGCGCGAAGTCTCGAGGCGACTTCGATATCAACCTGGTCCTGAGCCGCCTTGCGGAGAAGGGCCGCGTGGTGGTGAAGCGCGCGTACGCGGACTGGAGCCGCTACCGCGAGGCGAAGATGGACCTGCAGAACGCCGGGCTCGAGCTGATCGAGATGCCCTCGGCACGCGAGGGCGCCAAGAACCGCGCCGACATCAAGCTGGCCGTCGATGCCATGGAGCTGGCGTACTCGCGCGAGCACGTGGACAACTTCGTGATCGTGTCGGGCGACAGCGACTTCACGCCGCTGGTGGGCAAGCTGCGCGAGCTCAACAAGCGCGTGATCGGCATGGGCAACCGCGAGAGCTCCAGCGAGCTGCTCATCGCCAACTGCGACGAGTTCATCTTCTACGACAGCGTGGCCTCGTCGTCGCGTCGCGGGCGGGGCGGGTCGCGCAAGGACCCCATCGCCCTGCTGTCCGAGTCGCTCATGGCGCTGCAGCGCGAGGGCGTGGACCTGCCGCTGGCCAGCGTGGTGAAGGACGCCATGCGCCGCAAGGACCCCGCATTCGACGAGAACGCCCTGGGCTTCTCCACCTTCAGCAAGTTCCTCGAGGGCTCGGCCGCCAAGGCCGGCATCAGCCTGCAGACCGACCCGCGCAGCGGCACCTACCGGGTGAGCACCAGCGACATCCCGGCGGGAGCCGCGGCCACCGCAGGCGGATCGGGCGATGACGACGACGCGCCGGCCGAGGGCCGTCGCCGCCGCAGGCGCGGCGGGCGCGGGCGCGGATCCGGCGCGGGCGATGGCGCAGGCGAGCGCGGCACCCGCACCGACGCCGCCGTGGCCGCCGCCGAGAGCGGGGCCGACATCTTCGAGGTGTTCGTCACCCCCACCCCCGACCCCGACCTGGGGCAGCTGCCGTCACTGGACGAGCCCATCACCTACGAGGACATGGTGCTCCTCACGCCCGAGGTGGAGGCCGAGGTGGCCGCCGCCGGCGTGGAGGAGGACGACCCGGACGCCCCGCCGGCGCGCAGCACGCGTCGCCGCCGTCGCCGCGCGTCGGCCGATGCCGACACCGAGTCGGAGCCCACGCCCGACGACCTCGAGGCCATCGCCGACGAGGACGCCGCCGCCGAGGAGGCGAGCGAGGCGGGCCTGGCCGAGGCGGGCGAGATGCCCACCGAGGAGGAGCAGGTGCAGGCCGAGGCGCCGCCGGTCGACGAGGAGAAGCCCGCTCCGCGTCGTCGCGTGCGCCGCAGCAGCGCCGCCAAGAAGGCCGATGAGGCCGAGGCACCCGCGGAGGAGGCCGCCGAGGCCGCCGCCGAGGAGGAGAAGCCCAAGCGGCGCCGGGCCCCCGCCAAGAAGAAGGTGGCGGAGGAGGCCGCGGAGGCCGAGGCTCCCGCCGAGGAGGAGAAGCCCAAGCCGCGCAGGCGCACCACGCGCAAGAAGGCCGAGGAGGCCGAGGCCACCGAGGAGGCTGCCGCCGAGGCACCCGCCGAGGAGGAGAAGCCCAAGCCGCGCAGGCGCACCACGCGCAAGAAGGCCGAGGAGGCCGAGGCCACCGAGGAGTAGTCCCCGGGCGGCGGCGGGGCCGGGCGCGCCCCGCCGCCGACCGTTCCCGGGTGGGCGCCGCGCCGCGCGGCTAGCCTGCCCCCGTGCCCGCGGCCGACCTTCTGGTCAACACACTCGCGTCACCGATGATCCTGGCGTTCATCCTCGCGGTGCTCGCCACGGCCCTCGGCAGCGACCTGCGCCTCCCCAAGGCGCTGTCCACCAGCCTTTCCATCTACCTGCTCCTGGCCATCGGCTTCAAGGGCGGCACGGCGCTGGCCCAGGAGCAGGTGGGCGACATCCTCGTGCCCCTGGTGGTGACGGTCGGCCTGGGCGTCATCACCCCGCTCGTGGCCTACGTCATGGCCAAGCGCATCCTCCCCATCGGCAAGATCGACGCCTGCGCGCTGGCCGCCCACTACGGGTCGGTGAGCGCGGTCACGTTCGCCGCGGCGCTCACCGTGCTGGGCGACAGCGGGGTGTTCGTGGAGGGCTTCGCCCCCGCGCTGCTGGCGCTGCTGGAGATCCCCGGGATCATCGTGGCGCTCACCCTGGCGTCGTCGGAGGTGAGCGGCGAGGGCGGCGGCTGGAAGGAGGCCCTGAAGGAGGCCATCCTGGGCCGCAGCATCGTGCTGCTGGCCGGCGGCCTGTTCATCGGATGGATCGCCGGCCCCCAGCGCATGGAGTTGGTGGACCCGCTGTTCAACGGGCTCTTCTACGGCGCCCTCACGCTGTTCCTGATCGAGTTGGGCGTGACGGTGGCCAAGCGGGCGTCCAGCCTGCGGGTGTTCGGCGCGCGGCTGGTGGTCATGGGCGTGACCATCCCGCTCGTGAATGGCACGCTGGGAGTGACCCTGGCCACCCTGTCCGGCTTGTCGGTGGGCGGCGCGACCATCGTGGGGGTCATGGCCGCCAGCGCCTCGTACATCGCGGCGCCCGCCGCGGTGCGCATCGCGCTGCCCGATGCCAACCCCGCGCTGTACCTCACCGCCGCGCTGGGCATCACGTTCCCGTTCAACCTCATCGCCGGCATCCCCCTCTTCTTCTGGATGGCCGGGGCGATCGGCGGCTAGGCGGCGCCCGCGCCACCGGGCATGATTCCCCGGATGAGCGCGACAGACGACCTCCTGCACTACTCCAAGGAGTGGGCGGCCTCGTTCACCCAGGGCGACCTGGGCGTGGAGCCCACTCTCAAGCTGGCCGTGGTGGCGTGCATGGACTCGCGCCTCAACCCGCAGGCCCTGCTGGGGCTGCGACCGGGCGAGGCGCACTACATGCGCAACGCCGGCGGCACGGTGACCGACGACATGATCCGCTCGCTGTGCATCTCGCAGCGCTTCCTGGGCACCCGGGAGATCATCCTCATCCACCACACCGACTGCGGGATGCTCCGGTTCACGGATGACGAGCTGCTCAGGTCGCTGCACAACGAGACGGGCATCCGGCCCACGTGGGCGGTGGAGACCTTCGCCGACACCGAGGAGGACCTGCGCATGTCCATGCGCCGCGTGCGCACCAGCCGGTTCATCCCCTACACCGACCAGGTGCGGGGATTCATGTACGACGTGACCACCGGCCGGCTGGACGAGGTGGAGGCCTAGGAGACCTCCACCGGCTCCTCGGCGATCTGCTCGCCCTCCGGTGCGGTGCGGTCAAGGCGGAACGCCCGGATGACGGGCTCATCGGCGTCCTGCAGCGACACGATCACGTAGAGCGGCTCGGCGAAGAACGCCAGGTCCACGTCGGTGCGCGAGGGATAGGCCGCCGAGCGGGTGTGGGAGTGGTAGATGGCGAGCAGGTCCTCGCCGGCGTCGTCGATGTCGTCCATCAACTGCATCTGCTCGTGCGGGTCCATGACGTACATGAACGGCGTGCCCTCGGCATTGGTGGCCGGCAGCACCCGGGTGGCGGCGCCATCGCGGCCCGCGATCAGGCCACAGCACTCGTTGGGGAACTCATCGCGCGCATGCGCGACGAGGGCGTCGGCCTGCGCCCGGGTGATCCTCATCCCCTCGCCCTCGCTACCAGAAGACGCCGTTGTCGAGCGTCTCCTCCACCGACTCGATCTCGTCGGTCCAGATTCCCGCCGACAGGTACTTCCAGCCGCCGTCGCAGATGATGCCCACGATGGTGCCGTGGTCCATGCCCTGCGCCACGCGCGCGCAGGTGTGCATGACCGCGCCGCTGGACACGCCCGCGAAGATGCCGTGCTCGCTGGCGAGGCGGCGGGTCATGACGATGGCGTCCATGTTCTCCACCAGCAGCTTGCGGTCGAGCCGGGCGAGGTCGAGGATGGGCGGCACGAAGCCGTCGTCCAGGCTGCGCAGGCCGCTGACGGGGTCGCCCTGCATGGGCTCGCAGGCGATCACCTGGATGTCGGGCCGGTGCTCCTTGAGGCGGCGCGAGCACCCCATGAGGGTGCCGCCGGTGCCCAGGCCCGCCACGAAGGCATCGATCTCCGGGCAGTCGCGCAGGATCTCGGCGGCGGTGCCCTGGTAGTGGGCGCGCGGGTTGGCCGGGTTCCCGTACTGGAAGAGCATGGGGATGCCCTCCTCGGCCGACAGGCGGCGCGCCATCTCCACCGATCCGTTGGAGCCGGTCTCCCCCGGGCTCTCCACGATCTCGGCGCCGTAGATCTGCAGCAGGCGACGGCGCTCCTCGGTGACGTTGTCGGGCATCACCGCCACCAGCTTGTAGCCGCGCACCCGCGCGATCATGGCCAGCGAGATGCCCGTGTTGCCGGAGGTGGGCTCCATGATGGTGTCCCCGGGGCGGAGCACCCCGCGCTCCTCGGCGTCGTCGATGAGGCTCTTGGCCGTGCGGTCCTTGATGGAACCCGTGGGGTTGTGGCTCTCCATCTTGGCCAGGATGCGCACGTCGGGGTTGGGCGAGAGGCCCGACACGTCGATGAGCGGGGTGTCGCCGATGGAGGCGACGATGTCCTCCGACACCGCGATGGGCGGGGCCTCCAGGCCGCTTCGCGTCATGCGACGCCCCCCGCCATGGCAGGCAGGATCATCACGGTGTCGGCGTCACCCACCGGGGTGTCGGTCCACTGCAGCAGCCGGGCGTCCTCGTCGTTGACGTACACGTTCACGTACTTGTGGAGCTCGCCGTCTGCGGTGAGGATCTGGCCGCCCACCGCCGGGTACTCGGCGCACAGCGCATCCAGCACCTCGCCCATGGTGGCGCCCGCGACCTGGACGGTGCGCTCGCCGCCCACGGCCTGCCGCAGCACCGGCGGGATCTTCACCGTGCTCACGCCGTGGCCCCCGCGTGGTCGTGGCTGCCCACGCCCGCGCACCAGGCCTCGTAGTCACGCAGCTGCAGGTCGGCGTTGGGGCCGCACGACGGGCAGTCGGGGTCGCGCCGTACCTTCAGCTCGGTGAAGGTCATGCCGAGGGCGTCGTAGATGAGCAGGCGACCCGACAGGGTGTCGCCGATGCCCAGCAGCACCTTGATGGCCTCGGTGGCCTGGATGTTCCCCATCACGCCGCACAGCACGCCCAGCACGCCGGCCTCGCCGCACGAGGGGGCGAGGTCGGGCGGCGGGGGCTCGGGGAACAGGCACCGGTAGCAGGGGCCGTCGTAGGGCTGGAACACCGACGCGTGGCCCTCGAACCGCAGGATGCTGGCGTGCACCAGCGGGGTGTTGGTCATGAGCGCGGCGTCGGCCAGCAGGTACCGGGTGGGGAAGTTGTCGGCGCCATCCACCACCACGTCGTACTCCGACAGCAGGTCCAGCACGTTGTCGCGATTCACGCGGAACGGGTGCACGTTCACCTGCACCTCGGGGTTGAGCGCGCGGATGGCCTCCTTGGCGCTCTCGCCCTTGTTCACGCCCACGCGGTCGGTGGTGTGGATGATCTGCCGCTGCAGGTTGCTCTCGTCCACCACGTCGTCGTCCACCAGGCCGATGGTGCCCACGCCCGCGGCCGCCAGGTAGTACGCCGCGGGGGAACCCAGGCCGCCGGCGCCGATGAGGAGCGCCTTGCTGTCGAGCAGCTTCAGCTGCCCCTCCTCGCCCACCTCCGGGATGAGGATGTGACGTGAGTAGCGCGAGCGCTGGGCGGGGGTGAGGATGCGGGGCACCTCCACCGGGTAGTTGTTCTGCTTCCACCGCGCGAAGCCACCGGCCAGGTTGGCGACGTTGCTGAAGCCCATGTCGCGGAGGGTGACGGCGGCCAGCAGCGACCGCTGCCCGCTGGCGCACGAGATGAGCAACTCGCGGTCGTGGTCGGGCGCCACGGTGCCGATGCGGCTCTCGAGGAAGCCGCGCGGGATGTGCACCGCGCCGGGGAGGTGGCCCTGGTCCCATTCGCCGGTCTCGCGCACGTCGATGATGAGGGGGCCGTCGCCGGCCTCCACGCGAGGGGCGACCTCGGAGGGCTCCACCTCGGGAATGGCCTCGCGCGCGGCGGCCAGCAGGTCCTGGTAGCTCGGGGACATCGGGTTTCTCGCCTCGTTCCTCGTTTCCCGGTAAATCCGGCGGCAATAGTACCAATTAGACCGCGGAGCGCCACGGGTGCGTAACCTCGGACCCCGCACAGCGGGCGGCCGACGATAGCGGGCGCCCCGCGCAGGTGGAGGCGCGTACGGCATGGCCGATCACATCCCCAAGAGCGCGTTCGTGAACCCCGATGCCCGGGTCAGGTGCCCCACGCCCGAGTGCTGGGGCGACCTCGTGCTCTTCCCCACCGGCAACACCGATGACGACGGCATCCCCGAGTTCTCCAACGCCACCCTCTGCCCGCTGTGCATGACCGGCTTCGACCTCGATCCCGACATCTCCGATCGCGACCTGTACCTGAAGGTGTCGTGGATCCGCGCCAACCCCGGGGAGCCACTGCCCGACGACCTGCCCCGGCCGGACGACGCCCCGTGACCCAGCCACCCGACCTGTTCGGCGACGCCGTGGAGCGCGGCCTGCAGGGCGCACGGCCGCTGGCCGCCCGCATGCGCCCGCGCACGCTGGACGAGGTGGCGGGCCATGCCGACCAGCTGGGCCCCGAGGGATTCCTGCGGCGGGCGATCGCCGCCGACGAGGTGCCGTCGCTGGTCCTCTACGGGCCGCCGGGCACCGGCAAGACCACCCTGGCGCGGCTGGTGGCCACCGCCACGCGCGCGGAGTTCGAGGAGTTGTCCGCGGTGTCGGCGGGACTGGCCGACGTGCGGGCGGTCATGCAGAGGGCGCGCGACCGCCTGGTGGCCGGCACGCGCACCGTGCTGTTCATCGACGAGATCCACCGGTTCACCAAGAGCCAGCAGGACGCCCTGCTGCCCGCGGTGGAGGACGGGCTGGTGGTGCTGATCGGCGCCACCACCGAGAACCCCTTCTACGAGGTGAACGCCGCGCTGGTGTCGCGAATGCGGGTGCTGCAGCTGCACGCCCTCGACCCCGATGAGGTGTCGGCGCTGGTGGACCGCGCGGTGGCGGATGAGCGCGGCCTGGCGGGCGAGGTGGTGGTGGTTCCCGAGGCGCGGGCGGCCATCGTGCGCATGGCGGGCGGTGATGCGCGCTATGCCCTGAACCTGCTCGAGGCGTCCGCGGGCCTGGCGGGTGACGCGCCGGTCACCCCCGAGGTGGTGGAGCGCGCGGCCGGCGGGCGGGCGGTGGTGTACGACAAGGACGGCGACCAGCACTACAACGTGGCGTCGGCGTTCATCAAGTCACTCCGCGGCAGCGACCCCGACGCCGCGCTGTACTGGATGGCGGTGATGCTGGAGGGCGGCGAGGACCCCAAGTTCATCGCCCGGCGGATGATCGTGGCGGCCAGCGAGGACGTGGGCAACGCCGACCCGCGCGCGCTCGAGGTGGCCGTGGCGGCGGCCAGGGCGCTGGAGTTCGTGGGCCTGCCCGAGGCACGCATCAACCTGGCGCAGGCGGCCACGTACCTGGCGCTGGCGCCCAAGAGCGACGCCTCCTACCGGGGCATCGACGCGGCGTTGGCGCACGTGCGCCACGAGGGGGCGCGGGTGCCCCCGCTGGCGCTGCGCGATGCCAGCCCGGCCAATCGCGACAACCTTGGGCACGGCACGGGATACGCCAACCCGCACGGGGCGCCGGGCCGCGTGACGGGCGACTCGTGCATGCCAGAGGGCATGGAGGACGTGCGCTTCTTCGCGCCCGGTGGCATGGGCGCCGAGGGCGAGCTGGCGGCGCGCCTGGCCGCGCTGCGCGCGCGTGCCCGCGGCGCCGCGGGGTCTGACACGATGGCGCCGTCAGGCGATACGGAGGATGACGGGTGAGCATCGAGGTGCAGGTGGGTCCCATGTCGGCGGGCGAGTTCCGGCGGCTGTTCCGCTACGCGGAGGCCGAGTCGTCGGGCGATCGCGCCCAGGGCAAGGCCGAGGATCCCCTGCGCACGGTGGCCGAGATCATCGTCCGCCACGGCGGCACCGCCGTGGGCGAGGAGGTCTTCCGGGTGGCCCTCCCGGACGACGCCGACGATGAGGTGTTCGCCATCCGCGCCTCGCTCATCCGCGAGGGGGTGTCGCACCGCCTCGAGCAGCAGCTGGACGGCGGCCTCACCGAGGAGGTGTCGTGGCACACGCACGGTGACCACGACCACGAGCGCGCGGTGGTGCGCACGCGGCAGGGCCACGTGGCCCTGCTGGCGGCGGCGTGGGCCGAGATGGCGGTCACCTGCCCCGACATGGACGTGCGCGACCGGCTCAACGACTACTTCTTCGTGGACGCCACCGGGCACCACATGACCGAGATCCCCCTCGACGTGGACGACGACATCGCCGACGACGAGCGCGAGGTGGGCGGCGTGCCCCTGCTGCTGGCCGACGAGTGGGCGCTGGTGGCGCGCTACCACGCCGACCTGGAGCTGCGGGATCGCCTGAACGACCTCTTCGCGGGGCGCCGCGAGCTGGGCGTGCCGCTCGAGCCCGACGACCTGGGCTGACCCTGTGGAGGGGACGGGCGACCTCACGCCGGATGAGCGCGCACGCGTGGCGCCCTACGTCACCGACCCCGAGGGTCCGGTGTTCGCGTTGCTCGGCCTGCCGGAGGCCGTGAAGGGAGCCCTCTTCGCGCGCTACTCCCGCAGCGCCAACTCGGTGCGGCGGATCCTGCTGGAGGAGTTCCTGCCGGACGGCGAGGGGGCGGCCGCGCCCCGCGACGGGACCGTCCCCGAGGTGGGCGAGGGGCGCGCCCGGGAGTTCTTCCAGCGCGTGCTCGCCGACTACGGCGACGACTCGGTGGCGCAGCTGGGCGGGGCCCACGTGGCAATCGAGGGCGTGAGCAACGTGCTCACCAAGGTGATCGAGTGGGGCCGCCTGGCCTCGTACCTGGAGCAGTCCACGCGCTACGTGCCGTACACCGAGATGCAGGACGGGCGCTGGAAGTACGTGCGCCCCCCGGGCATCGCCGCGCACCCCGACCTCCTCGCCCGCTACGAGCAGGTGCTGGACGACGCCTTCGCCACCTACGCGCGCCTGTACGAGGCGGTGCTGGCCCACCTGGTGCAGCAGGAGGGCGCGGGCGACGACCCGGCCGTGCTGCGCACCCTGCGCGCCCGGGCCCTCGACGCCGTGCGGGGGCTGCTGCCGGCCGCCACCACCGCCAACCTGGGCGTGTACGCGTCGGGGCAGGCATGGGAGCAGATGGTCATCCGCCTGCGGTCTCACCCCCTGGCGGAGGCCCGCGAGGTGGGCGACCAGGTGCTGGCGGCGCTGCGCCGGGTGATCCCCGACTTCCTCACCCGCACCGACCGCGCGGACCGCGGCGAGCGCATGGGCGCCTATCGCATGGCCACCGAGGAGCGGGCGTCCGAGATGTGGATGGCGCTGTCCCCGGCCGGGGACGATGCGCCGGACGGAACCGCACCCCCTGCAGGGGTACGGCTGCTCGAGCACGATCCCGATGGCGAGCGGCGCGTGCTGGCGCATGCGCTGTGGCCCGCCTCCGGCGCCGCGCTGGACCAGGTGCGGGCGCGCGTGGACGGCATGGCCGACGACGACGTGCGGGCGGCGCTCATGCGCTGGGCCGACGGGCGCGCTGACCGCCGGGAGCGCCCCGGGCGCGCGCTCGAAGCCACCTCCTACCTGTTCGAGGTCACCTGCGACTACGGCGCCTACCGCGACCTGCAGCGCCACCGCATCCTCACCCTCGAGGCCCAGCCGCTGGGCGCAGACCTGGGGTTCGAGCCCTCGCCCGACGTGGCGGCCTGCGGACTGCACGAGGAGTTCGACCGGGTGCAGCAGGCATCGGCCGGGCTGTGGCGCGAGGTGCGGGCCCGCGTGCCGGCCGAGGCCCCATACGCCGTCACCATGGCGCACCGCATCCGCTTCCTCATGCGCATGAACGCCCGCGAGGCCATGCACCTGATCGAGCTGCGCAGCCAGCCCCAGGGGCATGCCGCCTACCGCCGGGTGGCGCAGGAGATGCTGCTGGCCATCCGCGACGACGCCGCGCAGCCGGGAATCGCCGCGCTCATGGGCTTCGCCGACATGTCCGGGGACGGGGACCGCCTGGCGCAGGAACGCCGCACGGAGGCACGGCGCGCCGCTGATACCGTGGATTCCTGATGGCCCCGGACACCGCACCCATGCGCCTGGGAGGGATGGCACTGGCCAACGGCCTGCTTGTGCACGGCCCGGGCCACTGGGCGGCCGCCGTGGTGGACCACGAGGGACGCACCATCGTGCGATCCGGTCCGCGCCCGCGCATCGACATCGGTCCACTGGCCAACGTTCCCCTGGCGCGCGGGCTGGCGCGCATGGCCGAGATGCTCATGGTGGTGCCCGCCGCGCGGAAGGGCGTGCCCGAGGCCCGGCTCGCCATGGAGGACGGCCCCCTTGCGCCCATCATGGCCGGGGCCATGGCCGCCACCGCGGCATCGCGTCGCATCATCCGGTCGGCCGCGGGGCAGGAGGCGGTTGCGGCCGTGCTGGCGCTGGCGCCGCCGTTGCTGGCCCTGCGCGCATCCGATGCGGCCGCGTGGCATGCCGTTGAGCACAAGAGCATCGCGGCATACGAGCGCGCCGGCGAGGAGGGAATCGCCGACAACGCCCGCGACCCCAAGGAGCACGACCGCTGCGGCAGCAACCTGGTGCTGCCCATGATGGTGGCGTCGGCGGTGGGCAACCTGCTGGCCAGGCGCCTGCCCACCCGACGGGCCCGGATGCTCGGCCGCATCACCACCACGGCGGTGGCCGTGGGGGCCGCGGTGGAGGCCTTCGCGTTCGCCGAGCGGCGGCCCGGCCACCCGGTGAGCCGGGCCATCCATGGCGCGGGCCACGCGATACAGGCCGGGTTCGTCACCCGCGAGCCCGACGAGCGGCAGCTGGCCGTGGGCCGCGCCGCGATGCACGAGATCCTGCGCGCCGAGCGCGCGGCGGTGGCGGCATGACCCTCCGCTCGGCGACCGCGCTGGTACTGGCCGCCGGCGCGGTGCTGGCCGGGCAGGCGTCGGCGCACATCTCGGTCTCGCCCGAGCAGGCCGTGGTGCGCGAGTCGACCGAGTTCACCATCACGGTCCCGGCCGAGGGCGGCCTCACCACCAACCTGGTGCGGGTGCTGTTCCCCGCCCAGGTGAGCGTGTACGCCGTGGCGGATGCCCCGGGCTGGACCACCACCGTGCTCAAGCGCCCCGATGGCCGGCTGCGGGGCGTGGAGTGGACCGGCGGGCTCATCCCCCCAGACCAGTACGCCACCTTCACGGTGCTGGGCACGCCCTTCGAGGAGGGCACCAGCGTGTGGCGCAGCGAGCAGGGCACCACCAACGGCAAGCTCAAGAAGTGGACGGGGCCACCGGAGACCGGCGACCAGGCGGCCCCCGAGACCGGGCCCGACGCGCCCGGCCCCGCGTGGGCCGTGGAGATCACCGCCGAGCCGGTGGCGGCGGCGGGATCGGGCAGCAGCGACACCGGCGCCATGTGGCTGGGCATCATCGGCATCGGCCTGGGCGTACTGGCGCTGGCCGGCCTGGGCCTGCTGTGGTCGTCGCGCCCCGTGGAGCTTCCCCCGGACGGCCCGGAGGACGGGCCCGGCCGATGACCGGCAGCGGTGACCGGCCGCGCCTCGCGCCATCCACCTTCGGGCTGCCCGTGGAGCGCATGCGCGACGGGTACTACAGCGATGCCTACTTCACGTTCACGCGCGAGGTGCTGGAGAGCGATCACCACCACCCGCGCGTGCTGATGCAGGTGTTCCAGCGCGAGGACGCCGTGCTGGGCGGGGTGGACGAGGCGCTGGCCATCCTGGCCCTGTGCTCCGGCCGGCGCCACGGCGACGCCTGGGAGGAGGGCCATGGCGACCTGCAGGTGCTGGCCCTCCGGGACGGTGACGACATCGCCCCCTGGGAGACCGTGCTGTCGATCGAGGGCGATTACTCCCTGTTCGCCCACCTGGAGACCCTGGTGCTGGGCGTCCTCGGGCGTCGCACCCTCATCAGCCGCAACGTGCGGTCGGTGGTGGACGCCGCCCGGGGCAAGCCGATCCTGTACTTCCCCGCGCGCTTCGACCACTGGCAGGTGCAGACCGGCGATGGCTGGGCGGCCCACGTGGCCGGGGCCATCGGCGTGAGCACCGATGCCCAGGCGTCGTGGTGGGGCGGGCGCGGCATGGGCACCGTGCCGCACGGGCTCATCGCCGCCTACGGGGGCGACACCGTGTTGGCGGCGCGCAGGTTCGCCGACCGGTTCGCGAACGACCTGAACGTGATCGTGCTGGTGGACTACGAGAACGACTCGGTGCGCACGGCGCTGGAGGTGGCCGACGCCCTGGGCGACGACCTGTGGGGCGTGCGCCTGGACACCTCCAGCACCATGGTGGACCGCAGCCTGTGGCAGGAGATGGGGCGGTTCACCCCCACCGGCGTGGTGCCGGAGCTCGTGGCCAAGGTGCGTGATGCCCTCGACCACGCGGGCCACGGCCGGGTGCGCATCGTGGCGTCCGGAGGGTTCGACGCCGCCAAGATCGACGCCTTCGAGCGCGCGGGCGTGCCGGTGGATGCCTACGGCGTGGGGTCGAGCCTGCTGCTGGGCAGCAACGACTTCACGGCCGACGTGGTGCGCGTGGATGGCCGCCCCTGCGCCAAGGTGGGCCGTGCCGAGAGCCCCAACCCCCGCCTCGAGCCCGTGGACCTGTCCGACCTGCTGCTGCAGTAGCCTCCACCGGGATGCAGCTGGGCCTCATCCACCACGTGGGCTATGTGGTCGCCGACCTCGATGCCGCCATCCCGGCGTACCGCGACGTGCTGGGCATGCCGCAGGTGGTACGCGAGGTCATGCCCGACCAGGGCGTGGAGGCGGTGCTCCTGGGCGCCGGCCCCTCCTTCGTGGAGCTCATCGCCCCCGTGGCGGACGACACCGGCGTGGCCCGGTTCCTAGCCAAGAGGGGCCCGGGCATGCATCATGTGGCATTCGCCGTGCCGGAACTCGATCGCACCCTGGGTGAACTCGAGGCAAAGGGCGTCGAACTGATCGACTCCGCGCCCCGGCGCGGGCTGGGCGGGCACATGGTGGCCTTCCTGCATCCCCGGTCGACGGGCGGGGTACTCACCGAACTCGTCGAAGAGCATTGACAGCAGTGACCAATACGTCGGAGGCCTGACGCGTGAAGATCCGTTACATCGAGCCGAAGCCCAGGGGTGCGACGATCTACGAGATCGCCAACCTGCCCAAGCTGGGGCTTCCCCTGCTTGCCGCGATCGCCCGCAACACCTACGACGACGTGGACCAGCACATCTACTGCGAGCTCATCCGCGGCGTGGAGGTGGACTGGGACGACGTGCTCACCGCTGACCTGGTGTGCATCTCCACCACCACCAACACCACGCTCGAGGGCTACCGCTACGCCGACCGCTGCCGCGCCGCCGGCATTCCCGTGCTGTTCGGCGGCTCGCACGTCACCTTCATGGCGCATGAGGCCCTGCAGCACGCCGATTACGTGATCCGCCGCGAGGGCCACGTGGGCTTCGCGCAGTTCATGGAGTGGTTCCGGGGCGACCGCGACCCGGCCGGCCTGCACGAGATCATGGGCCTGTCGTTCATCGAGAACGGCCAGCAGGTGGACAACCCCGAGGCCCCCATGGCGTCGGGCGAGGACCTGGACAACCTGCCCTTCCCGGCGCTGGACCTGCTCGACGGCCACGAGCGCATGGTCACCCACCCCATCATGATGAAGTGGGGCTGCCCGTACGACTGCTCGTTCTGCAGCGTCATCAAGATGTTCGGCCGCAAGCTGCGCACGCGCTCGGTGGAGAACATGATGGAGGAGCTGCGCGGGGTCAACCCGGAGCGCGTCTTCTTCTACGACGACATCTTCATCGTCGACAAGAAGCAGGCCAAGAGCCTGTTCCACGCGATGATCGACGAGGGCATCACGCCCCAGTGGACCGCGCAGATCCGCGCCGACTCCATCTACAAGAGCAAGCAGACGCTGGAGCCCGACCATGAGCTGCTGTCGCTCATGCGCGACTCCGGCTGCTACATGGTGTACATCGGGTTCGAGAGCATCACGCAGGAGGGCCTGGACGCCTACAACAAGAAGCAGAAGGTGGAGCACATCACCACCTCCATCAAGCTGCTGCATGACTACGGCATCCGGGTTCACGGCATGTTCGTGGTGGGCGCCGACACCGACACGCCCGAGACCGTGCGCGCCACGGTGGACTTCGCCATCGAGCACGGCGTGGACACCCTGCAGATGATGATGCTCACCACCCTGCCGGGCACGGCGTTCGACGCCCAGATGCGCGCCGAGGGCCGGGTGCTCACCGACGACTACTCGCTGTACGACGGCCACCACTGCATCATCCAGCCCAAGCTCATGACTCCCTACGAGCTCCAGATGGAGACGTGGAAGAACATGCTGCGCTTCTACTCCAAGAAGACGCCATGGGAGCTGGGCCGCAAGGAGATCCGCGCCAACCTGTGGCAGTTCCTCCGCCTCCTCACCGAGGTGAAGTTCATGAAGAACCTGCCCAAGGCCGTGCGCCTGTGGCTCACCAACCGTCCGTCGGAGAGCTTCAAGCTCATCCGCACCACCATCTCGCGCCGCGGGATGCGCACCATCTACGAGACCCTGGGCGTGGCCATCTTCCGCGCCTACGGCCGCAAGCAGCTGCTCAAGTTCACCGACCAGCCCGAGTCGATGGTGCACCTCGACGAGATCCGCCGCCTGCCGGCCTGGACCCCGTCGAACGAGGCCGATGACCAGGTGCAAGGCCAGGAGTCGCCCTCGCTCAAGGTGCTTTCGTGAGCCGACGCATCGAGCTGGGCTTCGAGGGCGGCGGCGTGCTCCTCCTCACCGTGGAGGACGACCACGTCACCGCCCTCCGGGGCGCCCTCGGTGGCTCGGGCTTCCACGACGTGGCGTCCGAGGAGGGTGACCACGCCGTGGACCTGGCGAAGGTCATCTACCTGCGCGTGCTCCCCGGCGAGGTGACCGGGCGGATCGGGTTCAGCGGGGCCTGAGCTGCAACTCGGGCTCGTAGGCCTCACCAACTCCGGCAAGACCGCCCTCTTCAACCTCGTCACCGGGGGCGAGGCGGAGGTGGCGCCGTACCCGTTCACCACCCGCGACCCCAACGTGGGAGTGGCGTCGGTTCCGGACGCCCGCATCGACGCCATCGCCGATGCGCAGGACATCCCCAACCGGGTCACCGCCAAGGTGGAGGTGGTGGACATCGCGGGCCTCAGCGAGGGCGCGGGCCAGGGCGAGGGGCTGGGCGGCCAGGCGCTGGGGCGCATCCGCGAGCTCGAGGCCATGGTGCACGTGCTCCGCGGGTTCGCCAACGCCGAGGTGCCCCACCCGCTCGAGCGCGAGGTGGATCCCCTTGCCGACGCCCGTGCGGTGGACGAGGAACTCATCCTGGCCGACGCGGGCCAGGTGGAGCGCCGCATGGAGAAGGTGCAGAAGGGCGTGCGTGCCGGCGACCCCGAGGCCAAGGCGGAGGCCGCGGCACTGGAGGCCATCACCGCGCAACTGGCTGACGGCCTTCCCGTGCGCACCATGGCCGACGACGACGCCCTGGCCGTGGCCCAGGCCATGGGCCTGCTCACCGCCAAGCCCGTGCTGTACCTGGTGAACACCGACGACCCCGGCGAGCCCCCCGTGGGCGTGGCGGAGTACGCCGCCGAGCAGGGCGCGCAGGCCCTGGCGCTGCCGGTGGGCGTGGAGCTGGAGCTGGCCCAGATGGACCCGGCCGAGGCCGCGGAGTTCGCCGAGGAGATGGGGCTGGGCACCACGCGCGGCGCCGATGCGGTGATCCAGGCCGGCTACCGGCTGCTCGACCTCATCACGTTCTTCACCGGCTCCGGCCCGCCCGAGGCACGCGCGTGGCCCATCCCCCGCGGCACCCCCGCCGACAAGGCCGCCGGCAAGATCCACAGCGACATGGAGCGGGGCTTCATCCGCGCCGAGGTGGTGCCCTGGGACAAGCTGGTGGAGTGCGGGTCGTTCTCCAAGGCCCGCGACGTGGCGCTGGCCCGCATGGAGGGCAAGGACTACATCGTGCAGGAAGGCGATGTGATGCAGATCCGCTTCAACGTCTGATCCGCCGAAATCGCCGACGCGCCGCGGGATGCAGCCCCCTCGGGTCTAGGGTCGGCGCGTGGCGGATGGCGTGGCAGGGATCGTGCGCGCGGCAGCGGGGGTGCTGCTCGCAGCGGGCATCACGATGGTCGTCGCGGGCTGCGGAGCCGAGGAGGGCGGCGGCACGACCGCAACGACCGCCACCACGGGCGCGGTGGTGACGCGCGCGTACCGCGACCCCGTCGGGGACGTCAGCCCCGGACAGCCCGACCTCACGGCCCTTCGCATCTCGGGCGACGCGCGCACGATCCGCGTCGCGTTCCGGTTCGCATCGGCGCCACCCCTTGGCACCAGCGCGGCCGAGGGCTGGACCGACATGCTCCTGATGGGCATCGACGTGCCGCCCATCGGGGCCCCGCCCACGCCCAGCGGCTGGGTGAGCCTGGACTACGCGCTGGGCATGCACGGCGTGGATGACCGGGCCGTGTTCCGGGCCATGCAGCCGGGACTCGGCACCGGCGCGGGAGCCGGCGGGGCGCCGGGGCTTCGCACGCTGCGCTCACGGGTGGCCGGACGCGAGATCAGCATCGAGCTTCCGCGCGCGCTCATCGGCGAGCCCGCGTACTTCGCGTTCCAGGCGGCGGCGGGGCGCGAGGGCGGCGACGAGTCGGGCCAGGGCGACTCCCTGCCCGACCAGGGCACGCTGCGCTACCCCCCGGCCACGGGGGCCTGAGGGGAAGCCCTCACCATCCACGCGGGGGGCGTGGGACGCTCCGGAGGTCCCTCCCCGCGCCCTCGAGGTCCCCGTGCTGCGCCGCATCACCATTGCCCTCGCCGCCGTCGTCCTGGCCGTCATCGGCCTCGGCGCGTCGCAGGCCAGCGCTGCCGAGTTCTTCGGCCAGCAGGTGCAACCCGGAACGGTCGTGAACAGCGTGGCGGTGCAGTCGGGCCTCGTGCGACTGACCGACGTGTCGGTGACCACGGCGACCGACGGCAACGTGCAGGCCAGCGCCAACCTGTACGCGGGCGCGAGCACCACCCCCGTCAGGGTGAGCGTGCAGTACGCGAACGCGAACAACTGGGCGATCAACGTGCAGCGGAACGGCGCCGCACCGGGCTACGCGCCCACGTCATCCACGTCGCTCGACATCAACGACGTCGAGGGCACGATCACCAAGTCGGGCGGATACCTCACCTACCAGCTGGTGCTGCGCGGCTACGTGCTGGGCGACGGCACCTTCGACATGACGGTGCGCGTGGAGCCCGAGGGCTTCGTGGCCACCACGGTGGTGGAGGACCTGGAGCTGGGGTCGTTCACGCTGTCGCACGCGAGCATCGAGGTGTCGTCGCTCGACGCCTTCGCCGAGGTGCAGGCCTCGCTCGAGACCACCGGCGGCAACTTCGACGTGGACATCAAGGCCACCAAGCCGGGCAACGCCACCCCCGACCAGTACACGCTCGACATCCTGTTCGAGGGCGCGGAGCTCGAGGGCGAGAACCCCGCGTTCCAGTTCCACTCGTTCGGGTTCCGCGTGGTGCTGACCAACCCCACCACCGGGTGCGCCACCATCGACACGTCCGCCAAGGGCTCGGTGACCATCGGGACCAGCACCTACACGGTGAACGACATCGCCATCGGCATCTCGTGCGACCAGCTCTACAAGTTCGTGTTCAGCGTGACGCTGTCGCACTACGAGCGCTGGAGCGGAGTCACCAAGACCGCCAACCTGGCCATCGGGTTCATGAACGCGCCGGGGGTGTACACCACCAAGTACCAGGGTGGCCTCATCTACCAGCGCGGCTTCTTCGGGTCGGTGGAGCTCGACGCGGAGAGGAGCTTCTCGGAGAAGATCGAGACCGATCGCATGAAGCGCACCGTGAAGATCGGCTTGGGCTTCAGGATGGCGGCGTACCAGCCACGATGGCCCACCACGAAGTGCAAGGGATGGGGAGGTGGCTGCGAGACGGTATGGAGCGTGGGCGACTGGACCGCGGCCATCGGGGCCGGTGGCTTCGTGGAGGCCGACCGCATCTCGGGCCTCCTCGGATGCGGCGCCGCGGGCGGTGACTTCGCCTGTGAGGTGAAGCTACGCGTGAACCCGCCCTGGGGGACCAAGGACATCTACCACTTCAACTGGACGGGCCTGTGATGCCGCGGCTCGGCGGGATGGGAGCCGCGGTGATCGCCGGCCTGCTCGCCGTTGGTGGCGGCGCGGCGGCAAGCGCGGTGGCCGACGGCGCGGGGGCCGAGATGCCGGCCGCCGCCTATCAGGCGTGGTGCACGGCATCGAAGCTCTGCACGTATTCCATCCGCGACTCCGGCGCGGGCATCCAGGGCCTCAAGACCGGCGCGGCCGACTGGGCGGGCGTGGACGAGCCGCTCTCGCCCAACCAGGTGCGCGCGGCCGGCGGGCCGGTGGCCTACTACCCCGCGATGCTCGAGGGCATCGCCGTGGCGGCGCACCTTCCGGGCATCGACGGGCACGACCTCGACCTGCGCGGCATCACCCTGGGCGAGATCTTCTCGGGCGTCGTCACCAACTGGAACGACAAGCGCATTCGCGCCACCAACGCGCGCCACCCGATGCCGAAGGACCTGCCCATCACGCTGTGCGTGCCGGCGCGCCCATCGGGCACCTCATGGGACTTCAGCCACTACCTCACCAAGGTCAGCGGCGAGTTCCGCGAGCGGGTGGGCACCGCGTCGATGCTGCCGCCCTGGCGGGCGCCGAAGATCATCCGCACCCCCCACGTGACCGAGGTGGGGCAGTGCGTCGAGAGCCACCCCGGGGCCATCACCTTCCTGCCGTTCAGCGACGCCATGCGCGAGAACCTGGCGCACGACATCGTGGCGGTGGGCAAGCGCGAGGCCGTGACGGTGCGCACCAGGAAGGGCACGCGCACGGTGCAGAAGGAGGTCTTCATGCACCCCACCACGGGCGACATCCAGGCCGCGGGGCACTTCGCCGCGTCGCGGATCGGGCGCGACCTCACCATCGACATCACCAACAGCAGGGCCAAGGGCGCCTACCCGATCACCGTGGTCGCCTACACGATCGTCCGCAAGGACAAGCGCATGGCGCCCGCCACGCGCAAGACGCTGCGCTACTTCCTGAGCGACGATGCCCAGCGGATGCTGACGGGGCTTGGATACGCGCCGCTGCCGAAGAGCCTGCTCAGCCGAGCGCGCGCGCAGCTGGCGGCGGCACGGTAGGCACCCGCTAGTCGTCGAGCAGGCTCACGCCCTCCAGGCGGGCCTTCACGCCTGCCTCCATGGCGTTGGCGCGCCACAGGGCCAGTGCCTCAGGTGACGCCTGGCTGATGTGCTGGCCGGCGGGCGGCCCGTGGTGCCATGAGATCGCATGGAGCAGCGCCAGGCGGCGGTCGTCGGGCAGGCCCGCCGCGCGCGCGGCCTGGTCGACCATCTGCTGGCCGATGGCCAGGTGCCCGATGGCCCGGCCCTCATCCGTCTGCTCCACGGTGGCCGGACCCACGTGCCAGTTGCGGGTGTGGCCCACGTCGTGCAACAGGGCAGCGGCCACGAGCAGGTCGGCGTCGAGCCGCGGGTGCCAGGTGCTGAGGCTCTGGCACAGCATGGCCACGCCCACCGTGTGCTCCACCAGGCCGCCCAGGTAGGCGTGGTGGCCCGAGCGGGTGCACGGCACCGTGCGCCAGGCGTCGGCCAGCGCGGCGTCGGCGGTCATGGCGTCCAGCAGCGCCCGCAGCCCCGGGTCGTGCACCTCGTCGGCCAGGCCCAGCACGAACCCCCACATGTCCTCGGGGTCGCGGTGGCTCCGGGGGATCAGCTCCACCTCGGCATCCGCGGCCTCGGCCGGGCGCAGGGACCGCACGCGCAGCACCGCGCGGCCACCGCGGTCGGTGACCTCGCCGGTCACCCGCACGCGGTCGCCCTCCTCGAACTGGCCGGCGAACCAGTCGGGCTCGTCGAAGATGACGGCCGGGATGGTGCCGGTGGCATCGCCGAGGGTGAGCGCAAGGTACGGGGAGCCCTTGCGGCTCATGCGCCGCTCCTTGCGGCGGACGGCGAACACGCCCTCCACGGGGCGCCCGGGCTCGAGGGTGGCCATGCCCGTGACCCTAACGATCCTGCGCGGGGCAGATCATGTTGAAGTCGCACGTGCGACATGCCCACCCCGGCCGGGCATCGAACTCGCCCGCCGAGATCCCGTCGGCCACCTGCCGCACCAGGTCCATGGCCTCGGCGCGCTCGCGCCCGTCGGGGTTGACCGGTCGCATCTCGCCGTCCAGCACGTACTCCAGCACCGCGCCGCGGGGCTCGATGCCCCAGGCATCGCGGGCGCCCTCGATGTAGGTGATGAGCACCAGGCGGCCGGCCTCGGTCTCGCGGAAGGGCGCGCGCCCGCTCTTGTAGTCCACCAGCTGGTGACCGCCCTGCGGATGGGCGTCGATGCGATCGATGCGCCCGTGGATGACGTGCGGTCCCACCTTCAGGCTGAACGCCCGTTCCACGCCCACCGGGCGCACCCCGGCCTTGCGCACGCGCTCCAGGTAGCCCGGGATGTGCCGGCGCACGCGGTCGAGCGCCTGCTGGCCCACGGCGGTGTCGGCGGCCCCGCGGCTCTTCATCTCGGCCGCGAACCGGGCGATCACCTTGTCGGCGCCGCCCTCGGGCACGCCGTCCCGGAAGTGGGCCTCCAGCGCCGCGTGGATGGAGTTGCCGATGGCGCGGTTGGGATCCCACCGGGCCGGCACGCGGTCCACCGATGCGTAGCGGTAGGCCAATGGGCAGGCCATGTAGCGCGCGATGTCGGTGGGGCTCAGCTGCAGGCCGGGCCGGGGAACTCGGGGCTCAGGTGCCGGAGGATCGGTGGCCACGGGGCCCGCCAGCACCTCGGCGCGGGCGGCCACCAGGGCGCGGGCCGCATCGGCGGCGTCCTCCACCAGTGCCGGGGCGTCCGCATTGGCCTGGGCGCCGGCCTCGGCAGCGCGGTTGACGGCGTCCTCCAGCCGCGAGCGCGCGGTGGCCACGGCGTCCAGCACCGCGCGGTCGGGGGCCACGCCCACCTCCAGGCACGGCGGGTCCCCCACCGCCGCGCGCGCGGCCTCGTAGAACGCCGACGGCCTCTGCCCCATGCCGTTGTCGCCCGCCCGATAGGCCGACAGGTACAGGTGCCGGCGCGCGCGGGTCATGGCCACGTACGCAAGCCGGCGCTGCTCGGCCTCGTGGGCGTCCTTGCCGCGCGGGAGGGCCTCGGGCAGGAGGGCATCGGGGATGTCGGCGCGGCCGCGATCGCGCCCGGGGAAGTTGAAGTGAACGAGCCCCAGCACCCACACGGCGTCGAACTCCAGTCCCTTGGACTGGTGGATGGTCATCACCTGCACCCCGAGGCGCTCCGGCGCGCCACCCGACGCCCGGAACCCCACGCCCGCCAGGCCGTCCAGGCGGCGCACCAGCCCCGGCGCATCCATGCCCGGCGCCGATTCCACGATCTCGCGCGCCAGCCGCTCGAGCGATGCAAGGTCGGCCAGGCGCGCGGCGCCCTCGGCGCCGCCCAGCGCAAGGGCCCGCACCCGGATGCCGGTGCGGTCGAGCACCTGGCGCACCAGGTCGAGCGGTGCGCCCAGCGCGGCCGTGCGCCCGAGATCCTCCAGCAGTTCGCGCGCGGCAGGCCCCTCGGCCAGGTCGGCCAGCGGGCCCGTGATGTGGGTGCCCGCCGCCGCGGCCTCGCTCACCACCTGCGCCGCCGGGGCCCACGGCAGCCCCAGGCCGGGATCCGCGGCGATGCGCAGGTGCGCGATGGAGTCGGTGGGGTCGGTGGCCGCACGCATCCACGCGAGCGCCAGGCGCACCTCCCGCCGGTCGAACAGGTCGGTGCCGCCGTGCACCTGGTGCGGGATGCCCGCCTGCTCCAGTTCGGCCACGATGGACCGGCCCTCGGTGCGCACGGCCTTCATGAGCACGGCCATCTCCTCGTACGGCATGCCCTCGTCTGCCAGCCGCAGGATCTCGGCCGCCACGGCGCGGGCCTGGCCCGCGGGGTCGGGTGACATCCAGAACTCCGGCAGGGGGCCCGTGGCCTGGGGCAGCGCCTTCAGCACCTTGGGCTCGCGGGCGACGATGGGCTCCACCACCGCGTGCGCGGCGTCGAGGATGCTCTGCGTGGACCGGTGGTTGAGCTCCAGGCGCACCACCGGGGCATCGGGGAACTTCAGGCGGAAGTCGGCCATGTTCTTGGCCGACGCGCCACGGAAGCGGTAGATGCCCTGGTCGTCGTCGCCCACCACCACCAGTGAGTCGCTGCGCTGGCTCACCATGTAGAGCAGTTCCGCCTGGGCATGGTTGGTGTCCTGGAACTCATCCACCAGCACGTGGCGGGCCCGCGAGCGCGCGATGTCGAGCAGGTCGGCATGCTCGGCCAGCAGGTCGATGGCCCGGGTGATCTGCCGGCCGAAGTCCTCCAGGCCAAGGTCCGAGAGCCATTCGTCGTGCAGCCGGAACACCCGCGCGAACTCCACCTCGCGCCGGGCGTCTGCGGCGTCGCGACTGCTGCGCGCGCCGTCCAGCGCCGCCTGGGCCCACGACTCATATCGCCGCGGGTCCACCCGCTCGTCGCGGCAGCGGTCGATGCGGTCGACGAACCCGCGCACCACCTGCACCGGATTGGTGCGCAGGTCGTGGTCGCGGTCCACCAGCTCCAGCTCCGCCAGGCGATCCAGCAGCACCAGAACGCGCTCCTCGGTGCCCACGGGCTGCAGCACCGGCGCCAGGTCGCGGTCGGTGCCCAGCGCGCGCACCAGGTCGAGGGCGTAGGAGTGGAAGGTGGTCACCCGCAACGTCTCGTGGCTGCCGGGGATCATCTCCTCGGCGCGCTCGCGCAGTTCGGCGGCGGCCTTGGCGCTGAAGGTGAGCGCCAGCACCTCGGCGGGGTCGGCGCCGCCGTTCACCAGCCACGCCAGGCGGTTGCACAGCACGCGCGTCTTGCCCGCGCCCGCCCCGGCCAGCACCAGCAGGGGCCCGCCCGCGTGGGTGACCGCCTCGGCCTGCTGGGGTGTGAGGTCCTCGATCAAAGGACGCCTCATGCTAAGCCGCGGGGCGGACGCCGCCCGGCCGGCAGCGGCATGGGCGCCGGGGATCAGCCGGTGGCGTCGGTGATCACGAGCCGCGCCGGGGGCTCGTCCCCGTACTGGCCCTCGCCACGGCAATCGAACGTGCCCACCAGGCCGGGGGGCGAGAGCGCGGGGATGCGCACCGTGCCCGTGCAGGCATCGCGCCCGCCGCTTCGCAGGAAGAAGTTGCGCCGCGTGTACCTGCCGTCGCCGCCGACCGTCCGCACCAGGTTGATGGCCGGAGTGGTGTCGGCCGAATCGGCGGCGTTCTCGCCCAGCACCTTGATGGTGATGGGCACGGGCGTCGACCGCGTGACGTTGCGCTCGTCGGTGAACCCGTCGTACGCGAGGCCCACCACCAGGGTGTCACCGGGGACCACGGCATCGGTGGCGTTCACCTGGCCGGGGTTGTCGTTGGATCCCCAGGGCGCGCAGTCCCTGGGCTGCGCGGCCCGCAGCACGAACGACTTCGACGACTGGTTCACGTACTCCAGCCGCATCAGCATGTCGTCGAGCCACACATGCTCCGTGCACGTCCATGGGGCGGCGAGGGGCACCGCGGGGGCCTCGGGGGGCACCGACGCCGCCGCGCGTACGGTTGCGCCGGAGCCGGTGGCCGTGCCCGAGGCGTCGCCGGACCCGCCGCAACCGGCCGCCAGTGCGAGGGCACAGGCGGCGAGGGGCGCAGAGATGATCATGGCAACGGGCTTCACTGGCACTCTCCGGGTGCGGGGGGTCGCGAAGCCACGATAGCCGAGCAGCGCCCCGCCACGGCGTGCCGGGGCGCGGTTGGTAGGGTGCCGCCACGTGACTGCCGACTTCCGCGGGGCCCGCGTCCGCCCCTTCCGAGCACTGGTCTTCGACCCCTCCGTGGCCGGGGACATGCAGACCCTCGTGGCGCCGCCGTACGACGTGATCGGTCCCGAGTACCGGGACGAGCTGGCGTCGCGCAATCAGTGGAACGTGGTGGGCATCGACCTGCCCAGCATCCCCTACGACACGGTGGCGTCCACCATCGCCGACTGGACCTCGCGGGGCGTGCTGAAGCGCCACGCGGAGCCGGTGATGATCGCCTGGACGCAGGAGTTCGACCTCCCCGACGGCAGCCACCGGACCCGGAAGACACTGATGGCCGTGGTCGGCGCCGAGCCGTACGAGGCCCGCGTGGTGCGCCCGCACGAGCGCACGCATGCGGGCCCCAAGGAGGAGCGCCTGCGCCTGATGAACGCCACCAAGGTGCAGCTCTCCCCGGTGTTCGGCCTCTACCCCGATCCGGCCGGGCAGGCATGGGCCGCGGCCGGCGTGGACGGCGAGCCCGACGCGGTGATCACCGATGACGACGGCACCGTGCACCGCCTCTGGACCATCACGGACCCGGTGCGGCTGCAGGCGGTGGAGCAGGCCCTGGCGGGGCGCTGGATCCTGATCGCCGACGGCCATCACCGCTACGAGACGGCGCTGGCATACCGCGATGAGCGGCGGGCTGAGGATGGCGGGGCGGACGGCGAGCAGCCCTACGACTTCGTGCTGATGGGCCTCACCTCGCTGGATGACGACGGCCTGGTGGTGCTGCCCACCCACCGCGTGCTGAAGGAGTGGCCCGAGGGCGCGGAGGATCACCTGGACGTGACGCCGCTGGACGATTCGCTGGAGGCCCTCGAGGCCGCGCTGGCCGGCGCTCCGGACGACCGGGTGGCCGCCGGCCTGGTGCTGCCCGACCGCGCGCTGCTGCTCACCGCCGAGCGCTCGGGCGCCACCGCGGCCGAACGGCTCGACCTGGCGGTGCTGGAGCGCGACCTGCTTGTGCCCGCCCTCGGCGGCGACCAGGCGCACCTGGCGCACGAGGGCCTGCTCACCTACACCAAGGACGCCCGCGACGCATGGGACACCGTGCGGTCCGGCCGCGCCGCCGCCGCCCTGGTGGTGCGCCACATCCCCACCGACCAGGTGGCGGCCGTGGCCGAGGAGGGCGGCGTCATGCCCCAGAAGTCCACCTACTTCTTCCCCAAGCTGCTCTCGGGCGTTGCGTTCCAGCCGCTGGCCGACTGACGCCGACGCCGCGGCATGGGTGGAGGTGCTCACCCGCGCGGCCGATCGGGCGGGCGATGCCGTGGCCGCGATCGCACCGCATGAGCGCGGCACCGAGGTGGGGCGCGGCGAGGGGGGCGACACCACGCTGGTGATCGACCGCGACGCCGAGGCCGCCATCATCGGCGTGCTGGAGCAGGCGCACGCAGGCGGCATGCGATTCGACCTCATCTCCGAGGAGGTGGGCGAGCGCTCGTTCGGCGGCGGCGGCACGCTGGTGGTGGTGGACCCCATCGACGGCAGCCGCAACGCGCGCCGGGGCCTGCCGGAGTTCGCGGTGTCGCTGGCGGTCACCGACGGCCCGCGTCTTTCGGACGTGCGCGTGGGCCTGCTGCGCCACCTGGGCACCGGCGAGACCATCACGGCGGTGCGCGGCGAGGGCGTGCAGGTGAACGGCGAACCCATGCGCACGCGGGAGTACCGCGGGCTGTGGCTGGTGGTGGTGGAGGGCGCCTCGCCGCGCCGGCTGACGGCCGCCATGGAGCCCCTGGCGCATGCCAGTCGCATCCGCAGCCTGGGATCGCTCGCGCTGTCGATGGCCTACGTGGCGCTGGGCCGGCTGGACGGCCTGGCGGTGCTGCGGCCCGGGCGCATCGTGGACATCGCGGCGGCCACGCTCATCGCCCGCGAGGCCGGGGTGGTCATCACTGACGAGCACGGCATGCCCCTGGACGGCCCGTGCGACATGGACTGGCGTGGTGCGCTGGCGGTGGCGCGCGTGCCCGACGACGTGCCCGCGCTCACCGCCGCCGTGCGCGCGGGGCTGGAGGCGGGCCGCCGGTGATCCTCATCAACATCGCCACCGGGTTCCTGCTGGTGGGCATCGTGCTCATCCTGCTGCGGTTCGTGCTGCGCACCAGCGCCAGGGTGGCCAAGGGCCTCGTGGTGGCAGGCGTGGTGCTGCTGGTGATCGCGCTGCTTCTCGGGATGATCGGGCCGCTCACGCCCTAGGATTCCGGGGCGTGGCACGCGATTACCACGATCCCATCACCGAGGCGGACGTCCACGACGTCTACGCGCAGCAGGAGCGCCTCACGCGCAAGGTGGCCCGGGGCATGTTCGCCTTCGCCATCGTGTGGTTCCCCGCGTTGGTGATGGTGCCCGAGGTGTTCGACACCGGCGCCATCGTGTCGCTGACCATCGCCACGCTTGCCGCGGTGATGTGCATGATCGTCATGGAGCACTACTGGCTGGGCCCGCGTGCCGCGGCCAAGGGGCGCTACGGCTACCGCCCGCCGCCGCCCCGGGAGTACCAGTCCACGGTGGGCCGGTTCCTGAGGGACGTACGGAGCCACGTCCAGAAGTAGGTGCGATACGCTCTCAGCGTGCAGATGTACGCTGAGAGCGAACAGCCAATCGGACACCTTCTCGGGGACGCGCTTCGCGCCCGCCGCGAGGAGTCCGGGCTGTCGCTCCGGGCGGCCGCCGAGCGCGCCGGCATGAGCCCGGCGCACCTCTCGGAGGTGGAACGCGGGCTCAAGGAGCCATCGTTCGGGGCCCTGGCGCGCATCGCCGACGCCATCGGCGTGGGGGCCGGCGAGGTATTCCTCGACCTGGCCATCGCGCTCGGCGCGGCGCCTCCCCGGCCGTCCCGTCGCCCGCTCGGGTTCGCACCCGACCCGCGTGACGAGATCGACTGGGCCGCAGGCCGCCTGCACCAGGAGGACCTCCGGGCGTTCGCCGCCTTCGGGGCCTTCCTCGCATCACAGAATCCCACCACGGACCAAGGAGTCACCACCGCATGAGCCCGCTCATCCCGATGGTCATCGAGCAGACCGCCCGCGGCGAGCGCTCGTTCGACATCTACTCGCGCCTGCTGAACGAGCGCATCATCTTCCTGGGTACCCCGGTGGATGACCAGATCGCCAACCTCATCGTTGCCCAGCTCCTGCACCTGGAGAGCGAGGACCCCGACAAGGACATCTCGCTGTACATCAACTCCCCGGGCGGCTCGGTGTACGCCGGCCTGGCCATCTACGACACCATGAACTTCATCAAGCCCGACGTGCAGACCATCTGCTGCGGCATCGCCATGAGCATGGGCGCGCTGCTGCTGGCCGGCGGCGCGGCCGGCAAGCGCATGGCGCTGCCCAACAGCCGCATCCTGATCCACCAGGTGCTGTCGGGCTTCCAGGGGCAGGCAACCGACATCGAGATCCACGCGCGCGAGACCCTGAACCTGCGCGCCCGCCTGGACCAGATCCTGGCGCTGCACACGGGCAAGACCGAGGAGCAGATCCACGTCGACTCCGAGCGCGACCGCTTCTTCACGGCCGAGGAGGCCGCGGAGTACGGCCTGGTCGACCGGGTGATCGAGAGCCACTAGCCCAGAGGTGGACAGGCCGGCTCCGGGGATGGTCCCCGGGGCGGGCCTGTCCACCGTGATCACCATGCTCCCGGTGGGCTCGCCCAGCCACGGTTCGGGCACCCCGTGCCTGCGCCCGGCGCCTACCCTGTGCGCCAGTGGGTGACATCGCCGCCATCCGGGCCGAGGGGCTCGGGAAGACCTACGGCTCCGGGCCGCCGGCACTCGACGGCGTGGACCTGGAGGTGGCGCAGGGCGAGCGCATCGGCTTCTTGGGGCCCAACGGCGCGGGCAAGACCACGTTCATCCGGTGCGCGCTGGGCGTGCTGCGCCCCACGGCGGGATCGGTGGCCATCCTGGGCCACGACGTCGGCACGGACCGCATGGCGGCATTGGCCCAGGTGGGCTACGTGCCGGGCGACCTCGGCATGATCAAGCAGGTGACCGGGCGCCGCATGCTCGATGCCCTCGCCCGCCTGCACCCGCGCCCGCCGGTGCTCCAGGAACGCCTGCTGGCCGCCCTGGAGCTCGACGCCGCCGCGCTGGCCAAGCGCATCCGCGACTACTCCACCGGCATGCGCCAGAAGCTGGGGCTGGTGGCGGCGCTGCAGCACGACCCCCCGGTCATCATCCTCGATGAGCCCACGTCGGGGCTGGATCCCGTGATGCAGGCCCGCCTGCTGGCCATGCTCGACGAGCGCGCCCGCGAGGGCCGCACCGTGTTCTTCTCCAGCCACGTGCTGGGCGAGGTGGACGAGCTGTGCGACCGCGTGGCCATGGTGCGCGGGGGGAAGCTGCTGCTGGTGCGCGACGTGGACGAGCTGCGCCGCGCGCGCATGCGCACCGTGGAGGTGCTGTTCGACCGCCACGTGGACCCCGCCACCTACCGCGTGGACGGCATGGGCGATGTGCGGGTGGAGGGCCATGTGCACCACTTCACCCTGTCCGGCGACCCCGGCCCGCTGCTGGCCCGGCTCGGGGCCCTTGCCCCACGCGACATCACCATCGAGGCCGCGCGCCTGGAGGACGTGTTCCGCGCCCTCTACCTGGGGGACGACTCCTGATGGGCGTGGTGCTCTCCCTCGCGCTGCGCCGCTCCCTCCGCCGCACGCTCCTGCTGGGGGTGGCCCTCGGCTCCTTCCTGTTCCTCGTGGGCCTGTCCTACTCGTCGGTGGACGAGAACCAGATCCGCAGCCTGGTGGAGTCGCTCCCCCCCGCCCTGCAGGCGTTCGTCAAGGGGTCCGACATCGCCAGCCCCGCGGGCTACCTGGGCTCCACCTTCATCCACCCCATCACGCTCTCCATCATGGCGGCCACGGCCATCGCCGCGGGCGCCGCGCCCGCCCGTGACGTGGAGACGGGCGTGGCCGAACTCATGCTGTCGCGCCCGCTCACGCGGGCGTCCTGGCTGGGCGCCGAGATCGTGGCCATGGTCATCCAACTGGTCATCGTGGCCACCATGGGCTTCATCGGTGCCCTCATCGCCATCACCACCGTGGACGCCCTGGCCCCGGTCTCACCCACCCACCTTCTGCTCACAAGCATCCCGCTGCTCATCCTGTTCCTCGGCATCGGCGCGGTCACCATGCTGGCCGGCGCGTTCTCGCGCACGGGCGCGCGGGCCATCGGCTGGGGAACGGCCTTCGCCCTGGTGGCGTACGCCCTCGACTACCTGGCCCAGGTATGGGGCGTGGCCGAGCCCCTGGGCCCGCTGTCGGTCATGCACTGGTACCGCCCCGCCACCATCCTGGGCACGGGCACGGTGCCCGCCTCCACGTGGGCGGTGCTGATCGGCGTGGCCGTGGTGGCCACCGCGCTCGCGCTGGCGGTCACCTCCCGGCGCGAGGTGGCGCCGTGAGGTGACCGCCGCGGCGCGGCGCTACGAGCCCGGGCGCAGGTTGCCCTTGGGCGGGTTGGTCTTCGTGAGCTGCTGGAACGTGGCGTACGCCGGCTTCTGGCCGCCCGCGAACGTGCGGATCCCGCCCGGCCAGTCGGGGTTGTCCTGCAGCTGGAACCAGATGACCACCGGCACGCGGCTGCTCTTCACGAACGGCAGCCGGAAGATCTGCTGCATGAACGTGCGCTGCTGGGCGGTGGTGAAGGCCACCTTGCGGTAGGTGGTCTTGGCGGTGGTGTACGACGCCTCGGTGATGTAGATCTTCTTCGACTTGCCGCCCGGCAGGCGGTTCACCGCCGATGCGATCTCGGGCAGGGTGCCCCACGACGGCACCACCCTGCGGGTGCTGGTGGGGCCCACCGCCGGGTAGATGTGCTGGGAGTACTGCCACGGGCCGGGCTTCAGGCCATAGGTGCGCAGGTCCTTGATCCAGTCGAGCGTGCCCCGGCCCGTGCTGTCGGACTTGCCCTTGGGACCCGTGACGCCCACGATCGGCACGGCGCTCGAGTTGGCGCGGCGGATGGCGGGAACCGCGAGGTTGGCCATCTGCACGTACTTGGGCGACGACACCACCTTGCTGCCCGAGTACTGCGGGGCGAAGTACAGGCTGAGGTTGGGCTCGTTCCAGATCTCGTAGAACTTGACCTTGCAGGTGCCCTGGCCGGGGATCTCGGTGCGCCCGTTGTACCGGGTGGCCAGCGCGCTCATGAAGTTGGCGTAGTCCTGCGCCTGGAGCGGGGCCTTGGAGTTCCACACCACCCCGCGCGTGCCCTTGGCGCCACCGGTTGCCCATCCCGGGGCGTTCCACGTGGACACGATGGGCTGCATGCCGGCCTTCACCACGCCGCACAGGGTGGTGTCGGCCCACGTCCAGTCGTACGCCGGGTCGAGGTGGTTGGTGGGGTTGGCCGGCTTGGTGGGGGCGGCCGTGGCCCAGAACAGGTCGATGCGCAGCACCTGGGTGCCCGTGGCCTGCGCCAGGGCGATGCGGCCCGGGATTTCCGCGGCCTGGCTGGCGGCCATGCGGTCATCCTGCAGGCCGATGGCGGCTCCTGCGCCCATCGCGGGAAGCGCGGCACCGGCCACCACTGCGGCGGCCAGCATCGTCGGGGCGGTGATTCTCACGATCATGCTCCGGGTCGAAAACGGGGATCGCGGCGAGGCTAGCAACGCGGGCGGGCGGTCCCGCCCCGGTGGTTCCGCGGTGTCACGTCCCCCGGCGATCGGCGAAGAACCCCCGCAGCAGGTCGGCCGACTCCACGGCCAGCACGCCCCCCTCAACCGGGATGCGCGTGGGGAGGCGCGGGTCGCGGAACACATCCAGCACGCTGCCCGCCGCGCCCGACACCGGCTCGGGCGCGGCGTACACCACGCGCTCGGGACGCGCCTGCAGCAGCGCGCCCGCGCACATGGGGCACGGTTCCAGGGTCACGTACACGGTGGCGCCCACCAGGCGCCAGCCGCCCAGCGCGATGGCGGCATCCCGGATGGCCAGCACCTCGGCGTGCGCGGTGGGGTCCTGCCGCAGCTCCCGCTCATTGCGCGCCGCGGCGATCACCTCGCCATCCCGCACCACCACGCAGCCCACCGGCACGTCGTCGTGCGCGGGCGCGCGGCGGGCCTCGTCAAGTGCCCGGCGCATCCAGCGCTCGTCGTCGGCGGTGCTCATGGACCCTCCCTCCCCGCGGAGCGGATGGGGACTCCCCCCGCATCAAACGCCACCGCGTAGCGCAGGTCCAGCACGCCGGGGTCGGCGGCGATCGCATCGGCGGCCGCCCGGGCGGCGCGGGCATCCAGCCCCGCCACCGCGAGCAGCGCCCCGTCGGATGCCCGCGCGCCACCGGGCACCAGCACCGCCACGGCGCGGGCGCCCTCCACGGGGGCCGGCGCGCCCCCGCCGGGCGGGATGAGCACCACCCTGCCGGCCGCGATGCCACCGGCCAGCGACCGGCCACCGGGGTCGTCGCCGATGGAACGCCAGGCACCATCTCGGGCGTCCAGCGATGCGTCGGTGCCCACGCGCGCGCGGAACGGGCGATCGCCGGTGCCCACGCGGGCCCCGGCCGCCCGCAGCGCGCCGGCCAGCGGGGGATCGGCGGCCACCACCGGGCGCCCGCCACCCGACCCCCGCACGAAGGGCTCGGGCCACGTGCCCACCACGCCGCGCACGCTCTGCGCGCCGCCCCATGCCCGGTAGTCCCACCAGGCCACGTCACCCGCGGCCAGGCGCGCCGACCGCGCGCCCACGGGCGACTCCAGCCCGTTGACGTAGAAGAACCAGTCGGCCGGCACCGATGCGTCGGCGGTGCGCCCGAGCATGCCGTTGACGAACCCGCCGCCGTACGCGGTATCCACGGGGGTCACGCCCTGCAGTGCTGCCAGCACGCTGCGGCCCGGGGCAACGCGCTGGTCGAGCAGCACCTGCGCCCCGTACGCATCGGTGGCCACCACGCGTGCCGACGGCTGCCCCTCCGCGGGGCCGGGGGCCTCCGAGCGGCGCTCGCAGCCGGCGGCCACCAGGGCGGAGGCGCCCACCACGAGCGCCAGGGCGGCGGCCAGGGCTCGCCCGGCCACCCGCCTACTCATAGTGCAGGGCGTCCAGCGGATCCAGCTTGGCCGCCCGGCGCGCGGGGAGCACGGCGGCCAGCACGCCCGCCAGCACGGCCACCACCACGAAGATCACGAGCTGCGTCCACGGGATGCGGAAGAGGATGCCCTCGTCCCGGAGGCCCAGCGAGAACACCCACGCCAGCACCACTCCCAGGATCACCCCGATCACCCCGCCGATGCCCGAGGTGATCACGCTCTCGTAGCGCACCATGCGCCGCAGCTGCGACCGGGTGAGGCCGATGGCGCGCAGCATGCCGATCTCGCGGGTGCGCTCGGTGATGCTGAGCACCAGCGTGTTGACGATGCCGAACAGCGAGATGACCACGCTCATGGCCAGCAGCACGTAGAGCAGGTACAGGATGGAGTCGACCCTGCTGCTGATCTCGTCGCGGTACTCGGCGTTGGTGCGCACCTCGGCCACGGGGAACGGCGTGAGCGCCGTGGCCACGGCGTCCTTCACCGCCACCGGATCCTGCCCCGGCTGCACGGTGGCCAGCACGAAGATGGGATCGCGCGCGGTGAACGCCCGCGCGAACCCGGCCTGCGACACGATGGCCCCGCCCTCGAAGAGGATGCGATCGCGGAACACCCCCGCCACGCGGTAGGCCGCGGTGTCGCCGGTGGACGTGCGCACGCGCACCGTGCCGCCCACCCCCACGCCCTCCTGGTCGGCCAGGTCCTGCTCCACCACCGCCTGGCCCGGCGACAGGTCGCGCAGCGCGTCCTGCGATCCGTCGACCCACTCGAACGCCAGTCCGCGCGCGGCCGCCTGCGGGTCGAGCCCGAACACCGTCGCCCGGCCCCCGCCCGGAGTCCGCGCGCCGTCGGTGAGCACCGACACCACGTCCGATACCCCGGGGGTGGCGCGCACGGCGGCCACGCTGGCCTCGGGGATGGGCTGGAAGCTCTTGCCCGACACGATCAGGTCGCCCCGCAGGGTGGTGTCGATGGCGCCGGTGACCGACGCCTTGAGCCCCTGCGCGAACACCGCGACGAACGACACCAGCCCGATGCCGATCATCAGCGCCGCCGCCGTGGCGGCCGTGCGCGACGGATTACGGGTGGCGTTCTGGCGGGCCAGGCTGCCCGATGCCCCGGGCAGGCGCTCCAGCGGCCAGCCGATGACCCGTGACAGCCCCGGCACCAGGTAGCGCAGGAGGCCGCCGATGGCGAAGAACACCAGCAGCGCCCCCAGCGCCATCACCAGCAGGCGCTGCGTGGCCGGCCCCTCGCGGTTCAGCCCCAGCACGATCAGCACCACGCCGCCGATGGTGAGCAGCCCCGCGAACGCGGGCGTGAACCGCGACAGGCGGCCGCGCGGGATCTCGGTGCCCTCGCGCAGCGCGGCCACCGGCGGCACGCGGCTGGCCCGAAGCGCCGGGATGAGCGCGGCCACCACGCTCACCAGCACGCCCACCAGCAGCGCCGTGAGCGCGATGCCCCACGAGAGCTGCGCGCCGGCCACGGGGATGCCCCCGGGCAGGAAGGTGTCGAACACCCACACCAGCAGCGCGGCGAACCCATAGCCCGCCGCCAGCCCCACCAGGCCGGCCACGAGGCCGATCACGAACGCCTCGCCCACCACCGACGTCATCACCTGGCGGCGGCTGGCGCCGATGGTGCGCAGCAGGCCCAGCTCGCGCAGGCGCTGCGCCACGGTGATGGAGAACGTGTTGAAGATGATGAACGCGCCCACGAACAGCGCGATGACCCCGAAGGCCAGCAGCGCGGGCCGCAGGAAGGTGTTGATGGCCTCGGTGGTCTGCTGCGCCTGGTCGGCGGCGTCCTGCTGGCCGGTGCGCACCTCCACGCCCGCGGGCATGGTGGCCGCGATGCGCCGGGCCAGCACCTGCGGGGTGACCCCGGGAGCGGCCTGCACCGCGATGGAGTTGACCTTGCCCTCGAGGCCGAACCACCGCTGCACGTCATCCTTGGTGGCGATGACGATGGTGGTGCCGCCGATGGACGACACGTTGGCGAACGTGACCGTGCCGGTGAGGGTCACCTGCTTCACGCCGGTGCGCGTGGCGATGCCGAGGCGCGACCCCGGGGCAAGCCCCTGCGCGGAGGCCAGGCCCTCGTTCACCGCCACCTGCCCGTCGCGCGCGGGGTAGCTGCCCGACGCCAGCTGGGTGGCCCGGAAGGGATCGGGCGTGAGGGAGAACACGAACGACGGCGCGCCCGTGGACTGCACGTACTCGCCGTTCACAACGGGCGACCCCAGCGCCGCCAGCTCCGGCGCGGCCTTCTGCACGCCGTCCACCCGCGCGACCTTCGCCACCAGCGATTCGGGCAGGGTGGGCACGCTCTGCAGCCCGCCCTCGAAGTCGGTGCGGGGTGACACGCGCACGTCCACGCCGATGTTGGCGGCCTGGAAGATCTCGTCGAACGCCCGGGTGATCTGGCTGGTCAGCACCAGCGTGCCCGTGACCATCGCCACGCCCAGCAGGATGGCGATGGCGGTGAGCGCGGCGCGCAGCTTGCGCTGGCGCAGCCCGGCGAAGATGAGGCGGATCACGCCGGGTCGAGCGTGCGGACGGCCTCGTACACCTGGTCGGCGTCCATCCCCGCACGGTCCATGACCACCCGACCGTCCGACAGCATCACCACGCGGTCGGCGATGCTGGCGGCGCGCGGGTCGTGCGTGACCATCACCACGGTGCGCCCGCGCTCATCCACGGCCCGACGCAGCAGGTCCAGGATCTCGTGCCCGCTGGCCGAGTCGAGGTTGCCCGTGGGCTCGTCGGCGAAGATGACCGTGGGCTCGGCCACCAGCGCGCGGGCGATGGCCACGCGCTGCTGCTGGCCACCCGAGAGCTCCGACGGCTTGTGCCCGGCGCGGTCGGCCAGGCCCACGTCGGCCAGCACGGCGTCCACCCGGCCGTCGGAGTCGCGCTCACCGGCGATGCGCAGCGGCAGCGCCACGTTCTCGCGCGCCGTGAGCATGGGCAGCAGGTTGAACGACTGGAAGATGAACCCGATGGCCGACCGCCGCAGCACGGTGAGATCGCGATCGGACAGGCCCGACAGCGCGGTGCCGTCGATGGTGACCGATCCCGAGGTGGGACGGTCGAGGCCGGCCAGGCAGTGGAGGAGCGTGGACTTGCCGGAACCGGAGGGCCCCATGACCGCCGTGAACTCCCCGCGCGGGAACTGGATGTCCACGTCGCGCAGGGCGTCGATGGCCGCCTCGCCCGACCCGTAGCGCCTGCCCAGCCCCTCGGCACGAACGGCCGGCCCGGGGGCGCCGCCTGTCTGCGTGGCGTCGTGGTTCACGGGTCCGCACGGTAGCGCGTCCGAACGTCCCGCATTTGGGCGATGGTCATTGCCCATACATCGGGACGGCGCTAGCGTGGGGGTGTCGCGATGGAGAACCTTCCGCCACACGTCGAGCTGTGCCCGGCCGTGCCCACGCGCAGCGACCCCCGCGGGTCGGCGCTGACCGTGCATGGCGTGGAGCGCGTGCTGGGCGGCCGCCCCGTGCTGCAGGGCATCGACCTCGACGTGCCGGCCGGCACGGTGCTGGCCCTGCTGGGCCCCTCGGGGTGCGGCAAGACCACCCTGCTGCGCTGCATCGCGGGACTCGACCGCCCCGACTCGGGGCTCATCGTGGTGGACGACTTCACGGTGTCGGGCCCGGAGTGCTTCGTGCCGCCCGAGAAGCGCCGCATCGGCATGGTGTTCCAGGAGCCGGCCCTCTTCCCCAACCGCACCGTGGGCGGCAACGTGGGCTACGGCCTGCCCCGCTCCGAGCGCAGCGGCCCGCGCATGGAGCGCGCTCTGGCCCTGGTGGGGCTCAGCGGGGCTGCGAATCGCCTGCCGTCCACGCTGTCGGGCGGTCAGCAGCAGCGGGTGTCGCTCGCCCGCGCCCTGGCCGCCGAGCCATCGCTCATCCTGCTGGACGAGCCGTTCTCGGCCCTCGACGCCCCGTTGCGCGCGGAGTTGCGCGGCGAGGTACGCCGGCTGCTGGCCGCCGCCGGCGCCACGGCGGTGTTCGTCACGCACGACCAGGAGGAGGCATTCCTCATCGGCGACCAGGTGGCGCTGATGCTGGAGGGCCGCATCGCCCAGGTGGGTACCCCCGCCGACCTGTACGAGCGCCCCGCCAGCCGGGCGGTGGCCACGTTCGTGGGCGATGCCAACCTGCTGCCCGCCGAGGCCACAGGCGACACGGCCGACACCCCGGTGGGCAAGGTGCCACTGGCACGCCCGGCGCACGGCACCGTGGAGGTGGTCATCCGCCCCGAGTGCATCGCCGCCTGCCAGGGGGATGACGCCATCGTGGAGCGCATCGAGTACTACGGCCACGACGCGGTCATCGTCACCAGCAGCCGCGGCTGCCCGGTGCGGTGCCGCGTGATGGGACGCCCGCCCTACGACCCGGGGGACCGCATCGGCCTGGAGTACGTGGGCGAGCCCAGCGTGGCGTTCTCGCCCTAGGGGTTTTATCTAACGGTCATTACCTATAGAGTCGCCGACGTCCCACCTGGCGATTCCACGAGGAGACCTCTTGAACATCCGTCCGCGCGCCATCGTCGGCGCCTCCATCGCAACGTTGGCCTCGGTCCTGGTGCTGTCCGCATGCGGCAGCTCGTCCGACACGGCGGCCACCACCGGGGCCGCCGCTGACGGCGGCGCCCTCACCGTGTACTCCGGCCGCGAGGAGGAGTACATGGCGCCGGTGTTCGACGCCTATGAGGAGGAGTCGGGCACCACGCTGGACGTGCGCTACGGCGACTCGGCCGACCTGGCGCTGCTCATCGGCGAGGAGGGCAGCAAGACGCCCGCCGACGTGTTCATCGCCCAGAGCCCCATCTCGCAGTCGTACCTGCGGCAGAAGGACCTGCTGTCGGAGCTCCCGCAGGACGTGCTGGACCGCGTGCCGGCCAAGCTGCGCGCCGAGGACGGCACCTGGGTGGGCATCGCCGGTCGCCAGCGGGTGCTGGTGTACAACACTGACCTGGTAAAGGAATCGGACCTTCCGAAGTCGGTCACCGACCTCACCAAGGCCGCCTACGAGGGCAAGGTGGCGGTGGCGCCGTCCAACGCCTCCTTCCAGGACTTCGTGGCCGCGCTCAACCAGCTGGTGGGCAAGGAGAAGGCCGACGCCTGGCTCAAGGGCATGGCCGCCAATGGCGCCAAGGCCTACGCCAAGAACGGCGCCATCGTGGAGGCCGTGACCCGGGGCGAGATCCCGATGGGCCTGGTGAACCACTACTACGTGCTGGAGGCCAAGGAGGACGACCCCAACGCGCCGGTGGCCTCCCACCGGTTCCCCGGCACCGACCCGGGCAGCCTCTTCCTGGTGGCCACGGCATCGGTGCCGGAGGCCACGCCCGACAAGGCGCAGGCCGATGGGCTGGTGAAGTTCCTGCTGTCGGACACCGCGCAGGAGCTGATCGTGGCCGGTGAGGGCGAGTACCCCACCGTCCCCGGCGTGAAGGCCGCCGAGGGCGCCCCGTCACTCGCCGAGAGCGACTACCCGGCGTACGACCTGTCGAACCAGGCCGACCTGAAGGCCATTGCCACGCAGATCCGGGAGAGCGGGCTCGCCGGATAGCGGCAGCCCATGGCGCGCGCGAGGGGCCACCGCAGTCGCGGTGGCCCTCGCCGTGCCCTTCGCCCTGCCGTTCGCCTACCTGGTCGTCCGGAACGCGCAGGACATCCCCGGCCTCTGGTCGGCGATCGCGGACGACCGCCTGCTCGGTCCGCTGCTTCGCAGCCTGGCCCTGGGGATCTCGGTGGCGCTGGCGGCCGCCGTACTGGGCACTGCCGCCGCGTGGCTGGTGGCGCGCACCGACCTGCGCGCCCGACGCATGTGGGCGCTGCTCCTGTGCCTGCCCCTGGTCATCCCCTCCTTCGTGGGAGCGCTCGCACTCATCGCCGCGTTCGCGCCCGGGGGCCTGGTGGCGGAGGTGCTGGGCATCGGCTGGCTCCCCGAGGTGGCGGGCTTCAACGGGGCCTTCATCGTGCTCACGCTGCTCACCTACCCCTATGTGTTCCTGCCGGTAGTGGCCCGGCTGCGCAGCCTGCCGCCATCGCTCGAGGAAAGCGCCCGCCTCCTGGGGCGCCGCCCGCTCGAGGTATTCCGCACCGTGGTGCTGCCGCAGTCGCGCGCCGCCATCGCCGCGGGCGCGCTGCTGGTGTTCCTCTACGTGATCAGCGACTTCGGCGCGGTGCAGTTGCTGCGCTACGACACCCTCACCCGGGCCATCTACGCCGATCGCCTCCTCGACCCCATCACCTCCATCGCGCTGAGCCTGGTGCTGGGCCTCCTGGCGGTGGCCGTGGTGGCCATGGAGAGGCGGTCGTCCCGCGTGGGGCTGCGCGACCAGTCGCGGGCCGGGCGGGCCCTCACGGTGCCCATGGGCGGGTGGCGATTCGCGGCCTACGGGTTCCTGGTGTTGCTCATCGGCTTCTCGCTGGTGGCCCCCATCGCCGTGCTGGCCTTCTGGGCCATCCGCGGGCTGGCGCAGGGATCGGCCGACGCGGGGTCGGTGCTGGCCGACCCCGGCCTCATCGTGCAGCCGCTCCTCAGCACCGCAGGCGTGAGCGTGGCCAGCGCCCTGGTGGCCATCGTCATCGTGCTGCCCATCGCCTACCGCAGCGTGCGCCGGCCAGGACGCCTTGGCGAGGTGCTGGCCGGCACCGTGGTGGGCGGGTTCGCGCTGCCCGGCCTGGTCACCGCGCTGGCCTTCGTGTTCTTCACGCTCTCCGCGCCCGGGCCGCTCGGCGCGCTCTACCAGACCCTTCCGCTACTGGTGCTGGCCTACGTGGTGCACCACGGCGCGCTGGCCCTGGGGGCCGCGCAATCGGCGGTGGCCGGGGTGCCCGCGCGGCTGGACGATGCCGCGCGCATCCTGGGCCGCAGTCGCTGGCGCAGGTTCGTGGGGGTGGAGGTGCCGCTCATGCTGCCCGCCCTGGCAGCGGGTGCCGGGCTGGTGCTGCTGTCCACCGCCAAGGAGCTCCCGGCCACCCTGCTGCTGGCACCACCGGGCTTCTCCACCCTGGCCATCGAGGTATGGCAGTTCGCGGAGCTGGCCGACTACGCCGAGGCCGCCATATTCGCCCTGGTGCTGGTGGCCATCTCGGCCGTGCTCACCTGGTTCCTGGTGGTGCGCCCCGCGCTGCGCTCGTGGGCCGAGTCGCCGGACGCGGGCGCCGCGCCGGTGACCGCGCCGCCGCCACCCGAGCCCACCACGCCCTAGCCCCGGCGGGGCTCAGTCGAAGTAGGTGTCCTCGGCCGTCCAGGGCGGGGCGCAGGTGACGATCATGCGCATCTCGCCGCTGCCGGTGTTGGTGATCTGGTGCCACGACCCCACGGGGATGAGGATGGCGTCGCCGGCCGTCACGGCCCGCTCCTCGCCGTCGATCTCCATGAGCGCCTCGCCCTCCACCAGGTAGTACATCTCCTCCGACACCTTGTGGTGGTGGCGATCGGTCTGCCCGCCCGGGGGAAGGGCCGCCTCGGCCATGCTGTGGTTGGCGACCGGCGACACCGAGAGATCGAGCAGCGACCGGATGGTGCTGCCGTCGGTGGTGGTGAAGGGCTCCGCGTCGCGGTAGGCGCGCACCTCCATCAGTGGAACGCCCTGGCCAGCCGCTTGCGGTACTCGGGCACCAGCGGGTGGGTGTCGCCCAGCTCGCGGAACTGCCCGATGAGCATCTTGCGCAGGTCGTCCTTCAGTGCCTGGTCGGTGGTGGTGGCGGCGGCGTCCACCAGGCTGGCGAAGGCCTGCTGCCAGTCCTCGCGCTCCAGCGCCGCCATGCCGGCCTGGATGTCCGGCAGCTCATTGCCCATCAGGCGAACGCGGGCCAGCAGGCCGGCGGCCACGGCGTCGTGCTCGGCGGGCCGCAGCACCTCCACGGCCTCGTCCCGCTCGTCGCGGTCGATGAGGATGTGTGCCAGCGCGATGCGGGCGTCGGTGCGCCCGGCGTCGCGGAAGATGGCCTCGCGCAGGCTGTCCTCATCGCCCTCGGCCACCAGCATGTCCACCTTGCTGGGCACGAGCGTGTCGAGGAACGCCTCCATCTGCGCCGGGGCCACCAGGCCCACGAACTCCTCCACCACCTTGCCGTCCTTGAACGCCTTGACGGCGGGGATGCTCATCACCTGGAACTGCTGCGCCAGGCCGGGGTTGGCGTCGATGTCCACCTTGGCCAGCACCACGTCGGGCTCGCGCCTGCCCACCGCGTCCTCGATGAGCGGCCCCAGCTGGCGGCAAGGCCCGCACCAGGCGGCCCAGAAGTCCACCACCACGGGGACCTCATGCGACCGCTCGATCACGTCGGATTGAAACGAACTCTCCGTCACGTCCATGTCCTAAAGACTAGAGGGGGCGATGGAGGCGGGGCGGGCGTTGCGGTGACCGGGCAACCGGAGCCGGTAATCGCCATTTGCGGCCCCCGCAAATGGCCATTGCGTTTCGCGACGTGCCCGGGCACCGCAACGCCCGCCCTGCCGTCTCCACCTCTAGGATCACGCGCATGGCCGAGAACGAATTCGTTTACCAGATGCACAAGGTGCGGATGTCGTACCCACCCGACAAGGTGGTGCTGGACGACATCACGCTGGCATTCCTGCCCGGCGCCAAGATCGGCGTGCTGGGGCTCAACGGCGCGGGCAAGAGCACGCTGCTCAAGATCATGGCCGGGGAGGTCACCCCCTCCAACGGCGACGCCATGCCCGGCAAGGGCGTGAAGGTGGGCTACCTGCCGCAGGAGCCGCGGCTGGACGAGGGCAAGGACGTGCGCGGCAACGTGGAGGAGGGCGTGGCCGAGCGCCGCGACCTCCTAAACCGCTTCAACGAGATGAGCGCCAAGCTGGGCGAGCCCATGGAGCCCGACGAGATGGAGGCGCTGCTGGAGGAGTACCAGCGCGTGCAGGACGCCATCGAGCGCACCAATTCGTGGGACCTGGACCGCCAGGTGGAGGTGGCCATGGACGCCCTGCGGCTGCCGCCGGGCGACGCCGACGTGGCCAACCTGTCGGGCGGAGAGAAGCGCCGGGTGGCGCTGTGCCGCCTGCTGCTGTCGGCCCCCGACATGCTGCTGCTGGACGAGCCCACCAACCACCTCGACGCCGAGTCGGTGGCCTGGCTGGAGCGGTTCCTCGACGAGTACCCCGGCACCGTGGTGGCCGTCACCCACGACCGCTACTTCCTCGACAACGTGGCCGGCTGGATCCTGGAGCTCGACAACGGCCGCGGCATCCCGTGGCAGGGCAACTACTCGTCGTGGCTCGAGCAGAAGGAGACACGCCTGGCCCAGGAGGAGAAGCAGGCCAGCAAGCGCCAGAAGGCCATCGCCCGCGAGCTGGAGTGGGTGCGCACCAATCCCAAGGGACGCCAGGCCAAGAGCAAGGCCCGCGTGGCCAACTACGAGCAGCTGGTGGCCGAGGAGGCCGACGTCCAGAAGCGCGGCGGGGCAGCCGACATCCGCATCCCGCTGGCCCCTCGCCTGGGCGACAAGGTGGTGGAGGCGAAGGGCCTCTCCAAGGCCTTCGGCGACAAGCTGCTGTTCGACGACCTGTCGTTTTCCCTGCCGCCCGGCGGCATCGTGGGGATCATCGGCCCCAACGGCGCCGGCAAGACCACGCTGTTCCGCATGATCACGGGCCAGGAGCAGCCCGACGGTGGCTCACTCGACGTTGGCGAGACCGTGCGCATGGCCTACGTGGACCAGAGCCGCGACGCCCTCGACCCCAAGAAGACGGTGTACGACGAGATCAGCGACGGTCGCGACGTGATCGACCTGGGCGGGGGCAATGAGGTCCAGGCCCGCGCCTACACCGCGGCGTTCAACTTCCGCGGCTCCGACCAGCAGAAGCCGGTGGGCCAGCTGTCGGGCGGCGAGCGCAACCGCGTGCACATGGCCAAGATGCTGTCGGGCGGCGGCAACCTGCTGCTGCTGGACGAGCCCACCAACGACCTCGACGTGGACACGCTGCGCGCGCTGGAGACCGCGCTCGAGACCTTCTCGGGCTGCGCGGTGATCATCACCCACGATCGCTGGTTCCTCGACCGCGCGGCCACGCACATCCTGGCCTTCGAGGGCGACAGCAACGTGGTGTGGTTCGAGGGCTCCTACTCCGAGTACGAGGAAAACCGGCGCATGCGCATGGGCGGGGACGCCGACACCCCGCACCGCATCAAGTACCGCCGGCTCACCACCCCGGCCTGAGTCACGCGGGGCGCCGCGGCGGGAACGCTCCCGCCGCGGCGCACGCCCGTGATCAGTCGCTGCAGGTACCCACCGCGGTCCAGGCGCCCCCGCCCTGCCAGGTGCCGGCGGCGCGGAACTGGCCGTTCACCGAGATGGTGATGGTGCGCACGGTGCCGTCCAGCGCCAGGTCGGCGCTGTCCACGCCGATGGTGCCGCCGGGCCCGTTGGGGCTGTCGAAGCCGATCTCGTAGCCGCCCAGCGACGAGCCGGTGGCCTCGATGCCGCGGCCGATCACCTCGCACGACGACAGGTCGAACGTGCGCGAGAGCTTGGGGCTGCCGATGGTGATGGTGTCACCCGTGGCCGATCCGCCACCGCTGGGGTTCTTGCCCGAGCATGACGACGGGCGGTCGGGCCACGCCGCGGCGAGCGCCGCGGCCGTGCGCGGGCCGTAGCGGCCGTCGGCCGTGAGCCCCTCGGCGCGCTGGAATGCCTTGAGCGCGGTCTCGGTGCCCGAGCCGAAGATGCCGTCCACGTTGCCGCCGTAGTAGCAGAGGCCCTTGAGCGTGGTCTGCAGCAGGTCCACGGCATCGGTGGAGTCGTTGCCCAGGGCCAGGTTGAGGGCCGCCATGGTCTGCGGGCCGGCGATGCCGTCCGCGGGCAGGCCCGCACGCGCCTGGAAGCGCTTGACCGCCGCGGTGGTGACGGGACCGAACACGCCGTTGATGGGGCCCGAGTAGAAGCCCAGGTCGGTCAGGTCCTGCTGCACTTCCTTGTTGGCCCGCACCGCCGGGTTCTCGGCGGGCTTCGCCGTGGTGGTGGTGCCCGTGGTCCCGGTGGTGGCCGTGGTGGATGCCGCCGTCGTGGTGGCGGTGGTGGCGGTGGTGGCCGTGGTCTCGGTGGTGGGAGTGGTGGGCGTGGTGGGGGCCGTGACCGTGACGGTCTCGGTGCCGCCGAAGCTGCAGCCGGCGGCCACGAGTGAGATCGTTGCCAGTCCGGCCACGGCCGCGGCGATGCGTGGGGTCCTCATTCGGGAGTCACCTCGGGAAGGGAGTGTCGTCCCGGAAGGAGTTCGGTATCGCCCCCCGCCGCCCTTCCCGGTGTACCCTCCGCCGTCGCCCCGCGGACGCGCGGGGAGTACCTGCACGAGATCTCGCACGAGGAGCCTCAGTGAGCGCATCACCCGACCCGTTCAACGCACGCGCCACCCTGTCGGCCGGCGGCACCGACTACGCCATCTGGCGCCTGGGCGCGCTGGGGCAGGACCTGTCGCGCACGCCGTTCGTGGTGAAGATCCTCATCGAGAACGTGCTGCGCAACGCCGGCGGCGAGTTCGTGAGCGAGGACGACGTGACGGCCCTCGCGGCATGGACGCCCAACTCGGGCCTGGCCCGCGAGGTACCGCTGCTGCCCGCCCGCGTGGTGATGCAGGACTTCACCGGCGTGCCCTGCGTGGTGGACCTGGCCGCCATGCGCGACGCCATGCGCGACCTGGGCGCCGACCCGTCGCGCATCAACCCGTTGGTGCCCGCCGACCTGGTCATCGACCACTCGGTGCAGGTGGACTTCTTCGGCACGGACCACTCGTTCGAGGAGAACGTGGCCAAGGAGTACGAGCGCAACGCCGAGCGCTATGCGCTGCTGCGCTGGGCCCAGCAGGCCTTCAAGGACTTCCGCGCCGTGCCCCCGGGCACGGGCATCGTGCACCAGGTCAACCTGGAGTACCTGGCCAGCGTGGTGGCCACCCGCGAGGTGGACGGCGAGTTGCGGGCGTACCCCGACTCGCTGGTGGGCACCGACTCGCACACCACCATGATCAGCGGCATCGGCATCCTGGGCTTCGGCGTGGGCGGCATCGAGGCCGAGGCCAACCTGCTGGGGCAGCCCATCAACCTGCCGTGGCCGGTGGTGGTGGGCGTCAAGCTCACGGGCCAGCTGCAGCCGGGCGCCACCGCCACCGACCTGGTGCTCACCCTCACCGAGATGCTCCGCGCGCACGGCGTGGTGGGCAAGTTCGTGGAGTACTACGGCGACGGCCTGTCCAACATCACGCTGGCGGACCGCGCCACCATCGCCAACATGGGCCCCGAGTACGGCGCCACCACCGGCATCTTCCCGGTGGACGCCGAGGCGCTCCGCTACCTGGAGACCACCAACCGCGGCCACCTGGTGCCGCTGGTGGAGGCCTACTACCGCGAGCAGGGCATGTTCCGCGAGGACGGCGACCCCGACCCGCAGTACGACGAGAACCTGGACCTGGACCTGGGCGACGTGGTGCCCTCGCTGTCCGGCCCCCGCCGCCCGCAGGACCGCGTGGTGCTGCCCGAGGTGGGCAAGCGCTTCATGGACGAGTACCCCGAGGGCATGCACCAGAACGGGGGCGGCCGCCACTACGACACCATCGACGTGGAGCTGGACGGCCAGACGGCGGAGTTCGGCCCCGCCTCGGTGGCCATCGCCGCCATCACCTCGTGCACCAACACGTCCAACCCGTACGTGATGGTGGGTGCTGGCCTCGTGGCCAAGCGCGCCGTGGAGAAGGGCCTCACGGTCAACCCCACGGTCAAGACCTCCTTCGCGCCGGGATCCCAGGTGGTCACCGGCTACATGGAGAAGTCGGGGCTCATGCAGTACCTCGACCAGATCCGGTTCAACCTGGTGGGCTACGGTTGCACAACCTGCATCGGCAACTCCGGCCCGCTGGACGAGCCGGTCACCAAGGCCATCGAGGACAACGGCATGGTGGTGGCCGCCGTGCTGTCGGGCAACCGCAACTTCGAGGGCCGCGTGCACCCGCACGTGAAGGCCGCGTTCCTGGCGTCACCGCCGCTGGTGGTGGCCTTCGCCCTGGCAGGCCGCGTGGACATCGACCTCACCACCGAGCCCATCGGCACCGGATCGGACGGCCAGCCGGTGATGCTGGCCGACATCTGGCCGTCGGCCGATGAGGTGCGCGACGTGGTGGAGACCACCATCGACGCCGACCTCTTCAAGGAGTACTACGCCTCGGTGTTCGACGGCGACGAGCGCTGGCGCGCCATCCCGGTGCCCGCAGGCGACACCTACGCCTGGGACTCCGAGAGCACCTACGTGCAGCTGCCGCCGTTCTTCGAGGGGCTCACCCCCGAGGCGCCGGGCGTGACCGACATCGTCGACGCGCGGGCCCTGGCGGTGCTGGGCGACTCGGTCACCACCGACCATATCTCGCCGGCCGGCGTGATCCCGGTCAACTCGCCCGCCGGTGAGTACCTCATCGCCAAGGGCGTGGAGCCGCGCGACTTCAACTCGTTCGGCAGCCGTCGCGGCAACCACGAGGTGATGATGCGCGGCACCTTCGGCAACATCCGCCTGCGCAACGCGCTTGCGGGTGGCAAGGAGGGCAACTGGACCGAGCACGTCACGACCGGGGACATCATCCCCATCTATGACGCCTCCATGCGCTACCAGGCCGACGGCGTGCCGCTCGTGGTGCTGGCGGGCAAGGAGTACGGCTCGGGGTCGAGCCGCGACTGGGCCGCCAAGGGCACGGCGCTGCTGGGCGTGCGGGCGGTCATCGCGCAGTCGTTCGAGCGCATCCACCGCGGCAACCTCGTGGGGATGGGCGTGCTGCCCCTGCAGTTCCTCGAGGGCGAGTCGGCCGAGAGCCTCGGCCTCTCCGGGCACGAGACCTTCACCATCACCGGCCTGGCCGACATGGAGCCGCGCGCCATCCTCACCGTGCAGCTGGGTGACGGCCGCCAGTTCCAGGTGCAGAGCCGCATCGACGGACCCAACGAGATGAACTACCTGCGCAACGGGGGCATCCTGCCCACCGTGCTGCGCCGCCTCTACAAGGAGACGGCCGGCAAGTAGTCAGCGGCGGGCCCTTCGGGCTACTCGATCCCCTCCGCGGCGGCGTCCACCACCGCGCGGAGGGGGTCGGCCAGCCCGGGGCGGGCCGCCAGCGTGCCCGGGGCGCCCTCGGGGCCGGTGGGCAGGTCCTGCACCGTGCCCCCGGCGGCCGTGACGATCACCGCGCCCGCGGCCACGTCCCAGGCGTTCACGCCGAACTCGAAGTAGGCATCCAGCCGGCCGCAGGCCACCCAGGCCATGTCGAGGGCGGCCGAACCGCCGCGGCGCATGTCGCGCACGTGCGGGATCACGCCCATGAGTCGCGTGGCCTGGCGACGCCGGCGCACGGCGTCGTAGCCGAACCCGCTGCCGATGAGCGCCTGGCCCAGGTCGTCGCTCGGCTCGAGCGAGAGCACCTGGCCACCGAGGTGAGCAGGGCCACCACGCACGGCGCTGAAGGTCTCGCCGCGCAGGGGATCGTGCACCACGCCCACCAGGCCGCCGGCGTCGTCGTGGCAGGCGATGCTCACCGCCCACTGCGGGTAGCCCCACAGGTAGTTGGTGGTTCCGTCCAGCGGGTCCACCAGCCAGCGCAGGCCGCTGCTGCCGGCCTCGGCCTCGCCGGACTCCTCCGACAGGATGGCGTCGTGGGGCCGCTCGGCGCGGATGATGGACAGGATGGTGTGCTCGGCCTCGCGGTCGGCGTCACTCACCAGGTCGGTGGACGTGCTCTTTGCCGTGAGGCCCTCGTGGGGACCCTCGAAGCGGGACAGCAGTTGCTCGCCGGCCAGGCGGGCGGCGCGCAGCGCCATGTCCAGTGCCTGGGCGGCGTCGGATGGGTCGGTCGTCACGAGGGGGCATCCTACGCACCCGCGCCCGCCCTGCCGCGCTAGCCTTCCCGGCCGTGAGCGAGTCCGTCAACCTCATCTCCCCACGCGGCTACTGCGCCGGCGTGGAGCGCGCCATCGAGACCGTGGACCGGCTGCTCGAGGAGCGGGGTGCCCCCGTGTACGTGCGCGGCGAGATCGTGCACAACCAGTACGTGGTCAAGACCCTGGCCGACAAGGGCGCGGTGTTCGTGGAGACCCCCGAGGAGGTGCCCGCCGGCAGCATCATGGTGCTGTCCGCGCACGGGAGCGCCCCCGACATCTACGCGCGCTGCGCCGCGCGCGACCTCGAGGTGATCGACGCCACCTGCCCGCTGGTGAGCAAGGTGCACGCCGAGGTGCGGCGCTATGCCGGCCGGGGCGCCACGGTGCTGCTTGTGGGGCATGAGGACCACGATGAGGTCATCGGCACCCGCGGCGAGGCGCCCGACCGGGTGATCGTGGTGGAGGACGTGGCGCAGGCCGAGACCGTGCAGGTGCCCGACCCCGACAACGTGGCCCTCACCACCCAGACCACGCTGTCGCTGGACGACACCGCCGAGATCATCGCCGTGCTCAAGCGGCGCTTCCCCGCCCTGCAGTCACCCGCCTCCAGCGACATCTGCTACGCCACCCAGAACCGCCAGGACGCGGTCAAGACGTCCGTGGAGGAGACCAGCGCCGAGCTGGTGCTGGTGGTGGGATCGCAGAACTCGTCCAACTCGCAGCGCCTGGTGGAGGTGGCCCGCGCCGGCGGCGCGGCCAGCTACCTCATCGACGGCGTGGACGACCTGGACCCCGCATGGCTCGAGGGCCACCCCCGCGTGGCCCTCACCGCGGGGGCATCGGCGCCCGAGGTGCTCGTGCGCGAAGTGCTGGATTTCCTCGAAACGCGCGGATATTCGCGCAAGGGCAACGAGGTCCCCACGGACGAGGGCGTGGTGTTCGCGCTCCCGCCGCAAGTACGCTAGGCCGATGCGCCTTGCCACATACCTCACGGCGGCCGCCCTGGTGGTGGGCAGCCCCGTCGCGCTCGCCGGCACCACGTCTGCCGACTGCAGCGGGGGGGCCTGCACCGTCAGCGCGGACAAGGCGGCGTGGGCGCAGGTGGCCGAGGGCGTGAGGGGCGGCACGGTGGCCTACCCCCGCGCCACGCGCGGGGCGCTGCTGCGCGACATCCGCCTCAGCACCCAGCAGCCACGCGAGGGCGCCACGCCCACCGTGTGCGACGGGCGCCAGCAGGCCACGGCGCGGTACCTGTGGCGCACTGCGTCGGTCACCTTCATCAACGTCACCGCCGCGGGCCAGGACTGCACCAGCGACGACCCCGCGCGCTACCGGTGCACCACCCGCACCATCTCCGGCCTGGGGCGCACCCGTGACTGCATCAGTACGCGATGGCGCATCCTCACCTGGGGCCGCTACGTGCCGCGCGTGGGCGGCCAGTTCCAGCTGAGCGGCCCGCGCACCTACCCCATGGAGGCCGTGGCCCGCTCCGTGCGCTAGTCGCGCAGCAGCAGGGGGCCGTCCACCACCAGGTCCGAGGGGATGCGTCCGTGCAGGTCGGCGGCGTCCTGGGCGAACCGCGGGTCGATCTCGATGGCGTGGACGCTGGTCCCGTCGGCATCGCGCGGCACGGTGGCCCCCGCCTCCTCCAGCCAGCGCGCGGCACGGTCCACCATGGCCGCGCGGCACGTGGCGGGCGAGTCGGCGCCCTCGGCGTTCTTCACCGGCGCGAACCTCTCGTCCCGCGCCATCTCCACGGCGGCGGTGGCCGATGCCAGGGGAAGGGCGTCGAACATGAAGGCCTCGAACTTGACCGCGTTGGGCGCGGCCGGATCCGGATCATCCACGGTGGCCACCCGCTTGTCGGCCCGGTGGAAGGGCATGGCGGCCTGCCCGGTGGCGAGCCGGGTGGCGAACGCCCGGTCCAGGCAATGCACGCCGGTGGAGCCGGCCCAGTACATGAGGTCGCCGGCGTCGTCGGTGCGGCCGGCCAGGTCATCCGGCAGGTCGGTGTACTCCACCAGCCCGGCGCGCCCGTCCACGGTGGCCATCACGCCCATGCGCTCGGCGGCCGACTGCTTGGCCACCACCAGCGTGGACATCTCGGCGCGGGCCAGCAGGTGGGCGCCGATGAACGCGGGGTCGGCGGGGCGCATGAGCGGGTTGTCCACCTGGAAGGTCATGACCAGGTCGATCCCGCGCTCCTCCAGGTCGCCCAGGATCGCGGCCCGCTCCATGGCGCGGAATATGCCCCCATGGCCGTCCGGCGACAGCGCCAGGCGGTCGGGCGCCGCGCGCAGGATGTCGCCGGTCACCGGGTCGACGGCGGGCAGCATGCCCTGCACGAAGGTGCTCACCGAGTCGGGCTGCAGGCCGAACATCAGGTGCTGCTCGAGGAAGTCCCGGGTCTCGCCGTCATTGGCCTGGGACGTCATGAGCAGGAAGGGCAGGTCGCAGCCGTACCGGCGGCGGGTGGCGGCCACGCCCGCCGCATGCACCTCGAACAGGGTGGCGTTGCCCACCGGGCCGATGGGGAACATGCCCTTGGGGTGGTCGAACCCCAGGCGCGTGCCCTGCCCCCCGGCCAGCAGCACCACGGCCACCCGGCCGTCCCGCAACGCCTGCTCGCCGGCCTCGAACGCCATGCGCCGGCGCTGCGCCGCGCCCTCGTCACCCGGTGTCGGCAGGCGGTCCACCTGGGCCGGGCCGATGTCCCGGGTGGCGTGCGCGGCGGGCGTGCGCACCAGCTGGTCCACCAGGCGCGTGACCAGCGCCAGGTCGATTGATGCCACCTCCATGGCCAGGCGATCGGCCTGGTCCTGCGGCAGCGAGCGGATGGAGTCGGCCAGGCGCTGCTGCCCGGCCGACTCCAGCTCGCTGATCAGGACGTCGCTCACGCGGGGGTGAGGCAGACCTTGATCACGCCCTCCTCGCGGGACTGCATCTTGCGGTAGCCATCCGCGGCGTCCTCGAGCGACAGCTCCGTGGTGAGCACCGGCGCCGGGTCCAGGCGACCGCCCTTCACGGCGTCCAGCAGCTCGGGGAAGTACTTGGGGCCCGGCACGAGGCCGCCGGTGATGGTGATGTTGCGCAGGAACTGGTCGAACCAGTTGATCTCGGGCACGTTCTGCATGAAGTGGTCCATGCCCAGGCAGGAGATCGCTCCGCCCGCGCGCACGGTGGCGTGCGCCGCGGCCATGGACGACTTGCCGCTGATGCTGTCGATCACCACGTGGGCGCCCTCGCCGTCGGTCATCTCCAGCACCTGCTCCCGGATCTCCTCGGGGTCGCGCGTGGTCACCACGCCGGTGGCGCCCAGCTGCCGCGCCACCTCCAGCCGGTCCTCGTGGTGGCCCAGGGCGATGATGTGCGCCCCGTCCATGGCCTTGGCGCCGTGCACGCCGCACAGGCCCACCGCGCCATCACCGATGACCACCACGTTGAACCCCGGCTTCATGCCCGCGGTGCGCAGCCCGTGCCACGCCGTGGACATCACGTCCACCAGCGGCAGCATGGTCTTCTGGCGATCCATCCCCGCGAGCTCCTCGGGCATGGGGATGAGCGTGGTCGCGGCAAGCGGCACGCGCACGTACTCGCTCTGGCCGCCCTGCACCGTGCCGTCGTGCTGCCAGGTGCGCGGCGCCCAGCCGAACAACGACCATGAGTTGCACGAGCTGTGCAGGTGCTCGTGGCACATGGGGCAGCTGCCGTCGAGGACGCTGCACGAGGCAAGCACGCGATCACCCGGTCGCAGGTTGGTGACCTCGGCGCCCACCTCCTCCACGGTGCCGATGAACTCATGGCCCAGGCGCGAGCCCGGCTCGAAGCCGAAGGCCGAGCCTGCATTGAGGATGTGCAGGTCCGATCCACAGATGCCGGCCATGGTCACCTTCACCACGGCGTCTGTGGGCTTCTGGATCTGGGCGTCCGGCACGTCCTCGACGCGGACGTCCTGGTCACCATGGAAGGTCAGGCCACGCATGTGTGCTCTCCCGGGTTGGCGCGCGAACTGCGCCTAGTATCGCCGACGGATCCGCTGGAAAGGGCGTCGTACCGAAATGGCAAGTACCACCCGCGTGTGCTTCGTGTGCCTGGGCAACATCTGCAGGAGCCCCACGGCGGAGGCCATCATGGCCCACCGCCTGGGGTTCGAGGACCTGGGCGTGCACGTGGAGGTGGAGAGCGCCGGCACCGGTGACTGGCACGTGGGGCACCCGCCCGACGAGCGCGCGCGCGAGGAGGCCACGCGGCGCGGGGTGCCCATGGGCGGAACCGCCCAGCAGTTCACCGCGGCCGACTTCGACCGCTTCGACCTGGTGCTGGCCATGGACTCGGCCAACCGCGAGGCGCTGCAGGCGCTGGCCCCCACGCCCCAGGCAGCAGAGAAGGTGCACCTGCTGCGCCAGTTCGACCCCCAGGCGCACGGCGACCTGGACGTGCCCGACCCCTACTTCGGCGGCGCGGACGGATTCGTGGACGTGTTCGACATGGTGGACCGCTCCATCACGGGCCTCATCGCGCACATCGGGTCCACGCACGCCCAGGGGTGACCCCGCCCGACCCGCACCACATCGCCGCCCGGGCCGGGTCCTCGGTCATCACCACGCGCACGGTGCCGGGCGGCGACATCTGCCAGGCGCTGCGCATCGACCTGCTCGACATGCGCTCGCTGTTCGTCAAGCACCGGGCGGGGGCACCGCCGGGCATGTTCCGGTCCGAGGCCGCGGGCCTCGGCTGGCTGGCCGATGCCGGCGCGCTGCGGATCCCCGGCGTGGTGGCCGCAGGCGACGAGTGGCTGGCGCTCGAGTGGGTGGACCGCGGCGCGCCCGACGCCGCCACCGACGAGGCCCTGGGCCGGGGCCTCGCACGCCTGCACCGGGCCGGCGCCGACGCCTTCGGCGCCCCGTGGCCGGGCTTCATCGGCACGGTCGCCGTTCCCAACGACCCCCGGCCGGATTGGCCGACGTTCCTGGCCGAGTGCAGGCTCATCCCCCTGGCGCACGCCGCGGGCCTGGATGCCGACGCGCGCGCCCGGCTCGACCAGGTGATCGCCCGTCTTCCCGACCTGGTGGGACCGCCCGAGCCCCCGGCGCGCCTGCACGGCGACCTCTGGGCCGGCAACCGCATGACCGACTCCGCGGGCGCCCCGGTGCTGGTGGACCCGGCCGCATACGGCGGCCACCGCGAGGTGGACCTGGCCATGATGCTGATGTTCGGCGGCTACTCCGAGCGCGTGTTCGCCGCCTACGACGAGGAGTACCCACTCGAGCCCGACTGGCGCGACCGCGTGGAGCTGAACCAGCTCATCCCGCTGCTGGTCCACGCCGCGCTATTCGGGGGAAGCTACGTGGCCTCAGTGCGGCGGACCCTGGCGTCGCTGGCATAGCGCCCGGCGGGTGATGGGACCCGCGGGCGTCCGAGCCGGGGATCCTGCATTTGCGGCCCCCGCAAATGCCGATCCCGTTTCGCCGAGGAGCCCGCGGGTCCCATCACCCGCCGGGCGCCCCGAAGGCGCTACATCAGGCCGGCGCGCTCCAGCACGTCGGCGGGGTCCATGACCAGGCCCACGTAGAACGGCCCGAACTCGCCGAAGCGGGTGGAGACCTCGTCGAAGCGCATCTCGTAGACGATCTCCTTGAGCGCGGCGAGGTCGTCGCTGAACAGGGTGACACCCCACTCCCAGTCATCGAGTCCGGTGGAGCCGGTGATGAGCTGGGTGACGCGGCCCGCGAACTTCCGGCCGAGGGTGCCGTGGCCCATCATCAGGGCCTTGCGATCGTCGAACGACAGGGCGTACCAGTTGTCGTCGCCCTCGCGGCGCTTGCTCATGGGGTAGAAGCACAGGAGCTTGCGCACCGGCAGGTCGGGGTGCACGCGCATCTCGCGGTAGTGGGCGATGCGCGTCCGCCACTCGGCGAGCTTGGCCTCCACGTCGTCCTCGCCAAGCTCCACCAGCCGCGCGCGCTCGTCGTCCTCGGTGGCGCGGTACTCGCTCTCCTCGGTGATTGAGAGGTACGAGTAGACCACCTCCACCGGGCCGGAGGTGACGCCCTTCACCGCCACGTCGAGGTGGTGGAGGTCGGGGGCAATCAGCATCAGGCCCAGGTCGGCGCGGCCGCCCAGCACCGAGAATGCCCGCACCTGGTTGTGCGGCGCGGCCTCGGTGAATGCGCGCAGCGCGGCCTGGATGCCTGCTCCCGTGCCCAGGTCGGGCTGGGCGCGGAGCAGCAGGTGCGCCACTCCCCAGCCGCTGCTGGGCACCACCGGTTCGTGCGTCGTGCTCACGGGAGGTGACGCTAGCGGAGCACGGGGCGATAGCGTTGCGCCATGGCGGATCCCGAGACCTTTGACCCCGGCGGGCGCTTCCGCGCCGAGGTGGCGACATCGCAGGTGCTCGACCCCATGCCGGGGCTCGGCGAGCTGGCGCGCCAACTGGGCCTGCCCGTGGACCAGGTGGTGCACCACGCGCTGGTGCGCTGGTCGTCGGCGGGGTCCGAGGCCCTGCTGGCCGCGCCTCCCCAGATGCTGGTGGCGCTGCGCGATGCCGCCGACGCAGGCGACATGGCCCGGGTGCGCGGGATCGTGGACGCCCTCCTGGCCGGGTGGGACGGATGAGGCTGCCGCGGCCCACGCCCGATCCGGCGGGGCCGGGGCAGGAGTCCGTGTGGGACTACCCGCGGCCGCCGCGCCTGGAGCAGAGCGACCGCCACGTGGTGGTGAGGCTGGGCGACGTGACGCTGGCCGACACCCGCCGCGCCTGGCGCGTGATGGAGACCAGCCACCCGCCTTCGTGGTACCTGCCGCCCGAGGACGTGGCCATGGACCATCTCCGGCAGGCACCGGGGCGCAGCCTGTGCGAGTGGAAGGGGCAGGCCGACTACCTGGACGTGGCCGTGGACGAGATCGTGCTGTCGCGGGTGGCGTGGCGCTACCGCAACCCGGTTCCCGCCTTCGCGCCCATCGCCGGGCACGTTGCCTTCTACCCCGGGGCCCTGGAATGCACCGTGGATGGCCAGCCGGTGCAGGCCCAGCCGGGCGGCTTCTACGGGGGCTGGATCACCCCCGACGTGGTGGGCCCCTTCAAGGGGGACGAGGGAACGTGGGGCTGGTGAGCCCCTACCGCGTGATGCGGCGGACCTTCGCGTTGGTCACCACGTAGAGGTTCCCCGCCCGGTCCTCGCCGAACGACGTGACCCCGGGGATGCCGCCGATCGCGAAGGTGACCTCCTGGGGGCGACCCGGCGTGGCGGCATCGATGGTCCACGACCGGCCCGAGCACCAGTCGGCGTAGATGTACCTGCCCCGGAGCGATGAGATCGCCCTGCCGCGATACACGTAGCCGCCCGTCACCGAGCACCCGGCGTCGTGGCCGTACTCCGCCACGGGGTCGGTCTCGCGGGGGCTCCGGGGCCCGCCCTTCTTGTCCACGGTGCCCTCGCGCCGGGCCCAGCCGTAGTCCAGCCCCGACTGGCCGGCGCGCGCCACGTCGATCTCCTCGCGCTCGTTCTGGCCCACGTCACCCATCCACAGGTCGCCGGTGGCCCGGTCGAACGAGACGCGCCAGGGGTTGCGGAGGCCCAGCAGCCAGATCTCGGGGCGTGCTCCCGGCGTGGATGCGAACGGGTTGCCGGGCGGGATGGCATACCCGCGGCCGCCCTGGCGCCGCGACGGGTCGATGCGCAGCACCTTGCCCAGCAGGCTCCCCAGGTCCTGCGCGCGGTCCTGCGGGTCGTTGGCCGAGCCGCCGTCGCCCAGCGACACGTAGAGCATGCGATCAGGACCGAACGCCAGGGCGCCACCGTTGTGGTTGGCATGGGGCTGGGCCTGCCGCAGCACAACGCGGGCGGTGCGGGTGCTCACCGTGCGGGACCCCGGCCGTGCCCGGAACTCCACCACCCGGGTATCCCCGCGACGGTCGGTGTAGTTCACGTAGAAGCGACCGGACCGCGCGTAGTCGGGCGCGAAGGCCAGGCCGAGCAGGCCCTGCTCAAGGCCCTCTGACCCCACGCGGTCGCGGATGTCCAGCCACGGCGCCCCGGGCGTGCCGGCCCGCGTGATGGGCCGCACCACGCCGGTGCGCTCCAGCACGAGCAGGCGCGACTCACCGGGTGCCTGCACCACGCCCAGCGCCGAGTCGAAGCCCGCGCCCACCGTCTTCAGGCCCAGTCCCGCCGCTGCGCTCGCGGTCGCGAGGAGGGCGGTGGCGGCGATGATCATTACCCCGGCAGCGCGTGACATGCGGCGACGGTATCGCGGCATGACGGCCGGGGAGCGCGGCGTGGGTGCTAGTTGACCTCGGCCGGCTCGATGACCGGCTGCACCACGCGGCTCACCGTGACCGGCAGCAGGCGCACGAACGCGTTGAGCTCGGGCACCGATGCCCCGCCCTTGATGCCATCGGCCAGGCGGAGCAGCACGGCCACCTCGCGGGGGCCAAGATCGGGGATGACGGGCTCGAGGGCCGTCACCAACTCCTGCCGCATCGCGGGGTCGATACCAGCGAGGGCGGCCTCGAGATCGGGCGGAAGCGCATCTGACATGGTCGCCATTCTAGCCCACGCCCGACGGGCCACCCGGCGGTGCGTGCCCATGCGACCCGGCGCATGCCGCCTGCAGCCTGCGTATCCGGCAGATCACCGACTGGTGGGCCTCCGACGGGATGCGATGGCCCACGGCCTGCGATCCGGACAGCGCCGCGCATGCCAGGTCGAGCGCGTCGGCCACGTCCACGGGCACGGCGGGCATGCCTGCCGCGGCCAGCGGGTGCAGCACCTCGCGCTCCAGGCGGCCGGGCACCATGTCGGGCAGGAAGAAGGCATCGCGCAGCAGCGCGCCCAGGTCGTGGTGCTCCACCAGCGCCACCAGTGGCGCCACGCGTCCGCCGTCGCGCGCGACGGCGAGGATGACCTGGTCCTGCCCCCGTGCCCCGTGCGCCCCGCAGGACCACGCGGCCGCGAGCCGCGGGAACGCCAGCGCGCGGGCAGGCGGGGAATGGGGACGCGCGCCATGCCACGCATCCCGGGCCGCGGCGCCGGGGGCGCCGGGCACCACCGCCGCCACGGCGGCCAGCAGGTCGTGGGTGCCCGGGGTGCCGGCCGATGCCAGCCTGCCCACCAGCCTCACCATCACGGGGGGCGGCAGCACCAGCGCGATCTCCTCCACCACCGCCTCCACCAGGTGTGCCCGTCCCAGGGCAAGCACATGGCGGGCGAGGTCGTCGGGGCGGGCCAGCCATCCCCGCGGGCCAGGGGTGCGGGCGGCGAACCTGCGCAGTGCCGCCTCGCCGTCCAACTGGGCGCCCAGGTCGTCGAGGCACGTGCGCACCGGAGCGGCCGCCGGGTCCCAGGCATGCGCGAGGCCCTCCTCCACCGCGCGCCGTGCCGTGACCTCATCCCCCGCATCGAGGCATATGAGGGCCTCGCGGTACCGCTCGGCGGGATCGGATGCGCGGGGCACGAAGCCCACGCTATGCACCCCCTGCGCGCGCATGGCGCGCGCACCGTCACGAATCAGTTACGGATGATGACCGGCGTGCCACCGCGCACCCACCGGTTCAGCGCCTGGATGTCTGCATTGCGCATGCGGATGCATCCGTGGCTCGCGCGCGTGCCGATGAGCTCCGGCAGGCTGGTGCCGTGGATGGCCACCCGGCCGTTGCCGCCCGCGAACTCGTTGAGGGTCTCCGAGAAGCCCGTGATGGGCATGACGATCGGCCCCAGGAACGCCTTGGGGTCGCCCGTGGGGATGACTTCGGCGATGGCGAAGCGCCCGGTGGGCGTGGGGTTCTTCGCGGTGCCCGTGGCGATCTCGAACGATCGCACCTTCTTGCCCTTGCGGAAGAGCGTGAGCCGGTGGTCCGACAGGTCCACGTCGATGCGAAGGTCGATGGGGCGGAAGACCATGTCGGACGCCCGCACCCACCCCGTGGCGCCGTTGGGGCGCACCGGCATGAGCACCTTCACCCAGCGCACGCCCCGCACCACCTTCACGTCGCGCACCTGCAGCCACACCGGGCCCGCGCCGAGCGGGGCGATGGGCTGCAGCAGGCGAAGCGGCTTCCCGCCCGGTCCCGGGTTGGCACGCGCCGTGGCCACCACCAGCAGGCGCCCCGCCCACGACCTGCGCGGATTGGGCGGTGCCACCGGCGATGGCGGCGCCACCACCGGTTCCTGGGGCGTGGTGGTGGCCGGGGCCTCGGGCGGCGGGGGCGACGGCTCGGGCGTGGTGGCCACGGGCGCGGCCGGATCCTGCGCCGGGCCCACGTCATACGAAGGGTCGGTGACGGCATGGGCCACGCCCGTACCCAGCGCCAGGGCGGCCCCTGCGATGACGGCGATCTTGAACACGCCGTAATGCTAACCCAGGAGGTCCGGACGGACGAATGCCGCGGTTGGGCGGTGCCATGCGATGATGGCGCCATGCCCTTCCCCGCCAGCGGCGTGGCCCTGCCCGCCGCCACCGGCTTCTTCGCGACCATCGGCGACTGGGCGGCGGAATACGGCTACATCACGATCTTCCTCGTGGTGGCCGGCGACGGCATCTTCCCCATTCTTCCCGGCGAGACGTCCATCATCGCCGGCGCGGTGTTCGCCGCGCAGGGCGACCTGATGCTGTGGGCGGTGGTGCTGGTGGGCGCCGTGGGAGCCGTGGTGGGTGATTCCATCGCGTACTGGGTGGGCCGCGGGGGCGCGCCGTGGATACGCCGCGGCGTGGTGCGCATGGCCGGCGAGCGCCGCACGGCGGCAACCGAGGGCATGGTGCGCCGGCAGGGACCGGCGCTGGTGTTCACCGGCCGGTTCCTGCCCGGCATCCGCATCGGCATCAACATGGCGTGCGGCGCCGGCGGCATGAGCTACAAGCGTTTCCTCATGTTCGACGCCGCGGGGGCCGTGGTGTGGTCGTTGCAGGCTGCGCTCATCGGCTACTTCGCGGGCCGGGCATTCGCCGACCAGGTGTGGGTGGCCCTGGCGGTGGCCGTCGGCGTGGCCATCGTGGTGGGCACCATCGTCATCTTCCGCGAGCGGAAGATGATCGCCCGCGAGGAGGCCCTGGAGGCCGAGGAGGCGCGTGCGGAGGCCGCGGCGCAGGGCGAGCCGGTCGCCACCGGCGACGGTACGATACGCGGGGAATGACCCTCTCTCGCATGTCCGCCGTGCTCGGCTGCACGGCCCTGCTCGCCACGTCGGGGACCGCCCTGGCCGACGGCGGCGGCACGGCGTGGCCCGCCACGGCCGGCCTGGCCGGCGCGTGGAGCGGAACCGCCAGCAGCACCACGGTGGCCGACTTCACGTTCCCCGTCACGGCAACCGTGGCGGTATCGGCCACCGGCAGGCCCACGGGCACGGTTCGCCTTGGCGCCCCGGTGGACTGCGCAGCCCGGTGGTTGCCCATGACCACGTCAGGACGCACCACCATCTTCTCGGAGGCCGTGGTGGGCGACCCGGGTGACCGGTGCATCGATGGCGGCACCGTGCGCCTGTCGACCGCCAGTGGCGGGCGCCTGCGCTACACGTGGACCAAGGGCACTGACGGCAGCGTGGCCTACCTGCTGCCGCGCGGGATCTCGGGCCGATGGACCGGCACCATCACGCAGGGCGGCCTGGGCGCGATCACGGCACGCATTCGCGTGGTGGGCGTGCGTCCGGGGCAGATGCCCGGGACGACCGACTACTCCGCGCCGCTCTCCTGCGGCGGCGCCCTCATCCCCATCGGCCCGGGTACCCAGCGCCGGGCGGTGTTCGACGAGGAGATCACCCGGTCGTCGAGCGCCGACTGCGTGGGGTCGGGCACCACCACGCTCACGCTCCGCCCCGACGGCCGCCTGGCCTACCGCTGGACCGGAGGGGGCCAGGTTTCCACGGGCATACTCAGGAGGCAGGACTGACCATGGGATCCCGCATCGACATCGACGGGCGCTCGCTGGCCGGGCGCATGCCGGAGATCGCGGCCGCAGACCAGGCCGTGCTGGTGATCGGGCGCCCCGTGTGCCCCGCCTGCCAGGTGACCGGCGCGGGCCTGGACGCCATCGGGCAGGCCCGCCCCGACCTGGTGATGGCCTTCGTGGAGATGTGGGGCCCGGAGGACTGGCGCGCGCGCACCGAGCCCGGGTGGCCCCAGGGGGTGAGCGTGAGCCCGTCGGCCGTGCCGGCCATCGCGCTCATGGCCAAGGGCAGCGTGGTGGCCACGCGGTTCGGCGCCGTGCCGGCGCACGACCTGGACGCGTGGATGGATGAGTACTTCGGGCCCGCCACCTCTCCCGTGCCCCCGGGCATCAGCGCCGGCGAGCAGGAGGTGCTCGACCGCACCGCCGCGCGCCGGGCGCAGCATGACGCCGTGAAGGGGCGCTGAGCGCGCCCACCATATGGGTGCTCGGGGACCAGCTGGATCCCTCGGGCCCGGCCTTCCGGGGCCACCGGCCCGGCGAGGCGCGCGTGGTCATGGTGGAGAGCGACCACGCGCTCACGCGCCTGCCCTTCAACGGCGAGCGCCGGGTGCTGGTGGTCGGCGCCATGCGCCGGTTCGCCGCCGACCTGCGGGGCGCCGGGTGGGCCGTGGACCTGAGGCGCGCGCCCACCCTGGCCGACGGCGTGCATGCGCACGCGGCCGAGCACCGGCCGGATCGCCTGGTGGTGGCGCACCCCACCTCCCGCACCGGGCTGGCGCTGGCGCGGCGCCTGGGCAGGGAGCTGCCGGTGCCGGTGGAGGTGCGCGAGCCGGCGGGGTTCATCACCGCCCCGGGTGAACTGGACCAGGTGCTGGGCCGCCGGCAGCCCCGCATGGACACCTTCTACCGCGAGATGCGGCTGCGCCTGGGGATCCTGGTGGATGACCACGGGCGCCCCGAGGGCGGCGCCTGGAGCATGGACAAGGAGAACCGCCGACCCCCGCCCCGCACCCGCGACCTGGGTGCGCCGGCCCCGTGGCTGCCGCCGGCCGACGACGCGCTGGACCGCGAGCTTCGCGATGAGATGGCGCACCTCCCCCGCACGGGCCACGGGGGGCAGCGCGTGATGGCCGCATCGGCGCGGGAGGCCGAGCAGGCGCTCGACCGGTTCATCGAGGCGCGGCTGGCCGGGTTCGGCCCCCACCAGGACGCCATGATGGACGAGGACTGGGCCATGTCGCACGCGTTGCTCTCGGGCCCCCTGAACCTGGGGATCCTCTCCCCCCTGCGGGTGGCGCGTCGCGTGGCCGACGCCCTGGGCGACGGCGCACCCGTGGCCTCGGTGGAGGGGTTCGTGCGCCAGGTGATCGGCTGGCGGGAATACGTATGGGGCTGGTACTGGCGCCGGGAGTGGCGCCAGGCCAACGCGCTGGAGGCCACGGGCCCGGTGCCCGCCGCGCTCACGGGCAGCGCCACCCGCATGCGATGCGTGCAGGTGGCATGGGATGGCATCGACGCCCGTGGTTACTCCCACCACATCCAGCGCCTGATGGTGCTGGGCACGCTCATGCTGCTGCGCGGCACCCGGCCCTGGGATGCCACGCGGTGGTTCTGGGCGGCGCACGTGGATGCCTCGGCATGGGTGATGGCCCCCAACGTGGTGGGTATGGCGCTGTTCGCCGACGGCGGGCAGATGATGACCAAGCCCTACGCCGCGAGCGGCGCCTACATCAACCGCATGAGCGACCACTGCCGCACCTGCCCGTACGACCCCAAGAAGGCCACGGGCCCCACGGCGTGCCCGTTCACCACGCTGTACTGGGACTTCCTCGACCGCCACCGGGAGCGGCTGGGGCACAATCCGCGCATGTCGCTGTCGATGCGCAACCTGGACCGGCGGGACGACCTGCCCGCCATCCGGCGCCAGGCGCGCGAGGTGACGGGCCAACTGGATGAGGGGACCGCCTGATGGACGACCCGATCAAGCGCCGCGGGCGCATCACCACCTATGGCCCGGGCGCCGAGCGCGTACGCGATGCCGACCTGTCGCTGCTGCGCGGGCCCGAACCCGACTTCGTGTCCACCGACCCATGGCGTGCGCTGCGGATCCTCGGCGAGTTCGTGGAGGGGTTCGACCTGCTGGCCCGCGTGGGCCCTGCGGTGTGCGTGTTCGGCTCGGCCCGTACCGCGCCCGACGACCCCGACTACGCCGCCGGCGTGGAGATCGGCCGACTGCTGGCGCGCGCGGGCCACGCGGTGATCACCGGTGGCGGGCCCGGCCTCATGGAGGCCGCCAACAAGGGCGCCGCCGAGGCCGGCGGCCTGTCGGTGGGCCTCAACATCGAGCTCCCGCACGAGCAGGGGCGCAACCCCTACGTGAACCTGGGCGTGGACTTCCGCTACTTCTTCGTGCGCAAGACGATGTTCATCAAGTACTCCGAGGCCTTCATCGTGATGCCCGGCGGGTTCGGCACGCTCGATGAGCTCTTCGAGGCCCTGGTGCTCATCCAGACCGGCAAGGTGCGCGACTTCCCCCTGGTGCTGTACCGCAGCGCCCACTGGGAGGGGCTCCTCGAGTGGCTGCGCACGACCACGCTGGCCGAGGGCTGGATAGACGCCGCCGACCTCGACCGCATCCGGGTGGCCGACACCCCCGAAGAGGTCGTGCGGCTGGCCTGCGGGGGCACCACCTAGCCATTCGCGGGGGGGCAGGCCCCCCGGAACGGGCGTTGAGCCCGCCACCGCCGAGGGGAACACTCGGCACATGACCCAACCGGTACTGCCCGGAACGGATCTCATGTCGGTGTCGCAGGCGGCGCGCCTGCTGGGGGTGAGCGTGTCGTCACTCCGCGCCTGGGCGGCGGCGGGGTTGGTGCCCCACGTGCGCACGCCCGGCGGCCATCGACGATTCCACCGCGATGAGCTGGAGGCGTGGATGGCCCAGCGCGGAGGCCACCTGCCGCAGTCGCACGATGGGCGCGGCGCCGCGCTGGTGGCGGGGCGCATCCGCGCACTGCCCGATGCCGCGGGCCTGCTGCGCCGTTGCCATGACCAGGTGGTGGACGACGCCCTTGCCCTGCTCGCCGACGGCAGCCGCGTGTCACCCCGGCGTTCCTGCGCGCGGCGCGCGCGGATGGACGACCAGCTCTCGGCGCTGGCCGCTGCGCTGGACGTGGGTGACCTGTCCACGTGCCTGCACGATGCCGAGTGGCAGGCATTCCGCCACGGCGCGGCCGGCCTTCCGGCCACGCAGCCGGTGGGCGAGGCCTTGGCCCTGGGGCGTGCGGTGGAGCGGGCCATTGCCGCGGAGGGCCTTCCGCCAGACCACCAGGCGGTGGCGCGCGAGGCCGTGGACCGCATCGTGTGGCACGCCGCCAGCGGACTGGCGAGCGGGGCCAAGTCACGGGAGGAGGCCCGCCATGGGCTCGCAGGCGCTGCCTGAACGCAGGCCCCGGATGGGGCATGACCGCGCCTGGCTTCCCATCTCGGCGGCCGCCCGCGCGCTGGGGGTGAGCACCAGCACCCTGCGCGCATGGGCGGCCGAGGGCCAGGTGCCGCACGTGCGCACCGCGGGCGGCCACCGCCGGTTCGACCCGGATGAGTTGGCCGACTGGCTGACGGCGCGCCCGGCCCCCGGCACGCCGCGGGAGGAGCGCAGCACGCACATCGCGCCCAGCCGCGCCGCGGCCGACGTGCTGGAGCACCGCGCGGCCGACATCGCCGCGCGCGCCGACGCCGCCTTCGGGCTGGGCGCCGACCAGAGACGGGCGGCCCGCGGCTGGGTGCTGGTGGTGGCCCAGGCCCTGCGCACGGGGCGCATGGCCGACGCCCTCGAGCGCGCCGGCGCGCATGGGCGGGCGCATGGCCTGGCGGGATCATCCGCCCAGGCGACCATGGCCGGTGCCCTGGCCGTGGAGCGCGCGGTGGATGACGTGCTGGCCGGCGAGGCGCTGCCGCCCGGGGAGCGCGACCACGTGGATGCCGTGCTGCGGAGGATGACCGTGCGCATCGCCGACGCCTGGGCGCGAGCGGGCGCCCGCTCCTAGCGCAGGGGCACCTGCACGTCCTCCACGGTGCCGCCGTCGGGGCGCACCGCGCGCACGCGGATGCCCGACGACGATGCGTCCACCTCGAGGAAGTGATTCTCGGGGCGGCACGCCTTGAGACCCGGAGGCACGCGCACGCAGGGATACACCTGCGCGCCGCCGCCGCCCGAGACGATGTAGGTGATGCCCCCCACCACCATCCGCTCGTACGAGTGGTTATGGCCGCTCAGCACCAGCGACACGCCATGGCGACGGAACAGCGGCACCATCAGGCGCTGCTGCGTGGTGCTGGGGGCGTGCAGGCCCGCGGTGTAGGGCGGCTGGTGGATCACCGCGATGCGCACGGGCTCGGTGGCCCGCTCCAGGGTGCGGCGCAGGAACGCCAGCTGCGCGGGGCTGCCGGGCTGGTTGCCGTCCAGCACCACCACCCTCATGGGCCCCTCGGCGAAGCTGTACCAGCGCCGGGGGCTCTTCAGCTGCGTGGCCGTGGAGGTGCCGCCCAGGTCGTGATTGCCCCAGGCCGCACGCCACGGCACCCCGGTGGCCCGCAGGCAGGCCTCGGGACGGAAGAAGTTGGCCTGCGTGGCGCGCCCGTCCGGCACGTAGAAGTTGTCGCCGGTGGTGAGGATGAACCGGGCGGGCGTGCGCGCGTGGCTGCGGCACATCTGGCGCGTGACCGCCGCCTGGGCCGAGCTCCCGGTGCCCCAGTCCCCCTTCACCAGGAACCGCACCTGGTCAGCCGGTTGTGCCTGCGCGGTGGCCGCGCCCAGGGCCACGGCAAGGCCCGCCGCGGCGGCAATGGCGATGGTCCGGGGCGATCCGATCATGGCGGCGATGCTACGCGTGCCACCGCTGTCACCGGCCCACGGCGGGTACGGCACGAATGCGCGTGATCGGCCACGACGCGCTGGTATAGTCTCCCGCCTGCCGCGGCCAGGAGGGTCCTCATCCAGGGCCCGCCCCTCGCGCTGCGGTCGCACCGATTTCACCCACACGACCTGACGAATACCGGAGGCACGGCGATCACCCCGTACCAGATCATGATGATCCTCAGCACCGAGGTGGATGGCGAGCAGCACGCAGAGGCCATCTCCCGGGTGCGCTCGCTGGTGGAGGACGCCGGCGGCACGGTGGACGACGTGGCCGAGTGGGGTCGCCGCAAGATCGCCTACCCGGTTCGCAAGCAGGCCGACGGCGTGTACGTCATCGTCACCTGCCAGACCACGCCGGAGGTCATCGACGAGATCGGTCGCGTGCTCGCCATCAGCAAGGACGTCGTGCTGCGCGCGATGCCCTTCCGCCTCACCGAGGCCGAGCTGGCCACCGTGCAGGCCGGCGGCGTGCCCGAGCCGGTCGACGAGCGCCCCGAGCGCGAGGAGCGCCCGCGTGGCGGACGTCGCGGCGGTGGCGGCGGGCGCCGGCGCGAGCGCTAGACGCCCACACCTTCCCGAGGAGCTGACGTGCCCGCCGATCTCAACCGCGTGACCCTCATCGGTCGCCTCACGCGTGACCCCGAACTGCGCCATGCGCGGTCGGGCGACGCCATCGCATCGCTGCGCATCGCCGTCAACGGCCGCGCGCGCGACGAGGGCGGCCAGTGGATCGACAAGCCCAACTTCTTCGACGTCAGCGTGTTCGGCCGCCAGGCCGAGACCGTGGCCAACTACATGGCCAAGGGCCGGCGCATCGGCATCGATGGTCGCCTTCAGTGGCGCGAGTGGGAGGCGCAGGACGGCACCAAGCGGCAGAGCGTCGACGTGGTGGCCAACGACGTCTTCTTCCTCGACAGCCGCGGCGAGGGCGAGGGTGGTGGCGGCGGATGGCAGGCCCAGGCCGCACCGGCCAGCCCGGGCGGGGACCTGCCCGTGGACACCAGCGATCTCTCTTCACCGGCTCCGGCACCCGCCGGGGACGACGACATCCCGTTCTAGGACTCAACTGATGCAGGCAATCCTCCTCGAAGACATCAAGGGCCTCGGCCAGGCAGGCGCCGTGGTCAGCGTGGCGCGCGGCTACATGCGCAACTACCTCGAGCCCCGCGGGCTGGCCGAGGTGGCCACCCCGGCGCGCATCGCCGAGGTGCAGCGCACGCAGGAGCAGCGCGCGGCGGCCCGGGCCAAGAAGCTGGAGGAGGACCGCGAGATGGTCGACCTGCTGGGTCGCACCATCCTCACCCTCAAGGCCAAGGCCGGTGGTGATGGCCGGCTGTTCGGGTCCATCACGTCGGGCGACGTGTCCGACGCCATCCTCGAGGCACGCGAGGTGCGCATCGACAAGCGGCACATCACCGTCGACCCGCCCATCCGCGCCACCGGCACGTACGTGGTTCCCGTCGACCTGGGCGAGGCAGGCGTGGCGGAGGTCAAGACGATCGTCTCCCCGCTGCTGGACGAGTGAGTTCCGAGGCCGGAGCGGTCGCCCGCCGCGAGGCGGCGCATCCCGCGACGGTCGGCGGCGGGCACATCCCCCCGCCCCAGAACCAGGAGGCCGAGCAGCTGCTCCTGGCCTCCCTCATCGACGGGCCGCAGAACAACATCGCCGAGGCCATGGCCCTGGTGGGGCTGGACGACTTCTACCGCGAAGGCCACCGGCGCATCTTCAACGCCATCACCGAGCTCTTCGCAGTGGGCGAGCCCATCGAGCCCATCACCATCATCGAGCAGCTCACCAAGACGGGTGACCTCGACGTGGCGGGCGGGCGCGATGCCGTGCTCGACCTCATGACCACGCCGTACATCGCGGCCTCGTACCGCTCGTACGCCGAGATCGTGCGCGACACCGCCACCCAGCGGCGGCTCTTGCAGGTGGGCCAGGAGATCGAGGTCCTGGTGGCCGAGCGCGAGGGCGAGACCACCGACATGGTGCAGCGCGCCGAGGACCTGATCTACAGGCTCACCCAGCAGCGCACCCGCGGCGACTTCGTGGGCACCGACACCCTCGTGACGACTTCGTGGGCACCGACACGCTGGTGATGAGCAGCATGGAGCGGCTGGTGGCAGCCAGCGAGCACGGGTCGGAGGTCACCGGCCTGCCCACCGGGTTCGAGGACCTGGACCGCCTCACCGGCGGGTTCCGCGCGGCCAACCTCGTGGTGGTGGCGGCGCGGCCCTCCATGGGCAAGACCGCCCTGGCCCTGTGCATGGCCGAGCACGTGGCGCTGGCCGAGGAGAAGACCGTGGCCATCTTCAGCCTCGAGATGAGCGGCGAGGAACTCACCCAGCGCATGCTGTGCTCCGTGGCCATGGTGGACGCCTCGCGCATGCGCAGCGGCCGGCTGTCGGCCGACGACTGGCCGCGGGTCAGCCAGGCCGCCGACCGGCTGTCCAAGGCCCCCATCTTCATCGACGACTCCGAGGGCATGACCGTCACCGAGATGCGCACCAAGGCACGCCGCCTCAAGGCGCGCCATGGCCTGGGGCTCATCGTGGTGGACTACATCCAGCTCATGGAGGGCGCGCCCAACCTGCGACGGCGCGATGAGAACCGCGTGCAGGAGCTGTCGGCCATCTCGCGTGGCCTCAAGATGATGGCCCGCGACCTGGAGGTGCCCATCATCGTGGTGTCGCAGCTCAACCGGTCGCCCGATGCCCGCACCGACAAGCGCCCCATGCTGTCCGATCTCCGCGAGTCGGGCGCCATCGAGCAGGACGCCGACATGGTGCTGCTCATCTACCGCGACGACTACTACGAGCCCGACAGCGAGAGCAAGGGCATCGCCGAGGTCAACGTGGCCAAGCACCGAAACGGCCCCACCGACCGCGTCAAGCTGGCGTTCATGGGCACCTACGCCAAGTTCGCGAGCCTGGCGTCGGACCACGACACCCGCTGAAGGTTTTCACTGAAGTTGTCCATTTTTCACGGTAGTTGTCCCCTATCTGTCCACTTTTTCAGTGAAGTTGTCCACGCGCGCCACGGCGTGACGGAGTCAGCGCCGCCCCCACTGGCGCGATCGCCGCACTCCTAGGCCAGGCCCGGTCGAACTACCCCGACGTGGTGTAGCCGCCCGGCCTCATCGGGCATACCCTGAGTGACGACCAGGAGGCCCGATGAATCCGCGCTACGGCGACTACGGCTCGTGGGACCACATGTGGGGCGGCGGCTGGTGGGCCGGAATCGTGATGACCCTGATGATGATCGCGGTCATCGCGCTCGTGGCGTGGGCCATCGTCACGATCACACGCGGCTCACGCCACCCCTCGCATGTTCATCCCCCCCCGCCACCGGCCCCGCCATCTGACGCGCATGCCGTTCTGGACCGGCGGCTGGTGAGCGGCGAGATCGACATAGACGAATACCACCGCCTCAGTGAGGCCCTGCGAACCACCGCGCGCAACCGCGAAGCCTCCAGCTAGGGAGCCCCGGGCCGCCGGGTGGCCCAACGATCAGCCCACGGTTGTCGCCGCGATGACGCTGGCCAGAAGCGCGACGAGGATCAACGCCACGGCGGCCATGAGGGCCGGCCACAGCCAGCGCGGGGCGTGCTCCCACGCGGCGCGGCTGCCAATCAGGAGAGCCGCGACGAGGATCACGCCCGCGAGGGCGACGACGACGAGAGCCAGGGACATCGCGCGCGACCCTATCCCACCTGTGGAAGCTTCAGCCGCTTGAGGACGAGTGCGTTGACGGCCACGATGATGCTGGAGTCGGCCATGAAGATGGCCCCAAGTTCGGGCGGGATCACCAGGCCGATCGGCGCCAGCACTCCCGCGGCAAGCGGCACGGTGAGGGTGTTGTAGCCCACGGCCCACCAGAGGTTCTGCCGCATCTTGCGCACCGTGCCGCGCGCGATGCGAATGGCGGTCGGCACATCGGCCGGGTCCGATCGCATGAGCACCACATCGGCGGTCTCGATGGCGACGTCAGTGCCCGCCCCGATGGCGATGCCGACATCTGCCTGGGCCAGCGCGGGCGCGTCGTTCACGCCATCCCCCACCATTGCCACGCGGCGTCCGCCGGCCTGCAGTTCGGCAATGACGGCTGCCTTGTCCCCGGGGAGCACCTCCGCCTGGACCTGCTCGATGCCCACCTCACGGGCGATTCGCTCGGCGGTCGGGCGGTTATCACCGGAGAGCATCACGGCCGTGACCCCAAGCGACTTGAGGTCGGCAATTGCCGCTGCGGCCGTGGGACGCACCTGATCCGCGATCGCTATCACCGCCACAAGCCGACCGTCGATACCGACCTGGATGGTGGTCCGCCCGGTAGCGGAGAGTTCATCCGCCACGCCGGTCATTCCATCGCGCGAAATGCGCTCGCGCTCGATAAGCCGGGCGTTTCCCACCGCGACCGCTCGTCCTTCCACCGTGGCGGTCGCGCCGTGCCCGGGCACGGACATGAACGCTTCGGCATCCGGGAGATCCAGCCCGCGCTCCCCAGCGGCAGCGCGGACCGCCTTTGCCAGCGGATGCTCGCTCCCCTGCTCCACCGCTGCTGCAAGACGCAAGGCCTCGTCCTCGCGGAGTCCGTCGGCGAGGCGGATCTCCACCACGCGCGGCTCGCCGAGAGTGAGGGTGCCGGTCTTGTCGAGCACCACCATGTCGAGGTTGGCGCCGGCCTCCAGCGCCATCGCATGCTTGAACAGGATTCCGCGCTTCGCCCCCAGCCCCGTGCCCACCATGATGGCCGTCGGCGTAGCAAGCCCCAGCGCATCGGGACAGGTGATGATCACGACGGTGATGGCGAAGAGCAGCGCGCGCTCAACGTCTCCGCCGCCCAGGAAGTACCAGGCGATGAACGTGATGACCCCGCCGCTCAGCGCGACGAGCACCAGCCAGAACGCCGCTCGGTCGGCAAGGCGCTGCCCGGGTGCCTTCGAGTTCTGGGCCTCTTGGACGAGCTTGACGATCTGCGCGAGGGCCGTGTCGGAGCCCACCGCGGAGGCGCGGGCCCGCAGCGTGCCGTGCTCGTTGACCGTGGCGCCAATCAGCTCGTCACCGGGCGCCTTGTGAACAGGCAGGCTCTCGCCCGTGACCATCGACTCATCCACCTGACTGGCGCCGTCCTCGACCAGGGCGTCAACGGGCACCTTGGCCCCTGGCCGGATGAGCAACAGATCCCCGACGGCTACCTCAGCGGTGGGCACTTCAACCGGATCTCCGTCGCGGATGACCACCGCCCTGGGCGGCGCGAGGTCGAGCAGCGCGCGGATCGCGTTGTTGGCCCCGCTGCGCGCGTGCATCTCCGCCCAGTGCCCGAGCAGCACGAAGGTCGTGAGCATCGCCGACGCCTCATAGAAGACGTCCCCCTCGATCCAGAAGGTGGCCGCGACCGAGTACCCCCACCCCGCCGCGATGGCGGTGGCCACGAGCACCATCATGTCGAGCGTGTGCGCGCGCAGCGCGCGTACGGCTCCCCGAAAGAACACGCCGGATGCCCAGAGCACCGGAAGGCTCAGGATCAGAAGCCACACGTCTCGCTGGAGGCCGAACGGCACGGGAAGTTCAGTGCGCATCACCGCCGAACCGGTGTCGGACCACAGGAAGATCGGCACGGTGAAGAGGAAGGAGACGATGAAATGGCGCCGCATGTCGCGCGTCATCTCGGCCATCGACATGCCGGCATGGCCGCCATGGCCGTGCCCGTGGGCGTCGTCGGCGCGCTCGAGTGCCGCGGCGCCAAGCGGCGGCTGGCCGCCGTGCTCCATCAGCGGGTCGCACACGTGCCCGGGCACCGACTCGCCGGCGCAGTGCAGACCGCACTCGTGGACCCACCGCTGGAGGTCCTCGATGTTGGTCACCTCCGGATCGAAGGTGACGTTGGCCGTCTGCGCGACGGGATTCGCCTCGACATCGAGAACGCCGGGGCGCCGCCCCAGCACCGACTCCACAACAGATTTCTCAGTGGCGTAGTGCAGGCCGCCGGTGTGAAGCACCGCCGTTTCTGTCACTGCCGTGTGCGAGGCCATGGACACACAACTACCCACTGGATGTGCAGACAATGTGAAGGGTCAGGCCACGCCACGCCGCACCGCCTGCAAGCGCGGCGCGACGCGGCGACGGCTGAGGGCGGCGGTGACGACAAGCGCACCCACAACCCAGGCGATGGCTGCTGCCAGCGCCCCCCACGAGATGACACCGCCACCAAGCGCGCCGTCCGTCATCACCCGGCCTGCTCCATACCCCGGCAGTGCCATCGCCCACCCCGCGGGCGAGCCCGAGCCGAACATGGCGTTCTGGGCGATGCCGAGGTCCAGCATCGCGAGGAAAAGGATCACGTACGTGGCCGCAAGCGGACCCAGGGCCAGGCCGGCGATCACGCCCAGGCATGAGTAGGTGACTGCGACCAGCAGCGTGGCAAGCGCGAACATCGTCCAGGACGCCGGCGTGAAGCTCAGGGCGGTAACGGCCAACGACACGACCACCGCGACAAGTGAGCCAATGCCCAGCACGAGGAAGCGCGGCAGCAGGGCATCGCGCACGGGGAGCCCTGCCACCACCAGCCGGCGGTCGGCGTCGAGGGTCTGCCGGCGCAGCGCAAAGACCCCGAGGATTCCCCCGAGGAAGGCCACCGTGATGGCCGCCATGTTGGCCCCATGGATCTCTCGCATCGTGGTGGTCACGGCCGAGCCGTCGGTCAGCGTGATCGTGCGGGGAATCGCCTCGGTGGATGCGATCGCCCGGGTGATGAAGAAGAACGGCAGGACCACCACGAGAACGGGTAGCAGTGGGCGCCGGGCCTGCTCCTTCAGGCCGAGTCGCACGGCGAGCCCGATGCGACTCATCCCCGCCTCCGTGCGGCCCACGTGAACGCGGCAAAGGCGGCGGCGAGGGCCACGGCCACGGCCACCAGCGCCTCCGTCCACGAGCCCGATGACGAGGTCATGCCCATCCCCGCATCCACCAGAACCTGGCCGGCACCGCGGGAGACGCTCCAGACGGCCGGATCAGCGTCCATGCCCGGTCCGGAGAAGGCATCGAGCAGGAAGATGAACACGACGACCAGCGACCCCTCGAGGGGACGCGGGAGGACGGCGCCGACCAGCACGCCGATCCCCGCATAGACAAATGCGAAGGCGGTGATCGCGGCAAGGACGTGCCAAGGGTGCACCGGAGCCACGCGCACCCAGAGCGCGGCGAACGCCGCGACGGTCGCGATGGCAGCCATCGCCACCGTGGAGGCGATGCGTGACAGCGCCACCGAGGCCGCACCCGCGCCACTCGCCGCGAGGCGCCGGTCGGCCTGGCGAGCCGAGGATGCGGCGAAGAAGCCCGACATGCCGGCCACGAACGCCGCCGCCCACCCGGCGCCAAGCGCGGCGGCGGCATCACCGGCAAGGTCGCCACCGAGCGCCGTGGCGAACTCGGCCAGTACCCCGGCAGACGCGAGCACGAATCCGATGGGCACGAACACGAGCAGCGCCAGGGTGAGCCGCCCGCGAAGCTGCTCCCGGGTGAAGAGCAGCACCCGACCGGTCACGCGATCACCCCGTCGCGCAGCTCCAGGACCCGGGTGAGCCGCTCGCGCTCGGAGAGCAGATGGCTCACAACCAGGATCGCCCGGCCGGCCGCGCGCCGCTTCTCGGCGATCTCCCAGAAGCACTGGTAGGTCTCCCAGTCAAAGCCCGCGTACGGCTCATCAAGGAGCAGCAACTCCGGATCGTGCATCAGCGCAAGCGCCAGGTTCAGCTTCTGGCGGGTGCCGCCGGAGAGCTCCTCCACGCGGTAGCCGAGGTACCTGGCAAAGGCGAGCGTTTCGAGTTGCTCGTCCCGGGCGCGCGTCGCTTCGAAACCGTCCATCCCATACGCCTGCGCGAAGAGATCGAAGTGCTCAGCGACCGTGAGCTTGTCCCACAGGACCGCATCCTGGGGGCAGTACCCAAGGCGCTCAGGTCGCTCGACGACCCCCTCATCCGCGGCCAGCATTCCGACGATCACCTGGATCAGGACGCTCTTGCCGCTGCCGTTTTCCCCCACGAGGCCTACGAGTTCACCGGCGCGAACATCGAGGCTCACACCATCGAGCACGGCCACAGAGCGTCGGTGCCACGGCGGGCCCTTGCGAAAGGCCTTACGGACGCCGGTCGCCCGCAGCACCGGGACGCTCATGGCTGGGCTCCAGGGAGGCGCACCGTGAACACCGACCCCTCACCCGGCGTGCTCACCAGGTCCACACGGCCGTCGTGGGCCCGAACCAGCTCGGCGACGATCGCAAGCCCGATGCCCGCGCCGCCGGTCGCTCTCGCTCGAGACGGCTCGCCGCGCCAAAACCGCTCAAACACCAGGGGCTGCTCATCAGGCGCTATGCCGATGCCCGAGTCCGCGACCGACAGCACGGCCTCGCCCCCCTCCGTGCGAACGTCCAGCACCACGCTGCCGCCCCCATCGGTATACCGCAGGGCGTTGGAGAGGAGATTGTCGATCACCTGAGCAAGGCGCGCGGGATCGCCGCAGACCTGGGCGGGCTGCAGCCTCCTCGTGAAGTCGATGCCCTTCGCTGCGAGGTACTCGCCGTACTCGTCGGCGCGGGTGGTTGCCAGCTCCGCGAGATCGACGTCGATCTTCTCCAGCAGCCACCCCGGCCGCTCTGCCTCGACGAGGCGCCCGAGGTCTTCGACCAAGCGAGTCAGGCGCAGCGCCTCGGTGTGCAGCGCGCCGAGGTTCGCCGTCTCATCCGTAAGCACGCCATCCCGGGCCGCCTCAATCCGCGAAACGATCGCTGCGACCGGAGTGCGCAGCTCATGGGCGACGTCCGCGGCGGCGTTTCGCCGTGCCCGTTCGGCAGCCTCGAGCGTTGACGCAAGCCGGTTGAGCCCCGAGCCGAGTTCACGCAGCTCCGGCGCGCCCCCTTCCGGAACACGGACCGACAGGTCGCCGTCGCGCATCTGGCGCGCTGCACGGGTCATGCGACGCAGCGGGCGCGTAAGCGCCGTGGCGAGAAGGCCCGCGACGGCAAGCCCCAGCAGCAGCGCCAGCCCCGCGGCGAGCAAGTGTCGGTTGTTCAACCGCTGCTGCAGCGCCTGGTCTTCGCCGGTCAGCACGTCCCCCGTGGATGGCCTCACCGTCACGCTCGCCACCTGCCTTCCCCGCACGACCACGGGCGCAGAGGCCGTGCGGTCGGCGTGGGCACCGCTCGGCGCGCCGCCTCCGGACGCACCCAGCAACAGGACATAGCCGTTCATCTGCGCCAAATGGGCGAGCTCTTGGCGCGCGTCGGGCGTCAGACCACCACGCTCCGCATAGGCCGCCGCAGCGAGCTCAGCCGTATGCCCGGCGGCGGCCTGCAGGCGCGCCCGGGCGAACTCATCGAGGCTCCGGTGCAGGCCGTTGGTCGAGAGCACGGTGGCGAGCGCCACCGACAAGATCGCGACGAGGGCAAGCGCGAGGGCCAGGCGCCAGCGGAGGCTCATGCGCCGGATCATCCGCTGGCGACCCCGAGGCGGTAGCCGATGCCGTGGACGGTCTCGACGAACCGGGGCTTCTTCGGGTCGGCCTCGATCTTGCGCCGCAGGTTGCCGACGTGCACGTCGATCGTGCGCTCGTAGCCGGCAAAGTCATGCCCCTGTATGCGGTTGATCAACTCAAACCGCGAGTACGGCCTGCCCGGATAGCGCGCCAACGAGACGAGAAGCTTGTACTCGCTCGGCGTGAGGACCACATCGGTTCCGCGCACGCGCACCGCGTGACGCACGGTGTCGATCTCAAGCGCGCCATCATCGAAGCGAAGAACATCGACCAACGGCATCTCCGCGGAATGCGCGCGCCGGAGGACGGCTTTCACGCGGGCAACCAACTCCCCGGGACTGAACGGCTTGACGACGTAGTCGTCCGCCCCGATACCGAGCCCGGTAATGCGCTCGTCTTCGCCCGACTTGGCGGTGAGCATCACGATTGAAACGTCAGAGCGGTCACGCAGTTGGCGGCAGATCTCCTCACCGCTGATGTCGGGCAGCATCAGGTCGAGGATCACCAGGTCCGGATTGCTCTCGAGCGCCAGCGCGAGGCCGGTTGTCCCGTCAATGGCGCTGGCCACGGTGAAGCCCTCCTTGACGAGATAGGCGCTCACGACCTCGTGAACCCATGGCTCGTCGTCCACGATCACGATGCGCTGTGCCATGTGCGCGAGCGTACCGCCCGAGTCCGCGCGAAGAGGCGAGTCACCCCGGGTGCCGCACGACGGAAGACCACGGCTTGCGAACCTTCACAACTTCTTCAAGCCGGTCGCGCATGGTGGATTCATGACCGAGCCCCAGAAGAAGTACAACGTGATCCCCGGCATCGCGATCGCCGGCCTGTTGCTTGGCGTCGCCGCACTGATCGCGGCCATCATCGCCGTCATCCGCGTGGGCGATTCCCCGAGCGATCCGATGACAGGCATGAGCGGGATGTCCTCCATGAGCGCCGAGGCGATGCACCACATGGAGCCCGTTCCGATCGACGGCATCAAGGACGCGCCCTCTGACGCGGGCGGCACGCCGCTCAAGGGCACGATGCGCGATGGCGTCATGGAGTTCACGCTGGATGCGCGACCGGTGTGGTGGCGCATCCAGGGCAAGCAACGGCTGGCCGCCTACGCCTACAACGGCATCGTGCCCGGGCCGGAGATCCACGTGGCCAACGGCCAGAAGGTGCGGATCAACTTCACGAACAACCTTCCCGTCCCGACCACTGTGCACTGGCACGGAATCGGCGTTCCCGCCGCGATGGATGGCGTCCCCGGCGTCACGCAGAAAGAGATCCCTCCCGGCGGCACGTTCACATACGCCTTCACTGCACGCCCCGCGGGCAACCCGAGCGGCGGTGGCACCTTCCTCTACCACTCCCACGTGGATGAGGATGTCCAGATGGGCGTTGGTCTCTCAGGCGCCTTCATCATCGACCCGGCCACTCCCGCTCCGCGCTACGCGGTTGAGAAGACCCTGGTCTTCTCGGAGTGGACGGCGGACGCCGCGACGGGGCGCACCCGCGGCGTAATGGAGATGGAGGGCATGCTCCCGAACTTCTTCACCTTCAACGGCAAGAGCTTCCCCGACACCGGCGAGATCAAGGTGCCCGCGGGCAAGCCGGTTCTCTTGCGACTGGTGAACGCGGGCCAGTTCGCCCACCCCATCCACCTGCACGGAACGGCCTTCACCGTGATCGCCAAGGACGGCCACCCCGTACCCGCCGCCGCGCAGGAGCAGCGCGACACGATCACGCTCTCCAGCGGCGAGCGCGCAGATGTCGTCTTCACCGAACCGGCCGGCAAGTGGCTGCTCCACTGCCACATCGGCCACCACCTGACCAACGACGGAGCAATGCCGGGCGGGCTCGTGACCATGGTCACCGCCCGCTGACCCCGCAGACGAAAGGAATGACATGACCAAGCGCGCCCTCAGTTTCCTCATCTCCGGCGTTGTCGTCGTGGCCGCAGTCGCTGCCGTGCTGGCCTTCACCCTGACCGGTGGCGACTCGTCCAGCCACTCGATGCCTGACGGCTCGACCATGGAGAACAGCCAGCCAATGCACACCATGTCGAACGGCTCGACGATGGACGGCGAGACCATGGGAACGGCCCCCTCGCACACGATGTCGGACGGCTCGACGATGGACGGCGAGACCATGGGAACGGCCCCCTCGCACACGATGTCGGACGGCTCGACGATGGACGGCGAGACCATGGGAACGGCCCCCTCGCACACGATGTCGGACGGCTCGGCGATGGATAACGGCATGGACATGCCCTAGCCATGGATTTCGACTTCGTCACTGTGGCAGTGCTGGCTGTCGTCGCTATCTGCGTGGTGGCGGTCGCAGTTCTGTTCATCGTGGCGTGAGACGGCCAGGAGGCAGCCGGACGGCCCGCGTCTAGCGCGCCGCCGTCCGGCACCTCCGGCAGGCCGGCTGCCCGCGGCGGATCTCAGAGAGGCGCACAGGACGCTCTCGACCACACGTGCCGCATCGGCACAACCACGGCTCATTGACCAGACCGGGGTACGGCTCGAGCGGAACCAGCCCGGCGCGACGCATTTCCGCCTCTGCTGAATCAGGCGACGTTCTGCGGCGACGCCCCACCTCGGCCTTGCTGCATCGCCCGCAGGGATCGGCGCCTCGGCGCACGCTTGCGAGCCTGGGCGAGCACGCCGCACCGCACCGAAGGCACGTCGAGGGCCACGGCTTCGCGGAGCCGGGGTAGGGACCGGTCGGCGCAGCCCCGGCTGCGGTCATGGCAGCGGCGGCTTCATCGGCTCGTATGGGCACGCCGCGTGGCACGCGCAAAGGCTAGGGGCCGAACGTCTCGCACCGGGGCGTTCATTTCGACCGAGCGCCACTCGGCAACGGCGATTTCACAGTTGCCGCACGCCCCGTGGCAGGGTCAGGCGGCATGCGCTTCGCTCCCAAATATGTCGCGATCCTGATCACGTCATTGGCCTGTCTCGCAACCGTCAGCACCGCGAGCCTTCAGGCGAACCCCGCCGTTCGGGCCAAGAAGGCGGAGGTTGCACGACTGCAGGCCCAACTCGATGCAATCGGCGAACGTGTCGCGGATACCGCCGAGCGGTTCAACGGCGCCCGGTGGCGCCTGGGCGAGATAAAGAAGCGGCTGGTCATCAACCAGCGGACGCTGGCCAAGGCGATTGCCGACCTCTCGACCTCGGAGCGGGTGCTCGCGGAGAGGATCGAAGCTCTGTACCGGCGCCCGGACCCCGGCCTGATCGAGATCATCCTCACGCAGCGCAGCCTGAGTGCGGCCGTGTCAGAGGTGGGGGCTCTCGAGCGCGCGGGCGGTGCCGACGCCCGGCTGGTCGGACGCACGCGAACGCTGCGTGATGCCACACGGCGCGCGAGACTTGCGCTCGCCAAGGACCGCACCGAGGCTCAGGTCGAGATCCGAAAGGCCGCCAAGGAGAAGCGGCAGGTAGAGCGCATCCTCGCCGAGCGCACGGAGATCCTTCGTGAGGCGCGATCGGACCTGCGCCAGGCGATTGCCGATGAGGCCATGCAGCGCCGCGCCGCCGCGCTGGCGGCTCGCGCCGGACGCGCGAACCTCGCGCGGATGGACCGGCCCGCCTACACCGGGCCGCTGCCGTCAGGCAGCGCCAATGCGGAGGCCGCGAAGATCGCCCTGTCGTTCCAGGGCGTGCCCTACCTGTGGGGCGGCGCATCGCCGAGCACCGGCTTCGACTGCTCGGGGCTCGCGAGCTACGCCTATGCACAGGTGGGCAAGAGTGTCCCCCACTACACCGTGTCGATCTACAACGCGTTCCCGAAGGTGGACCGCAGCGAGCTCGAGCCGGGGGACCTCGTGTTCTTCCGGGGCCTCGGACACATGGGCATCTACATCGGCAACAACATGATGGTCCATGCGCCGCAGACCGGCGACGTGGTGCATGTGCGGGACATGTCCTATCGCAGCGACTACGTTGGCGCGGTACGCCCGTAAGCGCAGCGCAGGAGGGCCGGTGGGCGAAGCGGACAAGCACCAACGCCCGGTGTGGGTCTATGTGGCGCTCGTGGTGGCGCTCGTCGTCATCGTCACGTTCGTGGTGATTCACCTGACTATGGGCAGTCCATTTGCGCACGGCGCGTCGTAGGTGACTGACGCCGGTCGGCGACCGGGCCGCGCGCTTCTCACGGTCCATGTCGGCGCGTCAGTCGGATGGCTCGGAGCAGTGGCGGCCTTCCTTGCCGTTGCTCTTCGGGGGCTGTCAGCCGAGGCGCATGAGGCTGCGGGGCTCTACGAGGCGGCGAGGGTGATGACGTGGTGGCTGATCCTGCCGCTGGCCGGACTCACGCTCATCACCGGGCTCATTGTCGCGGTGAAGTCCCCATGGGGGCTGACGCGGCATTACTGGGTCGTTGCGAAACTTGTCCTGACCGTCCTTGCCACCGCGGGGCTCATCATCCACTTGGGTCCGATTGACCGCGCGGCTGACGTCGCGGCGGGCGGGATGCCGCCCGACGAGTTGCAGTGGCAGCTGGTCGTCGCAGCGGCACTCGCCTTATGCGCGCTGGCACTGGCGCTGGTGCTCTCAATCGTCAAGCCCAGGGGCCTGACGAAGCGCGGAGTCAGCGCCGGCGGATAAGGGTCATCTCCACGTCCGACCGCCGTCGGAGGAGACGACGAGATTCCCGTCATGGCGCGCGGCCACCAATTCGGTTGCACTCGCGGCAGAGAGCGCCGCGGGCGCATCCCCGATTTCGCCACGTGACGACCACGAGGCGCCGGCATCCGCGCTGACCGAGACCCGCCCATTGGCATCGACCATGTACAGCGCCGTCGGAGCAGGCCACGCGAGCAGGCCGACCCTCGACGAGAGCGACCGCCACGAGGTACCGCCGTTGCCGGAGACGGATTGACCAGCCTCTGTCACAGCGATGACCGTCGAGCCGTCCCTGGGATTCACGGCGAGATCAAACGGTGCGATCGTCGGAACTGGACCTGCCTTCAGCGCGTCGCTCCGAGCCCCGCGATAGAGCGGAGACCCCGGCATTCCGAGCGCATAGATCACGCCGCCGCCTGAACGGACGATGTGGAAGTCGTCGCGCGGGACGGTGGTGAGGCGGGCCCATGTGCGCCCGCCATCCGTGGAGCGCCGGAGGCCCAACGGGTTGGGCTCGCCGCTGGACGGGTCGGGATGGCCCGATGAGAGCAGCGCCGTGCCCTCGCGCGCGAGCCCCATGTAGTCGGCCTGATCGCCCACGCGCTCGGCGCTGCCTGCCGTCACGCGATAGAGCCCTGCGTGGGTGCCGACCAGGTATTGACCCGGGCGCGTCCCCGGCACGATCCCATGCACGTGTCCCGCATCAGCGGGGAGCGCAGCCAGAGAGGGGCCCGCCCCAGCGGTGTCCGCACCAGCCTCACCACCGCTGGAGCCGCACCCCGCCGCGGCGAGGGCCGCCGCCAGCGCGACGCAGACGCCCGCGACGCGACGTCTTGTGTCCCACTTACTGCGCATTGGAATCCCTTCGCTTCCGCCACCTTGTTGAGACAGCCCATCCCGCGGCTATCACGATAAAGAGCCCCAGGCTCGTCCACTGCGTGTTGTCGAGCCCGAGGGCCAGGTCCGGGCTGTCGGCCCGGATAAAGAACTCAAAGAAGCGTGCGAACGCAAAGAGTGCGAGAACGAGCCACGTCAGATCGCCCGCTCGTGGCAGGCGGTCCTTCACCAGCCAGGCGATGACGAAGATTGCGAGCCCTATCAGCGATTCGTAGAGGCCACCGTTGTGGTACGCGAGCGCCGGGTTGGGCGTGAGAGCATCCGGATGGGCGTTTCGCACGGCGAGGAAGAAGTCACTGGCCGGCCCGTAATGCTCCCCGTTGATGATGTCGCCAACTCGGCCGATTGCCACGCCCAGCGGCAGGCCAAGGGCGAGGGCGTCGAGGAACACCCCGCCGAGACGAGCACGCCACGTGTAGAGGCCGATGAGCGCGACTGCACCGATCATTCCCCCGAAGAACGTGAACCCAGTGGTGCCAAACAGCGGGCCGCCGTGCTCGAACAGATAGAAGAGACGACCTCCGACCAGGGCCCCGATGACCGTCAGGACCGCGGCCACCCACACCGGGTCCGAGTCCTCGCCCTGCTGCTTGAGCCGACCGATCGCGATCGCCGCGCCGACGGCAATACCCAGGGCAATCGTCAGTCCGTGCCAGGCGATCGCGACTGGTCCCAATCGCAGGTACGGATCAATGGAGATCGTGATCACATCGGGAAGCGCGATCACCGGCGCTCCTTCGCCGCGGTCGGCGTGGCCGAAGGATGGGCGTGCGACGCCTCCATCACGAATGCTGCTCCCACCATCGCAAGCGTGGCCAGCATGAAGAGGGTCAGGGGCTGTGTTACCAGCGCCTGCCGGACCCCTCGAAGCCAATCCCGTCGAGGACTAATTCCCATCTGAACTCCCATCGCTCGTGTGTGTCGGTTGCGCCGCCCGCTAGGGCGGCGCACCTCAACAGCGCAGTGGAGTTACGGGCGGTGAATGACAGGGCGGCGGCCCACAGGTGCCGATCGGGCGCCGGCCCAGATCGCCAGGCGGCATCGGGCCGGTCGCGCCGGCCCGCAGGCCCCTGCAGGGACATGGCGTGATGCGCGCCGCAGACGGCGTACTCGCGCAGCACGTGCTCGCCTCAGGGCACGCCGTCTGCGACGCGTGCGTCGCGCATGCGGAGCACCCCCGCTCGGCTGGCGAGGCGGACGCCGACATCGCGTGGTGCGCGCCCACGACGATCAGCAGTGCAATGAGAATGCCCCTCAAAGCCATGGACATCTTGTAGCACCGGAACGCACGCCCGAAGGGAGGGCGCCGCGGCCACGCGGGGCTAGGGCCGGACGGCTACATGCCTTCTTCATATCTGGGGCGCAGGATGCAGGGCCAATGGACGGACTTGCGAAGACGCGGCGCGGCGCCCGCCGCCTGGGCGCATGGATCGCTGCGCGGCCGTACGCCGTGTTCCTCTTGGCGGCGGTGGCCATGGGCGTGGCCGGGGTGATCATCACCCTCCCGCCCGAACTGCGTTAGGGCGCGACCGCGCTGCCAACAAGAGTGTAGGCGCGGCCACGATGCTCGACTGCGCTCAGGCGCGTGCGCCGCAGCCCGGCGTCAGCCGCCGCCTCGTACACCTGGTCGATCTCACGCGTGATCACCCGTCCGGCAAGCAGTCCCTCAACGGCACCCGCCGTTCGTGGCGCGGTCCGTGCATTCGGGACGGTGAAGACCATCCACCCGCCGCTAACGACGCAGGAGCGAAGAGAGCGCATCCATGCTGCGAGCTCGTCGGCGAAGTCCAGAACGCCGACGGCCACCACGCCGTCGGCCGCCGGGGCTGCCCGGAGGTCATCCGGCACCGATCCGTAGGCGCCGACCACGTTGAGGTGCCCTTCGCGGCTCATGCGGGCGGTCATGTAGTCGATCATCCCCGTCGCGGCATCGAGCGCTGTCACCTGAGTAAAGCGCGGCGCCAGATGCCGCGTGTAGGTGCCCGGCCCGCACCCCACCTCGACTACCGTCTGCCCGGGGCGGCTCACCGCGTCGATCCGTTCGACGACCGCCCCGATCTCCTTGGCCCGCACCCGACGTGACGTCGGCGCCAGGCGGAAGAAGGCCTCGTATAGGCGCGGCCAGCGCCACGAGAGGATGCGGTTGCCATCGAGCCCGACGCGTCCGGCATCGGGCAGGGGAACAGTTGTGGTCACCTACGTCTCCTGTGTGGTGCGGTGGGCGAGCGGCTCGCGCAACGCCGCCTTGGCGCCTGCGACCCAGCCGATGAGGGCGACGGGAATCCACAGGGCAAGGGGCAGAACCACCGCTACCGCCAGCGACTGCGCTGCGCTGACGCCGTACGTCGCCATCAACGGCGTCATCACTGCCGCCTGGGTGGTGCCAATGCCGCCAGGGAGCAGGGGGGCGGCTTGGGCGGCCGTGAACATGATGAAGATGAAGGCGACCATCGCGGGAGTGACGCCCACGGGGATGAGCGCCTCGAGCACCACGGCGACGACCATCAACTGCGCAACCCAGGCCCCGCCGGACGCTGCCACAGCCGGCGCGCTTGCTCGCAGGTCGCGCAGCCCCCGCATGCCCTCGCCGAGAGCTGTCACCGCCGCGCGCAGGGCCCGCACCACCCGGTTGTGTCGGCGCTGCGTCGCGTGCGGCTCAGGCCGCGTTGCGGCGGCCGCGACCGCACCGACGACCACGGCGAGCCACGCCATGCCGACGACCACGGGCGCCAGGCCGCCCGGCCTTGTCAGAAGCAGCAGGCCCGCTGCCAAGAGCGCCCAGGCCACGAGCGACCCGAAGGCGTCCGACACCACGGTGCCCGTCACGCGCGCTGCGCCCACACGCAACCGGCGACTGATCAGCGCGATGCGGGCTGCCTCGCCAGTGCGCGCGGGTAGGACACCGTTCAAGAACGACGCGACGGCGACCGGGACAAAGAGCCCGGGCCAACCGACCCGCTCGGTCCGGGCGATGCGGGCGACAAACGGGCGCCACGCCATGGCTCGAAACACCATCGCCACCGCCCCCGCGCCGGTGGCCAGCACGAGTAGCGGCCAGGCGCCTGCCGGGGCGGACCGCTGCAGTGCTGCCAGATCGAGACTCACCATGGCGACGATCAGCGCCACCGCCAGGCCGACGAGCAGGAGGCCGCGCACGAGGATGCTTCGATGGAGGGTTGCAGTCACGTTCAAAGGGATAGCCGCGAGCTGTTCATCAGTTGTGAAGTTGAGCGCAGTCCGCCCTGCTCCCCGCTTGCGTCCTGCGGCACACTGGGCCCATGCCCTCTGTCCTTCTGGTGGATGATGAGCCCGGTATCCGCGAGATCGCCCGTGCGTATCTCGAGGCGGATGGATTCACGGTGCGCGAGGCCGGCAGCGGTCGCCTGGCGCTTGATGCGGCGCTCACTCAGATGCCGGACTTGATCGTGCTGGACCTGATGCTTCCCGACCTCACGGGCGAGGAGATCTGCGCGGAGCTTCGCCGCGTGTCGCGCGTGCCAATCATTATGTTGACGGCCAAGTCGGCAGAGACCGATCGCCTCCGCGGCCTGGCCCTTGGCGCCGACGATTATCTGGTCAAGCCATTCTCGCCGCGGGAGCTTGTTGCCCGCGTCCACGCCGTGCTGCGACGCACGGCGCCCGCGTCCGATGATCTCGTGGAGGTCACCCTCGCGGTCGGCGGCCGCTTGGAAATCCACCGTGTGGCCCGCACCACCCACCTCGACGGAGTGAACCTTGACCTGACTGACACCGAACAGCAGATCCTCCGAGCACTGGCCCGGCGTCCCAAGAAGGTGTGGTCGCGCGGGGAACTACTGGACCTTGGTGACCGTGGCGACCGCGAACGTGATGAGCGCACCGTGGACGTCCATGTACGCAATCTTCGGCGCAAGCTCGACGGCGTGCACCCGGGGGCAAGCGGGCTGGTCGTAACGGTCCATGGGGCCGGCTACCGCTTTGATGGCACGGCGTTGGGCGCGCCGTCGTGAAGACGGTGCGACTTCCGACCATCCTGGCGCTCGCCTTCGCCGGCGTCGCCTTCTTTGCCACCCTCGCCGCGTTTGGCATTTCGCTCTGGGCCACGCACCGCGCGATTGACGACTGGAGCACCCAGCGGGCCGGGCAGACAGCGTCCGCAGCAGCGGTCGCCGTAAGCGCCGCGCGCACGTCAGGCGGGTGGATGCCCTCAGTGCGGGACCGCTTGGCCCGGGAGCTGCCGCTGTCGGGGCTTGACTATCGGCTACGGGACGCGAACGGGCAGACGGTGTTCGAGACCCCTCGCCTTGCGGAGCGAGCGGACGCCCCCGCCCCCTTGGTGGCGCGCGCGCTTCCCGGTGGCGTCCTCGACGTCTTCGTGCTCGACCGGCCGGACGCCCAGGCCACCGCCGACCAGATCGCGACCCATCTCGATGTCATCCACTTGCTCGCTGCGGTGGGGGCGGCACTGCTTGCCTCGGCGGTGGGCTTCCTTGCGGCCGGGCGCCTTGCCGGACCGCTGCAGCGCCTCGCTGTCCTTGCTCCCGCACTCGCGGGCGCTGACCCCGCTCAGGCGATCCCCCAGGAGGGACCGCGCGAGGTCCGCGACGTCGCCATGGCCCTTGACGGCCTCTCCGGCGATCTTCGGCGACAGCGCACGGCCCGTCTCCAGCTCGCACAGGACCTCGCGCATGAGCTGCGGACCCCGCTCGCCCTGGCGCAGGCTCGCCTCGAGGCGATCGAAGACGGGCTCGTCCCGCTTGAGACCGACCAAGTGGCCTCCGTCCGTGCCGAGGTGGTCCGCCTGGGGCGCCTCGTGAGTGAGATCGAGCGGTTGGCAGACGCGGAGGTAACCCCGCGGGCACTCCGGGCCGAGCCGGTAGATCTCGAGGAGATTGCCCGCCAGCAGGAGGCCGCTGTTGTTGGCGCCGGCCATCCGTTCGGGACGATGCTGAGCTACGCCGTAGCCATTGGGGACCGGGATGCGGTCGGACAGATCGTCTCCAACCTGGTGGCCAACGGCCTTGGCCATGGACCGCCGGGGGGGCGGATCGAGATACGCACCGGGACCGAAGGCGAGACGGCATGGCTCCGGGTCACCGATGAGGGCGCCGGTGTGCCCGATGGTGAACACGCCTTCCGGCGTTTCCATCGCGGTGCGTCCACCACCGCAGATGACGACGGCTTCGGTATTGGACTCGCCATCGCCCGCGAGCTGGCCACCACACTGGGTGGATCGCTCCGAATCGACGCACATGCACCGCAGACGACGTTCGTCCTCGCACTGCCGGCAGCCGTTTCGCCGCAACCGTCAACCACCCGCCCGATTCACATCTGATTCACACGGGATTCCTACCGTCGATTGCAGCAACGACCGGCGAAAGGTGGCGTCAGGTGGAGGATGTCCTGGAGATTGCGGTCCGCGGGCACGCGCTGCGCGATGCACCGGCTGGTGCCCACGCGCTCGCGTCGGAGTGGGATGCGCGCGTGACAACCTGGGCCGACGTCTGTGCCGGTCCGGCGTTTCAGCGGTTTCGCGACCGGGTCCTCGCTGAGGCAGCGCCTGTGCGCGACACTGACGTCGTTGACATCGGCTGCGGGACCGGCCTGCTCGCGCTCGCATTCGCCCCACGGGTGCGTCGGGTGTGGGCGCTTGACGTGTCTCCCGGGATGGTGGCGGACATCGGCCGGCGAGCGGAACAGGACGGGATCGACAACGTCATCCCCCTGCAGGCCGACGCGCGCCTGCTGCCGCTGCCGGATCAATCCATCGACCTCGCTGTGTCGTCATACGCGCTTCATCACATCGATGAGGAGGGCAAGCGCGAGAGCCTCCACGAGGCCTACCGCGTCCTGCGCCCCGGTGGGCGTCTCATCGTCGTGGACATGATGTTCTCGGTCAGCCTGCGCCGCGACGACCGCCGTGTGATCGGGCAGAAGGCACTGCAGGTACTCAAGAAGGGGCCGTCGGGCCTCGTGCGCCTCGCGCGCAATGCCACACGCGTCGCGCGCGGCACCTGGGAGCACCCGGCCAGCCCGCAGTGGTGGAGTCGCGCGGCGGCGGAGCACGGGTTCAGCAAGGTGCATGCCGAGCGCCTGGAGCAGGAGGCCGGAATCCTGATCGCGGTGAAGCCGGCGGCGTGAAGCGCCCAGCCCTCGCAGCAGCGGTGGTTGGCGGCGTCGTGGCGTCGGGGGCAGCCCTCGCGTTCGCGGGATGGGACGAGCCCGCTCCGCCACCGCCACCACCGCTTCCGACGGAACTGCGCGTGGTAGCCGGCCCGGGTCGGGCAGCCATCGCGCCTGCTGAGCGGGCCCGTCTGGCGGGGTCTGAGACCGCAGCGCGCGCGTGGCTCGATGCCCGCCGCTCCATCCGAGGCACAGGCGTGACGGCTTCGGTGACGTGGTCCAGCCAGGACGTGCGTGCGCTCGCGCGGGCCGCCGCGGGAGCACAGCCCTCGGTTGTGCTGACTCCCCGAGTCGAGGCGATTGATCTGCGACTGCCCATCATCAGGCAGGCGTACCGCAACAACTGTGAGACTGCCGCGCTCAGCATGGCACTGCGAGGAGCGGTAGGTCAGCGCACTCTGCAGGCCGCCCTACCGCAAGCCGCGCCGCTCGACCCCCAGCAGGGGGCGCAGGGCGCTGTCTGGGGGGACCCCAACACCGGGTTCGTAGGACGGGTGGAGAGGGGAGGCTTCGGCGTGTTCGAGCAACCGCTGGCGCGCCTCGGTGCCCGGCATGACCCAGGGACGGTCGCCGTTCGCCCATCGACGTTTGAGGGGGTCCTCGATCGCGTGCGAGACGGTCATCCCGTCGTTGCATGGACGGGGATGGGGCCATCGGCACCCTGGACGTGGCGCACTCCCACGGGTCGGGAGATATGGGCCGATCGCTCGCACCACACCGTCGTGCTCGCCGGCGTCGGGCCGCAGGGCGTTACCGTTCACGACCCCTGGACCGGGGAGTCGAGCGTCGTGTCTGCGGCGTCGCTGAGATCCGGGTGGGAGCGCCTCGGGCGGCGCGCGGTGGTCACGTCGCCAAGCCATGGACAAGTCGTGGTCGGTCCGCCAAGGGCTTAGCCGCCGCCTGGCGTAAGCCCGAGCCAGCGGGCAGGGTAACGGCGCCCGCAGGCACCCCCGGAACCTTGCGGTTTGCAGGCCCGCTCCAAATCGCTGGAGCCTTCTAGGGCTTGCCGCTGCCTCGGGGAGATCCAGCGACGGTCTCCTCGAAGGCGACGGCGATGAGTCGCTTCAGGCGCTCTACCTCGCGGGCCGGTGGCCGCCGCGGCGCTTTCAACTCCACATGCATCTCGCTGCCATCAGCACCGATCACGACAAAGTCGGCACGGTGCGATCCAGCCGCCTCATGAGAGAAGAAACGGTCCGCTGGCACGTCAAGCCATGCCAAGATCGCTGCGAGGGTCTTCATATCCGGCGCCTGGCCGTTTCTCACCCGACTGAAGACCGCCGGGTGCACGCCACACTCGGCCGCAGCGCGACGCATTGATATGCCACGCGCGGATATTGCGCGGTCAATCTGCTGCGTGAAGAGTTCCTGCGCAAAAGCCACGCATGAACTCTGGCATGAAGGCGTCCGACGCTCCGCTTAGTCTCCCTAGCGAGACAGTGACTCGCTCAAGTGACACGCGCCCGAAGGTCAGCATTCTCCTCGCCGATGGCACCGAGTTGGCTGGCCCGCTCGCGTCAATAACCCTCGATCGGGTTGACGAATGGGCGCCTCGCCGGGCTTGGCGCTGGTACAAGGATCAGCGTCACTATCCCGGCTTCTACTGGTGCGCCACCACGCAGTGCCATGTCGGGTACGAGAGCCTGCTCGAGCGGGACCGCCTCATGCTGGCTGACTTTGAGTCGTCGGTGACCAACATCAAGTCCCAGCCCTTCCTGATGGTGCTGAGCGACGAGGCCGGCCGCCTACGCCACATTCCGGACTACCTGCTGATCCACGCGGACAGGCCGCCATCCCTTGTCAACGTGAAGACGCCTGAGGCGGCCGAAGGCGAAAAGGCCCAGCGCCTTTTCGCCTGCGTCGAGCAGGCGGCAACGTCGCGGCACTGGGAGGCGGAGGTCTGGACAGGCGCACATCCCGTCTACCTTGAAAACGTCCGCTTCCTCGCCGGTTTCCGGCGCAAGGCGTTGGTCCACGAAAACGTTCTGAACGATGTCCTCGCGGCAGCGGCCCCGGACATGCCCCTCGCCGAGGTGGAGCGTCGGTCTGGTCATCCGAAGGACGTCGCGCGCCCGGCGGCCATGCACGCCATATGGACACACCGGATCGCAGTTGATCTCGAGCTGACCCTGCAGCCAAGCAGCGAGGTGGTCGCATGTCGCTGATCCTGACTCCTGGGCAGCTGCTCGCGGGCGAGGGCGAGGTGTGGCGCGTAACGGCCATCGGACCAGTTGACGTGACGCTCGTGTCGCGGACCGGTGCACAGCGTGCAGTCCCAATCGAAGAGGCCGGGCGGATGGCCGCACTCTCGCTGCCGCCACAGGCCACGGCCGGCGAGGCAAATGCGCACCTGCTGGACAACCTGTCCGCCGATTTGCGCGCAGTCGTGGATGCACGGCTCGCAGACGTCCACGAGGTTCTGACGGGCTTTCAGAGCGGCGATCCGGCAGCCGCGCTCCCGGGAGAGCCTCGGCCCGAGTACAACCCGGTTCTCCATAAGGAAGGCGCGCGGATCAAGGCGAAAGCGGCCGAGCGCGGCGTCTCAACGAAGACCATTCGTCGCCAGGTCAAGGCCTTCCGCGAAGAAGGCGCCTGGGGGCTGGTTGATGAGCGATCCACCCGGCCCCGAAACCCCTTGGGCGCAGTGGATGAACGCTGGCTCGCAGCCGCGGGTGAGATCCTCGATGAGGAAGCACGGGGGTCAATCAAGACGATCGCGCTCATCATCGACGCAATCAACCTCCGCGCGGCACGGGGGTACGGCATGCCACCGGAGGATCTGCCGAGCGAGAGCACGGCACGCCGTGTCCTCGATGAGATCGACCGCGGCAAGCACCGTCTCCGGGGCCCGACCAAGCGCCGGCGGGAGACGGCCCTCCGGCCCGTCCGAACTTTTGGTTCGCTCAGGGCCACGCGACCTGGCCAGTACGTCGTCCTTGACTCGACGCGGCTGGACGTCTTCGGCCTATGTCACCTGACGCTCCGGTGGGTACCGCTTGAGTTGAGCGTCGCCATGGACCTGATGAGCCGAACGATCTGCGGGCTCCGACTGGCCGAGACGACCAAGCACATCGATGCGGCGCTCCTGCTCTACGAGACGATCACTCCCGACTCCTGGACGCGGACGGACTCGGGCGTGTTGCCCTATGTCGGAGCACCCGAGAGCTTCGTCGTTGACGAGGACACGCTCACGACCGGCGTCACCGACCTGTCCGCATCGGCCCTGCCGGGCGTTGCGCCGGAAGCGGTGATCATGGACCACGGCAAGATCTACTTCTGCCCACACACTCTCAGCCTGTGCGAGCGCCTCGGTGCCGACGTCCAACCGGCGCGCAAGGCCACACCGACCGACAAGGGTCCTCTGGAGCGTTTCTTCCGCACGCTCGGGGACCAGCTGCTCGGCGCCCTGCCCGCATACAAGGGACGCGACCTCAGTCGGCGGGGAGATTCGCCCGAGGACGACGCGGCGCTGTTCACCTTCGAGATCGAGCAGATGATCCGTGACTGGATCGCCCGCTGCTATCACCGCACCCCGCATCAAGGCCTGCGCCTGACCGACGTGCCGGGGATCGACCTGACGCCGCTCGAGGCACTCGAGATCGGTCGGACCCGGGCGGGCGGCGTGCGCATTCCGATGCATCAAGACCTCGTCTACGACTTCCTGCCCACCAAATGGCGCACCATCCAGCCGTACGGCGTCGAACTCAACGGTGAGCGTTACGACGGCCCGGTTCTGGACGGGTACCGAAATGCCACGAGCACTCATCTGGGGCGCCACCCGGGCAAATGGCCGATTCGGTATGACCCAGACGACATCCGTGCCGTGTTCTTCCAGGACCCGGCCACCTTGGAGTGGCACGCCCTCCATTGGCGCTATGCCACGCAGATCATCGAGCCGATGAGCGAAGAGGCGCTCGCCTTTGCAAAGCGCCGCCAACGTGAGCGCGGCCAACCCGACGACACCCGCAGCAGCCTGCAGGCGCTCATGGACGAGTGGCAGCAGGGCGATTTCACGTCCAAGGCCTCCCGCCGAATGGCCGCCCGCCATGCGACCCAGCGCATGGCCCGCATGGGCGGCGATGCGGCGCTTGTACCGAAGGGGCCACTTCCGCATTCCGATCCGGACCCCAGCGACGAGCCGCTCGTCTCCGAAGACGACGACCTCGACGCGCTGGACCCTGACTACTACGACGACGCATTCGAGACCCTCTGATGCCCGCTCCGCAGCTAGACCACCTCGAGACGGAGGAGCGACGTCATCCGCTCTCGACGGCAGACGGCTGGAGGGAGTTCGCGGAGCGCCCCCGGCGACCGCGGCCGCCCGATCTCGCCCGCGAGGAGATCGACAGGCTTTCGACGCGCGACGCACGGCGCTACTCCCGCGCGCGCAAGGTGTGGCACGCGAACATCGGCCCGATCGCCACCTCGGCCGTCATGGCCCTGCACGCGTCACTCGACGAAATGGTTGCGGCAAATGCCCAGGACAACGGCAAGGCGCGCCCGAGTCCTGTGCTCGATGCACTGCCCGGCCTTGGCAAGACAACCGTGGCCACATCGTTCGCGGCGCGCCATCACAGGGCTGAGATCGAGATCCACGGCGACCGAACGCCAGAGGGCCACCGACGCATACCTGTGCTGTACGTCTCCCTGGATGCGCGAACGACACTGCGGAAGCTCGGCTCCATGATGCTTCGCTTCTATGGCCACCCGGTACGGAGTGGAAATGCACAGGACCTCGCAACCAGGGTGGCGGACTGCATCAATGCCTGCCGCACGACCCTCATCGTTTTCGACGACGTGCATTTCCTGAACCTGCACCGACGCGATGAGCTGGAGGTCGCGAACCACTTCAAGTGGCTCGCCAACGAGTTCCCGGCAACCATCTTCTACGTCGGCGTTGGCCTGGAGCACGCCGGGTTCTTCGACGAGGGCATGACTCCAGATCGGAGTCGGTTCTCACAGACAGCCCGGAGATGGACGCGGTTGACCTTGGACCCGTTCGAGCTGTCGAGCCCGGGCGGACGACGCGTCTGGACCAGCCTCCTGAAAGCGATCGAGGGCGAGCTTGTTCTTGCCGACAAGTGGCCGGGAATGCTGGCCAAGGACCTATCGGAGTACTTGTTCGTTCGGTCCTCGGGCAACTTCCAGAGCCTGATGACCCTCATCGCGAGAGGCTGCACCCGCGCCGTGGAGAATGGAGCGGAAAGGCTCGACGAGCAGGTGCTCGACCGCGTGCGAAATGATGAGGCATCGGAGCGTCGGCGCAAGGAGATCGCCGCCGAGCTGAGGATGGTGCCCGCCTGACATCGGGTGTGGCAGGGCTTCCCATTTCAGTCCGCCCTGCGCAGGACGAGTCCCTGAGTTCCTGGATCAGCGCCGTCGCCGCGAGGTACCGCACGTCGGTCGGTGAGTTCACCCGCCTGATCGACATTGACAGCGATGCGCCGTGGCTGAACCCGTTCGCGCTCGACGTCGAGGGGACGAGCTGCGACGGAGCACGACAACTCGCCACAGCCATGGGCATGTCGGGGGATCAGGCAGACGAACTCCTCGCCGGCCTCGGCAGCTACTGCCGTGTGCGCGAGGACGTCACAGGACCACAGTGGATCGTCCTCCGACCGACGCGTGAGAGCCGCTACTGCCCGGCCTGCCTCGCAGCATCGGGCGGGCGCTGGAGCAAGTGGTGGCGCGTGCCATGGATCACGGTGTGCCAGGAGCACCGCACGGCTCTGGTATCCGGCTGCCCTGAGTGCGGAGGGCCGCAGCGCGGGCGCAGGCTCACCCAGACCGCGGTCGCTCAGGGAACCCTGTGTGACACATGGAAGCGAGGGCGCACCGCCCCGGACGACCGGTGCACGGGCGACCTGACAACTGCGCCGACTGTTCCCGCGAGCGACTGGAGCACCTCCTTTCAGGAGGACACGCTGGAGTTGGCCTCCGGACCCGGGGGCTGGACGGCCGGCGCGCTCGACCAACTCCGCGACGTCAGCGCCATCAGGCAGGCGCTCGGCGCGCGCGACCTGACCAACCGCGCGCGCCGGCCTGAGGGAGATCTGCTGCTCGCGGCGATCCGGGTCCTCGCCGATCCTGAACGGTTCGCGGATCTGGCGCTCGCCGATCTCGGGCCGCGCCCGCACGCCCTGCCGCGGGCACTTCGCGGAGCGAGTGCGGACCTCGAAGCGCGAATCGCCTCGCTGCGAGCGAGCCGCATGCGCGCCGCCGATCGCTTGCGCTGGCGCACCTTCACCGCCGCTACTCGCCCGTCGATCAGCGACAGCATGATCCGCGAACGCATTCGGCGCATGCCGAGCCGGCTCTGGGTACGCACGACGCTCGGACTCCTACCCGATGACGGCCCTCTGACGCATAACGCCGTCGCAGCCATGGCCACAGGCTGCATTCAGTTAGTGGGGCGAGTGACGGGCGCCGGCTCGACGCCTGCATTGCAGTACGCCTTTCGGGCGCTGCGTGGTCACCCGCTAGAGGACGCCCTGTTTACCTCCCTCACCCACGTGGCTGACCAGATGGATCGCGGAGAGTCCTTGATCGACTACGACCGCCGACGCGAAATCAGCCGCTGTTGCGAGCTGGTCAGCGCCGACGACTGGCGGCAGATCGCCCGTCGCTCCGGTGTCATCCGCGGCGGCGCTCTGCAGCTTCGTGCAGCCAATGCGTGGGTGCGGGAGTTCTTTACCGGCAACCCCTTTGACCAGTGTCGGCGTCCGGCTCGGTGGGAGCAGCTTGTTCGCTTTGGCCTGGCCCTCACGCCGGATGCCGCCGAGCAGTTGAGGGCGCACGCCGAGGGGCTACTGGCGGTGCACGGGATCGGCGGCGAACCGCTTGAGTGGGCACCGGACGTCGCCCCGTGCTTTGAGGCCCCTGCACTTGACCTGGAGATGGCAAGGCGGCACCTGCGTGACGACTTCGCACCCTTTGGCGGCGTGGCGGCGGCTCAGCGGGCCTCCATCCTCCGCCTCTGGGACGCGATCCGGCTCGATCCTCCAGGGCTCGGTGTCTCCACGCGTTCAGCGCCGATCGGCAAGCACGCCCTCCCCGACGGCCTCACCGGCGATCGCATCATGGAGCGGCTCAACGAGGGGGAGAGCCTGCGGGGCATCGCAACTGCCACAGGCGTCTCGCGTCAGGTGCTCGCGGACGAACTCATTGCGTGCGGCCACCCGCTGCCCAAGGTCGGGCGGCGAAGTATCCCCGCCCCTTCCGCCGAGTGGCTGGCAGATGCCTACTCGACGAGAACTGCGGGCGACATTGGAGACGAGCTCGACGTGTCCGCGACGACCGTGCGAGGCTGGCTGGTCAAGCACGGGATACCGCGGCGCGGACGAGGAGCCGCCAGCCATAGGGGAGTTGTCCACGCACTCGGCCTTCCCGAGCCACTCGGCTCGGCCGTTGGACCCCTACGCGGAGCCCAGCGCCTTCAGCGGTTCCTCGCCGTCGGCGAGGCTGAGACGCTCGTCGATGCGGCGGCCCGCATGCGGATCGACGTCGGCTCGCTGCGACAGCAGTTGCGCCTACTCGACAGGCACGTGGGGGCCCAAGTGATCACCTGGGACAGCCCGTCCGAACCTCACACCATCACCGCCGTTGGCGAGGAGCTCCGCCGGCAAGCGTTGGAACACCGCGCGAGCTGGTGCACCGAGGAAATGGACAAATAGGCGGCGCCGGTTAGGCAAGGCAGCAGCCGAAAACGGCCCTGAATGGGCTTTGCCGAGGCACTGGAGTGGACAACTTGCCTGAAAATTGGACAACTCCAGTGACTTCCTACAACCCGCTAGGGGGCCCTATCCCGATGGACAGGATCTACCTGTCCGGGGTGTCGTTGCCCGTCGTTCCGCCGGGGAGTGCAATCCATGCGGATGGATTCACGGACGACGGAGGATCAGGTGGCGGTGAGCGCAGTGACGAATGGAGTGGACGCCGGCGTGCGCGTCCTGGTTGTGGATGAGTACCCGTCGCAGGTGGCCGGGGTGGTGAGCGCCATGAACGGATCGCCCACCATGAGCGTGTCCATGACGGCCGGATCGGGCGCGCAGGCCCTCATCGCCCTGGAGGGCGATCAGCCCGACGTGGTCCTGGTGGAGCCCTGGATGCGCGCGGGCGATGGCCTGGCGCTCATCACCAAGATCCACCAGCAGTACCCCCAGGTGGCGGTCATCGCCTACTCCCGCATGTGGGACGACGACCACGTGGCGCAGGCACGTGCCGCCGGCGCCTCGGCGCACATCCCCAAGACCACGCCCGTGGAGGACCTGCCGGCCATCGTGCGCCAGGTGCTGGCCGGCGCCGAGGTGCGACCCAGCACGACTGCGGCCGCCGGATCAGCCGGTGACCTGACCAGCCGCGAGCGCGAGGTGCTCTCGCTCGCCTCGCAGGGCCTCTCCAACCAGGAGATCGCCTCCACGCTGTTCGTCACCGAGCAGACGGTGAAGTTCCACCTGTCCAACATCTACCGCAAGCTGGGGGTTCACAACCGCACCGAGGCCAGCCACCGCGCCACGCGCAGCGGCATGCTGGGCTAGGGAAAACCTCCCGGCAGAGGTACGAAAAACAAGAGTACGCTGGGGGTATGTGCCCCCCAGGCACCGACGGGGCCGGCCCGGCTGCCGGCCCCACACGCGTGGCCCTGCTCGACGAATACCCCGCCGTACTGGAAGCGATGGCCTCCCTCCTGGATGCGTCGCGCGACTTCGCCGTGGCGGCCCGCGCGATGAACGGCGGCGACCTCGTGACGCACCTTGCGGCCTCACCGGTGGGCGTGGTGGTGGCTGAGCCCTGGCTGCGCTCCGGGGATGGCCTGGACGCCCTGCGGCGGGCGCGCGAGATCCAGCCCGAGCTGGTGATCATCGCCCTGTCGCGTATCTGGGATCGAGGGCACGTGGACCAACTGCTCGCCATCGGTGCGCGGGCCTACATCCCCAAGTCCACGGACCTTCACGAGATCCCGCGCATCATCCGGCGCGCCCAGGACGGCATGCTCACCCTGCCGGCCGACCTGCCGAGGGATGGCGGGGCGGCGCTGCTCACGCCCCGCGAGGCCGAGGTGCTTGCCATGGCCGCCGAGGGCATGGACAACCGGGCCATCGCGGGAGCGCTGGTGGTGACGGAGCGCACGGTCAAGTTCCACCTGCAGAACGCCTACCGCAAGCTGGGGGTGACCAATCGCACGGCGGCGGCGGCCGCGGCCCGTAGGCTGGGCCTCATCCAATGAGCAGCGCGACGGTGAGCATCAACGACGAAGGCGACATCGTGGCCTTCGACCAGGGGGCCGAGGCCATGTTCGGCCGCCGGGCCGGCGACGTGATGGGGCAACCCATGGCCGAACTGATACTCCCCGAGGCGCTGCGGGCGATGCACGCCGACGGCATGGCGCGGTTCCTCCGCACGCGCGAGCCCTTCCTGATCGGGCGCACGGTGGAGGTGATGGCGCTCCACGCCGACGGATCGGTGTTCCCGGCGCAGTTGACCCTGGTTCTCGAACGCGAGGATCCCATGGTGATCACGGGCACCATCCACCGCGGCTGACGCCGGTGATACAGAGAGGGCCATCACGGTAAGCGCGGCCCTATGGTGCGGGCGTGGACGATGACGACCGGACACGGGACCTCGCCGCTGCGCTGACGACGCCGTCCGGCCGCCTGCCCGGGAGCGAGGCGGTGGCGGCATGGTGACCCGCCCCGTGCGGGTGGGCATCAATGGCTTCGGGCGCATGGGACGCCTGGCCCTGCGTGCCGCATTCCACTGCCCCGAGATCGAGTTCGTGCACGTGAACGAGGTGAAGGGCGATGCCGCCACCGGCGCGCACCTGCTGGAGTTCGACTCGGTGCACCGGCGCTGGAACCGCGACATCCGGGCCGGTGCCGACCACATCGAGGTGGACGGGGCCATCATCGGGTACTCCTCGCACGCCGACCCGGCGGACATCCCATGGGGCGACCTGGGCGTGGACATCGTGATGGAGTCCACGGGCCGGTTCCGCACGCCCGAGGCACTGCAGCCGCACTTCGACCGCGGCGCCCGATCGGTGGTGGTGGCCGCCCCCGTGCGCGGCGACGATGTCCTGAACGTGGTGGTGGGCGTGAACGACCACCTGTACGACCCGGCCCGCCACGCGGTCGTGACCGCGGCCTCGTGCACCACCAACTGCCTGGCGCCGGTGGTGAAGGCCATCCACGAGGGGCTGGGCATCCGCCACGGCATGATCACCACCCTGCACGACCTCACCAACACCCAGGTGATCGTGGACGCCCCGCACAAGGACCTGCGCCGTGCCCGCGCCGCCGGGATGTCGCTCATCCCCACCACCACCGGATCGGCCACCGCCATCGGCATGATCTTCCCCGAACTGGAGGGGCGCCTGAACGGCGTCGCGGTGCGCGTGCCGCTGCTCAACGCGTCGCTCACCGACTGCGTGTTCGAGGTGGCGCGCGACACCACGGTGGATGAGGTGAACGACATCCTGCGCCAGGCGGCCGAGGGCCCGCTGGCCGGGATCCTGGGCTACGAGGAGCGCCCGCTCGTGAGCGCGGACTACACGGATGACCCCCGGTCGTCCATCGTGGACGCGCCCTCCACCATGGTGGTGGCCGGTACCCAGGTGAAGGTGCTGGCCTGGTACGACAACGAGTGGGGCTACGCCAACCGGTGGTCCGAGCTGGCGCGCATCGTGGCCACGCACCTCGTGGCGGCGTGACCCCCGGGGCGTGTCAGGGGTCGCCGGCGCGCACGCCCAGCGCCTTGGCCACCGGCGCCGCGGTGAGCCCGTACACCAGCACCGTCACGGTGATGACCGTGAACACCACGGGCAGCAGGTCGTCGGCGCCCGGGATGCGCAGCGACACCAGGGTGGTGGCGATGCTGGCCGCCGTGGCCGCGGCCACGATGCCGCGCGGGGCCATCCATCCCACGAACATGCGCTCCTGCCACGACATCTGCGAGCCCATGGTCATGAGGAACGCCATGCCCGGGCGCACCACCAGGATGAGGATGGCCGCCGTGCCGATGGCCGGCCCCAGCAGGGGCAGCAGGGACTCGGGCGTGACAAGCGCCGACAGCGCCACGAACAGCACCCCCACGGCCATGGTGACGAAGGTGGCCAGCACCGGCTGCGCGGAGGCCAGCTGCTCCTCGCGCCCGAACCGGCGCGACATGCGCACGAGGGCCATGCCCATGAGCAGCGCCGCCAGCAGGCCGGCGTCGTCGGTGACCGTGTTGGCCAGGCCCACCATCAGCACCACCACGCCCAGGATGGCCTGGCTGCCAAGCGCCCGGCTGCGCCCGGCGAGCCGCACGCCGTACCGGATGAGCAACGCCCCGATCCCTGCCGCCACCACCGCCACGCCCAGGCCGCCGAGGAAGGTGAGCACGGCATCGGTGGTGCTGGCCTCCTGCCCGGCCTTGATGCCCTGGAACAGGATGACCGCCAGCAGCGCGCCCAGCGGGTCGAGGAACACCCCCTCGTACGTGAGCAGGTTGCGCAGCCGTGCCTCGGGCTTGACGTACGACAGGATGGGGCCCACCACCGTGGGGCCCGACACCACCACGATGGCGCCGAACAGCAGGGCCAGCGATGTGGGGAACCCCAGGATGAATGCCCCGCACAGCGTGGCGGCACCCCAGGTGATGGGGCCGCCGATCCACACCAGCCGCGCTGCGGTGCGCCGGTCGCGCTTCTCCACGCCCAGGCGCCCCAGCTCGATGCCCCCCTGGAACAGGATGATGGCCACCGTCAGGTCGACGATCGGTCCGAAGGCCGGCCCCAGGAACTCCTGCGCATTGGCGCCCGGCACCAGGATGCCCAGCACGAACCCCGCGGGCAGCAGCAGCACCAGGGCCGGCACGCGCAGGCGCGGTGCCAGCAGCTGGCACGCGGTGGCCACCGCGATGATGAGCGTGATGCCCAGCACCACCTGGGAGTCGGTGAGGGACGAGGGGTCCAT
>VFQT010000176.1_pt1 | contig 102620 bp, 95 predicted proteins | sample 3512381 | NCBI WGS metagenome assembly VFQT01 (sample SAMN10412376, study PRJNA504923) | tailings metagenome | isolation source: Relicate 2 Philex TSF3 active mining site | place: Philippines: Tuba, Benguet | collected 2017-08-29
AATCGGTTACGCGTTAACAAGGTATTTTTCACATGTAATAGATATTTACTTTATTCAGTTATAACTGCCCCAAGATAACCCACCCGCCCCTTTCTTAAGAAAGCGCTCGCACGGCTGATATCGGCGATGCGCTGCGGCTCGGCGCTGCAGCTTGCTGCTTTTGGAAAACCAGTCTAAATTGCGCGTGTTGAGGATGAGAGATTACCAAGCTGCCGCCGTTTTTTAGCCAGGCTTCACGATCTGTGATGTCGATGGGCACAATCGCAGGGTTGATCACGCAATCAGGCCTACTGATTGCGGCGCTTTTTTTTGCGCAGTTATCAGCATCCCCGGTGGGCCTATTGGATTGGCTTGTTTTCTGGGCCTCTGCGCTGTCGCTCGGCATTGCGACACTGCTTGTGTTCGCCATGGCCTTGCGGTCGTCATCTGGGCCAGAGCGCCAGTTTTGGGGCGCTGTTTTCTGTGCATTTGCCCTGATGTTGGCCGGAGAGGTGATTGAAAACCTCGATTATCTTAACGGAATTGTTCGACTCGTCGATGCAAATGATGCGCTGTTCATCGCCGCCAAGTTGATCATTATCGGGCTTCAATTTTCGTTGCTTCGACACATCTTTAGTCGTCACTCGCTCGCCATTCTCAGCTTTGACATCGCGGCTGCGCTCTCGGCGGTTGGGGCAGTTTTATGGTTTCTTCTGATGACCAGCCGCGAAGCTGGCGGCGCTTCTCTAAACCCGATCGAACAAATCGGGATGGCCGCCTACGCGCTTCTCGACCTTCTGATCATTTTCAACTTTCTGACGGTCGCCATGCGATCTGATGTGCTGGACGGCTCTCTCGACCGATTGACCCAGCTGATCGCATTTCTTGGCCTCTTCCTGCTCTCAGCGGGAGATTTGCGCTGGGAGGTTGATAAGCTCAATGCGCGTCCCATTCTGGCGGACTCCGCATCGATCCTTCTCGCGCACGCTGCCTATTTGCTCATCGGGCTGGCCGTGCTGCGCCGAATTTGGCCGCGCCGTGCGATGCGTCGCCCTGCGAGCCGCTTCTCAGCCCTGCTGGAAGATATTGTTCCTTTTGCGCATGTTTTGGCAGCCTTCGGGCTTATATATTTGATCGGATGGAATTTCTTCCAGCCTGTTGGGCGCGGATTATTTATCGGCCTGACCTTTGCAGTCATTATGCTTTTGCTGCGCCAATCCCTGACCTTTCGCACGCAATTGGAACTGCGAACCAAGCTTGCGATCAGCGCCGCAGAAACGCGGCTCGCCAATTGGTACCGCATTCAGGGATCCCACCCGCTCGGCCAGCAGCCGGCTGGGCCAACGGCTCGGAATGAGCGAGATACCGCCCTGAAAAGTCCATGGCTCACTGAAGAAGATAAGGCCCGGTTTCAGGCCAATCTCGGCGCAACCCGCTGGTCAGCCGCTACCGCCTTTGACATCGGGCAAGCGAAGATCGGCCAGCTAACCGATGCCATGGACAGAGGTTGGTTCGAGCCCTGGTATCAGCCGATCCATGACCTCGAGAGTGGCGAGATTGTCTCCATGGAAGTGCTCGCCCGATGCCGCCACCCCCAGCTGGGGTTGCTGACGCCGGACAGCTTTATCGACGAAATCGAAGAAGCAGGCCTGAGCGGCGACCTTGCCCGCGCCTTGCTGCCAAAGGCACTGGATGACATCTCCCATTTCATTGCCTCTGGTCGGGTGAGCCCTGATGTCACGCTGGCGGTCAACGTCACCGCAGCCGAACTTCAAGACCTTCATTTTGCGAGCGATCTCACGCATCTCACCCGGCAACATGGCTTATCGCCCGATAGATTAACGCTCGAGCTGACAGAGAGGATTGTTGCCGATGGCCGCCTTCTTCAATCTGCGGGTGTACAGTATCTCCGTCGGACGGGGGTGAAGCTTGCCATTGATGATTTTGGCACGGGCTATTCCTCTCTCGCCTATCTGGATCGTTTCCAGCCTGATGCCGTCAAAATCAGCCAAAGCTTTGTGGATGAGATCGATAGTCGACCGGGGCTTTTGGAGCTTGTGCGCTCAATTGTCGAAATGGCCCGCCGATTGCGGATATCGCTCATCGTCGAAGGCGTGGAGCGCCAAGAGCAGGTCGATATTCTGAGAGAGCTTGGCTGTACATTTGTCCAAGGGTTCGCCTTTAGTCGGCCGATGCCATCAGAAGCCATCAGCGTCTTTCTCGACCGGGCGGCTGCGCAAGATAATTGACCCGCAAACGGGGCATTTTCGGATTGGGTAAATCCAAAGCCCAAGCTATGCCACATGAAAGAGGAGAGGAAATTCATGTTATCCCGTCCCCGCTTTGTGGCGGCTGCTTTGCTCACTTCGTGGCTTTCCCTATCGGTTGAGGCAGCGACTCCCCCATCTTCGTCGCAGATCTGGCGGGGCGGTACGATCCTGACCATGGACGGCGAGACGCCCACCAAAGTTGACGCCGTGGTCACGCGCGAAGGCCGAATTGTTTTTGCCGGGCCGGAGAAAAAAGCCCGCACGCTGGCTGGCCCCTCGGCAAAGGTAGAAGATTTAAAGGGAGCAACTCTGCTGCCCGGCTTTGTCGATGCTCATTCTCATTTCGCTATGATCCTGCAAAGCGCGGGCGGGATCGACATGTCCGATCCGACGTTCACAGCCGCCCCCACGATCCCCGGCCAGATCGCGGCTCTGCGTATGGCTGCGGAAAAGCAGGGAAGTCTTGGCCCAGGCAAATGGCTGATTGCGTGGCAGTATAATGAAGAGCAATTGGCTGAGCGCCGCCACATCACGCGTGCAGAGTTGGATGCTGCCTTCCCCGACCAGCCTGTGATCCTCCTTCACTTCACCCTTCACGGGCTTGTTGCCAATTCTGGCGCATTGGCCGCTGCAGGGATACTGGAGACAACTGCCGTCCCGGCTGGCGGGATCATGCCGAAGGATAAAGAGGGGCGCCTGACCGGCCTGATGTTTGAACAGGCAATGATGCTGATGGCCGCCAAGCTGCCGCAGCCGACCGAAGCACAGAAGCTCGCCGCGCTGGATGAAGCCCAGCGCCGCTATGCCCGCGAGGGTTATACCCATGCGCAAGAAGGCGGCACCCAGCTCCCCGATCTAAAGTTCCTGATGAGCGATGCCGCGCGCAGCCGGCTTTTCATCGATGTCGTGGCGCTGCCTTTTTACTCTACCCTGCCGGCTTTGCTGGCAGATCCAACCATCCGCTTCGGGCAGTATCAGGGGCGGCTGAAGGTTGAGGGAGTGAAGTTCGTGCTCGATGGCTCTCCGCAGGCACGGACCGCCTATTTCACCCGAAATTATGCCCGAGGCGCACCAGATGGCCGCCACCCCTGGCATGGGGAGCCCAATATCAACGCCGACCAGTTCCATGAAATGGCATCTAAGGTGCATGCAAAAGGGTGGCAGCTTTTTGTCCATGCCAATGGCGACGCGGCGATCGATATGGCTATTGCCGAATTTGACCGGCTGGGGATCAAGGCAGCGGACAACCGGCGCCCGGTGGTCATCCACTCGCAATTCCAGCGGCCAGACCAGCTGGCGGCCTATGCCCGAATTGGTGTTGGCCCGGCTTATTTCAGCAACCACACTTATTATTTCGCAGACACGCACCGCAGCAATTTCCCGCCAGATATCGTCAATTTCATAAGCCCGTTTGAGGCGGCACGCGCGGCGGGACTGACGCCGTCCAACCATTCGGATGCACCCGTCACTCGACTGGATACGATGACCCAACTCTGGTCCGCCATGGCGCGCACGTCCGCTACTGGGGTGGTCAGCGGCGCCGATCAGCGCCTTTCGGCCTATGCTGCCCTTCAAGCCATGACAACGGGCGCAGCGTGGCAGGTCTTTGAGGAAAATCGCAAAGGCAGGATCAAAGCGGGGCTGCTTGCCGACTTTGTTGTGCTTGATCGAAATCCGCTCGACACCCCTGTCGACCAGATCCGGTCGATCAAGGTCGTCCGCACGGTGAAAGAAGGCGAAACAATCTGGGCCGCGGGCCAGTAAAGGTCCGCGCCCAGATGCGCGGCAGCCTTAGGCCGCCGGCGCCAATTCCCGGAAACCGCCTTGGCAATAAAGCAGTTCCGCCAGCCCCTCCCGGTTATCGACCTGTTCAACCTGGCCAACAAAGATGCGGTGCGTCCCAAAATCCTTGGTATCCGCAACACGGCAGGCGATGCTGGCAAGGCTGGAACGCAGCGCAGGCATATCGTCAATGCGGTACCACTCACCTTGACCAAAGCGGTTGTCCCGACCTGCCGGGCTTCCAAAAGCCGATGCAATCGCGACGTCATCGGCGCTGAGGACGTTCAGGACGAAACGTCCCGTTTCATCCAAGGTCCGGAACATCGACGCAGACCGGTTGACGCAAATCAGCACCGAAAAGGGATCAAAGCTCAGCGAGCACGCCGCCGTTGCCGTCATGCCGACGTCGCCCTCAGAGCCCGCCGCCGTGATAAGGTACACTGCGGACGCAACATTGCGCATGGCCAGCCGAAAGGCGTCACCCAAAATCTGGTCTGGCGCCGCTGAGTCCAACGCGGGCTTAGTCATCCTGTTGTCCTTTCAGAGCTTCCCAGTCCCCCGCTTAACGTGCGCAGGTGGTGGCGAAGCCCCCCTTTAAAGTGGAAATGCGTATAATCCCGGAATGCGAAGCGCCAGACGCCCGCCTCCTGAATGAATTCATCCTCATAGCGCCCTGCCGCAATCACTTGAAGGGGCAAGTCGTCAGTTTGTTGAAGTACCGTATATAGGGCCGAGCAATGGGCCCGCATGCCGCTGCTGTCGACCTCTACAATAGGGTTGGTAATGACATGCTGGGTTCGTGGGGTGCCGCAGGGATAGAGGATAATCATCTCCCGCCACAGCGCCGCCATCGCGCTGCCCGGCACCTCCTTACCCTCCCCCAGCCGGATGCGCGCGGACGTCATCAAGGCCGCAGCCCCGTCAAAATCCCCCGAATCCATCATCGCCCCATAGCGATAGAGGAGCGTTGTAATGGCGATGACATCATTCGTCATGCGGCCCCCTTTTGAGCTTCGCTGGTGAGGAAATGGTGGAGTTGATCAGCCATCGCTTCGACCCCGGCGTTGCCAACGTCCTGCCAATGCCTCACCCCCAGATAGTAGCAGGACAGATCAAGCTGCATCAGCGCCAAGGTCGCGCGCAGCCGCGCGCCCGCATCCGTCGCCAAATGGGCGAGCGCCGGGTTCCGCTGGGCCAGCAATCCAGCCACCGCCTCCCGGTGCGCGGTGAGCTTCTCATATAAATCTGGTTCAATGGCAGACGCCTGGGTCAAGATCATGCAGATGTCCTGATGCGACCGGTAAAGCGCGACATTGCGCGCGCACCACTGCCGAAGCGCCGCAAGGCTTGGCACGCCCATCTCGGCAAGCTCTGCATAAAGGGGCTGCCAGAGCGGCACCAAAACATCGGCGATCGCCTCTGCCAGCGCCGGCTTACCCGCAAAATGGGAATAGAAAGATGCACGGCTGACGCCTGCCTCGATCAACACATCTTCGATTGAGGCCTGCGCATAGCCATGGTCCGCAAAAACCCGGATCGCCCCGTCGATCAACCGCTCGCGCGTTTCTGCCCGCTGAGCGCGCTGCCGCCGATTGGCCCGGTTGGCGCGCGCCTCTTCGGGGAGGCTCAGCTTCGTTTCAGCGATTGACATACAACTTGTATAGTCACTAAGTTTAATCAAAGGCAAGTCGCGGTCCGGCCCTAATTCCGGTTCCCGCACTTTAGAGAGAGACGCACCATGATATCCAATCGGTATCCCCATCTTCTGTCCCCCGGCCGCATCAATAAGATGGAGGTCAAGAACCGCATCATGGTCACGGCAATGGGCGTCAGCCTCTCGGAAGAAGACGGCCATGTCGGCGAGCGGCTCATCTCCTATCATGAAGAACAGGCCAAAGGCGGTGCGGGGCTGATCATTTCCGGCGTGGCCGGCGTGGCCTGGCCGGTCGGCGCGGTGGCGTGGCAGCAAACGGCCATCTCAGACGACAAGTTTCTTCCAGGTCTTACCCGATTGTGCGACCGCGTGCACGCACATGGCGCTAAGATCGCGGTGCAACTCCATCATGGCGGGCTGGTCGCGGGCTACTCAACCCGTTGGGACGTTCCTCTCTGGGCGCCCGCCATCCCCCCTGCCCCGAACGGTAATTTCTTTGAGTATTTCCTGCCTGAAGAAATGGCGGGCTTTAGCGGCATGACGATGCCTTCGATCAAGGTGCTGGAAAAGGATGATATCGCAACCGTCGTCCGCCAATTTGGCGAAGGCGCCGCGCGTGCCAAAAAGGCAGGCTTTGACGCCATCGAGATCCATGGCGGCCATGGCTATCTTCTCTCTTCCTTTATCTCCCCCAAAACCAATAGCCGGACAGATGAATATGGCGGCCCGATCGAAAACCGCCTGCGTCTGCTGCTGGAGGTGATCGCCTCGGTCCGCGCGGCGGTGGGCCCAGACTTCCCCGTCTGGGTCAAGCTCGACAGCGCGGAGATCGGCAAGAAAGGCGGCATCACGCTAGACGATGCGAAGGTCGCGGCCCGCATGGTCGAAGCCGCTGGCGTGGATGCAATTACGGTCTCGGCCTATCACGAAACGGGGCAAGGCAAACTCCATTCAGAATCGAACATCCCGCATATCGAAAACGCGCATCTGGGCTCGGCTGCTGCGATCAAGGCGGAAGTGAAGCTACCCGTCATCGCACTGGGCCGGGTGGAAGCCGCAACCGGCGATAAGGTGATCGGCAAGCAAGAAGCGGATTTTATCGCCATGGGCCGGAAGCTCCTGGCCGACCCGCATCTGCCCAACAAGCTGATGCGCGGCGAGGACGAGAAGGTGCGCCCCTGCATCTATTGCTATACCTGTGTCAGCGCGATCTATGGCGGCACGCACACGCGCTGCGCCGTCAATTCTGAGCTTTCTTTTGAATATCAACGCCCGACACCCAAAGCCGCGCCGAAGCGCGTGCTGGTGATCGGCGGCGGGCCGGGTGGCATGGAATCAGCACGGCGCTTGGCTGAGTTGGGCCATCAGGTGACGCTGATCGAAAAGGGCGAACGGCTGGGCGGCACGCTGCAATTTGCGGCCCTTGCCTATGAACCCAATGAGCGGCTGCTGCGCTGGCTGCGGCGCGGGGTGGAAGAAGCGGGCGTGGATGTGCGCCTGAACACCGAAGCGACCCCGGCGCTGGTCGCCAGCCTGACGCCCGATGCGGTCATCGTCGCAACCGGCGCAGTGCGCGGCATGCCCGACCTGCCGGGCAGCGACCAGCCGCATGTTTATTCCGGCGACGATATGCGCAAGCTGATGCTGGGCGAAGCCTCGGACGATCTGAAGCGCAAAACCGGCGTGATGACGCGGATCGCAACGCGAATCGGCGCGATGACGGGGGCAACCGCCAATTTGGAGCTGGTCCGCAAGGCAACCCATGCGTGGATGCCGCTGGGCAAGAATATCGTGATTATAGGCGGCGAACTGGTGGGCGTGGAACTCGCCGAATTCCTGCATGAACGCGGCCGCCATGTGACGATCGTCGATGAGGCGCCGCGCTTCGGCAAGGGGCTAACGCTTGTGCGCCGGATGCGGCTTTTGGCGGAACTGGCCGAACATGGCGTGTCGATGCACATGGGGGCGCAGGACATTTCGGTAGCGGCGGATGCCGTCTGCTTCACCGATGCTGACGGCAAGGTGCAGCGCGTGCCCGCCGACCACGTCATTGTTGCCAAGGGCGCGGAAGGGGATGTCTCGCTGGGCGAGGCGCTGCGCGCAGCGGGTCATGAGGTTCACATCATCGGCGATGCCAATGGCGTCGGCTATATCGAAGGCGCGATGCGCGGCGCCCATGAGGCGTGCGCGGCGATTACCGCATGAGCGATGCCCTTGCCCTGTTGATGGATGAGCGGGAGATTGGCCGCGCCCTTGCCCGCTTCGCCCGCGCGATGGACGCGCGCGACTGGGCGGCCGCCACCGCCATCCTCAGCCCCAAGGCCACGGGCGAATTGGGCACAGGGCCGCTTGAAGGGCCAGAGGCAATTATTGGCTGCATCCGCCATTATCTGGATGGCTGCGGGCCGACCCAGCACCTGCTGGGCAATCTGTTGATCGAGGTGGCGGGCGATCGTGCCGAAAGCCGCTGCTATGTCAGCGACATGCACCTCGGCGCAGGGGACCGGAGCAGCCTCAGCTTTGTGACGCTGGGCGATTATCACGACCGCTGGGAACGGATCGACGGGGCATGGCGGCTCGCCCATCGCCACAAGCTCAACAACGGCCATATGGGCAGCTTCAAGGTTTTTGGCCTCGACCGCTGAGCGGGATCGTCTAGAAAGCCCGCATGACTGAACCGGGCACCGCCCCATTTTCCAACCTCTTGGCTGCGCTTTATGGCGGCTTGCTAGATTCCCAGCCTTGGGACGCATTTCTGCACGCGCTGGCCGACTGGCTGGAGGCAACCCACGCCACCCTGATCCTGACGGCGCCCGGCCTTAGTGCGCCCGGCGCTTTTGTAACGCCGGGGGCCGACCCGCGGATCAATCAGGACTATCTCGACAGCTTTTTCGCAACCGACCCGTTTCAGGGCCTACCCGAAGGCGAGGTGACGGCCTTTGCCGATTTTGTCCGCGAAAGCGATGATCCTGCGGTCATTGCCTATCGCGAGTTTCTGGCAGAAGCGGGCGGTGATCAGGTATTGGGCGTCGATCTGCGCTTTCCCTCCGGCTTTGAGGCGCGCTGCCGGGTCACGCGGGATGCATCGCGCCCCGATTTCGGGCCAGACGAACGCGCGCGCTTTCAATCGATCGTGCCGCATCTGCGCCACGCCGCCGCCCTGTTTGAGCGGCTCCAGATCGCCGGGGCGGAACATGGCGTCTATCAAAGCGCGGTCGAGCAATTGGGGGTTGGCACCCTCCTCCTCGATCGCCACGGCCAGATCGTAAGGGCCAACGCGGTGGCGGACCAGTTGCTTGCCAACGGCGATGGGCTGTGCCGCACCGATAAGGGCATCCGCCTGACCTCTGCCGACGATCAAAAGCTGCTTGATCGCCTGCTTGCGGCCCCGCCTGCGCCAGAGACGCTCCAACGGTTCAAGATCGAACGGCAGCACGGCGGCGACTTGGCGGTGATGGCACGATCGTTGACGCTGCCCGATATGATGCGCGGCGGCGCGGCGCTCGCCCTTTTCCTACGCGTGCCGGGGACAGCGCAGCAGCTGGACCCAGAGGCCATGCGCGACCTGTTCCAGCTGACACGGATGGAGGCGCAGCTTGCGGTTGCCCTTGCCGATGGCCGCTCGCTGGTGGAGGCAGCCGATGCGCTGGGCATCGCGCACAATACCGCGCGGGCGCATTTGCGGGCGATCTTCGCCAAAACCGGGGTGCGCCGCCAATCCCAGCTCGTCCACTTGCTGCGGAGCGGGCTGGGTTAAACGGGGCCAGGCTAGCCGACCCGCTTAGGCAGCGAAGCGGAAATCCTCATAATTGGGCTTTTCCATCGCATCGACAAAGGCCTGATAGCTCCACGGCCAGCTTGCGGGCACGCCCGTTTCATCCAGATACCAGCTGGTGCAGCCGCTGCCAAAAATGGTGCGCTTGGCCGCCGCGATGCGCCGGTCTTCATAATCGGCCATGGCTTCCTTGGTTGGCTCTACCGCGCGGGCATTGCCGTCCTTCAGCCGGTCAATGAGCTGCGCCACATATTTCCACTGCGCCTCGGCAATGTCGATCAGCGAGAAATTGCCAACCGGGCCCGTCGGCCCGTTCAGAAGGAAGAAATTCGGAAAGTCGGGCATCGCCATCGCGTAATAAGCCGTCGGGCGGACAGCCCAGCTATCGTCAAGCGTCTTGCCGCCCCGGCCAATCACCGAGGCCGGGCGGATAAACCGGTCTGCATGGAAACCGGTAGCCAGCACCAGCGTATCAAGCGCGTGGAACGTCCCATCCTTCATCCGCACGCCGTCGGGCTCCACCTGCGCGATGCCGCCCGTCTCCACATAGACATTGGGCTTTTGCACATGGTCATAATAGCACCAGCTGTAGATCAACCGCTTGCACGCCGCGCGGTAATTGGGGCGCAGCTTTTCACGCAGTTCCGGATCTTTCACACTGGTTTCAAGGTTCTGGCGACAAAGCTCTTCAATCTCTGCCATTTCCGGACCATCGATATTGGTAATGCCATCGGTGAAGCGGATGATCGCGGCCCAATAATCCTTATTATAACGGATCTCGTCGATCAGCTTAACATCCTTGCGGAAGGCCTCGCGCTCGGCGTCGCTATAGTCGAACTGCGGCACAGGCATGATCCATTGCGGCGAGCGCTGAAGCGCGACGATCTGCTTCGCCCGGCCCGTCAGCGCCGTTAAAATCTGGATGCCGGTGGAGCCGCAGCCAACAATGCCCACCCGGGCATCGTCGATCTTGGCGTCATCATCCCAGCGGGCCGAGTGGAAGGCATGGCCCTTAAAGCTGTCCAGCCCCTTGATGTCGGGGATTTTCGGGTGATGGAGCACGCCCGATGCGGCAACAACGATGTCTGCTTCATGCGCGCTGCCATCGGCCACGCTGATCGTCCATGTCGCCGTGGTTTCGTCAAAAACGCAGTTCGTCACTTCGCTGTTGAACTTGATATAGGGCATCACGCCATAATCGGCGGCGACCTTTTCAAAATAACGGCGGATTTCGGGGCCGCCGACATAATAGCTCGACCAGTCCGGGTTGGGCGCAAAGCTATAGGTATAGGCATGGGCCGGCACGTCGCAGGTCAGACCCGGATAGCGGTTATCGCGCCAGGTCCCGCCCAAGGCGCCCGTTTTTTCAAGGATGACGAAGTTCTTTTCGCCGCGTTCCAGCAATTTGATGCCCGCCAAAAGGCCCGCCATGCCGGCGCCGATGATAACGTACCGCAAATCCTTCATCACACTCTCTCCATCTGCCCTTGCGAGCCTTATGAGAAAGATATGGCGCAGCAAAAATCGCGCGTAAATCGTCCAAATGGCCTAAATTGAGCAAATATGCGTAATGAAGCGAAAGATCAGATACGCAATTCTGTCTTCAGCACCTTGCCCGAGGCATTGCGCGGCAAATCTTCCACAAAGGCGATGCTGCGCGGCACTTTGTAATTGGCCATATTCTCGCGCGCCCAGCCGATCAGCGTCGGCTCATCCACAAGAGCACCGGGTCGCAAGACAATATAGGCACGGCCCACCTCGCCCATGCGCGCGTCGGGCACGCCAACAACGGCCACCATCGACACGGCCGGATGGGCCGCCAGCAGCTTTTCAATCTCGGCCGGGTAGCAGTTGAACCCGCCGGAAATATACATGTCCTTCTTGCGGTCGGTAATGCGGACATAGCCGTTTGCATCCATCGTCCCGACATCGCCGGTGTGGAGCCAGCCGTCCGCATCAATCGCCTCAGCGGTCGCAGCGGGATCATCAAGATAGCCGAGCATCACGCCCTGCCCCCGCACCAGAATTTCGCCCGTGTCGCCGCGCGGCACCTCTTGCCCTGCCTCATCCGCAATGATCACCTCATTGCCGGGGATCGCCGCGCCACAGGTATGTGCGATCAGCTCCACCGCGTCACCGGGGCGGCAGCTGGTGATGTTGACGCACTCGGTCATCCCGTAAGCGGTAATGATGTCCTTCATCCCCAATTCGCGGCGGATGCGGTCAATCAAAACGGGCGGCACCGTGGCCGCGCCGGTTGTGCCACCCCGCAGCGACGAGACATCAAAGGGCCGCGCCTCCAGCTCATCGAGCAACATCTGGAAGATGGTCGGCGGCCCGGGCAGGAAGGAAATCCGATCCTCAGAGATATGGCGGATCGCCGCCTGCACATCAAATTGCGGCATCGGCACCATCACCGCACCCGCGATCAGGCAGGCAACCCAGCCCACTTTCATGCCAAAGCTATGGAAGAAGGGGTTGGCGATCAGATAGCGTTCGCCGGCAGACAGCCCAGTATTGCCGATCCAGACCCCGCATTGGGGAATTACACGACCATAGGTCATCAGCACGCCCTTGGGCACGCCGGTCGTCCCGCTGGTGAACATGATGTCGGAGATATGGTTCGGCGTCAGCCGCGCCAGCGCGGCCGCTACAGCCGGATCATCCTTGCCGGGGCCAGAGGCGCAAAAGGCCGCAAAGCCCTGATCGAGCAGCACCGTTTCCTGAAGGTCTGGCAGGTCCTCGCCCGCCAGCAGCGCGCGAAAGTTGATGCCGATAAAGTCATCAACGGTGAAGATCAGCCGCGCCTTGGTCCGGCGCAGAATATCGCCCGCCTCCCGGCCCTTCAGCCGGGTGTTGAGCGGGATGATCGCCGCCCCGCAGGTCATCGCGCCAACGGCGGCGACAACCCATTCGCGGCAATTGGGCGCCCAGATAGCGATCCGGTCCCCCTCGCCCACGCCGCGCGCCAGCAAGGCAGCGGCTGCGGCGCGACACTCATCCCATAACCGTGTAAAGCTCCACGTCTCGCCGCGTTCCAGCACGGCAGGCGCGTCGCCCCAAAGCCGGGCTGCGCGTTCTGCTGCGTGCGGAATGGTGAGCGGGAGCGCCTCTGACATCAGGCCACCTCGAACAGCCCGGCGGCGCCCATGCCGCCGGCAACGCACATCGAAATGACGACATATTTGGCACCGCGGCGCTTACCCTCGATCAGCGCATGGCCCACAAGGCGGCTGCCGGTCATGCCAAAGGGATGGCCAAGCGCGATGCCGCCGCCATTGACGTTGAGCTTTTCAGGGTCAATGCCCAGCTTTTGCTGGCAATAGACTGCCTGGCTCGCGAACGCCTCGTTGATTTCAAACAGGCCAATATCGTCGATCTTCAGGCCCGCGCGGGCGAGCAGCTTGGGAATGGCGAAGACAGGGCCGATGCCCATTTCATCCGGCTCACAGCCCGCAACCTGAAAGCCGCGATAAATCCCAAGAATGGGCAGGCCTTCCTTCTGCGCGGTCGCCAGATCCACGACAAGCTGTGCCGAGGCACCGTCCGACAATTGCGAGGCATTGCCCGCGGTGATGTGGCGGCCTTCCTTGATGACCATGCCGTCCTTGAACACCGGCTTCAGCGTCGACAGACCTTCCGCCGTCGTATCGCCACGCACACCTTCATCGGCAGAGATCGTAACCGTTTCGCGGCCCGTCTCATTGCCTTCTTTGTCCTTCAGCGATTTTTCGACGGTGATCGGCACGATCTCATCGGCAAACTTGCCCTCGGCCTGCGCGCGGCCGGCGCGTTGCTGGCTCAGCGCCGAAAAGGCGTCCTGCGCCTCGCGGCTGATGCCATAGCGTTCAGCCACGACTTCGGCGGTTTCGATCATCGCCATATAGGCATAGGGATCAGCATCGATGACCGTCTGAGAGCGGTTGCGCCAGCCAGGCGCGAATTTGTTGAGCGTCATGGAAATGCTTTCCATGCCCCCTGCGACCGCGACATCCAATTCATTGGCGATAATACCGCGCGCCGCAAGCGCCACCGCGTTCAGGCCGGAGGAACATTTACGGTCGAGCGTAAAGCCGCCCACGCTGTTGGGCAGGTTGGAGGCATGAACCGTCAGGCGCCCCAGATTATAGCTTTGCGTGTTCCAGTGATTGCCGACACCCAGATAGACGTCATCGACCCGCGCCGGATCAATCCCTGCGCGATCCAGCACGGCATTGACGACATGCGCCGACAAGACGGGGGCTTCCGTATCGTTAAAGGCGCCGCGATAGGCTTTGCCAATGGCGGTCCGGGCAGTGGCGACAATTGCGGCTTCACGCATGGGATGCTCCTTAAAAAATCAAAAGCCCGTCATGTTATCGGGGCCAAAATATGCTTTCATTTCAATAACTTTTCCTGCGTCATTGAAACGGAATATATCAATCACGTCGACGGTGACCATCTTGCCTTCCAGCGTCAACTGGACGCGAAAGGCAAAGGCCGCGCTATCGGCGGCACAGCGGATCGGCCCTTCCAACCGCAGCTTGGCGCCCGTCTGCATCGATGCGGTGTAAAAAGCCCTTATCTCGTCCAGCCCCCGCTTGACGGGCGTACCGACCGGGTCTTCCACCGTCGCCTCGGCCGCAAACAAAGCGACCGCCAATTCGGGATCACCCTTATCAAAGGCCTCGACATAGCCGTGCACGGCCGCAGTCATTTGTTCAACGGTCGCCATGTTCATGCCTCCGGGAAATAACGGCTGATGGTATCCACAACGCAGGCGGGCTTATCCAACCCTTCAATCTCTACCGTCACGCGGACGATGGACTGGATCGCCCCCTTTATTTCCTCCACGCCAACAATCTCCCCCACGCCGCGGATGCGGCTGCCGACTTTAACCGGCGCCAAAAAGCGCAAGCGATCTGCGCCGACATTCACGGCATGGGCAAATCCTTGCACTTCAATCAGTTGCGGCAGGAAGTAATTAACAAGGCTCATCGTCAGATAGCCATGCGCAATCGTGCCACCAAAGGGCCCCTGCTTCGCGCGGTCGACATCGACATGGATCCATTGATGATCACCCGTCACCTCGGCAAAGCCGTTGACGCGATCTTGGTCGATCATCAACCAGTCGGTCGGGCCCAGCGCCGTGCCCTCAGCACCGATCAGATCCGCAGGCTTGGCAAAGATCTTCATATCCCCGTCTCCGTCCGCCCTGCGCTTGTCGAAGGGCAGTCTTTCTTTCGCGGCCCGGCACCAAAAGCGGAGTTCAATGCTTCGACAGGCTCAGCATAAGCGGGGTTGGCGCCTGCGGCCACAGAACGACCCATCATCTTCATGCTCTTTGGCTGGAAACGGAGACGATTTCCCCGGTCATGTAAGACGACAGGTCCGACGCGAGGAAGATCATCACATTCGCGACTTCCCACACCTCTGCCGGGCGGCCAAAGGCTTCCTGCGCGGATAATTTGGCGAGCAGTTCGTCGGTCGTCACCTTGGCGAGGAAGGGGTGCATCGCGATAGAAGGCGCCACCGCGTTGATCCGCACGCCATGTTCGGCCGCTTCCACCGCTGAACAGCGGGTAAAGGCCATCACACCGGCTTTGGCCGCCGCATAATGCGCCTGCCCCTTTTGCGCGCGCCAGCCCAGCACCGAGGCGTTGTTGACGATAACGCCGGATTGGCGCGCATACATGGCGGGCAAAAAGGCGCGGGTCATGCGAAACACGCTGTTGAGCGTGACGTCCAGCACACGGTGCCATTGATCGTCCGTCATATCGACCACGGGGACTTCGCCGCCCAACCCGGCATTGTTGATCAGGACATCCACATGCCCCAGCGCCGCAACGGCTGCATCGCGTAGCGCATCAACCTGCGCCTGATCGGTTACATCGCAAACAAAGGTCGCTGGGCGGGTGCCCAGATCTTCCGCGATCCTATCTGCCGCTTCACCCAGCCGCCGCTCGTGAAAATCGCTCATCAGCACGGTGGCGCCTTCCTCCACCGCGCGTTTGGCGGCAGAAAAGCCGATCCCCGTGCCTGCAGACGCAGTCACGACAACGGTCTTGCCTTTCAGCAAGCCGCGCGGTTCAGGATAGGTTGGCAGCATCAAATATCCCCTCGCGGCTCGCGCGGCATCCCAAGGCCCCGCTCGGCAATCAGATTGCGCTGAATCTGGTTGGTCCCGCCATAAATGGTGTCCGCGCGCGAATAGAGGAAGAGATTGGGGAGAACGCCCCATTCATACTCCGCACCTTCGGCGACTTCACCGCTCTGGCCCAGCACATCCATCGCCAATTCACCGAGCGACCGGCGCCAGCTGGCCCATTGGATCTTATAGGTCAGCGCCGCGCCATCAATCTTGCTATGGTCGGTCGCAGAGAGCATCCGCAGCGCGCCATAGCGCATCAGCCGCAAGCCGATTTCCGCCTTGGCAATCCGCTGACGGATCAGCGGGTCGTTGGCCGCGCCATTGGCCTTGGCCGCCGCAATCACATCATCCAGTTCATTGCGGAAGCCCATTTGCTGGCCCAGCGTGGACACGCCGCGCTCAAACGCCAAAAGGCCCATCGCCACACGCCAGCCATCGCCTACCGCGCCGATCAGGCTGTCCGCCGGGCAGCGCGCATCGGTGAAGAAGGTTTCGTTAAACTCAGCATCGCCGTTGATCTGCTTGATCGGACGGATTTCGATGCCCGGCTGGTCAATCTCCATCATCAAGAAGGTCAGGCCCTTGGGGCCTTTGGAGCCTTCCTCGCTGCGGGTCACGACGAAAATCCAGTCCGAGATATGGGCCAAGCTCGTCCAGATTTTCTGGCCGTTAACAATCCATTCGCCGCCTTCAAGCCGCGCCTTGGTGCGCACGCTTGCGAGGTCCGACCCGGCATTGGGCTCTGAAAAGCCTTGGCAAAAAATGGTCTGTCCGGCCGCAATGCCGGGAAGGAACCGCTTTTTCTGCTCTTCCGTGCCAAAAGCGAGCAAGGTCGGCCCGGCTAGTTCCACGCCGATATGGTTGACGCGACCCGGCACACCCGCACGGGCATATTCCTCGGCAAAGATCACCTGTTGGGCGAGCGTCGCGTTGCGGCCACCCCATTCCTCAGGCCAGCCAATGCAGCTCCATTTATGGGCCGCCAATTGCTGTTCCCATTCCTTGCGTCGCTCCGCCTTTTCGGTGAGCGTCGAGATGCCTTTAATATCCTTGAATTCACCTGCCATCTGGCCGTTCAGCCAGTCGGCGCATTCTGCGCGAAACGCCTCATCGGCGGCGGAAAAACCAAGCTTCATGCCGCGTCTCCCAAAATCATCTTGGCAACTTCTTCGCGGTGCCAATTGCCCGCCCCCAGCAACGACTGGATGGCGCGGGCGCGCTTGAAGAACAGATGCGCATCATGTTCCCATGTAAAGCCGATGCCACCATGCAGCTGGATCATATCGGCCGCGCATTTGAAATATGTGTCCGCCGCGAACGACTTGGCGGCATGAAGCGCCAACGCCGCTTCGTCCGAGCCTTCGTCCACCGCGCACGCCGCCCAATAGACGGCCGAGCGCGCCTGCTCGATCTCCACCATCATATCCGCGAGCCGGTGCTTATAGGCCTGAAAAGAGCCGATCGGCCGCCCGAACTGAATACGTTCCTTGGCATAAGCAACCGTACGGTCCAGCGTCGCCTGCGCCCCGCCCAAGGCTTCGGCAGCAAGGCAAATCCAGCCGCCCGCGCGCGCGGCTGCGAGACCGGCAGCAGCATTTGCCAGCGCTTCCGCCGCCACATTAGTAAGCGTCAGCGTCGCAAAGGGCCGCGTCTGGTCCATTGTGACATGCGCCTCGACTGAGAGGCCCGCTGCCCCCGCCTCGACAAGCCACGCGCCCTGCTGGGACGCGATAAGGAACAGACCGACACTGGCGCCGTGTGGCACAAAGCGGACCGTACCTGAAAGCGCGCCATTAGCGACCGACAAATCGTCCGCCGCGGCAAAGCTTGCCATTGTCTCGCCCGCGATCAACTTGGGGAGCCAGGCCGATTGCTGCGCGTCGCTACCGCCCGCCGCCAGCGCCTGCCCAACGGTTGCAAGGCCCAGCAGCGGCAAAGGGGCAACCTGCGCGCCCGCCGCCTCAGCGACGATCGCAAACTCCACCATGCCAAGCCCCGCGCCGCCCGCAGCTTCAGGCAGGCCGACACCGGCGAGGCCCAGTTCCGTGCAAAAGCTCGTCCATAATTCGGCGTCCACGCCATCGGCCGCCATCGCCTTGCGGGTACGCTCTGACGTTGCGTTTTCGGCGAAAAAGGCCTTCGCCGTTTCGCCGATCATGCCCTGTTCGTCGGTAAAGACAAATTCCATTATGCAGTCCCCCAAACCTTGCGCGGCGGCACCCGCTTCGCAAGCAGATCATCAACCGCGCCGCCGACATCCGCCGGGTTCCAACGCGCGCCGGCATCGACCATCGGGCCTTCACGCCAGCCATCTTCCAGCATGATTTTGCCGCCTTCGAGCTCAAAGACGCAGCCCGTCACATGGGCGCTTTGGTCAGAGCCGAGCCAGACGACCGTCGGCGCAATATTGGCCGGGTCCATCACGTCAAAGTCGCTGCCCTGGGTTGCCATTTTGTCGGCAAAGGCCTGTTCCGTCATCCGCGTCCGCGCGGACGGAGCAAGCGCATTGGCGGTGATACCATAGCGGCCCAATTCCGCCGCCTGCACCAAGGTCAGCGCCGCAATGCCGCCCTTGGCGGTCGAATAAGCCGCCTGCGCGATGGAGCCTTGCAGCCCCGCCCCCGATGAGGTGTTGATGATGCGGGCATCAACCTTATGCCCTTCTTTCTGGCGAGCGCGCCAATAATCCACGGCATGGCGGGCAAGGCAGAAATGGCCGCGCAGATGGACGTGCATCGTCGCGTCCCATTCTTCCAGCGTTGCGGAAACGAACATCCGGTCGCGCACGATCCCGGCATTGTTGACGACGACGTGCAGGTCGCCAAAGGCCGCGACGGCGGCATCGACGATACGCTTTGCCGCATCCCAATCGGTAATATCTTCATAATTGGCGATGGCCTTGCCGCCGCCTGCGATGATTTCCGCGACCACGCCATCGGCGGCGCTCGTATCCCGACCTTCGCCGTTCAGCGAGGTGCCGATATCATTGACGACGACATTCGCACCTTCTGCCGCAAAAGCCAGCGCATAGGCCCGGCCAAGGCCGCGCGCGGCCCCGGTGATGATCACCGTTCTGTTATCGCAAATTCCCATTACAGCCTCTCGATAATCGTGACATTCGCCTGACCACCGCCCTCGCACATGGTTTGCAGACCATAGCGTCCCCCGGTGCGTTCCAGCGCGTTCAACAAAGTTGTCATCAGCCGGGCGCCTGTGCCGCCCAGCGGATGGCCGAGCGCGATCGCTCCGCCATGAATATTGACCTTTTCATGCGGGATGCCGAGTTCCTTCATCCACGCCATCGGCACCGAGGCAAAAGCCTCATTGCATTCAAAAAGGTCGATCTGGTCGATCGTCATGCCCGCCTTTTTCAACGCATATTCCGTCGCCGGAATGGGCGCAGTCAGCATCCAGACGGGATCATCCGCCCGCACCGAAATATGATGCACGCGTGCGCGCGGCTTCAGGTCATGATCCTTCACCGCGCGTTCGGACGCGATGAGCAGCGCCGCCGCGCCATCGCAATTCTGGCTGGAAATCCCGGCGGTGATGATGCCGCCTTCCTGCACGGTGCGCAGGCCCGCCAGACCTTCCTTATTGGTCTGCGGACGGATCGTTTCATCCTTTTCAAGCTCGGCCATCGGCGCGACTTCGGCATCAAACCAGCCATTGTCCCACGCCGCCTGCGCACGCTGGTGCGAGGCAACGGCAAAATCTTCCATCGCCTCGCGGGTCAGGCCCCATTTCTGGGCGATCATTTCGGCGGAGTTGATCTGGTTCAACAGCCCATCGCCATAGCGTGCGATCCAGCCCGGTGAGGTGTTGAACGGGTTGGAAAAGCCATAAGGCTCGCCCGCAAACATCGCCGCTGAAATGGGGATGGCGTTCATCGCCTGCGACCCGCCCGCGACAACCAAATCCTGCGTGCCGGACATGACGCCCTGGGCGGCAAAATGGATTGCCTGTTGGGAAGAGCCGCACTGCCGATCAATCGTCGTGCCCGGCACATGCTGCGGCATCCCCGCCACCAGCCAGACCGTGCGGCCAATATCGCCCGCTTGCGGGCCAATGGTGTCGCAGCAGCCCCAGACAACATCGTCCACGGCATTGGCATCCACGCCCGTCCGGTCGATCAGCGCCTTGATCGGGTGTGCGCCCAGATCAGCCGGGTGGAGGCCCGCAAGGCTGCCCTTCTTGCGGCCAATCGGAGTGCGGACGGCATCAATGATATAGGCTTCGGCCATGATGGCTCCTTAAGCAAAAGTCTGTTCGGGACCGATGGGTAGGCTGCCCCCAAGGACAGCCGCATCAACCCGACGAAGATGGAAGGCGCGCGATCCCCACGCCCCGGCCAGCGCCCAGCTGCGCTTCATCCAGAAATGGAGATCGACTTCATAGGTATAGCCCATCGCGCCATGGGTCTGGATCGCGGTTTCGGCGGTCAGCATCGCCGCATCGGTCGCCGCGACCTTGGCATGGCTGACATGGACGGAGGCACTTTCAAGGCCATCCGCCAGCGCCTGTGCCGCGCGCCAGACAACAGGCTTGGCAAATTCAATCGCGACCGAGCAGCTCGCCAATTGGTGCTTCAGGCCCTGAAAGGCACCGATCGGCTGACCGAACTGGGTACGGATCTTCGCATACTCAACCGCTTGCGCCAGCATGGCATCGGCAAGGCCAACCAATTGGGCAGCCGCCATCAGCGCCCCCAGATCGAGCAGCAGTGGATCATCCGTGGCGCCGTCATCGGCGGCGGTCAGATTGCGCAAGGGATCAACGCTCTGAAGCGCCGCGCCGTCACCATCGGCAACCCAGGGGTTGATGGCGTGCGGCAACGCGACCTGGCGCGTGCCCGCGACAATATCTTCCAAGCCTTGCGTCTTGCCCTGCGCCAACAACCACGGCACGGCGACAAAGGCTGTATCCACCAGCGGTTCGGCAAGGCAGGCGCGGCCACATTCCGCCGCGATCAGCGCGGCATCCACAAGGCCCATGCCCAGCCCGCCCTGTGCTTCGGGGACGAGAAGGCCGGTCAGCCCCATATCGACAAGGCCCTGCCAGATCGCCGGATCGCGGTTGCCCTCTGTATCCAGACGACGCAGCACCTCTGGCCCATGGGTCCCCGCCAGATAATCTCGGATGGTGTCGGCCAGCGTCAGCTGGTCTTCGGTGAAAAGCATGTTCATGGTCCTGCCTCTCCTCAGCCCGCGCCCACACGCGGCAGGCCCAAAAGCCGCTCGGCGGTAATGTTGCGCTGCACCTCGTTCGACCCGGCATAGATCGGGCCCGAGAGGGAGAAGATATAGCCTTCCAGCCATTGGTTGACGCGGCCATCGTCAAACCGCTTCAATTCCGCCGAAGCGCCAAGCAGCTGCATCGCCGTGCGGTGCATCGCCCGATCGAGTTCGGACCAGAAGATTTTGTTGAGGCTGGCTTCTGCGCCAATCTTGCCGCCTGCCATGATCTTCGCGGCAACGGCATAGGTGTTATAGGCATAGGCTTGGGCGGCCATCCATGCCTGCACCACGGCTTCGCGCGCGGCGGGCGATGCCTCGGCCTCATGCTGGCGATACAGCTCTACCAGCCGCTTGGCCGTCGCCTGAAACCGGCCCGGAGAGCGCAGCATCAGCCCACGCTCAAAGCCCGCCGTCGCCATCGCGACGTTCCAGCCTTCGCCTTCTCCTGCGAGGCAGTTTTCAACCGGCACGCGGACTTCATCAAAGAATAATTCGGCAAAGCCGGTATCGCCATGCAGCTGGCGGATCGGCCGGCGGGTGATGCCCGGGCTGTTCAGATCAAACAGGATGAAGGTCAGCCCCTTGTGGCGCTTGCTGTCCGGATCGGTGCGGAACATGCCAAAGCCCCAATCGGCAAAGGCCGCGCGGCTTGACCATGTTTTCTGGCCCGTAATCACATAATGATCACCATCGCGGACCGCTTTGGAGCTGATCGCCGCCATATCAGACCCGGCCCCCGGCTCTGACCATGCTTGCGCCCAGATCACCTCGCCCCGCGCCATCGGTGGCAGGAAGCGCTTTTTCTGCTCGTCCGTCCCAAATTCCATGATCGTGGGGCCGAGCAGGAAGATGCCGTTCTGGTTCGCCCGGTTGGGGCCGCCGGCGCGGAAATATTCTTCCTCAAAAATCAGCAATTGGATCAGGTCCAGCCCGCGTCCGCCATAGGCTTCGGGCCATGTGACCATGCCCCAATTGCCGCTGGCGAGCGTCCGCTCCCACGCGACATGCTGATCATAGCCTTCCCGGCACTCCAAGGTGACGAGCGGTTCTTTAGGGACATGGGCCTCCATCCATGCGCGCACATCCGCGCGGAAGGCCTGTTGCTCAGGGGTGTATGAAAGTTTCACAAGCTTTCTCCCACCCCGTTCGGGCTGAGCGTGTCGAAGCCCCGTCCTTTCTGGACACCGAAATGAACAGAGAAATGTGGCCCTTCGACAGGCTCAGGGCAGTCGGAAAAAAGAGCGCTAACGGGCATCAGAATTTCGCCGCCTTGCCCGTTTCAACAAAGGCATCGCGCGATTTTTGCGAGTCTTCGTGCATGTACATTTCCAGCGTAAAACCCTGTTCCCAGCGATAGCCGCGGTCGACATCGCGCGGTTCCAGCCCGTTCAGCGCTTCCTTGGCGATGACAAGGGCTTTGCGGCTCTTGCTGGCGATCACACCGCAAAAGGCGCGGGCTTCGGCCACCAGATCTGCGCGGGGGACGATTTTTTCCACCGCGCCCAGTCGATAGGCTTCTTCTGCCGGGATATTCCCGCCGGTGAAGAAGGCAGCGCGGACCTTGTGCAGCGGCAGCATGCGCGACAAATGGCTTGCACCGCCCATCGCGCCGCGATCTACCTCGGGCAGCGAGAAAAAGGCGTCGTCGGCCGCGATGATCGTATCGCTTGCCCCGCAAATGCCGATACCGCCGCCGATGACGAATTTATGGACGGCGCTGACCACCGGCACCTCGGCATCGCGAATGGCTTTGAAGGTCAGGTAATTGCCGCGGTTCAGCAAGGTGATGCGTTCCGGATGGGCCTGCATCTCCTTGATATCCACGCCGCCACAAAAGCCGCGCGCATCCTCTGCCGCGCGAATTAGGACGCAATTGACATCCGGATTGCTGGCGGCCGCGGTAATCATGGCGGGCAGCGACAGCCATGTATCGCTATCAAAAGCGTTGACCGGCGGGACGTCAAAAACGATCTCGGCGACCTTGTCGCGAATGTCAGTTGTAATCGGCATAAGGGTCAGTTCCCTGCACAAAGCGCGGCAAGGCGGCCGCGCGCATCATGTTCAATCCCGGCAAGCAGATCCGCGCAGCTCGGCAGGTCTTTCAGACGCCCGGCGACGACACCCGTAGCCATCAGCCCCTGATCCGCATCGCCCGCCACAACCGCGCGCTGGATCATCATCGGCGCGGCAGCGGCCATCATCGCTTGGGCCAAAGGCATTTCGCCATGCGCCGTCATCGACCGGGCGGTACCCACGACTTGCGCCCAGCTCATCCCGGTCTGGCGCTTCATCTCCAGCCCGGCCTCTATCGCGCGGAGCCACATGGCCAGCGTGCCCGAGGATTCGATCCGCTTCAAAAGCGGATTCAAAATCATCCGCTGCGGCATGCCATCGACCTTCGTTGAAACGGCGATATCGCCCGTCCCTGCCTTGACATAAGCGGCCTTGGGGGCGGCTGGGACGGGGCTTTCCGCCGTCATCAAAAAGCGCGTGCCCATCGCGATGCCTACCGCGCCATACGCAAGGGCAGCCGCCAGACCCCGGCCGTCGCCAAAGCCGCCCGCGGCGACCACCGGCACATCGACCGCATCCAGCACCTGCGGCAGGAGGACGGTCGTCGGCACCGCGCCGGTATGCCCGCCGCCCTCGCCGCCTTGTACCGTCACCATCTCACAGCCCAGTTGAACCATTTTCTCCGCGTGCTTCACGGCTCCCACGGTCGGGATGCAGAGGATGCCCGCATCGCGGAACCGGCCAATCATTTTCGCATCCGGCCCACGGCCAAAGCTAACGGCGCTGACGCGATCTTTATGCTCAAGGATCAGGTCAACAATCTCCGCAGCGCCGGGCTGAAAGCTGTGGAAATTGACGCCAAAATTATGCGGCGTCAGGTCACGCAGCCGGGCGATTTCCTCGCGCGCCTCTGTGGGCGACATGACAGCGCAGGCCAGAAAGCCGAATGCCCCGGCATTACTGGAGGCAGCGACAAGTTCTGGCTTGGCGACCCAGCCCATCGCGGTCTGGATCACCGGCACGCGGCAGCCAAGCCGCCTGGTCAACGCTGTGGCGAGAGGGTCGGTCATCAGCCTTTTTTGGCCTCTGCCTTATTGGAGGACGCCGCCGATTTGCCGCTAACGCCACCGATCGAATCCCCCGTCACCAAATCGTTCTGGGCATGGGCAAAATGATGCATATGGAACACCGCATCCATCGCCGCACGCTTCCCGCGCAACTCCTCAACATGGTTGATGGCCTGCTTGGTCAGCCAATTGCCAAGGCGACCCTGCCCAGCGAGCTTCTTGGCCCATGCCTCTGTGGCCGAACGCAAATCCTCCCGCGGGACGACCTTGTTCACCATGCCGAAGGAATAAGCGCGTTCGGCGCTCATACGTTCACCCAAGAGCAGAAACTCTTTCGCGACACGCGGCGGCAGTTCATAAGCGTGGGCGAAATATTCCACGCCCGGAATGCCCATTAATGGGTTGACCGGGTCTTGGAAAAACGCGTCTTCCGAGGCGATGATGAGGTCGCAGACCCAAGCCAGCATCAGCCCGCCCGCAATGCACGCACCCTGCACCATCGCGATGGTCGGCTTGGGAATGTCACGCCAGCGACGGCACATGCCCAGATATTGCTCCTGCTCGCGCGTATAAAGCAGTTCTGCCGCTGGCTTGTTGATGTGCGGCGGCACCATCAGGCGGTTGTCAAAATGCTTGTGCAGATCGCGCCCCGGCGTGCCGATATCGTGCCCGGCCGAGAAATGCTTGCCGTTGCCGGCCAAGACAATGCAGCGCACCGCATCGTCCTGAACCGCGCGGTTGAAAGCATCATCGAGCGCATAGGTCATTTGCCCATTCTGCGCATTGTTGAAGCCAGGACGATCCATCGTGATCCAGGCGACGTTTTCCACCACCTCGTAAAGCACGGGGGTGTCGGTCTCATATTGAATGTCGACCTGCTTTGGCGTGACAAGATCGCTCATAATCGGCCTCTCCTCAATTCGCCCGGATTGCGGGTGGATTATCTTTGATAACGCTCGCCCGGATATTGTGCGGGTCAAGCTGCGCGATGATGGCCAGCGCCTCGGCATCGGGCAAGGACGTCTGCGTCAACGGACCTTTTTCCAGCGGAAACCCTGTTGCGGCCTGCACTTCTTCAAACGTGACGCCGGGGTGGAGTGAGACGACGCGGATCGCGTTGTTTGTCCCGCCAAAATCCATCACGCACAAATTGGTGACGATTACCCGAAGGTCGACGCCCGAATAATTGCCGCCGGGCACGCGCTTAGCCGGATTATAGCCAACGCCCGACACCATATCGACTTCACCTTCTACAAAGACGCGGGTCGTGTGCGCCGGGAAGAAGAAGCTATTCGGATGGTAAATCGTATTGCCCGGAAAACCGCGCACACCCAGCATCTGCGTCTTGGGCTGCTGGTGCGTGCCGCCGAGTTGCGACAGGTTAATCTGGCCAAAGCGATCAATCTGGGTCGGCGTGACCATTGCATGACGGCGGCCAGACCAGACGGCGCTATCAAAAAAGCGTGAAAAGGGCAGATAGCCGGCAAATTTGGGCTTATAATCGCCGCGCGGACCAAGCGGTACCGGCTGTTCCACCAGATAGGCCTCGCCATCGGTCATCATCAGGCCCGGGCTATGGGTCAGCTTGGCAAGGCTGGCAGCCAGACGCGGCACGGGGCCAACGCCAGTTGCGACGACTTCGCCATTGTTGCGAAAGGCCTCAGAGGCCGCGAAAATGCAGAGTTCTGCGAGGGTCGGTTCAGACATGTGCCACACTCCCGCTTGCCCTGAGCGTGTCGAAGGGCTGTCCTTGTCTGCTCTGGTAAAGCCACGAAAAATACAGTGCTTCGACAAGCTCAGCACGGACGGAGAAGGGAATAGTTTCAAGCAGCATCAGAAAATCGGCAGCGGGAGAGCCGCAACCGCCTCCTTTCCGCCAAAGCTGTTGAGATAATCGGCTTCGCTCTTGCCGACAAAATGATCGGCAACCGCCGCCCAATCGCCGGGCTCCTTTGCGGCATCGGCATAGGCCTTAAAGGCCTTCATATCCCAGCCATATGCTGGCGGCATGGAGCTGGGGTGCGCCCCGCACGGGATTTCCACGACACCTGTCACAAAGCACCGCTCAAAGATGTTGGCCTGCGCGGTATCGGGATAATGGTCTTCCATCTTGTCGACCAATTCCTCGCACGAGACAAAGGTCTTGACGGCGGCTTTGGCAAACCATTCGTCATAATAAACGTCCGGCCCGAACAATTGGACATTGCCCCGCCAGTCAGACCGATTGACGTGAAGAATCGCGGCATCAAGCTTGAGCGCAGGCATCGCAATCAATGTCTCTGCGTCAGCATAAGGCGACGTCACGGTCTTGAGCCCGCCTAGCGCGGCCAAGTCCGTCCCAAGGCCAACCCGCGTCGGTAGGAACGGCAGACCAAAGGCCGCAGCCTTCAAGCCCCATTGGAACATGCCTTCGTCCAGTTCCAGAACCTCGATCTGCCCGGCTTCGCGCGCCTTGCGGAACCAGGGTTCCAGCGGAATAGCGTCCAGCGAGACAAAGGCGAAAACGAGCTTCTTTACCTTGCCCGCTGCACAGAGCATCCCGACATCGGCGCCGCCATAGGCAACGATCGTCAAGTCCTTCAGGTCCGAGCGGAGGATCTCGCGGACCAGCGCCATGGGCTTGCGCCGAGGGCCCCAGCCACCAATGCCGAGCGTCATCCCGTCGGATAATTGGGCGACGATCTCCGCCGCGGTCATACGTTTATCGAGCATCAGGATACTGCTTCCTTCATCGCCTTTTGCCAGGCCCATTCATGGCCCCAGACGCTGATTGCTTCATGCTTGGTGGTTTGCCAGCTGGCCGGATCGATCACGAGGCTGTCACAGCCAATCTCAAGATCAAAGCCGCTGGGCGTCTGAACGTAAAAGCCTACTGTCTCGTCATTCACATGCCGACCGAGTGTTGCCGATTCAACATAGCCCAGCGCTTTCATCCGATCATGCGCCTTGCCGACCTCGGTCAGGTTCGGATATTCAAGCATGACGTGAACCGCGCCTGAGGGAGGCACCGGCCCCTCGCCCAGCGCAATGCTGTGGTGGCGGCCGTTATCGGCGTGCATAAAAGCAAAGCCAATCGATGGACCATCCGGCCCCATTAGGTTGAAGCGCGGCATATCGGTTTCGCGGAAGCCCACGACATCGCGCAGGAACGCTACCGTTTCATCGAAATTAGGGGCGGAAAACACGGCATGGCCCATGCCCATGTCTCCCGTCACAAAGTTCGGCACGCCCAGCGGCGAGACAAAGGGCGTCGCTGCCGCGCCACGGCCGTAAAAAAACTCAAGGCCATTGCCCGCCGGGTCAGACGTCCGAAATCCATCTGCAACAGCACGCAAGCTCGCCTCTTCCGCCGTCAGCGGCGTGACCGGGCAGCCCGCCGCGCCGATTGCCTCGGCGAGCGCATCAAGGGCAGCGGCATCCGCCACCTCATAGCCCGCCGCCTGAAACCACTCGCGATCCGATGTTTCGACGCGGAAACGGAACGGCGCATCGTCGATCCGATAGAGCGCCGCGCCATCCGCTGCATCCGACGCGCGCATCACGCCCGCAACTTCGGTTAGAAATTCATTCCATTTGTCGGGCTGTGCCGTTTCGATGATGACATAGCCAAGTGCCTTGATCCCCATTGGGCCTCAGCCTCCCTTTACCAGATCCAGAAAATAGGGCCGCTCCCCGCCCCCATCGACTTGCAGCCGCGCGCCGCTGACCCATTCGGCATCATCCGAACTCAGCCAGAGAACGGCGCCCGCCAAATCATCGCCCGTGCCCATTCGCCCTAGGGGCATAGACCGCCCAACCGCAGCCTGCGCCTCGGCATCGCCATAGGTCGCCTCGGCATTTTCGGTGGTCATCAGCCCGGCAATGATCGCGTTGACGCGAATGCCCTCGCGCCCCCATTCCTGCGCCAGGCTTTGCGTCATGTTGATCATGCCCGCCTTGGCCATCCCATAGACAACCGTGCCGGGCGATGGCCGCGCGCCCGAGACGCTGGCGATGTTGATAATGCTGCCGCCGCCTTGCGCCGCCATATGCGGATAGGCCGCCTGAGCCATGTAGAGCGGGCCGACCATGTTGAGCTTGAGAATGGAATCCACAAAGCGCGGGCTGACCGATGCAACATCACTTGCTGGCGAGCCGCCGGCATTATTGACGAGAATATCAAGGCGCCCATGTGCAGCAACAACTGCTTCCACAAACCCACGGGCCTGATCAGCATCCCGAATATCCGCCTGATAAAAGGTCACGCCCGCTGGCAAATCATCTGGCGGATTACGGCCGCAAATGGCGACTGCCGCACCAGCGGCGGCCAGCCGCGCCGCAATCTGACGTCCAAGCCCACGCGTCCCACCTGTGACGATGGCAACACGGCCGTCAAAGTTATAGACGGGGTGGTGGGACAAAGGCTTGATCATCCTCTCGGCTCAAAAACACTGAATCACGCTCTTGGAGCGAATAAATTACGCACTATAGGCTATCAACCCGGATTTCAATTGACGATTTGCGTATTAGATGACAAAAAAAATTACGAATGCCCCGCCGAGTGGAGAGAGCGAGTCGGGCCCGATAGTGAGGAGGCTGCCAGACCATGGCTACTGTTGTTTCAATGTCGTCGCTGAAGAGCGATATCCCGACCCCTGAACAGCTGGTGGAACGCGCCCGGGCGATGATCCCGACCTTGAAGGCACGCGCCCGTCAATGCACCAAGGATTACAACGTCCCGGCAGAAACCATTGCCGAGATGAAAGCCGCGGGTTTCTTCAAAATCCTTCAGCCGAAGCGCTGGGGCGGTTATGAAATGCACCCAAATGTCTTTTTCGACGTCCAGAAGCTGATCGCGGAAGGCTGCATGTCGACAGGCTGGATGTATGGCGTCGTTGGCTGCCACCCTTATGAGCTCGCTCTTTTCCATGATGAGGCGCAGCAGGAAGTCTGGGGCGACGACGCCGACATGCTCGTCTCCTCTACATATCAGCCAGTGGGGAAGGTCGAGCATGCCGATGGCGGCTTTTACCTGTCTGGCCGCTGGGGCTTTTCCACCGGCTCGCTGCATTGCGGCTGGGTCTTGCTCGGCGCGATCGTGCCACCGGCCAAGGAAGGGGATGCGCCCGATATGCGCACCTTCCTGCTGCCGCGCAGCGACTATCAGATCATCGAAGGCACTTGGGACACCTTTGGCCTGCAAGGCACAGGCAGCTTCGACATTGTTGTTGATCGCGCCTTTGTGCCTGCCTACCGCACTCACCGCGCAGTTGATGGCTTTATGTGCCAGAACCCCGGCCAAGCGGCGAATGACGGCCCGCTCTACAGCCTGCCTTGGGCGCAGGTCTTCGTTCGCTCCGTCTCGACCGCGGCCTTTGGTGGCGCCCGTGCGGCCGTCAATGCGGCGATGAAGATCATGCAGGATCGCGTCTCGACCAACACGGGCAAAGCCTCCAAGGCGGACCCGATGCTCCACGCCGCGATTGCCAAGGCGCATGCGCAGATCCTTGAAATGGAATTGACGCTGAAGACGACCTTTGACGATCTGATGGAGATCGCGAACCGCGGTGAGCCGATCCCGATGGAAAAGCGCGCGCTTTATGCCTATCAGTCGTCAAACGTTGTTCGCCGTTTGGCGGATCTGGTGGACGAAATGGTCCAGCTGCTGGGCGGCCGCGCGATCTACATGTCGAGCGAGATCCTTCAGCCTTGGCTCGATATCCATGCAGGCCGGGCGCACGTTGCCAATGATCCGAACAACCGTACGGCAGACGTCATTGGCACCATGCTGGGCGAAGCCCCCACTTTCACCTTCATGTAAGGCCTATCAATGGCAGAATTGCGCAAAGCCGATTACGTCGTCTCAGGCGGATATACGATCCATGTGGCGGAGGCCGGCTCCGGCCCCGCTGTCGTGTTCCTCCATGGCAGCGGACCAGGAGCGTCAGGCGCCTCCAACTTCCGCCAGAATATCGACGCCTTTGTCGACGCCGGCTTTCGTGTCATCCTGCCCGATCTGATTGGCTATGGCGCTTCATCCAAACCGGAAGGGCTGGACTATACGCTCCAGCTCTTCACCGACACGGTCTATGAGGCGCTAAAGGCGCATGGCGTTGAAAAGGCGTCGCTTGTCGGCAATTCTTTGGGAGGTGGCGTCGCCCTGCAGATGACGCTTGATCACCCAGAGTTCGCAGAAAAGCTTATCCTCATGGCGGCCGGCTGCGTGGCAGAGCGGGAAAGCTATTTCGTGATGCCGGGCATCGCCAAGATGGTGTCCAGTTTTGGCAGCCCGGACTTTAATCTGGCCGAGCAGAAGCGCCTTGTCTCCAACCTTGTCCACCCCGACTTTGCGCCGAAAATCCCGGACGCATTGGTGGAAGAGCGCTTTGCCGTCGCCCGCACCCAGCCCAAGGATGTGCTGGTGCGGATGCGCACACCAGATTTGAGCCCGCGTCTGGGTGAAATCAAACAGCCGATCTTCGTCATGTGGGGTCTGAATGATGAGTTCTGCCCGGAAGCGCATGCCCGCCTTTTCCTCGACAAGTGCGACAATGCCCGCGCGATGACCTTCAACCGCACCGGCCATTGGGTACAGGTGGAACGCGCCGCTGAATTCAACGCTTACTCGATCGATTTCCTCCATGACCAAGGCTGAACGCTTCGGGCAGGAGCTTTATGAAGCGATGCGGGATCGGCGGACGGTGCCGCCGCTAATCGCGCGCGACCCAAGCCTGACGATTGATGACGCTTATGCCATCAGCCTCGATTTCCTCGCCCGCCGCCGCAAGGATGGCGAAAAGGTTGTCGGTAAGAAGATCGGCGTCACCAGCAAGGCCGTGCAGGATATGCTAGGCGTCCACCAGCCCGATTTCGGCTTCCTGACCGACTGGATGTTCGTCGAGGGCGATATTGATGTCGATGCCAAGGCGCTGATCGCGCCGCGCGCTGAAGCGGAAATCGCCTTCATCCTGAACAAAAGCCTCAATGGCCCGGGCGTGACCGCGGCCGATGTGCTGGCCGCGACGGAAAGCATCGCGCCGTGCTTTGAGATTGTCGACAGCCGCATTCAGGATTGGAAGATCGGCATTGTCGATACCGTGTCCGACAATGCCTCGTGCGGCGTCTATGTGCTGGGGGCCGAACGGCTGGACCCCAAAGCGCTCGACCTGCCGAACCTTCATGTCGCCGTCACCAAAAATGGCGCGCCGCTGTCAGAAGGCTATGGCCATGCGGTACAGGGCGATCCGGCTCAGGCCGTCGCGTGGCTCGCCAATACCTTGGGCGCTTATGGCGTCACGCTGGATGCGGGGGACGTTATCCTCTCCGGCTCTCTGGTCCCCTTGGCCCCGGCCGAAAAGGGCGACCGTTTTGATATGATCCTAAGCGATGCCTCGGGGCCTTTGGGCTCCTGCACCGCCAATTTCGTCTGAAGGAAACACCATGGCACGCGTGAAAGCGGCGATCATCGGATCGGGCAATATCGGCACCGATCTGATGATGAAGATGATCAAATATCCGCAAAATATGGAACTGGCGATTGTCGTCGGCATCGATGAAAAGTCCGAAGGGCTGGCGATGGCCCGCGAGCATGGCATCGCGACCACGCATGAAGGGCTGGAAGGCCTGCAAAAGCACCCGCTCTATAAGGAAATCGGCATCGCCTTTGATGCGACCTCCGCTTACGCGCACAAGGTGCACGATGCCGCGCTGCGCGCCGATGGCATTCAGGTGGTTGATCTAACGCCCGCCGCAATCGGCCCGTTCACGGTGCCTCCGGTCAATATGGGCCAGCATCTTGATCAGCCGAACGTCAACATGGTGACCTGTGGCGGCCAAGCGACAATCCCGATGGTCGCCGCCGTCGCCCGTGTTTCCAACGCGGTGCATTATGCCGAAATCGTGGCGTCCGTTTCCTCGCGCTCGGCAGGCCCCGGCACCCGCGCCAATATTGATGAATTCACCCGCACCACTGCGCGCGCGATTGAAGTCGTCGGCGGCGCTGCCAAGGGCAAAGCGATCATCATCCTCAATCCGGCCGAACCGCCGATGATCATGCGTGATACCGTGTTCACCCTGTCGGAAGGCGGCGATGAAGAAGCGATCCGCCGTTCGGTCGCCGATATGGTCGCCGAGGTGCAGAAATATGTGCCTGGCTATCGGCTGAAGCAGGAAGTGCAGTTTGAACGCTTTGGCGATAATAACCGGCTGAAGATCCCCGGCATGGGCGAATTTACCGGCATCAAGTCGATGATCATGCTCGAAGTCGAAGGCGCGGGCGATTATCTGCCCAGCTATTCGGGCAATCTTGATATTATGACAGCGGCGGCCAAGGCCACGGGCGAACTCCTCGCCGAACGGAGGCTGGCGGCATGAGCCTTGCCTCTTCCGACCGTCCTGAGCCTGTCGAAGGACAGAACTTAGTCCTTTGGGAAGGCTTAGAAGAACAAAAAGGCCCGTGCTTCGACAAGCTCAGCACAATCGGGTTTGGGTTTTCGGAGATTGGTCATGGCTAAATTCAACGTCGACGCGGGCGACAAGCTCTATATTCAGGACGTAACGCTGCGCGATGGCATGCACGCCATCCGCCATATGTATGGCCTTGATCATGTCATGGCGATTGCCAAGGCGCTTGATGATGCGGGCGTCGACGCGATCGAGGTCGCGCATGGCGATGGCCTGTCGGGCGCCAGCTTCAACTATGGCTTTGGCGCGCATACCGATTGGGAATGGCTGGAGGCGGTAGCCTCGGTTCTTACCAAATCGGTGCTGACCACGCTCATTCTGCCGGGTGTTGGCACGGTAGAAGAATTAAAGCGCGCTTATGACATTGGTGTCCGCTCGGTCCGTGTGGCGACGCACTGCACCGAGGCCGATGTCTCCAAGCAGCATATCGGCATCGCCCGCGATCTTGGCATGGACGTCTCTGGCTTTTTGATGATGAGCCATATGATCGAGCCGGAACATCTCGCCCAACAGGCGCTGTTGATGGAAAGCTATGGCGCGCAGTGCGTCTATGTGACGGACAGCGGCGGCGCGCTGGATATGGATGGCGTGCGGGCGCGGCTTCAGGCCTATGACCGCGTGTTGAAGCCCGAAACCCAGCGCGGCATCCACGCACACCACAACCTCTCGCTCGGCGCGGCAAACTCCATCGTCGCCGCCCAAGAAGGCGCGGTGCGCATTGATGCCAGCTTGGCGGGCATGGGCGCGGGCGCGGGCAATGCCCCGCTCGAAGTCTTTATCGCGGCGGCCGACCGCAAGGGCTGGAACCATGGCTGCGATGTGATGCTGCTGATGGACGCGGCGGAAGACCTTGTCCGCCCGTTGCAAGACCGGCCGGTCCGCGTGGACCGCGAGACTTTGGCGCTGGGTTATGCCGGCGTTTATTCCAGCTTCCTGCGTCATGCCGAAAAGGCGGCCGAGACCTACGGCCTTGATACCCGCCAAATCCTTGTCGAACTGGGCCGCCGCAAGATGGTCGGCGGTCAGGAAGATATGATCGTCGATGTCGCGCTTGATTTGCTGAAGGCCCAAAATGGCTGAGATTTCGTTGCACAAGCCCTACCCCGCTGCCGATGTTAAGGCATGGGATAAGGAAACCGACGTCATCGTTATTGGCTTTGGCGCGACGGGCGCCTGTGCAGCGATTGAAGCCCGCGAGGCGGGTGCAACGGTCATGCTGTTTGAACGCAATTCGGGTAGCGGCGGGGCCTCCGGCCTGTCGGGCGGTGAAATCTATCTGGGCGGCAGCGGCGGCACCGAGGTCCAACGCGCAGCGGGCTTTGACGATACAACCGAGGATTTTGCCGCCTATCTGAAAATGGCAGGCGGTCCCTGTGCCGATGAAGCGAAGTGCGATCTTTATGCGCGTGAAGCCGTCAATCATTTCGGCTGGCTGAAGGCGCAAGGTGTCCCCTATCGCGGCAATTATCTGCCCGGCAAGGTCATCGAGCCGATGGATGATTCCACGCTCATCTGGTCGGGCAGCGAGGCCGCAGCCCCGTTCTACAAACACGCCAAACCCGCGCCGCGCGGCCATGTGATCCAGCATATGGGCTGGGGCGGCGGGCGACCCTTGGTGGATATTCTTGAGGCCCGCGCGCGGGATCTGGGCGCAGACATCATCGTCGATGCCCGCGCGCTCGCGCTGGTGCAGGACGGCGACCGCATTGTCGGCGCGATCTTCCGGATCGATAACCAGCCCGTTTTTGTCCGCGCGAAAAAGGGCGTGGTGCTGGCGACCGGCGGCTTTGTGATGAATGAGGAAATGCGCCGCAAATATTGCCCGCAGACCTTCAAGATCAAAGACCCGATTGGCGACAAGGATGATGGCACTGGCATCAACCTGGGCGTCGGCGCAGGCGGCGATGCGATCCATATGGATCAGTTCTTCACCACCTGCCCTTGGACCATCCCCGACACCCATGCCAAGGGCGTGTTCGTCAATATTCAGGGCCAGCGCTTCATCAACGAAGATTGCTATCATGGCCGCGTGTCACGCACCGCCGTCGATCAGCCAGGCGACCGGGTCTATCTGCTGCTCGACAGTGCCCATTTCCAGCAGCCGCCTGACTTTGGCCGCATGACCATTGCGGGCACCGGCAATGACTGGGAAGAAGTGGAGCGCGAGTTGGAAATGCCGGAAGGCACGCTGTCGCGCACGATGGATTTTTATAACCGCCATGCCCGTGAAGGCCGCGACCCGCTGTTTGACAAGCAACCGCCGATCCTGACCCCGCTGGACCAAGGGCCATTCGTCGCGCTCGAACTGAATTTTGAGACAAGCTATTTCAGCTTCTTCACGCTGGGCGGGCTCAAGACCTCAGCCGATGCCGAGGTGCTCGACCGCACGGGAGCGCCGATCCCCGGCCTATTCGCCGCCGGGCGCTGCACCAGCGGGCTTCCGGCATGGGGCCATGGCTATAGCTCGGGCATGAGCCTTGCCGACTGCACCTTTTTTGGCCGCCAAGCGGGCCGCAAGGCCGCACACGGGTGAGCGACCGCGCGCTCCTTGACCGGATCGCGCTCACCGATCTTGTGATGCGCTATTGCCGGGGGATTGACCGGCGCGATTACGCGCTGGTCCGCGCGCTCTACCATGATGATGCGATCGATGATCATGGCCAGATGTTTTGCGGCAACCCGGACGAATTTGTTGCGTGGCTGCCCAGCGTCATGGCGCATTGGGATATGACGATCCACAGCATCAGCAACAGCCTCTTTGCGATTGACGGCGACCGTGCAGAGGGGGAACATTATGCCATGGCCTTCCATCGCTCCCCCGCGCCCGAGGCACGCGAGCTCATTATTTGGGGCCGCTATCTCGACCAATATGAACGCCGGGCAGGCGAATGGAAGTTCCTCAAACGCCAATTGGTCTTTGATCATGGCACGATCCGGCCCGTGGATGCAGAAGGCCTTGCGCAATTGGGAGCTGATGCACCCAATGGCCGCGCCGACCGCACAGACCCTTCTTGGGCAATGGCGCTGCTGAAAGGGTTGTCGCCGCAATGACGCTGGCTTTGGAGCCCTTGGCCGCGCGCGTGCGGGCACTCGAAGACCGGGAGGAGATCCGCACCCTCATTGCGCGCTATGGCCCCTTGGCGGATCAAGGCGATGCCGAAGGCGTGGCGCAGCTTTGGACCGAAACGGGCAGCTACGCCATTGCCGGCTTTGGCACGGCCCAAGGCCGCGCGGAAATTGCGGGCTTCATCACCGGCGACACGCACAAGCAGCTTATGGCAGATGGCTGCGCACATCTGATGGGACCTGTCGCGATAGACGTGCACGACGACACCGCCACCGCGCGCGGCCATAGCGTTGTCCTGCGCTGGACCGGCAACGGCTTCGAAGTGGCCCGCGTTGCCGCCAATTGCTGGACGCTTGCGCGCCTTCCCGAAGGCTGGCGTGTCACCCACCGCGACAATGCCCAGCTTAAGGGCGATGCCGCGGCATATGCGCTGTTTGCCGGGGTTTAGCCCGCCAACTGCCCGCCATCGATGGTGAAGAGCGCGCCTGTGACCTTGCGCGCCTGATCGCTGGCGAGGAAGGCGAACATCTCTGCCACATCCTCGGGCTCGCAGCTGCCATCGACCAGCTTGGGCGCGTTGCGCATGACGAGGCCCCAATCCACATCGCCCGGCGGCGGCGCGGCATTGCCCATCGGCGTGTTCACATGGCCCGGGCAGATCGCGTTGATCCGCACGCCCTTGCTCGCAAATTCAATCGCCAAGCTCTTGGTGATCGCCGCCACGCCGTGCTTGGACGCGGCATAAGCAACCGTATAGGCAATCCCTTGAAGCGCGGCGGTGGACGCCGTGTTGACGATCACGCCCTTGCTCTTGATCAGATGCGGCAGCGCCGCCTTGCACATCGTAAAGACGCTGGTCGTATTGATCGTCAGGATGCGCGCGAAATCCTCTTCGCTAAACTCGAGTGTCGGCCCCCATTTAAGGATGCCGGCAATGTTGCACAGAACATCGAGCCCGTCCTTCGCCGCCGTTTCGACAAGAGCCCGACAGGAGGCCATATCCGCTGCATCATAGGGCACGATATTGGGGCGGGAGATCATCTTGGCGGCCGTGGCCTCAAGCCCCTCAGCGTTGAGATCGGCAATCGTCACGCGCGCGCCTTCCGACGCGAAGAGGATTGCCGTTGCCCGACCTATGCCCGAGGCAGCACCTGTGACGAGAACCTGCTTGCCCTGAAACCGCATTCCACTCTCCCTGACTCAGTTTCTACTTTCATTTGCGTAGTATATAACTCAACATCCTACGCAAAGGAGAATTCAGGATGACTGTTGAAGAAAGATTGCAGAGACTGGAAGATGACCGCGCGATCCGCGATCTCAAAGCGCGATATCTCCGCGCATGCGATTTGAAAGATCCCGACACTGTTCTGGACACGCTGTCGCCCAATGGCGCTGTGATCGCTTATGATGGCTTTCCTGCGTTTTCCAATCGTGAGGATTTTGTCGCCATTTACCGACAGATGGGCTGCACACCCGACATCTTCGATATTCACCACGCTGCTAATGGTATTATCGAATTTGACGGCGCAGACCGGGCGCGCGGGCGCTGGTCGCTCTTCTTCCACAACATCAATCTAGGCCAGCGCACGCTGACCCAGATGGGGGTTGAGTATGACGATGTCTATGTGAAAGCAGACGGACGCTGGTGGATCGCCGAGACACGCTCGCGCCGCACATCCTGTCTGATCCATAGCGTGTCCGCAGAAGGCGCGGCCGCCGTGCAAGTGATGGGATCAGCCCCCGCCAGCTTTGGCGAGGGCTGATCCAGACCATAGTTTAGAAGCGGACGCCAACCGTCACGCCATAGGTGCGGGGATCGGGGAAATATCCCAGAGTAATCCCGCCAAAGCCGGGCCCGAAATCGATGAAGTTCGACGGGCTCTGCTCCTTGGTGACATTGCGCACCCAAGCCGAGATTTCCGTCTTCACACCACCCAGATCAAAGTCGCTGAGCGCGGCTCGCAGGTTCACGATCGTGCGGCCCTGAGACCGGGTATTATACGCGTTCTGGTCCGACTTGGTCGGCGTCCGCAGCGCATAAGGGAAGGTGAAGTAAGCGGAGACATAGTTGAGGTCGCCGTTCAAGTTCAGCTTGCCCCAATTGCCTTCAAGCACGCGCCAATCGACGCCCATGCTCGCGGTGAACTTAGGCGTGTGCGGGAACGCACGGTTATCAGAAACCTCCAGCCCCCCATCGACATAGCTCAGATATTTGGCCGAGAGGGTCGCCATTGACGCGTTGATCGTCAGCGTTTCCGTTGGCCGCGCGACGGCTTCGACTTCAATCCCTTGGATGCGTGCGGAGGCCGCATTGCGCACAACGGAAGAAGCCGCGCCCTGTGCTGTAAAGATCGACAGCTGGATATCCTTATGCCGATCATAGAAAGCGGCAAGGTTCAGGACGAGGCGATTATCGAGCAGCTTGCTCTTGATGCCGATTTCGTAGCTATCGACCTTTTCGGGGCGATAGGGTTCGCACAATTCGGTCAAGCCAAGCGGGCATCCAGCCGGCGCGCCCGGATCGAAGAAGACGTTGGTTTCACCGTTAAAGCCGCCAGATTTGAAGCCACGCGCAAAGCGACCATAGACGTTCACCTTGTCAGAGACTTCATAACCGAGCGTCACCGCAGGCGAGAAATTATTATAGGTCGCATCCGGCACACCGCCATAAGGCAGGTTGATGATCGCCGGTGCGCTGGGAAGCCCTTCAATCGACGTCCCTACGGAGAAATAGCGCCGGATGTCTTTGCGCTCATGCGTGTACCGGCCACCCAAGCTCAGCTTCAGCGCGTCCGTCAGCTTATAATCGAGCTGCGAATAGAGCGCGAATGCCTTGGTGTTAGAGCCATAGTCCGACTGGAAATAGCTGCCTGCCGGGCCAAACAGATGGAAGAAAGCTTGCGGGCCAAGCGTTTCAGCCTTTTCCTTAAAGAAGAAGCCACCCACAACATAGGACAAACGATCTTCCAGCGCATTGCCGGTCAACTGCAATTCTTGGCTGAAGGCGTCATAATCGGTGATGCGCTGGGTGAACGCGATGGCCAGCGGTGAGCCATCCAGATCCAGCCCATCCGCCCAATTCATATTGCGGTAGGAGGTGATCGATTTCAGCTCTGCTGCGCCCAAATCAGCCGTCAGCGTCAGCGCATGACCATAGGTGCGCAGCCGCTCATACACGGCGCCATCCACGCTTGCCGTCGTAACGCGGTCGGGATTGGCATAGAGGTTCAACGGCGCAACGCCGATATAAGACGGCGACTTCGGATCGAAGATATCGCGCGGATCACCATTCTGGTTGACGCGCAGCAGCTGCGCGAACGGGGGCGTTTGGTTTTGCTTGTTATAATCGAACGAATAATCCGCCGTGATCGTGTCAGACACGTCGGCCCGCAATTGAATAAGCAAGCTCTTGCTGTCGACAGTGTCGATCTGGTTGATCGACGGCTTTCCAGCCAAGAATGCCTGTGGATAGGGGTTCGCGGTAATCGACACCAAGCCATCGCGCTTCGACAATTGGCCTGCAATCTTCGCCGAGAGGATACCCATTTTCGGAAGATCGATGCTCGCCTTGGCGCGCCATGCATCATAATTGCCGTAAGACACTTCGGCCGACCCACCCAATTCGCCCGAGGGCTTCTTGGTGATCAGGTTAACAGCGCCCGCAAGCGCGTTACGCCCATAAAGTGTACCCTGCGGCCCGCGCAGAATTTCAACGCGCTCCAGATCAGCAACGTCGAAGATAGAGCCCTGACCCTTGGCGATGTAAACACCGTCAAGATAGAGGCCGACAGCCGGTTCCCAGAGAATTGACGGGTTGATCGTGACCGAACCGCGGATGGCAATCTGAGAGATCGTCTTGCTCGACGGTGCACGCTCAAACTTCACGTTGGGCGCGATCGAGCCGAGCGTGTCGATCGAGTTGATCCCGCGCGACTGCAGATACTCGCTATTGACCGCGGAAATCGCAATCGGGATGTCCTGCACATTTTCAGCGCGCTTCTGAGCGGTGACAACGATATCGCCAATGCCAGCATCGTCCGCCTGAGCGTCTTGCGCAAAAGCCGACGTCGCCATCGCGATCGATGCAACACCTGCCCCCAACACCATAAGATAACGGGATTTCATCAAAGAACCCTCCCTCTAGGGGCCGCATCCATACAGCCCGGTTAATTATGCGTATGCTTTCTACTGATATTCTACGAATACACAAGATTGATTCAGCCGAACTGATCAATTATCGTAATCAAACTAGATAATAATTTGCGCACAGGAAAGCCGATGATCGCCGCGCTTCTTTTAGCCGCCGCCGCCCTGCCAACCACAGAGGAATGCGCGGCTATGGGCCAAGATCCTGCCAGCGCATTAGCCTATAGTGCGGGTCTTCAGGGCTTTGTTTATGGCTTCCCGATTGTTGATATGCTGAAGCAGAAGCATAACGAGACGCATCGGGTCAGCGCCGATCAACCGATTGTCGCTGCGGTGAATACGATGGTGCCCTATCCCCACATATTAACGCCCGACACCCAGGGCCAGCTCCGCGCCGCAAATGCGGATACGCTCTACGTCAACGCGTGGCTCGACCTTTCCAAAGGACCTGTGCTGGTCGAAACGCCAAACATGGGATCCCGCTATTACACGCTGGCGTTCATGGATTTGTTCGGCAAGCCGCACCATCTGGGCACGCGCACCAATGGCGGCAAGCCCCGCCGCTATGCGATCATCGGACCGGCAGGGGGCGATGTGCCACCGGGCTATGAACCCTTCCCGCTCCCAACCAATACCGCATGGATGCTGGGCCGCATCCTTGCCGATGGTAAGGCAGACGAGAAGCGGGTGATCGCGATTGCCAAAAGCTTCAAGATGACGGGCCCGGAAGCGGCGGAAGTCACGCCGGCCGACCCCCTCAACCCCTATGATAGTCTTGCTTATTTCCGCCTTCTCAACAGTGCATTAAAGACGATGCCGCTGCCTGGAGACGAAGCCGGGCTCATGGCCATCTTCACCAAAGCGGGCTTCGGCCCCGATGTCCAATTTGATGAAGCGAAATTGTCACCTGCCCAAGCCAAAGGCCTGGGCTGCGCGGTGCGGATCGGCCCGCAGGCGCTGGCATCACAAGGCTTCCGGCCGGATCTTGTGCGCAATGGCTGGATGCGCAACACGCGGATCGACAACCCCGGAAAAGACTATTTGCTGCGCGCTGAAATGGCGCGAGGCGGCTATGTCAACGCGCAAGAGGAATCAATCTACCCAGCCGCGGTCATGGATAATCAAGGCGCGATGCTGACCGGCAAAAATCAATATCGCATCCGCTTTGCCCCCGGCCAGACACCCCCGGTGAACGCCTTCTGGTCGATCACGGCCTATGACCTCAAAACATCAAAGCTCATCCCCAACGCGATTGGCCGCTATCAATTTGGCGATCGGACCAAGGGGGCCAAGCGCGACAAGGATGGCGGGATGACAATTTATTTATCGTCGACCAAACCGGCGCAAGGCATTTCCAACTGGCTCCCCACCCCGGCCGAGGGCTATCACCTCGTGCTGCGGATGTATCTGCCCAAGCCAGAGGCGCTGGATGGCCGTTATGCCCCGCCACCGATCGAGCGACTGAACGACACCAAGACCAACTAAACCCCTCTCGGGAAGGATGATGATGACCAATTTGGAAGCCCGAATCGATCGACTGGAGTCGCTCGACGCCATTCGCCAACTGCCGGCAAAATATGCGCTGGCGCTTGATATGCGCGATATGGATGCGATGGTCTCGCTTTTCCCCGCGGATGTCCGCGTCGGCAAGGATGCCTCGGGCCGCGCGGCGCTGCGGGCTTATATGGATCGCACGCTGCGTTCGCCCTTTACCGGCACCTCGCACCATATTGGCGGCCATGTCATCGAATTTGACGATGCCGACCATGCGCATGGCGTCGTCTATTCCAAGAATGAGCATGAGACGGGCGATGAATGGGTCATCATGCAGATGATGTATGTGGACGATTATGTCCGCATTGAAGGCCGCTGGTATTTCCAGCGCCGCTTACCGCTCTATTGGTACGCGACCGATCTCAACAAGCCGCCCATTGGTGACAACAAGATGCGTTGGCCGGGGACGGACTGGGTGGAAGGCAATTTCCATAAGCTCTTTCCGAGCTATGCCGAATTCTGGGCCCGAGAAGGCGACCATGGGGGGCCGGTGGCAGAGCCAGCGCCGCTTGATCAGTTCCTCAATCAGATGCGCCGAGGAGCTGCCGCGCCGAAGGTAAAGGTTCGCGCGGATTAGGGAGCCGACGGATCAGGGGCCGGGCTGGACTGTTCTTTTGAAAGCCCAAACCCGCCCACCGTCCGCCCTGAGCCTGTCGAAGGGCCCTTTTTTAGGCCCTCCAAATTTAGGACGGTCCTTCGACAAACTCAGGACTGGCGGGTTTGAATGCCGCGTCAGAAATAATAGCTCGCCCCATTGGCAACGAGCACCGAGCCGTTGACGAAGCTCGCATCGTCGCTGGCAAGATAGGCAACCGCTGCGGCGATCTCCGAAGGATCAGCCATCCGGCCCAGCGGGATCGAGGCCTCCATCGACTTGATCCATTCATCGGGGATACCGGCCATCACGGGCGTATTGGTGGGCCCCGGCGCAACCGCGTTGACGCGGATTTTGCGGGGAGCCAGTTCGCGCGCTAATTGTCGCGTGAGGCCGATCACCGCTGCCTTGGACGTTACATAATGCGGCGATCCTTCGCCCGATTGGGCACTGGTGGAACTGATATTGATAATCGCACCGGGCGTGCCATCTTCGGCGAGCACTCGCGCGAATTCCCGGCAGACATAGAAAGCGCCGTTGATATTGACGGCCATCACCCCGGCCCAGCCTTCATCTTCCATATGGATCAGCTGGTCGACGATGATGTCGGACGATCCTTTTTCCGCCAGTTCCGCATTACGCTGGGCCATCGCGCCATAAAACTGCTCAGACCCATCCTTGGCGGCCTGACCAATCCCGGCATTATTGACCGCGATGTCGAGCCGCCCAAAGGCTGCCCGTGCCTGGCGCACAGCGGCGATGACGGACTTTGAATCCGCGACATTGCACTGGATCGCCAGCGCCGCGCCGCTGGCCTTGGCTTCATCCAGATTCATATCAAGCGCGGCGACCTTGGCGCCATCCGCTGTCAACCGCTCCACAATCGCGCGGCCAATACCGCGCCCAGCGCCGGTGACGATCGCGGCCTTGCCGTCAAATCTGCCCATTAGTCATTTGCTCCTGTCATGTGCCGCGCGGCAAGATAGCCAAAGGTCATCGCCGGACCGATCGTGACACCCGCGCCCGGATAGCTTTCACCCATCGCCGAGGCGGCATTATTGCCGATCGCGTAAAGGCCGGGGATCACCTTGCCCTTGGTATCGAGCACGCGCGCCTGATCGTCGGTCAGCAGCCCGCCATTGGTGCCGATGTCGCCGGGATAGATGGGCATGGCGTAGAATGGCCCCTTGTCGAGCGGGCGCAGGCAGGGATTGGGGGTCACGCGCGGATCGCCATACATTTTATCATAAGCGGCCTCGCCCCGGTGAAAATCCGGATCCTCGCCGCGCGCGGCATACTCATTGTAGCGGCTGAAGGTTGCCGCCAATGTCTCCGCCGGAACGCCCATGGCCTCGGCCAGTTCCTCGACCGTGCGGCCCTTTTTCAGGATACCGCGCACCTCGCCGCGCTGAAACCAATCGGGCATGATCGGGTATAGCGGGCCGACCGGATAGCTGTGGCGATAGCGATGGTCGAAGACGAACCAGGTCGGGCTGGCATCGCCATGTTCCTTCTCGCGCCGCGCCATGATCTGGCCGACGATATGATATGAGGCGGCTTCGTTCAGATAACGTTCGCCCTTTTGGTTGACCATCATTGATCCGGGCAGCGCGCGCTCAATCGTGCAGAGGCGGCCGCGATCTTCGCCCGGCACATAGAAAACCGGCGCGGCCCAAGCGGACTGCATGTTGAGCGTCTGCGCGCCCACGCCCAGCCCGGCACGGATCGTGTCGCCGGTATTGCCGCTCGTTCCGCCCGACAAATAGGCGCGGCTGTACAGCGGCGCATGTTCGTCGCGCATTGCTTGGTTCTTATCGAACCCGCCCGCTGCCAGCACCACGCCTTTGCGCGCCTTGATCCGCAGCGCCTTGCCCTCATGACGGACCACGGCGCCGACAACCTTGCCCTTGTCGGTGATCAATTCTTCCATCGGGCTATTGAGCCAGAGCGGCACGTGCTTTTCATTCAGCGCCAGCTTCAGCCCGCCGACCAGCGCATTGCCCAAGGTCAGGCGCCGGTCCTTGCGCGATTTGAAGCGGAACGGCCAATCAAACCAATAGCGCGCCAGGCTCTTGGTCAGATGCCACCACCAGCGCGGCGCGCGGAAAAGCAGGATGTACGTCTCGTCAAAATGCCAGTTGAGATAGCCGAACAGGCTCGCCGCAGGCGAGGCAAAGCGCAACGTCTCCACATCCTTGCCCAGCTTCTTCCCATCTATCGGCAGTGGCATATGCGTGCGATAGCCGGTCGGGCTGCCGCCGGGATTTTCAGCGTGATAATCGGGATAGGGGAATGCCTGATAATCAATCTCGGTATGCGCCGTTACCCAGCGAAGCATGTTGGCGGCATTGTCCACAAAGGCGCGGATATTGGTGTCGGGCACATTTTTGGCGGAGAGCTTGCGGACATATTTAAACGCGTCGTCCGTCTTATCTTCAAAACCTGCTGCGCGCGCCTGATCGCTCGCAGGGATCCAGATGCCCGCGCCAGAGGTGGCAGAGGTGCCGCCCCATTGGCTTTCCTTTTCGATGATCAGCACTTCTGCCCGGTTCGCAGCCGCGACGAGTGCGGAGAGCAGCCCTCCCGCGCCGGATCCGATGACGAGCGTGTCAACTTCCTTGTCCCAAGTTGCTGCTTTTGCTGCCATGTTCATTCGCCTGTTGAATAAAAAGAGGGTGCCTCGCGGGCGAGAATGCCGGCGGTGCGTTTCTGAAGATCCGCGTCGAGCGTTTCGGGCTGCGGGATGATCCAATACTCCCCGCGATCAATGCCTGCAAAGGCGATCTCCGCCAGCGCATCGGCGGAAAGGCCATATTGGTCGAGCATCGCCGTCATCGCATCATGGAACGGCCGAGAGGCATCCATTGGCGGCTCCCGGAAAATCCCGGTTTTGACGGGGCCGGGGGCAAGGAGCGAGACGGCAACCGGGCTGCCAAGGGCGGCCAGTTCGCCAGCCAATGCCTCGGTGAGCGCGACAACCGCAAATTTGGTTGCGGAGTAAGGCGCCATGAAGGGAGACGGCAGAAACCCGCCGACTGAGGCCGTGTTGATGATCCGCGCGGGCCGCCCCGCCGCGTTCAGCCGGGGCACAAAGGCGCGCAGGCCGTTCACAATCCCGGTTATGTTCACATTGAGCGAGGCCTGCCACACCTCAGCCGGGATTTCCCAGCTTAGGCCCGTCGACAGCACCCCGGCGTTGTTGAACAGCAGGTCTACCTCGCCCAATGCAAAGGCGGTTTCAGCCAGCTTTTCGAGCGCAGCAGGGCTTGCAACATCGGTCGGCACGCAATGCGCAGCCGCGCCCAATTCTGCCGCAACCGCCCGAAGGCCGGCCTCATCGCGATCCACCAGCACGACAGTCATGCCCCGGCGCACAGCAAGGCGGGCCAAGCCCGCCCCAATGCCGCTGCCGGCGCCAGTGATGACCGCGATGCCCATGCTGCCCTCGGCCGATCAGCCGGGGATGTAGAGCTGGGCCGCCTTGCCGCCATCGACAGGCAGCGCAACGCCGGTGATATAGCTGGCCGCGTCCGACAGCATGAAGACAATGGCTTCTGCGAGTTCCTCTGGCTTACCGCCTCGGCCCATCGGAATGGCGTCTGCCGTCTTGGCGGCGAGTTCGGGCGCCTTGATCGCGAAATCGGCTGTGGCCGCCGTGTTCACCTGCCCCGGCACAATCGCGTTGACGCGAATGCCCTTGCGTGCGCCTTCCATCGCGGCAACCGCGGTGAACTGGATCAGTGCAGCCTTAGAGGCGGAATAGCTGGAGTAATTGGCCATCGCGCGAATGGCAGTCGTGGACGAGATGTTGACGATGGAACCTTTGCCCTGCGCCGCCATCACCGCCATCGCCGCCTTAGTGCCGATAAACACGGCTTCAGAATTGACGGCGAAATCCTTGCGCCAATGCTCCAGCGACAATTTGCTGATCGGCGCGTAATGGGTCGACATCGCATTGTTGACGAGCATGTCGAGCCGGCCATGGCGCGCCGCGACATCGGCGATCATCGCTTCAAAAGCCGGAAAGTCGGTGACATCCAATTGGACCGCCTCAACCTTGCCACCCTCCGCTTCGATCTGCTGACGGGCGAGATCAAGCTGCTCCTGCCGCCGCCCGCAGATAACAACCTGCGCGCCTCGACGGGCCAATAAGGCGGCGGTTGCCAAACCGATACCGTCGCTGCCGCCGGTCACAATGGCGACTTGGCCGGTGAGATCCTGATTCATGAAAGCTCCTCTCCGAAGAAATTCAACGCATTTGCGGTTTTCTATGGTCATGTGTCAACATGATGCGTAAATTACACCCAACAAAATTACGAATGATGAGGATTCGAATAGGCATGACCGATCTTTCCGGCAAAGTTGCTCTGATCACAGGCGCAGGGCAAGGCGTAGGGCAAGGCATTGCCTTTGCCATGGCAGCAGCAGGTGCTGCGGTGGTCGTGACGGGCCGGACACTCGAAAAACTTGAGAAAACCGTGTCGGCAATCACCGCGCGCGGAGGCGAGGCGCTGGCGGTGCCGTGCAACGTCAAGTCCGCGACCGATCTCGATGCGGTGGTGACGGCTGCAGTCGATCGCTTTGGCGGGATCGACATCCTCGTCAACAATGCGCAGGAAGTCCCCAATGGCAAGCTGATGGATGTGACGGACGAGGCCTTTATCGCAGGCTTTGAATCAGGGCCGCTCGCCACCCTTCGACTGATGAAGCTGGTTCAACCGATCATGGTCGCGCGCGGCGGCGGGACCATCTTCAACCTCGCCTCGTCGGCTGGCATCCGTTGGGACCCGACAGGCTATGGCGCTTATGGCGCGGTCAAGCAGGCGATCCGCAACCTCACCCGCGCGGCCGCCGCCGAATGGGGCCGTGACGGCATCCGCGCGCTGACCATCGCCCCCCATGCAGAATCCCCGGGCCTCAAATGGTGGGTGGAAAATAATCCGGAAGAGGCAGCCGCCTTTTTCCGCACCATCCCGCTTGGCCGGATCGGCAAGCTGGAAGAAGATATTGGCCGCGCCGTTGTGGCCCTGTGCGCCCCGGAAATGGGGTATCTCACAGGCGCCACCATCCCGCTTGACGGCGGGCAGGCGAATTTCGACTAAGGCCGCCCCGGTGGAAAAGGTCATCTGTGCGCTGTGGAAAGCGGAGGGCGAAAGCCGGGAAGCATTTAACACGCGTCTGCGGGCAGAGCTGCCGAGCCAGTTGGCGGCACTTGGCGCCCGCCACATCCGGCTCAATTTGGAAGAAGCGCATACGGCACCAGCCGCGGCGCTGCGCCAAAGCCGGGGCGATGTTCAGCACGATGCCCTGCTGCAATATTGGCTCCCCAGCGCGCACCCCTTGTTCCGCGCGAAGATTGATGCGCTGCTGGACGGCGCCGCTGCCCACTGGGCAGGCTGGATTGTGCTGGAATCAACCATCATCCCTAATCAGGATCATCCGCCTGCCTCTAGCGTCCGCAATTGGGGATGGGCGCAAATGGCCTTTCTGACCCTGCCTAAAGGCCTGGCGCATGAGGAGTGGCGGCGCATCTGGCAGGATGACCATACGCGTGTCGCGATCGAGACGCAGGCGAATTTTGAATATGTGCAAAATCTGGTTGTCCGCCCGCTCACGGCCGATGCCCCGCCTTATGTCGCGATTGTGGAAGAATGCTTCCCCGACGCCGCGATGACGGACCCCTTCGCCTTTTTTGACGCGGTGGGCGACAAGGCCAAGTTTCAAACTAATCTCGACCGGATGATGACCAGCTGCGACCGCTTCATCGCGCGCGGCACCATCGATGTCATCCCCACCAGCCAATATAATTTCTGACCAGTATAAATTCTGAAAGGCCTCGACATGAAGCCCATTACAATCGGCGGCGGCGCGGCCTTCTTTATCGACAGCGCGATGGCGGTGCCGCAATTGCTGGCCGCCGGCGTTGATTACATCCTGCTCGACTATCTGGCCGAAGGCGCAATGGGCCTGCTTGGCCGCATGAAAAAGGCCGACCCGCAAAGCGGCTTTCCCGGCGACTTCATGGACGTCCATATCGGGCCGTTCCTGACGCAGATCGCGGCGAATGGCACCAAGATTATGGCCAATGCCGGCGGGGTGAACCCGGAGGCGCTGGCCGCCCTGTTGCGCGCGCGGATTGCGGAGCTGGGCCTCAACATACCGGTGGCGGTTGTGACAGGCGATGATCTGATGGATCAGTTGTCCGATCTCTCAGATACGCGCGACATGTTCACCGGCGCACCCTTTCCTCGGCAGGGCATTACCAGCTGCAACGCCTATCTGGGCGCCTTCCCCATCGCCAAGGCGCTGGCAGACGGGGCGCAGATTGTCCTCACCGGCCGGGTCGTTGATTCCGCGCTCGCGCTTGGGCCCTTGATCCATGAATTTGGCTGGGGCGCGGAAGAGTGGGACAAGCTGGCCGGCGGCACGCTTGCAGGGCATCTGATTGAATGCGGGCCGCAGGCAACGGGGGGCACCTTTACCGATTGGCATCAGGTGGAGGGCTGGGAAAATATCGGCGCGCCGATTGTGGAATGTTTTGCCGATGGCAGCTGCATCGTCACCAAACCGGAAGGCACGGGCGGCCTTGTCTCGCGTGGGACGGTGGCAGAACAGATGCTCTACGAGGTGAGCGACCCCCAGGCCTATTTCGTCCCCGATGTGACGTGCGACATGTCCGCCATTTCCATCGAAGAAATCGGCAAGGATCGGGTCCGCGTCTCAGGCGCGAAAGGCAATGCGCCGCCCGCCACGCTCAAGGCCTGTGTGACATGGGATGATGGCTGGCGCGCCACCGCCTATCAGCCGCTGATCGGCCCCGAAGCGCGAGTGCGGGCCGAAAAACAGGCCAAGGCCCTGTTCGCCCGCGGCAGCCTGATGCTGCGTAGCCGCAACATGGCCGATTGGCGACGAACCGAAGCCGTGATGATCGGCAGCGATACCGAAGTGATCCTGAAGCTGGCGGCAGAGCATGATGAGATGCTCGGCGCGCAGATGTTTGTACGCGAGCAATTTGCCGCGATCTCCGCCATGTCGCCCGGCACCAGCGTGGCCTTTGGCCCGCAGGTTGCCCCGATGATGCACCTTATCAGCTTCACCGTCCCGCGCGACCGGGCGGTACCGCGCGTGAATGGCGTGCCCTGCCCTGATCCAGCCCGACCTGCTTTTCGCGTGGAAGACATAAAGCGGCCATCCTTGCCCGATGCAGCACCCGCCTCGGCGACAGCAACCACGCTTGAGGCGCTGGCCTTTGCCCGCAGCGGCGAAAAGGGAGAGACGATCAATGTCGGCGTGATCGCCCGCAACCCGGCGCATCTCCCTTCGCTCAAGCGCGCGCTCACCGAACAGGCCTTGCGCGACTGGCTGCCCGATCTCGGCGATTTCCGCGTGATTGTTTACGACCTGCCGGGGCCTGCCGCCCTCAACATCGTGATGGACGGTGCGCTCCCCGGTGGGCTCAATGCCAGTCAGCGCTTTGACCCGGCAGCCAAGACCATCGCGCAACGACTGATGCGCTTTCCTGTCGCCCTCTAGGGACAGACTTAGAGCGTCGTCAGCAGGCCGCCCCAGAAATCGCCTTCTTTCTGGGTGTCGAGGTCAATCGCGCCGCGCACGCCCAGCTTCTGGCGCGCTTCTTCCAGCGGGACGTGCCAGACATCTTCCATCTTTGCCATCCAGAACGGGTCAGACGCCCGGCCGATGCGAATGCCCTGTTCGATGCAAGTCAGCGCGGTTTCCCAGATCTGGGGGTAATGTAGCATCGTGCGGATCACATAGCGCATCGTCCCGAGGATCGAGAGCACGCTCATCTCGCCCGCGAGTTCTTTATTCTGGATATGCGTGTGGATCGTCGCCAGGCGGAACCAATAGGGGATGAGTTCCCCCATATAGTTAAAGCCGCCGCCCGTCAGGATGTGCTCATAATCATGGGTCTGGCCAGACCGAAGGGAGTAAAATTGCCACTGTGTCTTGGGCTTATAATCGGGGACGATCTGGATGTCGTAATTCCCCTCAGTCGCGATCTTATAATAAATGCCCCCCACTGTGCCGGGGGCGCAATCCTTCAGATCGTCAATCGTATAGTCAGAGACCCACCAGTCAGAGAACCATTTGTCGAACGCCGGGTTCACCTTCCGCTCGTCCGTAATCATCTGTTCGATATGATCAAAATCGCGCAGCTCATCGATAAAGCTCAGCAACTGGTGCATCTCGGCAGCGGGCGGAAAGTCCGGCCCGTTCTTCTTGAGTGCGATCATCGCGATCCATTCGCGCAAACGCGGATGGTTCAGATATTTGGAAGATGACACCAGCACGCTCGAGTCCGTCCCGAGGAGGTTCACGCCGCGCGCAAGATAGGGGATGTCGTCCATAAGATCCTCTCTTTATCTATTTGCGTAAAAACTTACGTCTTTTAAATTCGCAAATCTAGGGTATTTGATCCTTCAACAAACAAAGTGCGTCGAATCGGGAGAGAAAAGTGATGACCCAACCCAAAATTGCCTTGGTGACGGGCGCAAGCCGTGGCGCGGGCGCCGGTGTGGCGCGCGGATTGGGCGAATTGGGCTATACCGTCTACGTCACGGGCCGCTCCGTCTCGGGCAGCACGGCCAAGGCGTGGGATGGTTCCCCGTTGCCCGGCACGATTGGCGAGACAGCTGCAGAAATCACCAAGCGCGGGGGCAAAGGCATCGCGGTTGCTTGCGATCATGCCGATGACGCGCAAGTCGCCCGCGTTTTTGAGCAGATTATGGATGAGCAGGGCCGGCTCGACATTTTGGTCAATAACGCCGCCTATATGCACCCGCAGTTGATTGAGAAGAAGCCGTTCTGGGAAAAGGAACTGGCCGCGCAATATATCCTCGATGTCGGGCTGCGCTCTGCCTATGTCGCCAGCTGGCATGCCGCACGCATCATGGTGCCGCAAAAGAGCGGGATGATCGCCTTTACCTCGTCCTTCGGCGCAAGCTGCTATATGCATGGCCCCGCTTATGGCGCGCAAAAGGCCGGCCTTGATAAGCTGGCGCATGATATGGAGCATGATCTGCGCGGCTCGGGTGTGATTTCTGTGTCGATCTGGCTTGGCCCGCAAATCACGGAGCGCGCAATGGTCGCGCGGGAGGTTAACCCGGAACAATATGAGGGCTTTATGTCCGTCGCCGAGAATCCTGAGTTCACCGGCCATATTCTGGATGCCATCAATGCCAGCGAGCGGCGCGACGAGCTCTCGGGCAACACGTTGATCGGGGCGGAAATTGCCAAGGAACTGGGCGTGCAGGACCGGGGCGTTGATCGTCCCTCTTATCGCGACATGCTGGGCAGCCCGCGCGAGAAGAATCCGGCGGCTGTGTACTGAGGTTGACCATGGCGACACAATTCAACCTTGCGGATTTGTTTGAAACCGTCGCGAAGACGGTGCCGGATCGTCTTGCCGTGGTGTCGGACAGTGCGCGGCTCACTTATGCAGAACTGGATGATCGCGCGAGCCGACTTGCGGCCGCGCTCGCTGCCCAGGGCGTGACGCGCGGGGACACTGTTGGCCTCTACCTCTATAACGGCCCGGCCTATCTCGAAGGCTTTATAGCGGCCTGCAAGCTGGGCGCAGCGCCCTATAACGTCAACTACCGCTATCGGGCGGACGAGTTGCGCTATTTGTTCGCCAATGCCGACAGCGCCGCCATTTTACACGGGGCAGAATTCAGCTCGATCATCCGCGAGGTGCGCGGCGATGTCCCGACGCTGAAGGTCACAGTGGCGGTGCCGGACAATTCTGGCGCAGACATTAGCGGCTCACTCAATTACGACGATCTTCTCGAGCACGCCCCCGGCGGGCCTTGGCCGCGCGGCGAGGACGATCTGATCCTTAGCTACACAGGCGGCACCACTGGCATGCCCAAGGGCGTGATGTGGCCGCACCGCGCCTTCCTCTTTGCCTGCGCGGGCGGCGCTGGGCATTTTAACCCGGCAGGGCCAGTCAAGGTACCCGAAGACATCGCGGACCGGGCGGCCAATGGCTATCCATTGAAGATGTTCCCGCTGGCACCGCTGATGCACATGGCTGCTGTGTGGGCGGCATGGTCGGCGCTCTTGAATGGTCTCACCCTTGTTCTGGATGAAGGGCGCACCTTCGACCCAGAAAAGATCTTCGATACGATCGAACGTGAAGGCGCTAATCTTGTCCAGTTCGTCGGCGATGCGATGGCAACTCCGTTGCGCGACGCCCTGAAGGCGAATCCGGGCCGCTGGAAGCTGGACCATGTGATGAACCTCGGCTCTGGCGGGGCAGTCTTTTCCCAGCATCTGAAGGATGATCTGAAGGCGTTGATCCCGTCTGCCAATATTACCGATGGCATGGGCTCATCTGAAACAGGCGTCTCTGGGATGGCGGAAAAGAGCAGCGAAGGCGTGATGCGCCTCCCGGCAAATGAGTTCCAACAGATTATTGTCGATGGACGGATCGGCACGGTGGGCGAAACAGGCTTTATTGCCCGCACGGGCAATACACCGATTGGCTATTATAATGATCCGGTCAAAACGGCAGAGACGTTCCAAACGGTGGATGGCAAACTCTGGGCCGTTTCCGGCGATGCCGGGCGACTGGATGAGGACGGCATGATCACCATGTTCGGCCGCGGGTCCACGTGTATCAACAGCGGTGGCGAAAAAATCTTCCCTGAAGAGGTGGAAGAGGCGCTGCGCGCCCATCCGGCCATTTTCGACGCCGTGGTTGCGGGCCAAAAGGACGCGCGCTGGGGTGAGCGGGTCATCGGCATCGTTTCCCAGCGCGAGGGCGCAGAGACACCCAGCCTCGACGATGTAAAAGCCTTTCTTGCCGACCGGCTTGCAGGCTATAAAATCCCCAAGGCGCTGGTCTGGGTAGACGCGATCAAGCGCTCCCCCGCTGGCAAACAGGATTATCGTTGGGCAAAGGATATGGCGGCAACCGCATGACCGAGGTTGATCCCATTTTTGCGGCGCTGACCGCACCCGGCCAGCTCTTTGCCCTGACAGAACAAGACGGGCAGCGCGTTTTCGCCAATATGCCGCCTGATCTCAATCTGCTGATTGAGAGCGCACGTCGCCATGGCGACAAGACCTTCATTGTAGAAGGCCAGACCCGGCTGAGCTTCAACGATGTGTTTCGCCTGCGCGATGCGCTGGTCGGGAAGCTGGAGATAACAGCACGGGGAGATCGCGTCGCCATCTGCATGCGAAACCGGGCAGAATGGGCGATTGCCTTTCTAGCCGCGATCCGCGCGGGGGGTGTCCCTGCGCTGGTCAACAGCCGCGGCGCTCCTTCTGAACTCGCCGCTGCGGTTGAAGATGTGACGCCTGTTGTCGTGTTGGCAGATCCTGAACGGGCGGTCTTGCTGCGTGAAGGGGGCTATCAGGGCCGGATCATCGAGACGACCGATTTCCCGCAAAGCGGTGATGCTGGGCCGCCACCCTCCCCCGCTATTCCGGAAGATCCAGCCGCGATCCTCTTCACCTCAGGCACGACGGGCCGCGTGAAAGGTGCCGTCCTGACCCATAAGAGCCTGATGACGGGCGTGATGGGAATGCAGCTTTCCGGCATGATGGTGCTCCACGGCATGGCCCAGAAGATGGGGATCGCGCCAGAGACCATCATCGCCAATATGCCGCAAGGCGCGGTATTGGTGGTATTTCCGCTCTTCCATATCTCGGGATTAGGCGCGGCCTTCCTTTCTCCGATGTTGGCGGGATCCAAGATCGTCATCATGCGCCGCTGGGACCCGCAAGAGGCGCTGCGCCTGATCGCCGAGGAACGCATCACCCAGTTTACGGGCGTACCGACCATGTTGTGGGACGTGCTCCACGGCGCAAGGATTGACGAGGCGGACTTGACCTCGCTGCGCAACATTTCCAGCGGCGGGCAGGCCTTGCCCGTCAACCTGCTCGATGAAATCCGCGCCGCTTGCCCGCAGGCAATGATGGGCACGGGCTATGGCATGACGGAAACATCCGGTATGGTCGCGATGGCAAGCGGGGAGGATTTTATCCGCAACCGCGCCTCAGCGGGCCGGGTCTTGCCGCTCGCCGAAATCCGGATCGAAGGGCCCAATGGCGAAACCCAGCCGCGCGGTCAGGCGGGCGAAATTGTTGTGCGTGGGCCGCTTGTCATGAAGGGCTATTGGAACCGGCCGGAAGACACCGCCGCCGTCCTGTCGGCCGATGGTTGGCTGCGCACCGGCGATGTCGGCTATATTGATGATGAAGGCTATATCTTCATCGTCGACCGCAAGAAGGACATGGTGATCTCGGGTGGCGAGAACATCTATTGTGCCGAGGTTGAGCGGGTCTTGGGCGAGCTCCCTGAGATTATCGAATGCTCGACCTTTGGCATCCCCGATGAGCGGCTGGGCGAACTGCTTGTTGCGGTTGTCGTCGCCAAAAACATTACCGAAGCGCAGATCATCGACCATGTGGCCGAGCATCTGGCCCGCTATAAGGCGCCCGCCCGGGTCGTCTTTTCGCCAACGCCGTTGCCGCGCAATGCGGTTGGCAAGATCGACAAAATTTATCTCAGGGCCAATTGGCCGCACATCATTGGAGACGCTTAACATGGGCATGCCCAGCGACATCAAGATCATCGACTGTATGCTCGGTATCCCCGAAGCCGAAGACCGGTCAGACTGGTTCACCAGCTTCCGCCCGCTGATCAAGGATCAGCAGACGCTCGACAGCTTTAAAATGCCCGCCCAATATATGTTCAAGGACATTCCTGAGACAGGCAAGGCCGATGACTTTGTGAAATGGACCGTCGAGCAGATGGACCGGTTCAACATTGAAAAGGCGCTGATCGGCTGGAACGAAAACGCGACTTCCTATCGCGCCAAGGAAATGTATGGCGATCGCTTCTTCTTCGATCTGCCCTGCGATCCAAACAAGGGTGTGGATGAAGTCCGCCGGATCAAGCGCATTCATGCTGAAGTCGGGCTGTCGGCGATCAGCGTCTTCCCCTCGGGCACGCTGCCGCAGGTCGCGATCAACCATAAATATATGTTCCCGCTTTATACCTGCGCGGCAGAACTGGGCATTCCGATCCTGTTGAACGTCGGCATTCCCGGCCCGCGCATCCCGATGGAAACCCAAAAGGTGGAGCATCTGGACGAAGTCTGCTGGTTCTTTCCGGATTTGAAGATCGTGATGCGCCATGGCGCAGAACCGTGGGAAGCACTTGCCGTCAAGCTGATGCTCAAATGGCCGAACCTGTATTATTCGACCAGCGCCTTCGCGCCCAAGCATTACCCCAAGGCGATCATCGATTATGCGAATACGCGCGGCGCCGATAAGATCATCTATGCCGGCTATTTTCCGATGGGCCTGAGCCTTGATCGCATCTTCTCCGACATGCAGAATGTGCCGTTCAAGGATGATGTTTGGCCGAAGTTCCTGCGTGAAAACGCGAAAAAGGTTTTTGGCATCTGATTTTGCACCGGGGCCGGGAAGTCTGCCCCGTTCTCCATGCCGGGCGGTGAGAGACAACCCCTTCCGCCCAATGACAAGGAACCGCAATATGTCCGCACCTGACACCAACGCTGCCAGCGACGCCCGCACCGCACCGGTTGCCGTTTGGCAAATTCTTGAAAAGCTGCGCGGTCAAGACCTGATCGACTGGCGCCTTGCCGAAGTGAAGAACCGCGCTTCAATCCAGGAACGCAATCTGGATATTGGCATTCCCTTTGGCTGGTATCCGCTTGTCCTGTCCAAGGACCTTGCAGTCGGCGAAGTGAAGCCGCTGCGCTATTTCTCCAAAGACCTCGCCATCTGGCGTGGCGAAGATGGTGAAGTGCGCATGGTCGATGCCTATTGCAAGCATCTGGGCGCGCATATGGGCCATGGCGGCAAGGTGCATGGCAATCTACTCGAATGCCCGTTCCATGCCTGGCGCTATGACGGCAATGAGGGCGTGGTGAAGGACATTCCTTATGCCCGCGTCATCCCGCCGCAGGTGAAGCGCAAATGCACCCGCACCTGGCACATTACCGAAGCCAATCGCTGGATCTGGGCGTGGTATCACCCCAATGACGAAGCCCCGAAATGGGATGTCGTCCATCTGCCCGAATGTTCCGACCCGGACTGGACGGACTTTGAAGTGCATGAATGGAATGTCTGGGGCTCTATCCAGAACATGGCCGAAAACGGCGTGGACGTGGCCCACTTCAAATATATTCATGGCACAGCAAATGTGCCCTTGGGCGAGTTGCGCTGGGGCGATTGGGGCCGCGGCGCCGATGTCAACGCCAAGATGGGCACGCCCTGGGGCGAAGTGGATGGCTGCATCAGCTATGACACAATGGGCCCGGGGCAGAGCTGGACGCGCTTTACCGGCATTTCTGAGACTTTGCTGGTTGCCTGTCTGGCGCCGGTCGAACTGGACCATGTCCATGCGCGTTTCTGCTTCACCCAGCCCAAATCGCAGGCCGAGGGCGAACGCGCGGGCGTGGCGAAGGCCATTATCCGCGACATCTGCAAGCAGTTTGATCAGGACAAGGTTGTCTGGGATCGCCAGAAATATGAAGCCAACCCGATCATCTGCGATGGGGACGGGCCAATCCCGCAGTTCCGCAAATTCTATTCGCGTTACTATGTTGAAAATGCCGCTTAAGACGATTGAGGAGAGAGCATGATGATGGACCGCCGCGAGATTCTGGCATCGGGGGTGGCGGCGGTCGCTCTTGCATCTCCCCTTCAGGCGCGCAGCAAAAAGCCCGCCAAGACCAAGGCCGATGGCCTGCTCGACACGCAGGACGCCCTTGGCCTTGCCGGCCTTGTGAAAGCACGCGAAATATCGCCAACAGAATTGCTGGATGCGGCGATTGCGCGCGCAGAAGCGATGAACCCGCGCTTCAACTTCATGGCGCAAAAACATTATGATTATGCGCGTGCTGCCATTGCCCGCGGGCTTCCCGACGGGCCGTTTACCGGCGTGCCGTGGCTTTTGAAGGACCTCAACACCCATATTGCGGGCGAACTCACCGAGGGCGGTAGCCGTTTTTACAAAGGCTATCGGGCAACCGTCACCTCTGAACTGGTGCGGCGCTATGAAAAGGCCGGGTTGGTCATCTTTGGGAAAACAACCACACCGGAATTCGGGCTGACGGCAACCACCGAGAACAAACTCAACGGCGATACGCGCAATCCGTGGAACCCGGCGCATATCACAGGCGGCTCTTCCGGCGGGGCAGCCGCGGCCGTTGCTGCGGGCGTTCTACCCGCTGCGCACGCAACCGATGGCGGCGGCTCAATCCGCATTCCGGCTTCTTGCTGCGGCCTGTTCGGGATGAAGCCCAGCCGTGGCCGCATCCCGATGGGTCCGCTGCGCACCGAAGGCTGGGGCGGCGCATCCTGCCATCATGTCGTGACGCACTCCGTCCGCGATTCTGCAGCCTTGATGGACGCCACCCATGGGTTAGAATTGGGATCTCGGTATAGCGCGCCCGAGCCGGAAGGCGGCAGCTTTCTCGACCATGTCTCAAAAGCCCCCCGCCCCTTGCGGATTGCGTTGATGACGTCACCTCTGATCGGCTCCAGCGTTGACCCGGAATGTATCGCGGCGACGGAAGCGGCAGCAAAGCTGTGCGAAAGCCTTGGCCATCATGTCGCGGTTGCTGCACCCAAGATCAGCGCGGCAGCACTTGGTCAGGCATCCTTTGCGGTCATCGGATCGGCCGTTGCAGCAGACGTTGAGGATCGAGCCAAATTGCTGGGCATCACCCCGGGACCAGATGTGCTCGAGCCGATTACGCTCGCCTTCCACGCCTATGGCAAGACCCTGTCTGGTATGGATGTCGCCCGCGCGAATAACGTCCTCCAGGGCATCGCGATCACGATGGCGCAGTTCATGGAAGACTATGACGTCATCCTCTCCCCCACGCTCGCGGCACCGCCGCTCAAGCTGGGGCAGATCAACCTGTCTCCGGATGTTGGCTTTGCGGAATGGGGCGCGCGGGCGAGCAATTTCTCCCCCTTCACCCAAATCGCGAACCTCACGGGGCAGCCTTCTATGTCGATGCCGCTCGCTATGTCGAAAGCAGGGCTCCCCATCGGGGTGATGTTCACGGGCCGTTATGGGGATGAGGCGCTGCTCTACCAGCTGGCGGGGCAAATTGAGGCGGCCGCCCCATGGCGAAGCCGGCGTCCGAAGATCATCTAAAAGAAACACAAAAAAAGGGGGAAAGAGGATGTTAGACCAACTGGCACCATGGGCGGGGCTCATTGGCTTGATTGGATTTGCGGGGCTTGCTGGGATTAAAAACCCTGCAGACAAAGCCCGTCCTGGGGCTGTGATGCGCCTTATGGGCGCATTCGGACTAGCCGGGCTTGCGGGTATCTGGATCCCCGGCGCAGGTGCTTTAGGCGCCGCAGGGGCGCTAGGTTTGTGGAACCATCAGAACACCAAGCTCGCCTTTTGGGGGCGTCTCGGGCTGTTGTCGATTTTGGGCATTCCCTTCCTGCTGAAAGGCCTGCTGCCCGCCTGATCGCGCACCGCCGGACGATCAGCCCGTCACGCGGCGGATCGTCCGAAAGCCGATATGGTTGGTGCCCAGATCATCTTCCATCCGCTGCCGCGATTGGGGGCGATACCGCGCGCAGAAATTTTCGGCGCATAGGTAAGACCCGCCCTTCACGACATGCGCGGCCGGGTCGGCGCCTTCGGCGGGTTCATGGCTTTGTTGCCAGTTAGAGCGCGTCCATTCCCAGACATTGCCCGTCATATCATAGAGGCCATTGGCATCGGCCCCAAAGCTGGCGACAGGTGCGCGACCCAAAAATCCATCTGCCTTGGTGTTGACCTGCGGGAAAACGCCGTCCCAATTGTTGCCGAAGGGTTTGCCATTGACCAAGGGGCGCTGCCTGTCTGGCACCAGTGTGCCGCGGCCCGCGGCCCATTCCCATTCCGCCTCAGTCGGCAAATCACGCTTCTTCCAGCGGGCATAAGCGAGCGCATCGGCATAGGCGATCTGAACAACAGGCTCATCGCCTCTCCCCTCAATGGAGCTGCCCGGCCCGTCGGGTTGGCGCCAATTCGCGCCCGGGACAAAGGCCCAGCCGGGAGCCTGACCGGGTTCGGGCAAACGAAAAACGGCAGATCCCGGCACCTGCTGCACCTCAGGAACACGCAGATCCCCCGCAAAGCCCCGCTCAGCTAGCGTCACATAGCCGGTGGCCTTTACAAAAGCCTCAAACTGCCGGTTGGTGACTTCGGTTGCGTCCATATAAAAACTGCCGACCGAGACGGGGGCGCCCCGTCGCTCTTCCGGATAGATAGAGTCATTGCCGAGCACGAATTGTCCGCCTTTGACGAACACTTCCTGATCCTGTGGCGCGGTGCAACCTGCCACAGCCCAGAGGATCAATGCCAAAGCAGGCGCGCGCATTAGCGGAAGCGGATTTTGGCTTTGGGCGGATATTTGGCCATGGTCGCGCCATGCACCGCCATGAGCGGTCCAATCGCGTAGGATGGTGCCCAAGCCTTTTCGATCAGCACAGACTTTCGCTCTCTCGGATCCAGATAGAGGTTGTACATCAATCCGTTGGGCGGGGTGATGAACTGGGCATTATCAAGCCCTCCAAAGTCGCGGACATTGCCCGAACCTACCTGAACCTCCGATGTGGCGAGTTTGTAATAGCGCCAGCGGGCGCCTGCGAACAATTCGGCATTCCAAAAATAGACGGCTTCGCGGGCCGATTGGCCGCGATCGGCGAGGAGCAGGCCAGTCTGATCAATCCCGTCGATATATCGATCGGTTGGGACGGCCTTGGGGGCATCCACGCCCGCCACAGCAAGGCTCGTGTTAAACATGTCCGTCATATCAAACAGCCCGTCTGAAACTCGGCCCGCCTTGATCATCCCCGGCCACCAGAAGATACCGGGCACACGAACCCCGCCTTCGAGCGTCGTGCCCTTTGCACCCCGGAATGGCGTGACGCCCGTTTCCGGGAAGCTGTCTTCCTCCGGACCATTGTCGGACGTAAAGAATACCAGAGTGTTATCGGCAATCTTTAAGTCGTCGAGCAATGTGGTCAGGCGGCCGACAATGTCATCAACCTCAACCACACTGTCACGGTAGACGTCTTTGGTGGCCGATCGTCCAACAAAGTCCTTTGACGGGTTGTTGAAATAATGCACCTTCGCGAAATTGTGGCTCAGGTAAAATGGCTTGCCCGATTTTGCCGCACGGCGGATAAAGTCTTCAGAAAAGTTGGCGAACTTTTGGTCGAGATCGCGGCTATTTTCCCAGTTAATCTGTTCAACCGGCTTGGCACCTTTGTCCTTTGCGGCGCGCCACAAATTGCGATCGCCGGGCATAGAGCGCAGCGCCGCTTGTAATCCAGGATCATTGGCGACGTCGGTCGCAATCGGGTGTTCATCTTGATAGGCGTTGATTACCCCCAGAAATCCGAAAAATTCATCAAAGCCTACCTGCCACGGGCGCGACCCATCTTTCTCGCCCAAATGCCATTTGCCAGACATAGCAGTGCGATATCCGGCCCCCGACAAGATTTTGGCCGCAAGAAGCTCGCTCGAAATATCGGCCGTATCGTTGAGAAGCCGAGGCATCACCAAACCCGATCGCACCGGCAAACGTCCGGTGTTCAGTGCGGCGCGGGTCGGCGTGCAGCTGGGTTGCGCGTAGGTGGAGGTGAGCTTCAGCCCCTCGCGCGCGAGCCGGTCGATATGGGGCGTGGGTGCCCCCAGCGCCTCGCCACCGCCATAGGCCCCGACATCGCCATAACCAAGATCATCAACAACCAGAATGAGAATATTGGGGCGCTTGCCGGTTTTTTTGAACAGCGCCTCCAGCTTGGCCTGTGCCGCACGCTGTTGCTGCGGAAAGAGCAAGGCTGGCTCAAAATTCTCATGCGTGCGCTCAGCCTTCAGCACAGGGGATACGCGTGACATAGAGCCAAGGGTCAGGCCAGCCGGCACCGACATAGGGGACTGTGCCTGTTGAGCCATCGCCGCTGCAGCCACACCCGCACATAGGCTCACCCCGATCAAGAACCGCTTCATGCCTCGCTCTCCTGCGCACTCAATTTGTTAATTTGCCTATTCTTTCCCGACTGCGTAGCGTTTTTCAAATGATTCTACGCATGGTGTTGAGAGGGAAGATGATGCGCAGCGTTGCTCTGGCTTTGGTTCTATTGGCCTCACCTTTAGCGGCGGCGGGTTTCGCGCCATCAGCAGATGATCTGTTAGTTCAGCAAGGTCGTCAACTTCTCGCGCGGGAACACCCTGAGGTCATGCAGCACATGGCGCGCAACGATGGGTTTGGCGGACCAAGCTCTCCCCCGATTGCGCGCGCGATGCTCTCTGACGCACCAGATGTCGTCGCCGAAGCACGCGCCAAAATGGTCATCGAGCCGCACGGCAAGGGGCTTTGGTTGATCCGCTTCCCCTATGTAAACGTCGCCGTTCTTGAAACCCGCGACAGCCTTGTGCTGTTCGATTCCGGCTATGCCTCGATCGGCGTGGTGCTGCGCGATGTGCTGCCAACCCTGAGCAAAAAGCCGCTCAAAACGATCATCCTGTCGCACACACATGTCGATCACTCCTACGGCGCCCGCGCGCTGGTGCGGCAGACGCCGCGACCAACGATTATCGCCAGCGCCGAAATGAAGGACGCCATCGCCACTGACTTACGGCTCGGGGGCTCTATCGCGCGCTATAACAATCAACCGCTCGCGCTTCAGCCAACCGATATCTCGGAAGTCGCCGTGCCGGATGTCACCTTTGAAGGCCGCAAAACCTTCAAGATCGGCGGCGAGGAGATCACGCTGATCCACGCACCCGGCGAAACTGAAGACCAGATCTGGATGTGGCTGCCCCAGCGCAAGACGATTGTGACCGCCGATTATGTGCAAGGCTTCCTGCCCAATGCGGGCAATGGCAAAAGAATGCAGCGTTATGTCGAGGAATGGGCAGCTGCGCTGCACGAAATGGCGTCGCTCAAGCCAGAGATCATGCTGCCGATGCATGGTGCGGCGATGACGGGCAGCAGCCAAATCAGCCAGACGCTCACCACCTATGCCAGCGCGCTGGATTATATCGTTGCCCAGACCGTCACGCGGCTGAACGCGGGAGACCGCAAGGACGCGATCGCCGCCTCGATCGACTGGCCCGACCGGTTCGCGAAGGACCCGCTGCTCGACCCGCAATATAACCGGCCGGAAGACATTGCCCGCATGGTGATGAAGCGCTGGACGGGCTGGTGGGATGATGTGCCATCGCACATGGCCGCCCTGCCCTTTGACGCAGAGGCGCAAGAGGCGGTCCGGCTGGCCGGCGGCATTGACGCGCTGGAGGCCCGTGCCCGCGCACTCTTGCCCAGCCAGCCCATGCTGGCGGCACGATTGGCGGATTGGGCCTATTATGGCGCGCCAAATGACCCCAAGGCGCTGCGCCTTGTGATCGATGTCTATCTGGCCCGGCTATCTGAACCGAATATGCCGGTTCAAGAAGGGCTGATCTATTTCGATATGGCGTCAAAGGCGCGCGCGCGGCTGGCGCAGTTGGAAAAAGCCAAGTCCTAGGCCTGCTCAATCCTCGAATTGGGGGGCCCAGGCAACGCCGTTGATATGCGCCCCGCCATCGGCGAACAGCGTATTGCCAGTGATGTAGCGCGCATCCTCGCTCGCGAGGAAAAGCGCGACGCCGCCAATATCGGCTTCGGGATCGCCCAGCCGCCCCATCGGGTTGGCGGCGTTGATCTGGTCGATCATGCCCGGCTGCATGGCCGCCATCCGCTTGGATGAAGCAGACCAGGCCGCTGGGCAGATGATGTTGCAGCAAATGCCAAAGGGCGCCCATTCCCGCGCCGCCGTGCGGGTATAGGCCCGCAACGCCTCTTTGCTCGCGTTATAATCAGCGCTGCCCATATGGGCGTTAACACCGTTGAGCGAAGCCATGTTGATAACACGGCCCCAATGCTGAGCCTTCATGTGCGGGAATGCGGCCTCCATTGTCCATTTGACGGCCCAAAGGTTCATGGCAAGCGCAGTATTGAACACCTCGTCAGTTTTCTTCTCGATCCGAGCGATGCCCGAGCCGCGATAGGCATTGTTGACCAAGATATCGACGGGACCGGCCGCCGCCATCATCGCGATGACATCGTCGCGTCGGGTGATATCCGCACCAACCGCTGATGCTGCCCCGCCGGAAGCGGCAATGGCCTCAGCCGCTTCAGCGGCCGCCATGGCATCGATGTCGGCTACAACAACATGCGCGCCTGCCGCGGCAAAGCGCCGCGCAATGCCAAGGCCAATGCCATCGGCTCCGCCCGTCACCAACGCTCGACGTCCCTCAAGCTGCGCCGTCATGCTTTTCCTCGTCTTCCGTTTGCCGAAGCCCGCTCGTATCGAGTGGACGTGCAGCAGACAACATCGCGTACCAGCTTTTGGGCAAATGGGTCTGCACCCGGTCCCGCGCGGCCAGAGCTTGCACATCGCGCCGATGCTTTTCGATCAATTCCGCCAGCATCGCGGCACCTTGGGCCGATAGCTTCAGTACGTCAGACGCATAGATCGCCTCTTCGGCGGCAAAGTCCATTTCCATAAACTGGTGCTTCATCCGGGCCTCAAACTGGGCGCGCATCGGGGTTTTACGCCAGATGATCGTTCGATCGACCAGCGGCCGCACCCGGCCCAGAGCCAGCCGATCGATTAACGCCAGCCGCTCCAGCCGGATGAGCGCCGCTTCCATCTCGCGTGGTGCAATTTCAAAGTCGCGCGCGACTTCTTCCCAGTCATAGCCGCCCAGAATGACCATGAAGAGGAAGGAGAGGAACGCATCTTGGCTCAGCGCCCGCTCCTGCGCCAGCGTCAGTTCCTGCGCGAGGCCTGATTGGGGCCGATCGGCCGCATGCGCGAGTTCTGCCAGCGAACAGCCCGCCAATTCAGCCAGTTGATCGAGCCGATCAAGCGTCAACCCGCGTCCGGCGAGCCAGCGCTTCACCGTCGCCTCACCCACCGCGAACCGCTCAGCTAGACGGCGCGCGGTCCAGCCTTGCGCTCGAAGCCGCTGACGAAGGGGCACAAGCATCGCTTCAGATCGTTTCATGATCCTTTAAAGATCATATAATGATCCTTTTGCCAAGCAGCCTGATGGCCTTGCCGCCGAAGCTCGGTAGATTTTTGAGCATCAGAATCGGTGCGGCAAAGAAGCCGACGCAGAATAGATGGAGGAGAGGATGAGCGATCTGCTGATCAAGCACGGCACTGTTGTCGATGGCACAGGCGCACCCGCCTTTGCGGCGGATGTCCGCGTGAAGGACGGCGTCATCGCCGAAGTCGGGCCAGATCTTGCCCCGGCGGGCGAGCGCGTGGTGGATGCGAGCGGCTGCTATGTCACGCCGGGCTTTATCGAAAGCCACACCCATTATGATGGCACCATGTGGTGGCAGCCCGATCTTGATCCCCTGCCCGGCTATGGCGCGACCACGATGATCCTCGGCAATTGCGGCTTTTCGCCCGCGCCTCTCCATAAATATATGCCCGCCCAGCGCGAGATGATCGGTATTTTCTCCTTCTTCGAGGATATCCCCGAAGGCCCGTTTATGAAGAACCTGCCATGGGACTGGAATAAATGGTCTGAATATCGCGCCTCGTCTGAACGCAATGTCCGCGTGCCGCTGAACTATGCGGCCTATGTTGGCCATATCGCCATTCGCCTCGCGGTGATGGGTATTGAAGCCTGGGATCGCGCCGCGACGCCCGAAGAGATCGCGCAAATGGCCGATCTGCTTGACGATGCGCTGGCCGCCGGCGCGCTTGGCCTGTCAGACAATCTCCACGATCATGATGGCTCCAACCGCCCCGTCCCGTCTCTAAAGGCATGCGATGCGGAGTTTACGGCGCTGTTCGACGTCATGTCGAAATATCCCCACAGCTGCTATCAGGTGATTGTCGACACCTTCATGCGGATGACCGGCCCCGCCAATCTGGAGCGGCTGGAAAAGCTGTTGAAGGGCCGCAATATCCGGGTGCAGATTGCAGGCGCCGTCCCGACGCTGGAATTCCAGAAGGCGATGTTGGAGCCGATGCAGAAAAGCGTCGCCTCGATGCGCGCGGCAGGGGTCGATGTCTGGCCGGGCTATGCCCATGTCTCGCCCACCAATGTGCTGAGCATCATCAAGTCGCTGATCTTCGCCCAGTCGAACGATTATGTGTGGCACGAAGTCGTGACCGAGGATGATCTCTCTAAAAAAGCCGAGCTTCTCGCCAATCCTGAATGGCGGGCGCGGGCGCGCGAAAGCTGGGATAATGAAGCATGGCCGCATTCCCCGTTGCGCAACCCGCAAGAACTGCTGTTGCTCGACAGCGAAAATGGCACGGGCCCGCTTAACATGACGCTGGAAGAATATGCCAAGAGCCGGGGCCTTCACCGCTCCGACGCGATGGCGGATTGGATCCTCGCCAATGGCCTTCGCTCTACCGTCCACATGGCCCCCTTCCCTAAGGATGAGGCGCTGACGATACAGCTGATGCGCGACCCCAAGACGGTCGGCAACATTTCCGACGCGGGTGCGCATCTGCAGATGCTATGCGGCGGCGGCGAAAATGCGCTGCTCCTCACCCAATATGTGCGTGACGAAAAGAAGATTACGATTGAGGAAGCCGTGCATGTGATGACGGGCAAGCTCGCCCAGCATTTCTTCCTGTCGGATCGCGGCGTAATTGCGCCGGGCAAACGCGCCGACCTTGTCGTGTTCAACTTGGATGAAATCAAGCGCCAGCCGATGGAAAAGGCACATGACGTGCCTGATGGCCGGGGCGGCACAACCTGGCGCTTTACCCGCAAGCCGATGCCCCCGCGCCTGACCCTCGTCAATGGCGTGCCAACCTTTGAAAACGGTGCCTATACCGGGGCAACGCCGGGGCAATTCCTGTCCCCCGCCAATGAGAATGCGCCGGCAGCCATCGCGGCAGAATAGGGCGTTTGACGAGACTATCGGCCCGCCTCTCCCATCAGGCGGGCCGATAGAAAAAGGAGAGAGAGATGAGCGAAGCTCAGATTGGCGCGGCGGACCGCGCCTATTTTAACGGCGCGATCAAACCCGTAGAGACGACGAGCTCGATCCTCGTCAGTTCCTCAAAATATCTCAATCATCCAGAGTTGCGCCACCTCATCGCGCAGGAAATGCTCCGGCGAAATGGGGACGATCTGCCGAATACGGCCTATATTCCTGAAGTCGCCCAAATCCTCCATAATCTGGAGGACATGGTTGAGATCAACCGGTTGTTCGAAGAAGAAAAAGCGCGGTTGCCGCTGTTCAAGAAGTGGCTCGATGAGAAAAGCCTCTCCAATTTTACGCTTGCGGAAACAGAAAATTGCGCCCCCGGCACGCTGGGCGCCGCGATTTATGATTTCATGAAAAACTCGGGCTATCAGCTCGACCTTTTCTTTCAGGACGTGCAAGTCGTTAACGACTTTACCTTCTATCTCCGTCAAACCGCGCTGAACCATGATATCGAACATATCGTGACAGGCTTTGGCCCCAATCATGGCGGAGAAGTGGCTCTACTCAACGCTAATATGGTCTCCAAGGCACGCTATTTCCGGCCTGAGCTCGCCAATTTCTTCAGCCGCATCGCGATCTACCTCAAAGCCAAGACGATCATGAAAGATGGGCTTTTCTACCCCGAGGCGATGGCTCTTAATCTTGAGGCGGAATTCCAAGGCGCACTGCAGGCGCGGAACTGGAAATACCCGCTCATGCTCGTCAATTGGCGTGCCTATGCGAACCATCAGATCAGCGACATTCGTGACGAATTGGGCATTACCCCGGTTCTACCTGAGGGAACTTGGGCCGACACCAACAAGCTAGTGCACGGCTAACGCCACTTGTAACGCAAATATCAATTGATGAGACTTTGAAGGCGCGATATGCGCACCTCACTTGATTTTGTTTTACGCAATTAGGAGAGCATGATGCGGGGCTTGGCAGGCAAGACGGGGATTGTGGCAGGTGGCGGGCGCGGCATTGGCGCGGCTACAGCCAAACGGCTCGCCAGCGAAGGCGCGCATGTCGTGATCGGCGACCTGATGGGCGATTGGGCGCGCCAGGTTGCAGATGAGATCAAGGCCGCGGGCGGCAAGGCCATCGGTGTCGATCTGGACGGCACCTCCGCCACCTCGCAAGCCGCGATTGTCGAGGCCGCCAAGGCCGAATTTGGCGGGCTTGATTTCTATCACAGCAATTTGGCGGGCGGCACCGAAGGCGATATCGACGCGCTCAACTGCCCGGTTGAGGTTCTGGAAAAGAGCTTTGCGATCAACACCAAGAGCCATTTTCTGGCAACGCAGGCGGCGCTACCCGCGCTGCTGGAGCGCGGCGGCGGGGCGATGATCTACACCTCATCGGGCGCAGCCTCGGGCGGCGCGCCATGGCAGGTTGCCTATCCGATGACAAAGAATGCGATCCACGCCCTGGCGCGCCATGTCGCCTCGCGCTGGGGCAAGCAGGGCATTCGCGCCAATGTCATCTGCCCGGGCCTTGTTCTGACCGAAGCCGTCAAGCAGCATTTGACTGATGAATATGTGGAGCGCGGCTTGAAGAATGTGCCGCACACGCGCCTGGGCCAGCCCGACGACATTGCCGCCGCCGTCACCTTCCTCGCCTCTTCCGATGGCGAATGGGTCACCGGCCAAGTCTGGCACGTCAACGGCGGCGCGCAGATGCGCGACTAATCTTGATGACACCCCCTCCACAGCCAGCGCGGCTATCGAACAAATGGATGGTGTTGGCGCTGCTGCTGGGCATCGCGCTGTTCAACTATGGCGACCGCTATCTGCTCGCGGGACTCGTTGAGCCGATCAAGGCGGAGTTCGACGTATCCGACGGATTTATGGGCTTGCTCATGGGCCCGGCTTTCGCGCTGATCTACTCGCTGCTTTCCATCCCCTTGGCACGCGCGGCAGACCGCACGAGCCGGATTGCCATTGTTTGCGGAGGCTGCCTTGTATGGAGCGGCTTCACCATCTTGTCTGGCCTCGCTCCTTCTGCCGGTTGGCTTGCTCTTGCCCGGGTGGGCGTGGGCATTGGCGAGGCAGCGTTTCAAGCCCCTGCCTATTCTCTATTGGCGGCCTATTTCGCTGCCGAACAGCGGGGTCGGGCCTATGCCGTCATGACGCTCGCCGTCTATTTCGGCCAATATCTCGGCTATCGCGCTGGGCCAGAAATCGCCGCCGTACATGACTGGCGCATGGCCTTTTTTGTGATGGGCGTCGCGGGGATCGTGCTCGGCGCGATTGCGTATCTGTTGATCCGCGAACCGATCCGGGTGACGAATGGCACTCCCGTGGAGAACTCGCCGCCGCTCTGGCCGATCTTCCGTAGGCTTTGGCAGATCAAAAGCTTTCGCGCCCTGTCGCTCGGCATGGCACTCGCAACGCTGTCCGGTCTGAGTTTTGGCATGTGGGGGCCTGCGCTTTTCGCCCGCGCCTATGATCTTCCCATTCGGGAAGCGAATGCCGCCTTTGGCTTAGCCTTTGGCTTGCCCGGCCTTTTGGGGACACTGATTTTCGGCGTGGTTGTCGATCGACTGGTCCGAACCCGCGGCCCCCATGTCATGCTCTGGCTGGCCGCCGCTGCTGCGGCAGCGGCCAGCATCTTTGTCCTCGCAGTTGTCTGGGCGCCAAGCCTAGAGATCGCAAGACTCCTTGCTCTACCCTCCGGCCTGTTGGGCGGGGGATGGTCTGTCGGGATTATGGCGGGGCTGCAATATCTCCTGCCAGATCGCATCCGTGCGACAGGGACCGCACTCGCGCTGCTGATCATCAATATGATCGGCTATGTCTGTGGCCCATTGCTTGCCGGGCAGATCAGCGACCTTGTCTCGGACGACCCTGCTTTTGCCCTGCGCATGGGCCTCACCATTCTTGTCCCGACAGGCCTGATCGGCGCCGTGCTCATGGCGCGGGGGGCGCAGTCGCTTGAGGCTGACCGCGCCCGACTTGCCGATTGACTTAGGCGTTGGGGTCCTTCGGGGCGCCCGGCATCGACATATAGTAATGCCCCGCATTCAGCCCGCCATCGACCGAGAGTTCGGTACCGATACAATATTTCGCATCGTCCGAGGCAAGGTAGGCAGCGGCTGCCCCAATATCTGAAGGGTCGCCAGACTTTTGGGCCGGGTAAATCCAATAACCCCGGTCATAAAGCGCGCGCGGGATGTTGGTGGGGTTTGCCATTGGCGTCAGAATCCCGCCCGGATGAATGGAGTTCACGCGAATGCCGCGCGGTCCAAGCTCTAGCGCCAGCGCCTTGGTAAAGCCCCGGACACCGAATTTGGAGGCGCAATAAGCGGTCAGGCTGTTGGCGCCTGAAATGCCATCGGCGGAACTCATATTGATGATCGCACCGCCGCCTGCACGCTCAATCGCCGGGATCGCCAATTGGCTGCCTAGCATCGTGCCGATAAGGTTGATGTCGATGATGCGGCGGATTTCAGCCTCGCTCAGATCATCGAGCCGTTTGAAGACAATGATACCCGCGTTGTTGACGAGGGTGTCGAGCTTGCCGAAACGGGCTTCCGCCTCGGCAATCGCCGCCTGCCATTGGCTGGCAGAAGTAACGTCCAGCGGCATATAGGCGGCCTGCGCGCCAAGCTCTTCAGCCAGCGCCTTGCCTTCTGCCTCGAGAACATCGGTGATCAGCACCTGAGCCCCTTCCGCGACAAAGCGGCGAACAATGCCCTCTCCAATCCCCCGCGCGCCGCCAGTGACCAACGCCACCTTACCTGCCAAACGCTGCATCGACTCTCTCCTCCCGATCAGTTGCGAAAAGGCGAATAAAGGCTGGATTCCCCCTTCACAATGCGCAATCATGCATTTTGAGGGTGATTTATTTATCAAACGCGAAGGAGAGAGGATGTCGGGCAACGCACTTTTCCCGAAAGGCGCCGCGCTTGTGCTGGGTGCCAGCGGCGGAATTGGCGGCAAAATTGCCGAGGTGCTGGCACAAGATGGCGCCGACATTGCACTCGTCTATAATCGCAAGGCCGATGCGGTCGCGCGCGTCGCCAGCGCCTGCAAGACCCGCACCACCCAGCATAAGTGTGATGTGACTGACCCGGAAGCAGTCGCGAAGTTGATTGCCGAGGTTGTCGCTGAGCATGGCCGCATCCACACGCTGGTCTGGGCAGCCGGCCCCCTGGTGGAGCAACTCCTCCTTTCTCAAACCCCGATGGAGGCGTGGCGACGCGCCTTTGAGGTGGAAGTTCATGGCCTGTTTGGACTAGTGAGCGCCCTTCTGCCGCATATGCGCGAACAGGGCGGCGGCTCGATCGTCCATCTCGGCTCTGCCGGGCATCTGCGCTGGCCTGATCGGGACGGTCTATCCGTCGCCCCCAAGGCCGCAAATGAAAGCTGGCTGAAAGGCATTGCGCGCGAGGAAGGGCGGCACGGCATCCGCGCCAATTCCGTCCTTGTGGGCGTGATTGACGCCGGGATGTTCCATGAGTTGATGGCCAAAGGCGCCTTCCCACCCAATTGGGTGGAGGAAACAATGCGGATGCTCTCGGTCAAGCGGTGGGGCCAGCCTGAAGAAATTGGCTATGCCGTCAGCTTCCTCGCCTCAAGCAGGGCGGCCTATGTGACCGGCCAGCAGATCAATGTCGCCGGCGGATTTGGAATTTAAGGAGACAATAAAATGCCCATCAATCCGGCGCTTGAGCCAATATTGCAGGCCTTTGCCGATTTTGCGAAAACCGATTGGTCGCAAATGCCGGTAGCAACCGCGCGTGCGATGCTCGACACGCCGCTGGCCGGGGACGATGCGCTCCCCATGGCACGGGTAGAAAATCTGTCGCTGGACCTGCCCGGCCGCGACATTCCCGCGCGGCTTTACATCCCGGCGGGCGCTGGAGACGCTCCCGCCCTGATCGTCTATTTTCATGGCGGCGGCTGGGTTCTGGGTGGACTGGATACGCACGATGCAACCTGCCGCAGCTTGGCGCAGGAAAGTGGTGCAGCTGTCCTGTCGGTTGATTATCGCCTGGCGCCCGAGGCGCGCTACCCGGCCGCGGCTGAAGATTGTCATGACGCCTGCCTCTGGGCGCTCGCCAATTCTGCTCGGCTGGGCGTTGATGCTTCCAGGCTGGCCGTTGCGGGCGATAGCGCAGGCGGCAATCTGGCCGCCGCTGTCAGCCTGATGGCGCGCGACCGGGGGAGCTTCACGCTGTGCCACCAATTACTCATCTACCCGGTGACGGACACCGATTTTACGACCGCGTCATACCAAGCCAATGGCGGCGGTGAATATTTTCTGTCAACGGGCGCGATGCGCTGGTTCTGGGATCATTATCTGGGAGAGACGCCCGCTGAGGCAGCGGTGTTGGCGCGACTGCTTCACACGCCTGATCTTACCGGCCTGCCTGGAGCGACAGTCATCACGGCTGAATATGATCCGCTGCGGGACGAAGGCGATGCTTATGCCCAACGGCTTAAAGCCGCTGGGATAGCTACTGACCATCACGTTGCCCCGGGCATGATCCACGGCTTTTTTGGCATGGCGGCGGCCGTGCCCGATGCCGTGCATTGGGTGCGGCTGGCGGGCGCCAATCTGAAGCGCGCCTTGGCATGAGCAGCAGTCTTTCAGACCGGGTGATTTTCATCACTGGCGCAGGCTCTGGCATCGGCCGGGCGACGGCAGACGCCGCCCGACGCGCTGGGGCGCATGTTGTGGGCGCCGATATCGCCGCCGCCGCCGCCATGGCTGATCTTGACCTCGCGCTGACGCTGGATGTGAGCGATGCAGTGGCGATGGAGGCGGCCATTGCCCAGATCCTCGCCGAATTTGGCCGGATTGACGGCCTCGTCACCTGCGCCGGCTTGTCGCTTGTCGGCAGCACGACCGAGATGGCGCTCGCCGATTGGGACAAGGCGCTGGCAGTCAACCTGACCGGCACGATGCTCGCGGCGCGCGCGGCTCTGCCTACGATGGTTGCGGCAGGACGCGGCTCCATCGTGACGATCGCGAGCATTTATGGGATGACGGGATGCCCTGGAAACACGCCTTATGCTGTCACCAAAGGTGGCGTTTTGCAGCTTACCCGCAGCATGGCCGCAGATTATGGCGGATCAGGCATCCGCGTGAATGCAATTAGTCCCGGCTTTATCGAAACGCCGATGACAACGATGCTTCAGCAAGAAAGCCCGGCGCGGAGCGGCTTTATCAACATGCATTTGCTCAAGCGCCCCGGTAGGCCTGAAGAGGTTGCAAAAGCAGCGGTTTTCCTTCTTTCAGATGATGCGTCCTTCATTACGGGCGCGAATATTCCTGTTGACGGCGGCTTTTCTGCCGCGCAGGTCATCCTCCATTAAAGGGCCAGTCAATCTTGTTGGATATTTCTATGAAGAGTGATTTCGTCGTCGACGATATTGATCGCAGCATTGTTGACCAATTGCGGCTCAATGGTCGTGCGACCAATCAGCAGATCGCAGACAAGCTCGGGTTGACCGCGACCACGGTGTCGTCGCGTATCCGGCGGATGGAAGACGCAAACCAATTGCGCGTTGTCGCCGTCTCTGACTTTTCGGCGCACGGTTATAATGTGCTGATGGAAGTCGCGATTGAGGTCGATGGCCGCGCTGCATCCGATGTTGCCGAGGAGCTGGCGCAATTCCCCGAAGTCTTTGCCGCGCATGTTGTTACAGGCCGCTATGATATCGACATGCTGGTCGTCCTGCATGATTTTGAAGAGCTGCCCAGCCTGCTTCTCGACAAATTCTCGAAGGTGAAGGGCATCCGCTCGATGCTGCCGACCATCGCGGTGGATGTTATCAAATATAAGTTCGATGTCGCGCCGATTGAAGACAGGGGGAATGCATGAGCACGCCGCAGCTCGATGATCTGGATCGGCAACTGATAGACATCTTGTCGCGCGACGCCCGAGTGTCCAATCGCAAGATCGCCGCCGATCTGGGTGTCACGGAAGGCACAGTGCGCGGCCGCATCAAGCGGCTTCAGCAAGATCGGTTGATCGCGTTTACCGCGATTACGGGGTTTAGCTTGTCCAACAATTCAAAGCTGGCCTTTATCGGCGTTCAGGCCGAAGTCGGCATGGTACGCGAGGTTGCACGTCAGATTGCCGATCTCCCGCTGATTACGAGCGTGATGATTACAATGGGCCAGTTCAACATCCTCGCCATTTCGGTGTTCGACGAGTTGGAGAATCTTGTCGAACAGGCGTCAGATCAGATTCTGGGGATTGATGGCGTCCACCATGTCGAAACGTCAATTGCGGTGAAAACGCTCAAATATAATCCGCGAGTCGTCCGCATCACGAGCGATTATGCGGGCGATTTCGCGTAACATGGCACCAATCTTTTTACGCAAATTGATTTAATTGACCTTTCTGGCTCAATGTTCGCATTAGAGCCATTGCACCTCCTCTACGATTTAGGGTAATAGCCCCTTAATTTTGGAGGAGAGTCTGCATGGCAAAGACGGCTGATTACGGCCTCGGCGAATTCACCTATCCGCGTGGCTGGTTCATGGTCGCAACCTCGGCAGAGGTGACGACGACCCCGATGGCTGTGCGTTATTTCGGCGAGGACATGGTGCTCTATCGGGGCCAATCGGGTCGCGTGTTCATGGTGGAGGCCTATTGCCCGCATATGGGCACGCATCTGGCAAAGAATACTTCATCCTATGTCGTCCTTGATAAAGAACATGTCGAAGGTGACAATATCCGCTGCCCCTATCATGGCTGGCGGTTCGGCCCGGATGGCCGCTGCAACGATATTCCCTATTCGCCCGCGCCGATCCCCAAGGCCGCATGCCTCAAGAGCTGGAAGCTTGTTGAACGGGCAGGCTGCATCTGGACTTGGTTTGACGAAGAAGGTGCAGAACCAGATTATGATTTGCCGTCCTTTGAGCAATGGGACGCACCCAATTGGGTCAATTGGAACGTCGAAGCCCTAGGCGAACTGGCCTGCCACCCGCAGGAAGTCGTCGACAATATGACGGACAAGGGCCATTTGCAGCCGGTACATGGGTCGATTGACATGGTCTTGTTCGAGAATGAGTTTTCGGACCATGTCTGCCGCCAGATCTTGACTGCGGGACACAAAACACTGGCGGGCGACAATGCCGAGCCGATGACCAATGACACTTGGTATACCGGCCCTGGCATCCTCCAATCGGTGATGATTGGGGAATATCCGTCGCACATGCTGATTGCCCATACGCCGGTCGATGATGGCGTCATCAAGGTATGGTATGGCCTTTTCGTGAAGGTCAAGAATGCCGTGCCGACAGCAGACGATATTGAGCTGGCCAAGGGCTATGAAAAGGCGGGCGTCGCCGCCTTTGCGCAAGACTTTGAAATCTGGGCGAACAAGCGCCCCTGCCTCAACCCGATGATGGTGAAGGGCGACGGCCCGTTCGACAAGCTCCGCATCTGGTATCGGCAATTCTACAATCCACGCGCGCGGGCCGGTGACTTCCAGAAGCGCGTCAACGGTCATTATGTCACCCGCGGTACACAGACCGCGCCGTGGGAGGACAAGGTCGCCTGACCTAGCCCCACATTTAGAATGCTTACATAAAAGGCCGGGTGGAAACGCCCGGCCTTTTTTTTTGATTGCTGCATGTCGGAGCTGACTGACTGGTGGCCGCCTATCTTGGCCCCAATCAACAGACAAAGAAAAAGGGGCGTACCAATGGCACGCCCCTTTCCTTTATCCTTAGTGCCTTCGCTTAGAAAGCGAAGTCGAGGGTCACACCGTACGTGCGGGGATCGCCCCAGATATCTGTCGCAAAGCCCAGTGCACCAAAGTCCACCGAGCGAATGACATATTCTTTATTGGTCAGGTTCTTACCCCAGAAGGTGATGCTGGCGTTCTTACCAATACCCAGATTTTCAAAGCGAACCTGAGCATCGAGGAGACCACGTGCGTCACCCTTGGTTTCTTCCGAGAACGGCGCCGTCAGCGGATTGCCGAACATGTAGAAGGACGAGGTATAGTTATACCCAATACGCGCTGTCATATCGAGCGAACCAACCGGATATTTGGCGGTTGCGCCGATGTTGACCGTATAGTTCGGCGAATAGCCCAGATTCTGGATCGACGCGACGTTGCGGACAACGTTGTTGACGTCGCCAGCCGGGAACTCAATCGGGTCCTTCTTCACATAGCCAACAGAAGCGTCGATTGAGTAGTGGTCAGAGAGGATGAAGTTCCCTTCAGCTTCGACACCATAATACTTCGTCTTACCCGCGTTGACGGTGATGTTGCCGAAGCTCTGCCCCACGGGGGTCGGCACCGGAATGGTCACCAGCTGATCGGTATAGACGTTGTAGAATGCTGCCACGTTCAAGCGGACGCGACGGTTGAACTCCGTCTTCGCGCCAACTTCATACGACCAGATCGTTTCTTCGTCGAACGGCGTTAGCGGGATGGAGCTTGTGTCCTGACGGGCATTATAGCCGCCCGAACGATAGCCCCGCGCCACGCGTGCATAAAGGTTCACATCATCCGACGCCTTGTAGTCAACCGAGAGGTTGCCCGTCGGGGCATTGAAGCTCTTACTGCTTGTCGCGCGATCTAAAGCAGCCCCTGAGAACGGCGCTGCCCCATTCTGGGTGACCTGGAAGTCCTTCTTATCCCAGCTGTAACGCAGACCCAGCGTAATGCCGAGCGGCGCATCGGCCCCACCCGGACGCAGCGTCGCTTGACCATAGACTGCAACACTCTCGCCCTTCGCGTTATACGCTAGGACCGAAGAGATCGCCATCGCACGATAACGCGCCGGGTTAGAGGCAGCCAAGAAGCTCAACGGGCCTGTGAACACCATTGCGTTGGTGTCGAGCACATAGGCATAGTTTTGCGGGTTCCGCTCCCGGCCGCTTTCGCGGAAATAGAAGCCACCAAGAACCCATTCAAACGCCCCGCCGGTCTTCGAAACAATTTCAACTTCTTGGCTGAACTGTTTTTGGCGACGATCGTTAACCGTGTTGAACAGATCCTGCGTTGTCCGAGGTACGGGCTGGGTCGACAGATAGCCAGCCGCAGCAGCGCCGACGATCGGCGTAATCAGAGGTGCGGGCATTCCATTGAACAGCGCCGTCTGTGAGAAAAGCGGACCACTGATCTGGCCAAGGCCGTCAATGTCATTTCCACCGATTTTATTGTGCCACTCGCGATAGGAGGTCGTCGAGCGCACCGTGAACGCATCGGCATCCAGCTCAAAGCGCGCCATGTCGCCCCAAAGGGTGTCGATCGACAGACCATCGCTATTGGAGCAGACTTGGCTACGGCGGGTCAGCGAGATCTGCGACAGCGGCGAGCCGCAGCGCGAGTCCGTCGAGGTCGACAGTGCCAGATAGCCCGCTACGTTTGCCGGCTGAACAACCTTGAAAGTGTTGCCATCAACCGTGCGCGAACCCGGGAAACGCGAGGTATCGCCGTTGCCGACGGCCACGAGCTGCTGGAAGCCAGCCAAGCCTTTGATCCGCGAACGATCAAGCACGTTGGTGAACGTCAGATTGTCAGAAAGATCAATCTGGGTCGCCCAGCGCGCGCTGGTGTTATTCATCGCTCCCGGGTCACGGCTAGACGGGCGCAGAATATTGTCGACCATCCCGTCGCGGGTCTTGTTAAGAACGGCAAACGACATGCGGACGCCGTCGATCATTTCACCCGTGTTCAGGATCATGCGGAAGTTCGTCTGGCCGCGATTGCCGGCACCCGCGCGCACCGTGATGCCAAAGTCTTCTTCCGGCATCCGAGTAACAAAGTTGACCGCGCCGCCTGTCGTATTACGCCCGAAAAGCGTACCCTGAGGACCGCGGAGAACTTCGACGCGTTCAATATCAGCGACTTCGAAGGAAGATGCCGAGCTACGGGCCATGTATACGCCGTCGACATAGATACCGATTGGCGAGTCATACCCCTGCGATTCATCAGCCGCCGTCGGAACGCCACGAATGGTGACCACCGCTGCGGTCGCATTGGTCGTCGCACCCACAACCGAGACGTTCGGCGCGATCGCGGACAGATCTTTCGCTTCGGCAATGCCGCGCAGCTCAAGCTGCGCTGCCGGAACCGCGGTGATCGCGATCGGCGTTTCTTGCAGGCTCTCGGCCCGCTTCTGCGCCGTTACGACGATCTCTTCGAGACCGGTATTTTCCTCGGCAGCAGCCTGCGCAAATGCCGGTGCTGAAATCCCTGCCAAGCCGACGCCGGCCAGCAGAATGGCGGCAAAAGTCCGCTGAGATTGGCCCTTCATCCTTCTCTCCCCAAAAAAATGTTGGCGCACCCAAATCGGTCGCACCCTTGTTTAATTCCAATTAGCGTAGCGAAAGTCAATTCTTTTTACGCATAATCAAAGAGTGATGCCCAAAGGCAACAGGTTTTGCGAAATCTGATTACCAGCTTCGAACGTATTCCACCAACTCATGCGGAAACGCCACTGCTAGGTCGCGGTTGCCCCGCCATCGACGACAAGCGGGTGCCCCGTGACGAAGCTTGCCGCATCTGAGCAGAGCCAGACGACTGCAGACGCAATTTCCTCCGCCTGCCCCATGCGCCCCATTGGCGTCATGGAGTCCAAAAGCTTGCGCATTTCAGGATTGGCCGTGAGTGGCGCCGTCATCGGGGTTTCGATCACCCCGGGACAGACACAATTGACGCGAATACCAGCTTTTGCCCAGCGCAGCGCGCCATGCCGCGTCAGGCCGACCACGCCGTGCTTGGTCGCCGTATAGCCCGGTTGGGCACCGTTGCCGACCAAGCCGTTGATCGACGCCGTGTTGACGATCGCCCCCTTGCCCTGCGCAAGCATAACTTCCGCTTCTTCGCGCATGCACATCATGACGCCCGTCAAGTTAATGCCCACCGCGCGCGCCCAGACATCATCTTCATATTCGTTGGCACCCATATTGTTGATGCCTGCATTGTTGAACGCGAAGTCGAGACGGCCATATTCGGAGACAGCCCGCTGGATGAGGGCCTTAACGTCCTCCGCCTGCGAGACATCGCATTTTTGGAAAACGGCCTTGCCGCCTGCCTTGATGATCAGATCAGCACTTTCTTCGCCGCCGGTGACATTGACGTCGGAGACAACCACCTGCGCGCCGGAGGCCGCAAATGCCTGCGCCGCGGCCCGGCCGATCCCGCCACCCGCACCCGTGACCAGCGCCACCTTGCCGTCAAAGTCGTATTTCATCGAACCCTCTCCTTGATTTGCGTAATTCCTCCAATAATATGCAACGCAAATATCGGTCAACTGCCGAGATAAACTTGAGGATTCGAATGAATAGCCCCTTATTTGACGCGCTTACTCTTGGCAGCCTGCAACTCTCCAACCGGATTGTCATGTCGCCGATGACGCGTGATCGCGCCGGCCCGGGCGATGTGCCGACTGATCTGATGGTCGAATATTATCGCCAACGGGCTTCTGCCGGGCTGATCGTAACCGAAGGAGTGCAGCCCAGCGCCATCGGCAAAGGCTATTGGCGGACACCCGGCATCTGGTCGCCAGAACAAATTGATGGCTGGGCCAAAGTGGCTGACGCCGTGCATGCCGAAGGCGGACAGATTGTGATGCAAATTATGCATTGCGGCCGCGTCGTGGTGCCCGCGAACCGCGGCTATGAGGCAGAGATTGTCGCCCCTTCCGCCCTGCCCTGTCCCGACAAGGTGCCCGGCCCCGACGGCACACCTGTGCCGACTGGAACACCGCGCGCGCTTTTGGCCGATGAGCTTCCGGTGCTGGCGGAAGAATTTGCCGCCGCCGCCCGCAATGCCCGTGCCGCGGGCATTGATGGCGTCGAACTGCACGCCTCGAGCGGCTATCTGATCAACCAATTCTTAAACCCCGCCAGCAATATCCGCACCGATGAGTTTGGCGGCAGCGGCGCCAACCGCGCGCGGTTTCCGCTGATGGTTTTGAAGGCAATGGCTGAGGCAATCGGCGGCGATCGTGTTGGCCTACGCTTCTCGCCCGGCAACCCTTATAATGGCATGGATCCAAAGGATCCGGCCGATACTTTTATCCCGCTGCTGCAGGGGGCGGACGCGCTGAACCTAGCCTATCTCCATATTCTCGACATGCACTTGGTCGATCTGGATAGTCTGGCGATGGCCCGCGCCCATTGCCGCGCGCCGATTATCGCCAATAATATGCTCACGGCCGACACGGGCCGCGCGCTCATCGAAGCGGGCCGTGCGGATGCGATCAGCTTCGGCCGCGCCTTTATCGCAAATCCCGATCTGGTCGCCAGACTTAGGAGCGGCGCGGCCCTTGCCAAGCCGGATTACAGCCTGCTCTATACAGGCGAAGAAAAAGGATATGTTGACTATCCGCCGCTCGGCTAGGGGTCGACACATAAGGGAGAGAGATGATGGCGGAGTTTGATCTGGTCATCCGCAATGGCACGATCGCGGACGGTAGCGGCGGCGATCTGATCGACGCGGACATCGGCATTGTCGAGGGACGGATAGCCGCCATAGGCGCAGCGCTGGGTCGCGGCGCGGACGAAATCGATGCACGTCACCGGATCGTCACGCCAGGCTTTGTCGATGTCCACACCCATTATGATGGTCAAGCCATCTGGTCGGAAGAACTCGCCCCCTCGTCGGCACATGGCGTGACGACGGCGGTGATGGGCAATTGCGGCGTTGGCTTTGCCCCTTGCCGCCGCGCGGACCACGATATGCTGATCAACGTGATGGAAGGCGTCGAAGACATTCCCGGTGTCGTGATGGCAGAAGGCCTTCCTTGGGATTGGGAGACTTTCCCTGAATATCTGGATCGGGTGGAACAGGGCCGCCGCGACATCGACGTTGCCGCCTATCTCCCCCATTCTCCTTTACGGGTCTATGTCATGGGTGAACGTGGCGCACGGCAAGAACCGGCAACCGAATCCGACTTGGCCCAGATGCGCGCGCTGACGCGTGAGGCGATGCAGGCGGGTGCCTTGGGCTTCGCGACTTCCCGCCTGTCGATCCACAAGACCGCCGATGGCGGCAGTATCCCGACCTTTGACGCCGATGTCCGCGAGTTGGCGGAGATATGCCGCGGCATGCAGGATGTCGGCACAGGCACTTTCCAGATCGTGCTTGACGCTTTTAATGGGTGGGACAAGGAATATCCGATCATCGACCAGATCGTGCGTGACACGGGCCGCCCGGCAACCTTCACACTCGCCTCTGGCAACGAAGGCCCGCCCGCCTGGCGACGCGTGCTTGATCTGATGGCCGAGACAAAAGCCCATGGCGGGCATGTAACGGCGCAGGTCATGCCCCGGCCGATCGGGCTGATCGGTGGGTTGGAGCTTTCCGTTCACCCCTTCATCATGTGCCCGAGTTGGCAAAAAATTGCCGCTCTCCCGCTGGCAGAGAAAGTGGCCGCCATGCGCGATCCCGCGATGCGCGCAGCGCTCCTGTCTGAAACGCCAGAGCCGGGTCATCCGTTCAACGCGCTAGGTCGCAACTGGCGGTGGATGTTCCCGCTGGATAATCCGCCAAATTATGCGCCGCCGCCGGAAGCCAGCTTTGCAGCGCAGGCCGCAGCACGTGGCGTCAGCCCCGAAGAAATCGTCTATGACCGCTTTCTAGAAACTGAGGGCAAGGGGATGTTCCTCGCGGCGCTCGGCAATTTTGAAGGCGGCACGTTGGATGCCGCACACGAGATGCTCGTCCACCCCGATTGTGTACCGGCATTAGGCGATGGCGGCGCGCATTATGGCGCGATTTGCGACGCCAGTTACGCCACCTTCCTCCTCACCCATTGGGTGCGCGACGCGACGACACAGAAAATCGGCCTGGCCGACGCCGTCCATATGCTGTCGGCCAAATCCGCGCGCGCAGTGGGTCTGTTCGATCGTGGGGTGCTCCGCGTCGGGGCGAAGGCGGATATCAACGTGCTCGACCTTGATCGGATGAGCCTTGCCCTGCCCCATATCGTGCACGATTTGCCAGCAGGAGGCCGACGGCTTGATCAGGCCGCAACCGGCTATGATGCCACGATTGTCTCTGGCGCGATCATTCGCCGGCATGATCAGGCAACGGGGGCACGTCCTGGCGCCCTGGTGCGCGGCGCGCGACATTGAGCGGCGGACTGTCAGCAGCCTGAAAAGGGAAATCCATGCCGCACGTACTGGACGCGGAGATCTTGATGCAGCAAGCCTGTGCTGAAACAGGGCTTAAGGATTTTGGCGACCCTTGGTTTCAGATGCCGCTCCAGACTCTTATTGAGCATGTAAACCGGGATGCGGGGCTCCTCTCTGCAGATAATTCTGCCGGTGTGCGCATTCAATCGGCCCTGACAGACCGCCTCAAGCTGGTGCAGTATTTCAAGGAGCATCCCGAAGCAGCGGATGAGCGGATCGATCTTGCTTGCGCCATTATCGGCCTCCCTCGGACCGGCTCTACTATGGTGCATCGCCTGCTCTCGGCTGTTCCGGCATTCACCGCGTTATGGTGGTGGGAGACAGCATTCCCGTTCCCCATGCCCGGCGAAAGCTTGACCGATCCCACGCCGCGCCAAGAAGCCGCAAAGCAGATGGTCGATTGGCTCCTCACGCAATGGCCGGATTTTGAGTCGATCGATCCCATGGACGCGATGGCGGTGAATGAAGAAGTCGTTCTGCTAGACCGCACCTTCCTATCGACCACCTATGACTCGATGATGCCCATTCATGACTATGGTCATTGGCAGGCAGAACAAAACCACACGCCCGCATTTCATGACTTGTATCGCTTCATGCAGGTGATCCAGCATCAGCGTGTCCTGCAAGGGGAGGCCAGGCGGCCCTGGGTGTTCAAGACCCCACACCATCTCTTGGGTGGGATCAGCGGATTGTTGAGCGTCTGGCCTGACGTAAAACTGGTCATGACGCACCGCCATCTGTCGCAAGTGCTGCCGAGCTATTGCTCGATGTGCGCCTCGTTGAGCATCAATAGCTCTTCAACCTACCGCAAGGAACAGCAAGGCGCGCATTGGACCCGACGGTTCCGCACTGGACTGGAGCGACTGGACCAGCTTTGTAACCAGCTACCTGAAAACCAGATCATCCATGTCCGTTATGAAGAGACGGTCAGCGATCCATTGGGCATGGCGGAACGCGTATTAGGGCGATTGGGCGTTACGCCAGATGCCGCAACGGCGGCAGCGCTGGCGGATTGCGTGGCCGGTAATGCGCGGGAAGCCCGCCCCCGGCATAAATATAGCGCCGCGGAATTCGGCTTGACGCCGGAAGGTATCGAGGCTGACTTTGCCTTGTACCACGGCAAATATCTATCAAACGACTGAGGAGAGAGCGGCATGATCCTGAAAGACAAGGTCATCATCATTACGGGTGCTGGACCGGGCATGGGTCAAGCCATGTGCCGTGGCGCCGCGGCCGAAGGCGCAAAAGTTGTCGTCTCGGCGCGTTCAGTTGATGCCATCACCGCCCTTGCAGCAGAGATCAATGCGGCTGGGGGAGAGGCGATCGCAGTGCCCTGTGATGTCGCCCAGACCGACCAATGCCACGCGCTCGCCAAGGCGGCGATCGATCAATGGGGCCGGATCGACGGGTTGGTGCACTCCGCTTATTATCATCCGGATTGGGGAAGCCTAATCGATCATTCGATCGACCAAGTCCTAAAAGCGCTAGATGTCATTGCCGTTGGTGGCTTGCGCATGGCTCAGGCCGTCGTGCCGCAAATGAAGGCGCAAGGCAGCGGATCAATTGTGAATATCTCTACCTTGGCAACGCGCAAGCCCATGCCGGGTGAAGGCGGCTATGCAATGGCCAAAGGGGCGGTGAACCAATTGACTCGCCAACTCGCGATTGAATTGGCGGGCACCGGCATCCGCGCCAATACAGCGTTGATGGGTTGGATGGACGGCGTTCCGCTCAACCAATTCTTCTCAGCCCAAGGAGAAGCCGGCGCCGCATTTCGCGCCCAACGTGCCAGCGAAATCCCGATCGGTCATATCCCACCAGATAAGGATTGCGCCAAGACCGTCTATTTCCTGCTGTCCGACTATGCGAGCGAAGTGACGGGCGCGATGCTCGACGTGAATGGCGGCGATTGGGTCGCGGCGTGAGCGCCAACATCGTGCAGGCGTGGCGGGATTATTGCGCCAAGCTCGCCGATGCGGGCGCGGTCATTCTGGCTGACGATGTACCGCGTGACCCGCTGATCCAAACAGAGGGGTTTCGTTACCTTTCCCGGCTGAGCAAATTGGCGCTTGAGCAATATGTCGAGGCCAGCGACACTGACTTCCCCTTCTTTTACCAATTGAGCCATGAGACCGGTAAAATTGGCGCGGACAACCCCGATAACAGCTATTGGAATGCCTCCATCTCGGGCCACAACGCCTACCGCATCACTGGCAAGCGCGGCTCGATGTTCTACTTTTCAATTGTCGCTAATGCGATGCGATATCACATTGATGGCAGCGCCCACGCCACTGGGAGCCTGATGGACAATGAAATCCGATGGGGACCCGATGGCGAGCTGGAAATCATCGCCAGCTGCACACCGCCTACTGGCGCAAATGCAGGGAAGAACTGGTTAAGGCTGGAACCAGATGCAAGCGTCATTATCATCCGCCAATCTGCATTGGACCGGACGACGGAACGCGGCGGCGAATTCCGCATAGAGCGGATTGGCGGCCCTGACGTGCCCAGCCCGCTGAGGGCAGACCAATTGGTTAAGGGCTTTGAAGCCGCAGCCCAATTTGTATCGGGCGTCGCCCAGACCTTTGCCGACTGGACCCGCCTTTTCCGCCAAACGCCTAACCAGTTCCCCGATATTGATCAGGCGATGTTTCAAAAAGGCGGCGGCGCCAAGGATATTTATTATGCCCATGCCTATTGGCGGATCGAACCCGACGAGGCTTGGGTGATCGAGGTCACGCCCCCCGATTGTTATTACTGGAATTTTCAGCTGGACAATTGGTGGATGGAAAGCCTCGACTATCGCTTCCGTCAGATTACCGTAAACAAGCATTCAGCAAAAACCGATGCGAATGGGGCCGTTCGAATTATCTGCGCTGCGCGGGACCCACAGCTCAAATCAGGCCCCTATAACTGGATTGATAGCTGCGGCCATCGAGAGGGCACCGCGTTGTTGCGCTGGGCGGGCGCGCAAGACCACCCCTTGCCCAGAGCGCGCGTGGTGCCCTTGGCAAATCTGGAGAGAGAAGATGCTTGAGTGGATGAAAGCTTCAAAAACCATCGCTGAAGACCCAGTGATGGGGTTCGACCCCGATGCCGTCACACGGAGCGAGACGGTTACCATCGCGGCTCCTGCGCGGGTGGTTTGGGAAATCCTGACAGATTTACCCCGCTATAATGAGTGGAACCCCTTTTGCATCCGCGCCGTTTCAACGCTGGAAATGGGCGCGCCGGTTGAGATGACCTTGATCAATTACGCCACGGCCGGCGGCCCCACTGTGCCGAACTTGGAATATGTGTGCGGCTTTGAGCCGGAGCGTCTGTTGAGTTGGGCATTCCCCAATCTTGACTCATGGCCCTATCCGGCCCGTCGAGATCAAGTGATCGAAGCGACGGGGCCGGAGAGCTGTACCTATTATAGTACCGACGCCTTTCTGGGCGCGAACGGCATCCATGTATTTCGCTTTGCCGGCCCCTGGGTGAAGCGCGCCTTTGACGATACGGCCCTTGCCCTGAAAGCGAGGGCCGAAGCATTTCATGCAGGCAGCTGATCGGCGCAGACAAGTCAGCTCATTTTATACGTAATTGGCAGCGTCTTCAGCCCGCCCGTATGGTTGGTCTTCACCCATTCCGGCGTGCCTGCCAGCGCGATGCTGTCGACCCGGCGGAAGATTTCGTGGAACAACGCCTCCACTTCCATCTCCGCCAAGATCCGGCCGAGGCAGTGATGTGCGCCATAGCCAAAGGCGACATGGCGGTTCGGGTTGCGGTCTACCTGAAAGGCGTCGGGCGCATCGAACGCGTCCTCATCGCGATTTCCCGAGAGATACATAAGGCAAACTGACTCGCCCGCCTTCACCTCTTGCCCCGCCAAAACCGTATCCGAGGCAGCGGTGCGCAAGAAGTGCCGCACCGGCGTCGCCCAGCGGAACATCTCTTGTGCTGCGAGTGGGATTAAATCCGGATTGGCCTTGAGCTTGTCAAACTCGCCCGGGTTGAGCGCCAGCTGCATCATCCCGACACCGACCGATGAGCTGGTGGTATCGTGCCCAGCTGCCGCCACGAGCATCCCATAAGACAGGGCATCAAGGTCGGAAATGGGTTCGCCATCGATCTGGGCGTTGGCGATGACGGACATCAGGTCTTCACGCGGCTTTTGCCGCCGCTCAGCCATCACGCCGGCGAGATAGCCAAAAAAGGCCATCGCCACATCCTGCCCATAGTCCCCGCTGCGCTGCCGGTCAGGGTCTTGCGCGCCGAACAACTCTTGGGTCAGCTTCAGTACCAGATCAGTATCGCTATCGGGCAGGCCAAGGATCGAGGTGATCATAATCAGCGGATACGGCACGGCGACTTCTTCGATAAAATCGCACGTGCCGCCCAAACCCGCGAGCTTATCGACATAGTCGACCGCGAGCTGAGCCATCCGCTCCCGCAGCGATTCCAGAAAGCGCGAGTTGAACCAGCTTTGCGTCAATTGGCGGAACTTGCGATGGTCAGGCTCGTCCATGTCCAACAAAGTGCGAACCGGGCCCGTCCGCTTGCCCCATTGCGCGATGATGGCGTCTTCGATGTCTCGCGGGATCAAGGTCTGGCGCGGCTCTGCCAGCCATGTTTTGTTATCTCGCTCGACAGTCCGGATATCCGCATTCTTCAGCACAGCCCAAAAAGGGCGATACGGTTCTTGCTCGATCCACAAAAGCGGTCCTTGCGCGCGCATTTCGGCGCAACGGCGCGCGACCTCCGCTTCATCCAGATAGGCTTGCGGCGAAAAAATATCGATGGAGCTTGTCGGGCGGCCCATGGGTCTCTCCTTTTTCTCAGGTCCGGGCAATCCCGGTCTTGCGCCTGATTACGCCCAAAATGCGCGACATGGATTGCACAAGCCGCCCATTTTGGGCGATGATGATGCAGAAAGGTGGATAATGTCCCAAACTGAATATGACGATGCAATGCTCCTGCATTTTGGCCCACTCCATGCTGAGAGTGTTGCAGCCCTTTGTGCGTACCTAGTTGAATGCCGGAAATTTTTTAATGGCGATCTTGATTTATGCCTGGTGATGATGGTGATCGGCGAGCGAACCTTCACCCATAAAAACGCGCCAGATATCAGCTACGCCCAATGGGCAGATGCACCTGTCGGGAGTGTGAAGCATGAGGCGATCAACCTCCAATCGATCGCGGATTATAGCGGCATCCCGCGCGAAACGGTGCGGCGCAAGCTCGATTGGCTGGTGGCGCGTGGCTGGGTCGCGCGGGATGATCGGCGCTATGTCTATGCCACCGATCAGGCCAAACGAGACCTTCAAGGGCTGACCGAGGGAAATTTGCGTTATCTGAGCGCGCTGCGCAGAGCCTTTGCGCGCGTCAGCGAGGCCCAGACCACCCTTTCAGCTTCAGCGTAATCAGGTCAGGCCCGCTGCCTGGGCGAGCACCCAAAGGCCAATCACCAGGAAAAGCCCGGCCGCGATCCTGCGGACGACGTCGAGCGGCACATATTTGAGCACCTCATGCCCAAGGAAGACTGCCGGGACATTGGCGATCATCATGCCGAGGGTCGTCCCCATCGTGACGGAAACCACATCCGTGAAGCGAGCGCCCAAAGCCACTGTGGCAACTTGCGTCTTATCCCCCATTTCCACCAAGAAAAAGGCAATCAACGTCGTTAGAAAGGCGCCGAAACGTGCGGGCTTTTGCTCTTCTTCATCTAGCTTGTCGGGGATCAGCGTCCACGCAGCCATGGCAAGAAACGATATAGCGATGGCGTATCTAAACCACTGGCCTTCTAGGATAGAGGCGACCTGCGCGCCGACCAAAGCGGCGAGAAAATGGTTCGCCACCGTCGCCGCGAAGATGCCTACGACAATTGGCAATGGCTTGCGGAAACGTGTTGCCAGAACAATCGCGAGGAGTTGCGTCTTATCGCCGATCTCAGCCAACGCGACGACCGCGGTAGACGTTAAAAACGATTCCATAGGGGCTGGCTGCTTCTTCTAGAGTTTAGCGATGGGTTTCAACGGTCAGGTGCGCGATGTCGTGCACAGACTGAAGGCGCTCCCTGACGACATGCCCTTCAACGCCCTTTACCGCGACAATTGCCGCATGGGCGCCAGGCCCGACGCGCCAGACATGAAGATCGGTGATCTTGGTATCTCCCGGCCCTTCAACGCGTGCACGGATGGCCAACTCGATCTCGCTTTCATGGGCATCAAGCAGAACATTGGCCGTATCGCGCACCAGCGACCATGACCAGAGCGCGATCACAATGGCACCGACCATGCCCATGACCGGGTCAAGCCAGATCCAGCCAAGATAGCGCCCGCCCAACAGCGCCACGATCGCGAGCACTGATGTGAGGGCATCTGCCAGCACATGGAGATAGGCAGACCGTAGATTATTGTCGTGATGATGATGACTATGCTCATGATGGGCGTGCGTTTCGTGTCCATGGTGGTGCCCATGCCCATGATGCGCCCCGTGATCATGACCACCGCCCAAAAGCCAAGCGCTGGCGAGGTTCACCAATAGTCCGACAACAGCAATAAAGGTCGCCTCCTGAAAAGCGACGGGCGATGGACTGACCAGACGCTGTGCTGACTCCAGCAGTATCCCCAAAGCAACCAGGCCCAGGACCAGCGCCGACGCAAAGCCTGCCAGATCGCCAACCTTTCCGGTGCCGAAGCTATACCGCCTGCTTTCGGCGTGTTTCTTAGCATAGCGATAGGCCAAAGCAGCGATGCCCAGCGCCCCGGCATGGGTCGCCATATGGAAGCCATCCGCCAGCAGCGCCATGGAATTGAACAAAAGTCCCGCGACAATTTCGATGACCATCATCACCGCTGTCAGCACGACGACCCACAAAGTGCGGCGCGCATTAGTGTCATGTGCCGCACCCAAAAAGATGTGGTCGTGCACCAGATCGTCAACCTCTTGGTCGAAAGACATCGCCTACCCCACCGCTGCGCCGCAGAACAGACGACGCCTTAGAAAAGGCTGCCAGGCTCCGCCAGACAAAAACACATAAAAGCAATCGGGGCCTGAAGAGGATGTTTTTAAAGGACGAAATGATCCCCTGCCGCGCGAACCGTCATCTCTCCGATCGAGACACCCCAAGGCTGGTCAATGGCGTGGAGGATGGCATCAGCGATATGCTCCGGCGCGAGGCTCGCATAATCGATGTTCTCTGGGTTGAGCCGATCGGCGGGGAAGCTGCCCGTCTGCATCTGGCTAACCATGTCGAGAAAGGCGGGCATATTCTGACCCAATATACCCACGCTCGCGGCCTGATTGACGACCGTTCCGCCAAGCCCCGTTGCGGGCACGCCTGTCGGCTTGATGGTCGTCACCTTGATCTTGCCCCGACTTTCGACCCTTAGGCTTTCCGAGAGAAAATTCACTGCGGCTTTCGACGCGCCATAAACGGCAGCACCCATGACCGGGAAGTTGCCGTAAATGGAGGAAACATTGATAACATGGCCTCGCCCGGCTGCGATCATCGCGTCATGGGCGGCAACCATGCCATTGAGAACGCCTTTGATATTAATATCGATGCAGCGCTCCCACGCAGCATAGGCCATCTCATGGTCGGCGATGAACGCCAGCGGCATGATCCCGGCGTTGTTGAGCATGACATCCACAGCGCCATAGGCCTCCTCAGCCGCCCCGACGAGGGCTTTGACCTGAACCAGATCGCGCACATCCGTTGCAACAGCTTGCGCCGCGCCACCCGCCGCCCGCACCTCTTGCGCCACAGCTTCGGCAGCCTCCGCGTTGATATCGCCGAGTGTTACCTTCGCTCCGCGCGCGGCGGCTTTAAGCGCGACAAGCCGGCCAAAGCCCCCACCTGCCCCGGTGATGACGATCGACTTGCCCGTCATATAGTCCGTCATAACATGCTCCCCTGACCTGCAATCATGAAACTGCTCCAGCGCGTGCCGCTCTCCAGCCGATTGCAGCAAAGCAGATAAACGCGAGCAGCGAGATCGCATCTGCTGCGATCAAGGGCAGAAAGAGCGGCTGCGCAACCCCAGAAGCCGCCAGGATATCACTCGCCCCCCCAATGGCAGCGCTACCTAAGCCAAGCGCAAAAACATTGACGAGCAGCATCGCGAGACCAGTGACCGACGCGCGCAAATGCGACGGCACGGCCGATTGGAGCACGGCGAAGGATGGGCCATAAAAGCCCGAGAAGAACAAAATACCCGCTGCCATCCCCGCGTAAAAGAGGAATGAACCCGGCTCGACCAGCCGGAAACCGAGAATGAATGGTGCGAGGCAGAGGATAAAGCCGGCCAGAAAGCTTGCCCGCCCGCCGGGAACATAGCGGGCGCAACGATCCGCCATCGCCCCTCCCGAAAACGCGCCCAGGATCCCGAAAATAATAACAAACAGACCATAGGTTCCGGCAAATCCACTCGCGCGATCCGCATCGGCTTCTGCCAGCCAAAGCTTCACAAAGGGCGTTCCCGCCAGATAGACATGCATCAAAACAGACCCCAATAGACATAGCCGAAGATCAGCATTGCGCCGCACTTCGCGCGCGAGCGCGACGAGAATATCCCGCCCCTGCGGCAAAGGCTGGGAGACGGCCCCTTCTGTTTCCGGCGGAGCAGCAGACCGGAGTCGGAGCACCAATGGTACCAACACCAGCCCAATCAGGCCCAGCAAAGCAAAGACCCCGCGCCAGCCGAGCAGCGGACCAAGCCATCCTGCAATCAAAAAGCCAATGCCGATGCCCAGCGGCACGCCAACAAAAAAAATCCCTATCGCCGAGGCGCGCCGCGCCTCGCCAAACCGTTCAGAGAGGATGGCCGTAGCCGTTGGGATCAAGGTTGCTTCTCCGGCCGCCACAAGCGGACGAATAGCGACCAACGCCGCAAATCGGTTCGCCAGTCCAGATAACGCCGTGAAGGCACTCCAGATCGCAAGCCCTGCCGCCATTACGCGCGCCCGGCCAAACCGATCCGCCATCACCCCCGCCCCCAGCGCGAACAGCGCATAGACGCCGGTAAAGGCGATCCCCGTAACGATCCCAAACTCGGTATGGGTAAGGCCAAGATCAGCAACGATTTCTGGCCCAAAGCTTGCGATCAGGTTGCGATCCACCTGATTGAGGACATGGAGCAGAAGAAAAAAACCTAGCAACCCCAATGGCTGACGGTCAGATGTGCGCGTCATGCAGCTTGGAGCTCACCTCCGATAACCGACACACGTTCCGCGCGACGACTATGAGGGAAATAATCCCACACCGCATGGTGTTGGGTGGCAATATTGTCCCAGATGACGAGCGTATCCTCCTCCCAGCGCACACGACACTGGAGGCGCGGGGTAGCCTCGATGTGCCGGAACAGCATCTCTAGCAGCGCGCGGCTTTCAGCTGGGGTCACCCCTTCGATCCGCGTGGTGAAACCACGATTGACCCAGAGCAACGGCTTGCCGTTCTCTGGGTGCGCTATCACCATCGGGTGGACGGTGCGGTTAAAAGCCATCCCTGCATCAGGTTCTTTACCATAGAGATCTCGCCACGGCAGCGCGCCATCATGGAGTGCGGTCAGGCCAGAAATCAGCGCCTTGATGGGGTCAGACAAAAGCGCATAGGCCTCCGTCATGCTCGCAAACATTGTGTCACCACCCCCGCTTTCGGGCATGTCACGCATGTAAAGCAACGAGGCTGCAATCGGGGTCACGTCGCAGGAGACGTCCGTGTGCCATCCATCCCCAATCGCGTAGGCAGACGTTGCGCTCGTGGTGATCGGCAACACATAGGGATCAACGCTTCCCGCCCCCATCGCCAGCGGATGGCGGTGCAGCTCCCCGGTCCCGAAACAAGCCGCGACATTCTTATGGGCTTCATGATCGAGCTGCTGATTGCGAATAACAAGCACACCCCGCTCGGCAAGCAGGCCGCGTAGCTCTTGGCCCATCGCATCATCCAGGTGGTTGAGGTTAAGCCCGGTGATTTCAGTCCCCAAAACTGGGCTGAGATGGTTGAATGTCGGCATCGTCCTCTCCTTACGATATCGCCAAATGATTAGGCGTTTTGGCCCGTCTCCAGCGCCGATTGCAAACGCTTTCGGAAGGCCAGAATGATGACTGCGCCAGTAAAGGCAATCGCAGCATCCAACGCCCAGAAAGTTGATGGGTGCATTTTATCAAAATTGCTGCCCACCCAACCGGCCATCACATGCGCGACAAAGGGAGAGAGAAAGGCAACGCCCATCAAGGTAGACACCAACCTTGGAGGCGCCGCCCTGCTGACGATCGCCAGCGTGGTCGGCCAATAATACATCCAAGCCAGCCCCATAGTCAGCCAGCCAGCCAAAGCCCAACCCGCCCCTACGCTATCCGGCTCATTCAACCCCAGATTCCCAAACGCGAGGAGCAGCGCGCCAATAGCGATAATACCTGTCCCTATGCCAACTTTGGTGACGCTCTTTGGCTCATGGCCGCGTTTTACCTGCCACGCCCAGAGCGCAACAAGCACAGGCCCAGCCAAGACGGATCCCAAGGAATCCAGCGATGCAAACCAGCTTGCAGGCACCTGACCCAAGGGCGTCGCCAAGTTCACATATTGATCAACCCAGATAATGCCGATGCTCCATACCATCGGATAAGCGATTTCGGCCGGGATGGTGAGCAGGATCACCAGGAACAAAGCCAACACCCGCTTGCGTTCATCCGCGGTCAAGGCGGGTGCCTTTTCGCGGGGCTGCCGTACCGGCCTATCGTCCGGCAAATGCTTTTGACCCAGCATATAGGTCACTAGCGCCGCAAGCATCAGCACAGCCGCGACGGCAAACCCGGTGTGCCAGCCATAGACCGCCGATATCAGCCCGGTAACCAAGGGCCCGCTTGCCGCGCCAACGCAGATCCCTGTCGAGAAGATGGTGTAGCCGCGCGATCGCAAAGATTCTTCTGCCCGGGGATAAAGCCCCCCAACCTGTGCCGAGATATTCCCCTTCAGAAATCCTGAGCCGAGGATGAGCAGAAGCAGCGCAAGGAGGAAGCTGGAGTAGAAAGACATCGCCAGATGTCCTGCGCTCATCAGCAAGACCCCTATGAAAACAGTCCGCTTGGCGCCCAACAGACGATCGGCCACCCAGCCGCCTAGGATCGGCGTGAAATAGACAAGCCCTGCGTACCAGCCATAAATAATCGCCGTAAAAGCGACATCCGTCATCGGCCCGCGAAACTCAAAAAGGCCGCGCAACGTCGCCAGCCCAATGACCTCTGAAGAATGCTCCGGCAGCAGATCCTTTACCATGTACAATGATAAGAGTGCCGACATGCCGTAAAAGGAGAACCGCTCCCACATCTCTGTGAAAGCGAGATAATAGAGCCCCTTGGGGTGCGTCGTGAGCGGTTGCGAACGGTCGTCGATCATGTGCGGTCCTTGCCCGAGCGCAAGGTCAGTGCGCCCAATAGAATGTTATCATGACCGTGAGCGCGGCCGCGAGCAAGGCCATATAGGGCAGCCATCCCGCTTTGGGTTGGACAATGACAGTTTCGAAAGGATCTTTCTCCGATCCCTCCGACACGGGAAATTTTCCTTTGTCCTGAACATAATGACGGAAAGCGAAAATCGGGATGATAACGAGCACAGCCAAAAGGCCATTCCGCAGCGTCCCCTCACCCCAAACATCGGCGCCAGCCCCCATCCAGACCAAGTTCACAAACCCAAAGGCGGCACCTGTCGCCAAGAGCCAAGTTGGGCAGCGATACGGGCGCGCCCAATCCTTTCGGTCGATCCGGTGTATCCAGCCTGACTGGAGATTGAGGAAATTGAACACGAAGTAACAGACGTTCGAGATCATCAGCACAGCAAAATAATCTGAGGCAAGCAGCAGGACGAGATTAAACGCCAAGTCGGTCCACATCGCCGCCGTCGGCGCACCGTGATGGTTGACGCGCGAGAGGTAGCGCGGCAACCAACCATCGACCGAGGCTTGGTAGAGCGTCCGAGACGAGCCCATCATCGAGGTCATCACGATCAGCAGCAAGGCGAGAACCAGCATGACGATGAGCATATTCCCGATCACCGCACCGCCGCCAACAATCTTGGCCAGCGCATTGGCGACCCCTGAGCCATCATAGATTGTTGGGTCAAGCATACCTTCAAGCCCCAAGGACGCCTGAAAGGCGAGCGGGACGAGTGTGAAGATAGCCATGCACAACAGACCTGCGGCGAAGATCGCGCGCGCGGTATCCTTTGCGGGATTGCGAAATTCGCGAGTGTAGCAAACGGCCGTTTCGAATCCATATGTGGACCATCCCGCCCCGAACATAGCACCCGCCAGCAGCGTCAACCCCGCGGCATTCCATGCCCCGAACCCGATCTCTCCCGCGGCATCCCGCACGATGGGCAGGAGCGGGAAAAGATGGTCGCGCGGCAAATCTCCTGTCACCAGCGGGACAAGCCCGACCAGCAGCAGCGGCAACATGCAAGCGACACCCAAGATCTTCTGAAAATTGGCTGCGCGCGCCACGCCATGATGCTGAAGTGCGAAGGTCAGCAGCAAAAATCCTGTCGCGATGATCGACACAAAATTGATCCGCAGGTGCAATCCTTCTCGGACAAAGTCGAGGGGAAGCAGGTCGAGTTGCCATTGGCGGATTGCGGCGTCGGCTGGGAAAAGGTTGACCATGATATAGCCAGCCGCGAGGCTTGTTCCCAACGCAAGAACTGGCGACCAAGCCAACCAATTGCACCAGACCGAAATCGGCGCGATGAACTTTCCATAGGGCAACCAGCCCGCGGCCCCATAAACAGACGCACCGCCCGATTTGTTGGGATAGAGCCCGGCGATCTCTGCATAGACGAACGACTGGACAAACCCCATCAGGATTGATGCAATCCAGATCACCCAGCTTGGCTGGCCGATCATCGTTGCAATGCCTCCCATTGTCAGCAAGACACCCGCAGGCACGCCGCTTGACGCCCAGAAGGCGTCCTTCCAGTCGAGCTGGCGCCGAAGCTGCGCTTGTTCCAGCGCGCTTGATGCCAACGATCCTGCTGCCTCAGATGCCAATGCCGCGCCCCCTTTTTCGGCCAAAGCCTGCGCTTAAATACATTCAAAAATAGAAAGTTTATCTCATATTTTCTGATACTTATTTAGCAAAGTTATAACGAACAGAGAGGCCCCATGTCCGCGGCTTAGCATACACGCCCAGCGTATCTCCCCAATAGAGCGATCCATCAAAGGCATAGACCCGATAGGCCTTGTTGAAGAGATTGTTCACGAACAAGGCCACGTCCACCTGCTCATTCGCAGTGGTGAAGCCAATGCGGGAATTGGCCACAGCATAGCCCCCTTCACGCTCCACAGGCGCACACATTACGGTAAAGCACATTTTGCTCTGCCAAAGAGCGTCAGCCTGGACAGAAGCGGTGCCTCCGGCCAGCGGAAACTCGTACCGGGCGGTTGCGCTACCAGAGAATTTCGGCGCTTGTGGCAAATCATGAGCCACGACGGTGACACCATCCGGCAAGAGAACATTTTTGACCTTGCTGTCTTGATAGGCGCCCGAAAGTTGAAGGGTCAGCCCGTCCGCCAGACGCGTCGAGAAGTCAGCCTCAACGCCCTTCACCGTCGCCGGCAAATTGCGGACAACCTGCGTATAGCCCACCTGAACAAAGGCTTGGTAATTCTTATAGTCGTAATAGAATGCCGCGAGGTTCAACGTGGTGCCCGGGGCCAGAGTGGATTTCAGACCAACCTCATAATCATTCAGCGTTTCAGGCCGATAAGCCAGATTGTTGAGCGTGTCGACAACCTGCGACGGGAAGGGCGTCCCCGTTGAGAAGGTAAAGCCGCCTGATTTCGACCCTCGGTTATAGCTGGCGTAAAGCAGCAGTTGATCACTCGGTTTGTAATCGATCTGGGCCCGGGCGGTCACACCACTAAAGCTCGGCGATGCCGCATCAGGCGTAATGGTCACGCCCGAGCTGCCTTGCCCATAGGTCCATGATGCCGGATCATTCGTGCCTGTTAAATCCGTGTAGGAAATGCCGCGGGGGCCGAATTTCAAGGACAGCGCATAGAGGGGCAAGGTATGAATTGCGGTGTAATCGCCTTCCTTCTTATCGCGCCAATATCGCAGACCCCCAATCAGCTTGATCTGATCTGTCAGTTTATACTCATCCTGCGCGAACAATGCGAAAGACTTGGTTTGTTGGGTGAAGCGCACGCTTGGGTCATAGCCTGCAAATGGCGTCGCATATTTCGCCCGATACTTCCCATCAATGATCATGCCAAAGGCGCCAAAAGTCAGGAAGTTGCGGTCTGATGCCCTCGAGAGCCGGATTTCTTGCGAATATTGGTTCACATTCGCATCCTGGAAAAACACCGTGCCCGAGGCATAGCAGGTCAAATTGGTGTTCGGCGCGGGACAAGGCGCTGTCGCCGGCGGGGTGACATTTTCCACATAAGGAATTTCGGGCGGCCCATTGCCGCTCTCAATGTAAAATTTATTAAGGTGCTGATAATCCGAGATCGATGTTAGATCGAGGCCAGCAATTTCGGCATCAACGCGCAATGTGCTACCGAACATCTTGCGATCGACATAGGCGTCGCCGGTCCCCGCGGTCTTCCATGGGCTCCCGCCTTGCGAGGCGGCAATCGCTGGGTTGAAATAGCCATTCCCCGCCGTTCCTGTCACACCCCAATAATCGCAGGTCGCCGTAGGGGACAAAAACTCCCCTTGGAACTGAGCGTTCGGGCAGGCCGGCGCATAATTGTAAACACCGGCTTGGCGCTCTTTATCGGCCTGAGCATAGCGCAACGTGAGCTTTGCCTTGAACGTCGACGTTGGCGAAAAGGCAAAAATGCCTCTCAGCGCCCAATGGTTATTGGCGCCGCGATCCTTCTCGCCGGGCGTGATATTCCGCATATAGCCATCATCACGGTTATAAATGCCCGAAACACGCGCGGTGAGATTGTCGCTCAAGGGCCCTGAGATGGCCCCTTCAGCAATCATCTGGTTGAACCGGCCATAGGTCAACCGGACATAGCCATCGAGGCTGTCCGTCGGCTGGGCCGAGATAAACTGCACGGCCCCGCCCGTGGCATTGCGACCGAACAGCGTGCCTTGCGGGCCACGCAGCGCCTCAACTCGAGCCAAATCAAAAATCGGGAAGCTCGCTGTGGTGATGGAGCTCGCATAGGAATCGTCCTGATAGACGGCGACCGGCGGCTCTTGCTGGTCGCCATAGTCATTCTGCGACACGCCCCGCATGTTGAACACGACTTGCGACGAAGAATAGGCATTATATTTTAAGTTAGGGATCGCGGAGACGACATCGGTCGCCGTATTGATCGCCCGATTGTCAAGGTCATCCTTGCTCAGCACGGAAATCGCGATGCCGACATCTTGCAGCTTCTGCTCGCGCTTCTGCGCCGTCACGACAATCTCGTCTACGCTTGCATCTTCCGCCGCCTGCGCAGCGGCAGGGGCGGGTATTGCCAAGAAGAGCGCCAGCGCCGAGGCTGTATTTGCCCCCAAGAACCAAGACCGGCTCGAAATTTCGTAACACGTGACCATGACGATTTCCCCTCTCCCCGCATCTCCCAAGTCTGATCCTAGGAGATACTTACGTTTTTTGACGTTGGATGGATGATAGAGATATTGAACAGGCGTGCAAGAGACGATTAAGAGCGATAAAAACAGCCTAGAAGCCCGCCTTTTCTGTCATCTTTAGCGCTAAATCCTTGTAGCTATTTCGCGAATCAGGCGTTATTGAACATTCATTCAATTGAAGTGAGGACCATTAATATGCGCCGCCGTGAACCAGAGGATCGTCGAGACCAATTGCTGCGCGCTGCTCTTGCTGCGCTGTCGGAAACGGGCATCGAAGCGTTCACTCTCGCTGAAGTCGCCCGGCGCGCCGATGTTTCGCCAGCTTTGGTTGTCCATTATTTTGGGGATAGGGACAACTTGATCGAAGCGACTTTCCGCCAATTGGTCGAGCGCGTGACGACCCGGCCCATTAAAGCTCTGGCGGATGGCGCGTCCCCCGAAGAGCGCCTGCGTGCATTTGTCCTTGAACATCTCAACCCGGGAGAGTTGAGCTCAGAGGCATCACGAGCCTGGCTCTCTTTCTGGGGTCTTGCGCTCCATGTGCCCGCCCTCGCGCGGCTGCAACGGGTGCATCAGGAACGGATGATTTCGAACCTGAAGCATGAATTGCGAAATCTGGTATTGCCAGAAGCCGTAAGCCGCATCGCGGAAACAATCGGGGCGTTGATCGATGGCTTTTGGCTCCGCGCAGCACTTGCCAGTGCTTGGAAGCCAGACGTCCAGATCCCCGTCGACTGGATTTTCGCAGCGATTGAGCGCGATCTGGCGAGCCATCGCCTCCCTGCGGGTGTAGAAGCCGGGCGTGCCGCAGAGGCCGAGTTTGAGACGATCAACCCCGCGACGGGCGAGGTCCTGGCGACCATCCGCATCGATGGCCAGGCGGAGATTGACAAGGCGGTCGCAAAAGCGGCCGCCGCGCAGCGCGATTGGGCGCGCACCCCCGGCGTTGAGCGCGGGCGCATTCTCAACCGCGCCGCCCAATTGCTCGTCGAGAATAATGAACGCCTAGCGCGGCTTGAGGCCCAAGATACAGGCAAGCCCATTCAAGAGACCATCGCCGTCGATGTTCTTTCCGGCGCGGATTGCATCGAATATTTTGGCGGCCTTGCGCGGACGATTGCCGGAGAGCACCACGACCTTGGCCCCGCCGCTTTTGGCTATACACGGCGCGAGCCGCTGGGCGTTGTCGCGGGGATCGGCGCATGGAATTACCCCATCCAAATTGCCTGCTGGAAAAGTGCGCCGGCGCTGGCGTGCGGCAATGCTATGTTGTTCAAACCCGCCGAACTCACCCCACTGACCGCGATTGAGCTTGAAAAAATCTATACTCAGGCAGGCTTGCCGGATGGCCTATTTCAGGTTGTCCAGGGCAAAGCGGAAACAGGACAGATGCTCAGCCGGCACCCCGGCATCGCGAAGGTTTCACTCACTGGCGAAGTAGGGACAGGCAAAAAGGTCATGGCAGACGCCTCTGCCACGCTAAAACTCGTTACCCTTGAGCTGGGCGGCAAATCCGCACTGATCGTCTTTGAAGATGCCGACCTTGACGAAGCAGTCTCGGGCGCCCTGCTCGCCAACTTCTACTCAGCCGGCGAAGTATGCACCAATGGCACCCGCGTCTTTGTCCATCACTCGGTTCAGAAAGCGTTTCTTGCCAAGCTAAAGGCTCGCACGGAGGCCATGATTATTGGCGATCCGCTCGATCCCCTAACCCAAATGGGGGCCTTGATCTCCCAAGGACATATGGAACGCGTGCTCCACTATATCGAACTTGGCCAGCAACAAGGTGCAACCTTGCTAACGGGCGGCCATCGCGTCACCGCGGGAGCTTTGGCAAAGGGCGCTTTCATCGCGCCCACCATCTTCACGGACTGCACCGATGATATGACGATCGTGCGCGAAGAGATTTTCGGGCCAGTCATGTCCGTTCTGACCTTTGAGGAGGAAGAAGAAGTTGTGACGCGGGCAAACGCCACTGATCTTGGCTTGGCCGCGGGTATTTTCACCAACAACCTCACCCGCGCCCACCGTGTTATTGCCGCGCTGGAAGCTGGGACATGTTGGATCAATACATACAACATCACCCCGATTGAGTTGCCCTTTGGCGGCAACAAGCAATCAGGACTGGGGCGTGAAAATGGGAAAGCTGCAATTGAGTATTTTACCCAATTGAAGACAGTCTATGTTGCGATGGACAAGATTGACGCGCCCTATTGAGGTCAGTCACGGGTTATCGCGGCGGCGAACGCTGCGCGGCACTTGTTGCTAAACAATAATCCGATATCCTGTTGGTCCAGCGAAGAGTAACAAGAGCGTATGGCATCAACCGATACCCTTGAAGACCTTCTCTTTACGGGACTTTCAGAACGCCCAATTTGGTCCGGGTTTCTGCTCACGTTGGCGCACCGCACATCCGCTGAACGCACATTTTTAGCGGTTGAAGGAAGCAAGCCTCATCCCGATGAGGTTGCGCTTGTTCTGCCCAAGCCAGGCTCCGCTGACATGATCGACCTCGCTCAACGGTTCGGCCTTCTCCAAGCACTCGACTTCGCGGCGGCGCAGCTGATTTGTACAAACGGATGGACGGCAGCGATCATTCGCTGTGCGATTTCAGGGGGGCGCAGCATCTGGCTGATTGCAGAAGGCCCATACTTGGACGGAGCGACCTGCACAGCGGAGCTTCAGCGCCTTTCTCCGCTGCTGTGCCGTGTGCTTCCGCTTTATGAGCTTCTGGCTGATACGGTTCGCGAACATCGGGTTGCAGAATATGTGATCGAGGCCGCAGGCACGGGAACCATCCTTGTCGATGCGGATGGCCGGGTCATGAGCGCAAATGCAGTGGCGACTGCCCTGATCGCAGAAGGCGGTGCCCTGAAGGTCGTTGACGGCGCGATCCACGGGAGGAGCAAAGAGGCAACGCAGCACCTGCGGGAGGTCATTGCAGCAATGTCGAAGCGGCAATCCCCACAGATAGACCCTTATTGCTATCTCCCCATCGCATTGCCCGATCCGGCGCGGCTCCACCCTATCACCCTGTTGGTCCGCCCCGGCCCTCCTTATGGGCCGGTCAGTGCGCCTCTCAAGCGTACAGCCATTATCGTCATCCGGGATCCGGCGCGTCCCGCATTACTTGCCGTCTCAGACGTCGAACGGTTATTTGGCCTCAGCCCGGCTGAGGCGCGGCTTACAACGCGTCTTGTAGATGGAGAGGCCTTAGATGAAGCTGCCCTCGGGCTAGGCATCAGCCGCAATACGGCCCGATCCCAGCTTCAGTCGATCTACATGAAAACCGGCGTCAATCGGCAGGGGGACCTTGTTCGCCTGTTACTCAGCTCCGCGGCAAGCCAGGTCGGCGATCCCCCTGCAACGCTCCCTAAATCCTGACAAGTTGTCCGGGCATCCTTCCCGTGGGCATGTCATCGCGGCTGACAATGTCTCCCCGGATCAACGTGGCGACATAGCCCTTCGCCCGCTGAATCAATCGTCGCCCGCCCGCAGGCAGCGAATAATGCACCTCAGGCTCTCCCAAAGCCAAGCCCTTTAGGTTGATCACATTGATGTCCGCCCGAAGCCCGGGCGCGAGACGCCCCCGGTCCTTCAAGCCAATGATATCGGCAGTCGCGCCGGTCATCCGGTGCACAATATCTTCCACCGGCTTGCGGCCGCGGGCGCGGTCCCGCACCCAATGCATTAGGGCGAAAGTGGAGTAGCTGGCATCGCAAATCGTTCCGACATGCGCGCCCCCATCACCTAAGCCCAAAACAATATCTGGATGGGCGAGAATCTCACCGACGGCATCGAGGCTCCCATCCGAATAATTGGCCATCGCCAAATAGAGCTTTCCGCCACTCTGGCCCTCAACCATGATGTCATAGGCTAGTTCGTCGGGGGTGCAGCCTTTGGCTTGGGCCAGCGCGGATATACTGCGTGATTTGGGCTGCTCATAATCCGGCGGGGAACCGAGGACAAACATCGTCTGAAAATCGCGCACCATCCGCCCCAGGACCAATGCTGGATCTGGGTCCACAGGCTCGGCCAAGATAGCCGCACGGATGCTAGGCTTGCGCAGTTCAGCAAGCCGCTCCTCAAGCGGGAGGGCTGCCAAAGCGCGATAAGTTGACGTCGTGTAAAATGGGTTGAGAGTGACTTCAAAGCCAAGGATCATGCCGATGCCGCGGGGCATGATCTGGCCCTTCATCACCACACCATCGGCATTGGCCTGCGCCAATTGCGTAAGCAAAGCCGGCCAATGATAGGGCCCTGAATTGCCCGTCCCAATAGAAAAGGTCAGCGGGCGGCCTGCCGCTTCAGCGATGGCCCGCATCGACTTGAGAGACGCCCCGGGCATGTGGATGTCCTCCACAATCTGGAAGACGCCCTTGCCTTTTTTCCTGAGCACTATAGCCAGCGCGATCAGCTCGGCATCGCTGGCCTCGAGGGTTGGGATCGGTTGACCGTCGCTCGAGCGGTGGAAAATCGTACGAGATGTGGCAAGGCCAAGCGCACCTGCATCCAAAGCTTCCGCCAGCAAGTGGCACATCTGATCGATATCGTCAGGCGTCGCCGCCTCTCGATTGGCTCCACGCTGCCCCATCACATAAACGCGCAATGCCGCGTGGGGGACGTAAGCCGCGATATCCATGTCATAAGCGCGCGACGCCAAAAGGTTCAGATAATCGGGAAAGCTCGTCCAATTCCAGCTCAAGCCCTCCGTCAGGACAGGATAAGGGATATCTTCCACACCTTCCATCAGGCGGACGAGAGCCTCCCGATCTTCTTCACGGCACGGCGCAAATCCAACGCCGCAATTGCCGATCACCGCCGTGGTCACGCCGTGGTAGGAAGAGGGGATCAACCGGTTCTCCCAAGTCACCTGACCATCATAATGGGTGTGAATGTCCACGAAGCCAGGGGTGACGATGCAGCCTGTCGCATCGATGACCTCCGTGCCGCCCGCCAAATCCGGGCCAATCGCAACGATCCGGCCATCAGCAATAGCGATATCCGCCTGAAACGGGGGCGCGCCGGTGCCATCCACGACGGTACCATTGCGGATAACGCACTCGACCGCGCTCATGCCGCCACCTCTTCCAGCACACGCCCCATCGGGACTGTGCCTTTAATCGTCGTTCGGTGCACGACGCGGATCTGCTCCACCGGATGGCCGAGCGCGGCGTGAAGCGTGCGGCGATTGTCCCACACCACCATGTCGTTGTTTTCCCATTCGTGAATATACTGGAAGCGGGGCTGGAGAATGTGCGCGATAAGCCGCTCAATCAACGCATCCCCCTCTGCACGTGGCATGTTATGGATATGGTCGATGTTCAACGTGCTGACGTTCAGCACCTTGCGGCCTGTCTCTGGATGCACCCAGACAAGGGGATTCAAGACAGGCGGAAAATAGGGATAATTCTCCTTTCGCGGAGACAATCGCGTGCCGCCGGGATTGTTGAAGCGCATTTCCTCAAGCCCCGTCCGAAACAGATAGACCGCCTCAAGGGTCTCGATCTCAACTTTCGTGGCGGGATCGAGCTCATCATAGGCAAGTGCGAGATCGAGCCATCCCGTCTGCCCGCCCTTTTCCGTTTTACGGACCATCCGCAGCATCGCGCCGGAATTGGGCGTAGGAAGGTAGGCCCCATCGGCGTGCCACGGAATGCGACCATGAATCTGCTCCCCCTCAAAATCATAGATCGGGCCTGTCGGACCGCCCTCGTTCGTCAACAGGATAAGATCCGAATAGTCTGGATGCCGAAAAACGGGGATGGAGTGAGGTTCTAGCTCACCAAAGCACCGGCTGAGGCGCAATTGCGCTTCGGGGCACGTCCCGATCCCACGGAACACTAGAAACCCGTGCTCCAGCCATGCTGCATGAAGGGCCGCCGCTGTTTCGGGGGCGATCTCACCCGAAATGTCCAGCCCGGTGACGTCACGCCCAATCGGCGAAGAAAGTGGCTTCAATTGAAATGTCATGGCCTCTCCAATCCCTGTTCTGAAACAAGGTTAGAATGGCCGCGCCCGGGCCGCATCATGCAAATGGATGATTGAGAAGGTAAACCAGCCGCCTCTGCCTTATCGAGCGACCAGTTCGATAGCCCGAAAAGCAAAAAGCTCCCAATAAGGGAGCTTTTAAAAGGATTTTGTTGGTTGCGGGAGTAGGATTTGAACCTACGACCTTCAGGTTATGAG